>Ga0315284_10002037_pt1 | contig 28984 bp, 19 predicted proteins | sample YL17G09_16_MG_FD_203696 | JGI IMG/M metagenome (GOLD analysis project Ga0315284, IMG submission 203696) | Sediment microbial communities from Yellowstone Lake, YNP, Wyoming, USA - YL17G09_16 | ecosystem: Environmental > Aquatic > Freshwater > Lake > Sediment | place: USA: Wyoming | collected...
CGCCGCCGTTGTCCCGATCGAGAACTCGCTGGGTGGCTCGATCCACGCCGTCTACGACCTGCTGCTCAGGTACGGCGACGGCCTGCGCATCGTGGGCGAGGTCGGCGTCGCGGTCTCGCACTGCCTACTCGCGCCCGCGGGCACGAGGCTGGAGGACCTGACGGAGGTCACGAGCCACCCGCAGGCGCTGGCGCAGTGCGAGGGCTTTGTCCGGTCCCTCGCCTTCGCCTCCGCCTCCGCCTCTGGCGCCTCTGGCGATGCTGCCAGCGGTGAGAGGAGAAATATCGCGCGCGTGGCGGCCGAGGACACCGCCGGAGCCGCCGCGGAGCTCTCGGCGCGCTGGGCTGCCGCCGCCGCCGAGGGGGGGTCGTCAGACGGAAAGAGGAAGAGCAATACGACGGCAGCGATCGCCTCTGCCCGCGCCGCCGAGCTCTATGGCCTGGAGATCCTCGCGTCCGACATCCAGGACGCCGAGGCGAGCTCCAACGTGACGCGCTTCCTCGTGCTCGTGCGCGAGCCCGCCGCGCCGCGGCCCTCCCCGGGAGACGCGCGGCGGCACAAGACGAGCGTCGTCTTCTCGCTGCCCGACGGGCCCGGGGCGCTCTTCCGGGCACTGTCGGTGTTCGCGCTGCGGGACATCAGCATGACGAAGGTGGAGAGCAGGCCGGCGAGGGACGCGCCCCTGCTGCTGGAGGAGGGAGGGGAGGAGGACGAAGAGGAGGAGGAGGAGGTGACAGAAGCGGCGGCGTTTTCTTCCTCGAGCTTTGACGAAGAGGACGGGATTCCGAAGGGGAAAAAAGCTCCTCGCCGCCGCCGCCGCCGCTTCAACTACCTCTTCTACCTCGACGTCCTGGCCAACACCGCCGACCCGCTGGCGCAGAATGCGCTGCGGCACCTGAGGGAGATCGCGCCGTTCATGCGGGTGCTGGGCTGCTACCCGGAGATGTCGGGCGTGCCCGTGGGTCTGCCCGGGGTTGCCAATGGCGCGGGCGGCCTGCGCGGCGGCGCGATGAGAGGGCAGAGGGCGGCACCGGCGGCCTCTCCCCTTTCTTCCTCCTCCTCCGCTCCCTCCTCGCCTCCCCCTTCCTCCTCGACGGCACTGCGCGTCGCGTACCAGGGTGTCCCCGGAGCCTACTCCGAGGGAGCGGCCCTCGCCGCGGCCCCGGGCTGCGACCTCCTCCCCTGCGAGCAGTTCGCCGACGCGTTCGAAGCGCTGAGCCTCGGGCGCGCGGACAGGGCCGTGCTCCCCATCGAGAACTCGCTCGGGGGCTCGATCCACGCGGTCTACGACCTGCTGCTGCGCCACAGGCTGCACGTCGTCGGCGAGGCCTCGGTCCGCGTCGACCACTGCCTCATGGCGCCGAGGGGGACCAAGATCGGAGACATCCGGCGCGTCTCGAGCCACTGGCAGGCCCTGGCGCAGGTCGCGGGCTACCTGCGGTCGCTCAACGGCGGGGTGGTCGAGCCCGTGGTGGCGGACGACACTGCCGGGGCCGCGAGGGCGCTGTCGCTGAGCAGCAGCAGCGGCGGCGGCGCTTCTCCTGGGGGCGGCGCCGAGGCGGCCGTCGCGAGCGCGAGGGCGGCCGAGCTCTACGGCCTCGAGGTCCTCGCGCGGTCGATCCAGGACAACCCGGCCAACGTGACTCGCTTCCTGGTGCTCGCCAGAGAGCCCGCGCTGCTGCCCTCCTCCGCCGTCGCTTCCGCCTCGAAGACGAGGAAGGGGGAGGAGGGGAGGAGGAAGCAAGGCGCCTCTGCCTTCCGCGCCTCGGTCGCCGTCGCGCTTCCCGACGGGCCCGGCGCTCTGTTCAAGGTCCTCTCCGTCTTCGCGCTGCGGGACATCGACCTGACCAAGATCGAGTCGAGGCCGCTGCCTCCCTCGGTGCTCGAGGAGATGCAGAGGAGCGGGCTCGTCGGGGCCGGAGGGGTCGGGGTCGGGGTCGGGGTCGGGGCCGGAGTCGGGGCGAGCGGCGTCGGGGTCGGCGGCAACGGCAGCGGCCCGCTGCCGCCGGCAGGGAGTTTTCCTCTCCAAGACGCCCCCAGCTCTTCTGGTTCCTCGGATTCCTCTTCTCTTCGCGGCGGCCCCTTCGGCTACGTCTTCTACGTCGACGTCGCGGCCAACCTCGCCGACGAGGCCCCGCAGAACGCGCTGAGGCATTTACAGGAGATTGCCCCTTTCATGCGGGTCCTCGGCTGCTACCCCGTCTCGGACGCGGCCGAGTGAAGATTTTTTTTAAATTGTAAGGGGAAAAAAAGGGCTCGTTCATCTGACCCCCCCCTCATCCACTTTTTCTCCCTCTCTCTTCTCTCTCTTTCCCTTAGCTTTTTCTTTATGTCAAAAAAAAGTGTGCGAAAGAGTTACAAAACCAGGGGACAAAAAATAAGTTGGCAATTTCGCGCGCTCTTGCGGGGGGGTTGAGTTTGGTGGTAGTGGTTGGGAGGGTGGTTGGACAAAAAAAAAGTGGATGAAAAAGAAGAGGAAGAAAAAAAACATATCTCCTTCTTCCCTTTCAGAAACTCGACGTCGCCGCCCTCGACAAGTACTGGTCCGTCCTCGTGTCCACCTTGACCTTCTCCCCGGCATTGACGAAGAGAGGCACCTGCACCACGGCCCCCGTCTCGAGCGTCGCGGGCTTGGACCCGCCGCTGACGGTGTTGCCCTTTACGCCGGGGTCGGTCGAGGTGACCTCGAGCTCGACGGTCGTGGGGGGGTCGACCGAGATGACCTTGCCGTTCCAGGTCACGAGCTGGACCTCGGTGCCCTCCCTGAGGTACTTGGCCCAGCTGTTGAGAGGGAGAGAGAGAAGAGAGAGCGAGAGAAGAGAGAGAGAGAGAGAGAAGAGAGAGAGGGGGAGAAGAGGGAAGAGAGAAGAGAGAGAGGGGGAGAAGGGGGAAGAGAGAAGAGAGAGTGAGTGAGTGAGTGAGTGAGTGAGTGAGAACAAGACTCGTTCCTTCTGTTTTTTTCTCTCTCTTCCTTGTGCTCGCCGTTCTCTTTCTCTCTCTCGCCGCCCTCTCTCTAAAAACAAAAAGAGAGAAAACCTCCTTCTTCTCTCTCACCTCTCGTCCTTCTTCACGCGCGTCTCCTCGTAGGTCCTGCTGTCCATGAACACGTAGTCGTCGCCATCGGCATACGTGTACTGTGTGTCGGTGCGGAAGACCTCGGCCGTGGAGACCGGCTCGCCGCCGCGGAACGTCTTGTCCATCGTGCCTCCCGTGACGTAGTTCTTGAGCTTGGTGCGGACGAAGGCAGCCCCCTTCCCTGGCTTGACGTGGAGGTGCTCTGGTTGGGGAGAGGGTTGTTGGATTGGATTGGGGGAGGAGGAGGGAGAGGAAAAGAGGTCGGGGTTGAGAGAGAGAGAGAAAGAGAGAAAGAGAGAGAGCAGTTGCCAAAATCGCATTTGAAGGAAAAAAACAACTAAAAATCTTACCGACAATCCTCCACGGCGCGCCATCGAGCTCGATGGTCGAGCCGACCTTGAAGTCGTTGGAGGACATGGTGCCGGCACAGACGACGAGGCCGCGCGCCTGGCGAGGAGCAGCCGAGGCGAGGCGCTGCTGGCGAGGAGGGTTGAGGACCTGGTGTTTTGGATTGAGAGGTTTTTGGAGCTAGTAAAATTCGGAAACGTCGGCGGCTAGCACCCTCGTTGATGCCCTCGCGCTGGGCCCCTCCTCAGTCCGCCTTTCCCTCCTCTACCGATCTGGTGCGAGACACGCACCATCCTCGCCGACGTCGAAGGGAGCGTGAGCCTGTGCATGGCTGCCTTGAAAGAGAGGGAGAGCTGAGAGAGAGAGAGAGACGGGAAGTCGAAGAAAGAGAGAATTTCTGAAGAGGTTGTTCTCCTCGTCGTCATCACTCTTTGTTTTTTCTTCTCGACGTCATAACTTCTGAAGCAATGCCTCAGCTCCTGCTGCGCGGCCTGCCGCCGCTCGTCAGCGGCAGCGACAACGGCGCGGCCTCGTCATCCAGCAGCGTGTTTCTGGATGGCGACTGGCTCCTCTCCTATCCGAGGGAGGCCGTCGCGGCCGCGCTGATGCAGCGACACTTGCTGTTGTCGACGTCGGCGGCGGTGACTTCTTCTTCTGCATCTGGCGCGCAGCTGCTGCCCTCTCATCCGCTGCTGTCGCACGATTCTGCTTTGGCTCTCGCTGACAAGGTACGCGTGTTGAGAGTGCGCGCACGGAGTTTCAGCGAGATAAAAGCATTCTCTCTCTTGCGCGCGAGAACAAGGGCTTCGACCGATTCTTTCGCTCTCACATTTGTCCCCTTTCCTTTCTTTCCCTCTTCTTCAAAACCTCACCTTTCTTCTCTCTTTCCTCTCAACAACCCCCCCCCTCCCCCAAAAACTCTCCCTCTGTCAGTGCTGGCTCGAGCACGGCGGGCGTCCCCTGCCCTCCGACAGACCCCTGGGAGCTTCGCTGATAGAAAACGACTCGCGCTCCTGCTGCTCCCAAAACAACAACAACAACAACAACAACAACGCTTCGCTCTTCCCCTCCGTCTCCGTCTCCTGCCGCCTGCGCGCCCTCGGCGGCGGCGGCGACGGCGGCTCGACGGGCGCCGAGTCGCGCTCTTCCTACCTCGAGATGTACGCCTCGACCAAGCCGGACGCGATAGACCCGGCGCTGGCGGCCGCGACGAGGGCCACGGCCTGCGCGCTGAGCGGCGGGCCGCTCCGCCCGCCGCTCGTCGCCGACGCGCTGGGGTCGCTCTTCACCAAGGAGGCGGTGCTCTCGGGGCTCGTGGCGAGGAGCTTGCCCCCGGCGCTGGCGCACATCTCGTCTATCAGGCACGTGTTCGACGCTCGCATGACCGAGATCGAGAGCGGAGATCGGGAGGGAGAGGGAGCGGGAGGCGGAGGAGGAGAGCGAGAGGGCGCAAGCGGAGGGAAAGCGCCGAGCGGCAGCGACGCGCTCGCGCCGCGCTTCTGCTGCCCCATCACGGGAATCCACCTCAACGGCAGGAACAGGTTCCTGCTGCTGCGGCCGTCGGGGCTGGTCGTCTCCGAGAGGGCCGTGCGGGTGGCGCTTGCCGCCGTCGAGGAGGCCGCGGCGGCTGCGGAGGAGGAGGAGCTCTCGAGGAGGAAAGCAGCTGCCGCTGCTCCTCCTCCTGCTTCGACACACGGAGGAGCAGCCGAAGGCGGAAACGAAAGGAGCGAAGGGAAGGCCAAGAAGAGGCTCGACCTCTCCGCCGCGATCCGCCTCCTACCTCCCCTCTCCGGGCTCGCCGCGGCCCGGGAGGAGCTGCTCCTGGAGCGCGCCGCCGAGGCCGCGGCCAAGGCCGAGAAGCAGAAGAAGAAGTCGTCGAAGAAGAGGAAGGGAGGATGGGAGGGCAAGGAAGAGGAGAAGGAGGAGCTCAACGGCAACGGCGACGGCGTCCACACCAGCAACAGCAAGAAAATCGCCGACGACGAGGCCGCCGAGCGCAAGCGCCGTATCGCGGTGTCGACGGCCGCTCTGGCCCCTGCCGGGGCGGACAAGGAGGTCTTCGCGAGCCTCTTCCTCTCTTCGAAAAAGAGCGAGGAGAAGGAAAGTTTTGGCTGTCGCGCTACAGGGCTCGGGAGGAGGTAAAACGATGAAAACAAATGTAAATGTAAACGGCACCGCTTGAGAGGCCTTTTCCGTTTATTTTTTCGTGTCGTGATCGTTTGGGGAGTATAGTTGTTGCAAGAAGAAGAAGGAACGGGAAAAAAAAGAAAAAAAAGCTGCGCTGGGAGTCCTCTCTCTCGGGGCGCCGCGCGCTCTCATTCTCTTTCTCACCTCTGTCTCCATCTCTCTCTCTCTCTCTCTTTCTCTCTCGCCGAAGGGGTAAGTGTGGGGGTGCTTTTGGTTGGTGATAGTAAGTTTTTTGAAAGGTAAAGGAGTAACGATTTTTTTCCCGCGTGCGCGGCAACACCACCCCTCCTCGCTCGTTTTTGTTTTCGTTAAAAAAAAAGAGTCTCTTCGCTCGCGTTCCTCTCTCAGCTAGCTGGCTCATTTTAATTTTGGTTTGTGGTCGTTTGCTTTTTTTTTTGTCTCTCCCCACCCCTATCTCAAAACTCTCTTTCTCAGGGCCAAGGCAAAACTTGCTGCGGGGGGGAGGAAGGAGGAAAGATTATGGACTTTTTTTTCAAGTCTCTCTCTCAAACTCTCACCCCCCTCCCCCTGTGAGCGCGCGCGCTCTTTCCCCCCTCCCTCCCTCTCAGGCGTCTGCTGGTGTACAAGTGGTGTGGTGGTCGGTTGGTGGTAGAACAGGAGAAAAACGGGAACAGGCACAGCGAGGAGGTGGCGGAAAAGAAGAAGAACGCAAAGGGGGCAAGGAAGAAGAAGGACAAGACGAGACAAGGAGATTCCTTCCTCGTCCCTTATCTCTCCTACGAGAGGATCTCTTCCTCGTCAACGGGCTCCCACGCCTTGTGCTCGACCCTGTTCCCCTTCAGCGCCGTCCACACCGCCGAGTTGCACTTGAACCCGCTCCCGAACGCGATCTGCCACACGCGCTCTCCCCTGCGCACGCCGGCACCCCGGGACTCGATGCGGGCGAGGATGTACCAGATGGAGGACGAGGACGTGTTGCCGTACCGCCGCAGCGTGTCGCGCGACGGCGCGACGGCGGCCGAGGGCAGGCGCAGCTGCTTCTCCATCTCGTCGATGACGCCGCGGCCCCCCGTGTGGATGCAGAAGTGGTCGAACGCCGTCGTGAAGTCCGGGGTGTAGGGCGCCAGCCCCTTGATGCGCAGGGCCTTGCGTCCCACGAGGTTGGCGGCGAACTTGAGCTTTTCTCCGAGCGGCAAGACCCGGGGGCCGAGCGCGGTGATGTTGGCCTTGAGCGCGTGGCCGGCGATGGCCATCAGGTCCTTGCTGAGGTGGACGCCGACCTGGCCAGTCGCGTCCTCGTGCTGGTAGACGCACTGGTAGCTGGCGTCGGAGGCGCCCATGTGGGTGCGCACGACGTGGTCCTGAAGAAAGAGGAGAAGATGATTTTTTTTAACGATTTCGAGTGAGTTTTCTTTTTCTTTCATCTTCTCTCCCGCTCCGTTTTTCTCCGTTTTCTCTCTCTCTCTTCTTTCTCTCTCAACTTGTGAAGCATACTCACCAGCCTGTACTTGGCCCTGCGCGCGTCCTGCGGCTTGTTCGAAAGCACGATCGCCGCGCCTCCGACGCGGAACAGGCAGTTGGGGATCAGCATCGAGCGCTCGTTGCCAAAGTACCAGTTCAGGGTGATGTTCTCCTGAGATTCGTTATGTTTTTGTTTTTCGGGGGAGAAAAAAAGAGAGCGAGCGAGAGAGGAGTGTGAGAGAGGAAGAAAGAAAGAGGGAGAAAGACTGGAAAAAGAGAAATCGAAAAGAAAAAACCCGAAAGAGGAAGAAAAAAAAACTCCTCACCGTCGACACCACCAGACACGTCGAGTTCTTGTACGTTTGCAGCAGCTCCCTCGCCAGCGCGATCGAGATCACGCCCGCCGAGCACCCCATCCCGCCCAGCGAGTAAGACACCACGTCGGACCGCATCTTGAAGTGGTTGACGAGCATCGCGGCCAGCGAGGGCGTCGGGTTGAACAGCGAGCAGTTCACGACGACGCAGTCAACATCGGTCGCCCTGAGGTTGGCGGCGGCCAGCGCGTCCCTGACCGCCGTGAACATGACGATCTCGGCTTCCTCCCTCGCCAGGGCCATCGAGGGCACGGGTGGCGACGCGTGCATCGCATCGGGCAGGTAGGTGTGGTCCCCGAGGCCGCCCTTCATCACCATCTTGTCCTGGAACACCAGCGCCTTGGCGTCGAAGGCGGCGGCCTTGCGGCTGCAGCCCATGAAGGCCTCGCGGGACATCTTCATGCGGTCCGGGGCGCGGAACACGTTGAAGTCGACGAGGTAGACCGGGCGGGCCTTGCGGCGCAGGGAGAAGGCGACCGCCAGGAGGAGGAGGACGGCGGCGAGCGCGGTGGCGAGCTCGAGCTGGAGGGGGAGAGAGAGACGAACGGAAGGGGTTGGAGGTCGAGGAGATGAAGAGGAGCGCGAGTGAGTGAATGGCAATCCATTGATCGGAGTGGGAAATATAAACAGGAGAGCGGACGCAGCGTGCCGCGGCAGATAGCAGCAGCGGACGAGGGCGGCAGTAAAAAACGAAAAAGCAAGATAAGGAAGAGAGGAGGTTCGAAAAAAAAAAAAAGAGCCGGGGTCGACGACGACGAAAGCCCGAGAGGCAGCAAGCGGAAAGGTAGATCTCGCTCCAAATTGAAATCTCTCTCTCCCCCCCCCTCTCTCTCGCGCGCGTCTGTCTCTTCTCTCGCCTCTTTTCTCTCAACCGCGCCAAGACTCACCCCTCCGATCTTGAACTGCGCCTTGACGACCGAGTCGGCAGCGTTCCTCAGCACCGAAGAGACGTCGTTGGCGCTCTTGGCTTGGGAGGCTCCGACAAGCGTCCGCAGCGATGCCGACACAGCCGAAGCAAAAGAAGTCGGAGCCATATCGTCTATTGTTTTTCTCGTTTGTTGTTGCTGTTGTTGCTGAAGGAGACTAAGAAGCAGCCTCGAAAGGAGCGGTTGAGATGCGAGAGCAGAAGGCTGTGCGGCTCAGAGAGACCTGTGCGTTGGAAGATATGAGTTGAAGGAAGGAAAGAAAAAGAGCAGGGTGAGTTGATTGTTGTTTTCGAGGTCCAAGAGGCATTCGTTTTTTTGCCTCTCCAAACGGAAGAGGCGCGGCGGTCGTGGGCACGAAAGCAGCAGTCTCAAGCTTTCGCCATTCCCCAGGACGGCGTTGCTTGACCGAGAAATCGGTGTTGAGCACGAGACAGAGCAAGTGCGAGGTCCGCGAGTGGTCTAATCTGGCCCCCCATTCTCTCTTGCTGCTGCCGCGAAAAGAACCAGAGGCGCGCCCGACAAAACAGAAAGTTGAAGAACGAAGAAAAAGAGAGGGCGGCGGCAAAATAAAAAGAGGTGCTCGATCCGACGCCGGGAACGCGTCCTGGGCCCTTCTCCCTCGCGAATTACGATAGAAGCGGACGTCTTGCAAGCGATCGACAGGGTGCGGCGGTCTTGCGAGCGCAGGGGGGCGCAAGGAGCGGTACGAGGTGGTTCTCTCGCCGAGTCAACGGCTGACGAGAGCTCTTTTCTTTCGCTGCTTTCTTTTTTTCGCTCCCAGGACTGCGGCGGCGGGGGCAAATCGAATGGAAGCGGCATGTAGAGCGTGGCAGAGGCAAAAGCGAGCCCACTCTCTCTCCCTCGTCTGGGGGACGCAGAACACACGCACCTGTCGGAAGGTGAAACAGGACGAGGAAAAGGGGGCGTTTGAAGGCGACCCCTCCGCTCTAAAAGCAAAGAAAAAAAAAGGCTTTGAGATTTTATGTTGCTGAAGAAAGAAAGTGAGAACCGTGGATTTTTGTTTTACTTTTTTTTTGATTTTTTCTTCCTCTTGTGTTTGCAAACTCCCAAAATGACCTCCAAGCACCGCCCGCCGGCAGCAGCCACGACGCTGCTGCTGCTGCTGCTCCTCGTGCTCCTGGCTGCTCTGGGACCATCGCCGATCCTGTCTCAGTCAAACAGCGGCAACAACGGCCCGAGCCAGGGGACCCGGGCCGTCCCGACCCCGGCGCAGAGACAGAAGCTCGCCGACGACGCGAGGCGCGCGGCGCTCGCGGCCTCGTCGCCGCCGGCGCCGCCCGCGCCCAGGCGCGAGTGGGCTGCCGCCGAGAGCGGCAAGGAGGCCGGCACGGACGCGTCGCCGCAGCAGCAGAGGCTCGAGCAGCAGCTGGTGGATCTTAAGCTTGAAGTTTGAGGGGGAGCAGAGAAAGTTCTTTCCCTTTTTTACGTCACCGACTCTTGGGCGAGGCGCGAGGACCCGGAAAAGTTCAAGGGAAAAAAAAAAACCTCTCTCGCTCTCTCTCTCTCTCACACACACGCACACACACTCTTTTTCTCTCTGTCACACACACAAAAAACAGATCACGACTCCCCGCGAGCCCGCCCCGGAGAAGCCCGAGGAGCCCAAGGAGGCGCCTCCCCCCAAGGAGGCTCCCGAAGTAGCGCCGCCGCCGCCGCCGCCGCCGGCGACGGCCGCCGCCGCTCCTGCTCCTGCTCCGGCCGCCGCCGCCGCCGCCGCCCCGCTCGTCCGCCCCGAGGCTCGGCCATCCCCCTCCGCCGCCTCCCCCTCCTCCGTCATCAGAATCGATCCGGCCACGCTCAACTTCGTCGACGGCTGCTCCACCTTCTACCCGAGCGGGTTCAACATCTGGGAGGCCGTCGAGATGGGGTTCGGCGCGAGGAACCTCTGGGCCGCCTCGCTCCCCGCCGGGACCACGGGCCCGGCCCTCCTCCGCGACGTCCTCGACTCGGCCGCGGCCGCCAAGTTCAACGTGATGAGGATCCTGAGCCACGGAGTCAACAAGGAGAGCGACATGACCCTGAACGGCGTCGCCGGAAAGTTCAACGAGAACGTGGCGAAGGGGCTGGACTACGTCGTCGCCGAGGCTGGGAAGAGGGGGATCAGGTCAGAGAAAGAGAGCAGAGAGAGAGAGAGAGAGAGAGAGAGAGAGAGAGAGAGAGAGAGAGAGAGAGAGAGAGAGAGAGAGAGAGAGAGAGGGCGCCCGCGCGCGCGAGCGAGAGAGAAGAAGAAGAAGAAGAAGAAGATGAAAAAACCGCTCTCACCTCTTTTCTCTCTCGTCGCTTTTCCCTCTCCCCCTTCGCCATTTCCTTAGGCTCATCATCGCCCTCACTTCCAATTGGGGGGATGTAGGAAGCCTCACCGACTTCGTCAACAAGGCCGGAGGGAGCAACGGCCGCGACCCCGCGGCGGTCTTCTTCACCGAGCAGGCGCCTCGGAAGCTCTACCTCCGGCACGTGGCGGCTCTGGCCAACAGGGTCAACAGCATCACGGGAGCGCGCTACGGCGACGACCCGACGATCTTCGCGCTGGTGAGTAGTTTTTTTTCTAGTTTGGGAGTTTGCGTTTGGGCTTCAGAGAGAGAGAGAGAGAGAAAGTTTTCTCCTTTATCTCTCACGTTTTTCTCCCTCTCTTTTCTCTTTCCCTCAAAACATCCCCCCCCCCCCCCCAAAAAAAAAGAACCTCATCAACGAGCCCCGCTGTCGCGGCTGCGGCACCGCCATCGGAGACTGGGCCACGGCCGTCGCGCCTGCCGTCAGAAAGGAGTGGCGGCAGCTTCTGACGATCGGCGCCGAAGGCTTTTTTTCGGACGCGCTCGACCCGCAGAGGGCGGGGGCCAACCCGGGAGGAAGGGGGTCGTGGGCCGGGAGCGAGGGGCAGTCGTTCCTCAGGGACCACGCGGCGATGGATTTCCTGTCGATTCACAGTGAGAAAAGCATCCCCCCCTCCCCGTTTGCCGTCGCTGCCGCCGCCGCTTCTTCTTCTTCTTCTCACCTTTTTCCTCCTCTTTTCCCCCTCCCAAAAAACGGACAGTGTGGCCCGACAACTGGAAAACGCCCGATCTCGCCTTTGTCAGGAAGTGGCTCGAAGCGCACATCGCAGACGCCGCGGCGGCGAAGAAGCCGCTGCTGCTCGAAGGTTGTTACCCTCCTTTTCTTTCGTTTTTGCTCCCTCTTTCCTTCTCTCTCTCTCTCTCATACTCCCTTCTCCAACCCCTTTGAAATGAGCAAACAAACAACAGAGCACGGCAAGTGGCTCAAGCCCGCCGAGGGAGCCGACCTCAGGGCCAGGGACGCGTTCTACTCCGAGGCCCTGGGCTCCGTCCTCTCCTCGGCCTCGGCCGGAGGGCCGCTCAAGGGCTCGCTGCTCTGGCAGCTGATGCCCGCGGACGAGGGGTCCCAGATGCCGCGCTCCGAGGGAGGAGGTCGAGGGCTCTATGGGGTGCGCCCCGGCGACGGGGCGTTCAGGCTGGCCAGCGCAAATGCCGAGAGGATGCGCGCGCTGTCGTCCCCCGTCGCCGGCTGCGTCGCGTCGGCGGGCGGGCCCGCGACCTCGCTCGTCCTGACGCGCCAGGCCTGCGCCGACGCCTGGGTCTGGGGCCTCCCCGGGACGGGCTCCGAGGGCCCCAACTGCGACGTGGAGGTCGACGAGTGCTCCCGGGGCACGCACGACTGCGGCCCGGAGGCGCACTGCACGGACCTGAGCGCCGCGGCGGGCGGCTGGCGCTGCGAGTGCCTCTACGGCTACGAGCCCGTCGTCGTCGCCGCCGCCGCCGCCGCTGAGGCCGAAGGGGAGCAGAAGAGTCGCCCCGCTCGCTGCTCTCCCACCGGGGCTCTGGAGGAGCTCTCGACCCAGAGGTACGCTGTGGGAGCCAACGGCACGATCGCGTGCGCGGGGGCCCTGCTGCCGTGGCCGCTCAGGGCCGCCGGCGGCGGGAGGGACCCCGCCTCTGCCGCCGCGGCGTTCGAAGCGCGTGAGGGGGGCGGAGGAGCGGAGGGCTCGACGCGCGTCGAGCCCTTCTCCCCCGTCTCGCTCACCAAGTGCCTTCAGGCGTGCGAGATCGCCAACGAGGAGGCGGCAGCAGCGGCAGCGGCAGCGGCAGCAGCAGCGGCGAAAAGCGACTCGACCTCTCCCTCCTCTTCCCCTTCCTTCTGCGAGGCTGCCGAGTTCAACGCCGTCCGCGGGAGGTGCCGCCTCCGCGGGGCCGGCGCCCGGGCTGGGGGGCTGTGCAGGTCGCAGCGCGAGACGCACGTCGAGGCAGACCAGTCGCTGGTCGAGAAGGAGTACGACGAGGGCGCGTTCGAGGCGTACCTCCGCCGCGGGGCTTGAGGAGAGAAGATGAAGAATTTTTACCGTTCTTCCGGGCCGTCCCCGTCTGCGGCGGGAAGCGAGAGAGAGGACGCCTTCGGCTCCGGCCGCGCCTCTGGAGCCCGCCTCGTTCAAGTTTTGATTTTTGTTTGATTTTTTGAGTCTTGATTGTTTTTGCTTTTCCCTCCGCCCGATGCTCGCTTCCTCCTGCCTCCTCCTCTTCTTCCTCCCGCGAACACGAAAGAGCAAAATATCCTCCGTAATTTCAGAAAACGCATGCAAAACGGAGAAAAAATGCGTTGTTGTTGCTACAAGAAAAGAAGAAAAGACGAAACAAAGGGAGCAAGTTCTTCTCTTTCGACCTCTCGTCCGCGGCGGCCTCTTTCAAAAAATAAAAAACCATTTTTGAAACTTTTCAAGCGTCCGCCAGCTCCAGCCTCGGCACGATGTTCATCGACTGCAGCTCCTGGAACAGCAGCTTGCACGCGTAAGGGAGCTTGAGAGAAGCCATATGATCGGGCGAACGCGTGGATGGGCAGCGAGGCACGCCGTCGGAGGCGTGGACATACCCAAGCAGGCCGCAGTGGGTGCAGACGGCGGCGTCAAACGCGTCCGAGGAAAGCATCAGCCGCTCGAGGAGAAGCATGCTGGCCCCGTAAGCGATCAGGCAGTCGCGCTCCATCTCGCCGAGGCGGAGGCCGCCGTCGCGGGCTCGCCCCTCGGTAGGCTGGCGGGTGAGGACGACGCGCGGGCCGCGGGCTCGGGCGTGGACTTTGTCGGAGACCTGATTTTTTTTTTCGTTTTTCGTTTTTTTTTAAATTTCTTGGGGTTAGTTTTTTTTGTTTTTGTTTTTCGCGCTCAACTTCAAAAGAATCGCCCCCCCCCTCCCCCCCCCAAAAAAAGAAAAAGAAAAAGAAAATCGTACCATGTGCTTCAGCTTCTGGTAGTAGACGGGCCCCGTGAAGACCGCGGCCTCGAGCGGGCTTCCCGTGATCCCGCTCGTCAGGAAGTCCTTGCCGCAGTAGGAGAAGCCGTGGGCGACCAGCGTCGCGGCGCAGGCAGAGGCCGGCTCGGCGAGCAGGCCGCTCCCGCCGCCCATCCCGCCGCTGCCGTTGCCTCCCCCGACCTTGCCCTCCCCGAACGCGGTCCCGTACCGGATCTTCCCGTCGCAGACGGCGGCCTTGGCACCCAGCAGCTCCACCAGCTTCCCCACGGTCATCCGGGAGGGGAAGCCGTGCGGGTTCATCACCAAATCGGGGGCCACGCCGCGCTCGTCAAACGGCAGGTCGGCAGCCGGCGCGACGGCGCCGACGACGCCCTTCTGGCCGTGGCGCGAGCTGAACTTGTCCCCGAGCTCCGGCCTGCGCACGTCCCTGACCAGCACCTTGACGACGAGGTGCCCGTCGTCGTTGCGCGTCAGCAGGACGCGGTCCACCACGGCGTCCCCCCCGGGGGGGCCGCGCCAGGAGGCGGGCGTCGGGCGGTAGGCGGGCTTCGGCGCGGCGGCGGCCGCGGCGGCGGCGGCCGCGGCGGCGCCGGCCTCGGCCGCGCTCCTTCCCTGCGCGACCGCCGACGCGTGTGCCGCCGCGGCGGCCGCCTGCGCCGCAGCCGCCAGGGCCGCGGGCGCCGGCGCCGGGGCGTAGTCCTTGGTGTTGGTCGGCGACTGCTTGTTCAGCAGGATGTCGCCGGGGCGGACGACCTCGCCGACGGCGGCGATGCCGTCGGCGTCAAGCAGGCGCATCCTGCCCGGGGGCCGCTGCTGGTTGCTCGACGACGACGCGGCGGCAGCGGCCGCGGCAGCGAGAGAGGCGGCGGGATCCGCGCCCGCGGCCGCGGCCGCGGCTGCAGCAGCGGCGGCGGCGGCGGACATGGGCGGCGGCGGCGGCGGGACGACCCTGTCGGCTGTGCGGTTGGCGTGCCGGCGCAGCACGCTCGCGTGCTTCCTCAAGACGACGCAGCGGCCGAAGCCGCGGTCGAGGCTCGCGGCGTTGAGGACGACGGCGTCCTCGATATCGTAGCCGCTGTAGCTCATCACAGCGACGGTCGCGTTCTGGCCGGCCTGTTGGAACGTTGGAGGAGAGAGAAGGAGAAAAGGAGGAGAGAGGCGGGGGAAAAAGAAAAAGCGAGTGAGTTTTTTTGCCAGGCCGCTCGTTTCTCTCTCTCTCTCTCTCTCTCTCTCTCTCTCTCTCTCTCTCTCTCTCTGTCTCTCTCACTCTCTCTCTCTCTCTCTCTCTCTCTCTCTCTCTCTCTCTCTCTCTCTCTCTCTCTCTCTCTCTCTCGACCTCGACACCCGAAAGCCCGAAACCCGAAAAAGAAGAGGGAAAAAACTCCTCTCTCCCCCCCCCACCCATTCTCACCCCGAGCCTGTCGAACCCGACCAGCTCCACCGTCGCCGTCGACAGCAGCGGCTTCTGAGGGTACGCAAGCAGGTACAGCAGCGTGTCCATGCGGTCGAGCTGGTTGAAGCCGACGTTGCCCATCGCCTGCTTGCCCATCGCGCACTGGTACGTGTTGCGCGGGCTCTGGTTGTGGTGCGGGTAAGGGATCAGGCCGGCGACGACCCCGAGCAGCGTGCACGGCTCGATCTCGACGTGCGTGGAGGCCTCGACGCAGGAGGCCTCGTCCAGAGCCACCAGCGCGTCGTTCTCCTCGTTGACGTCGAGGAACTCGACGATCCCGGCGCGGAGCAGGTCGCCGAAGCCGATCCTCTTCGACTTGAGGGCCGCGGTGTGCTCGTCGGTGAGCAGGGGGCAGCCGGGACCTCCGAGGCGGGCCGGGGTGGAGAGGCGGAGGGGGTCGCGGGCGGCGGGGCCGCGGGCGCGGGCCCTGGCGGCGGCGGCGGCGGGGCCCGAGCCGGCGTTGGCGGCGAGCCTTTCGACAAACGTGGTCGCGGCAGACGCGCTGTTGCCGTCGCCGCTCGCCGCCGCAGCCGCCGCGGCCCTCTTCGACCGCTTCCGCAGGTCCCTCAGCACCTCCCTGTCCCACGAGTCCCGGCAGACGATCAGCGGCCTGCAGACCCTCCCTCCGTCGCAGGCGATATGCACAACACCGCCGCCGCCGCCGCCGGAGCTCGAAGAGCCGCCGCCGCCGCCGCCCCCTCCGTTGCCGGCCGTGCCCCCGCCCCCGGCCGCGGCCGCGCCGCCGCACACCGACACAAACTGCCCCAGCCTCCCCGCCCGCCGCAGCCTCCGCAGCGCCGCCACGAACGCGTCGGGGCTCGCGTGCACGCCCAGGATCTCACCGTTGAGGAAGACCAGCGCGGACCCGCGCGCGTGCATCTCGGCGCCGGAGAGGTCCTCGGCGGGCTCGACGCCGAGCTCGGCCGCCGCGGCAGCGACGCCCGCGGCGTCGCCGTCGGTCGTCACGTGCGCCGCCAGCGCAAGGTGCTTGACGAGCCCGCACGACTCGCCCTCGGGCGTGTCCGCCGGGCAGAGCATGCCCCACTGCGACGGCTGCAGCGCGCGCGGGCCGGAGACCTTGCGCGTCTTCTCGAACTGCGACGTGATCCGCGTCATCATGCCGAGCGTCGCGATGAACGACAGCCTGTTGAGCACCTGCGTCACGCCCTTGCGCTCCATGCGGAACCTGCGGATCGTCCAGTTGCCCGAAGCGATCGCGGCCTCCATGCCCGCGGTGATGGTGTCCGTCCGCAGCATCTTGGCCGCGTCGAAGGCGCCCGCGCGCGACGCCTTGGAGAGCATCGCGTCGGCCTGCCGCCGCAGGTCCGCGTTGAGCCGCTTGAAGAGGTCCTCGAAGAGCAAGCCCAGCAGCGACCCGGCAAGCTCGAGGCGCTTGTTCCCGTAGTAGTCGCGGTCGTCGACCAGACCGGGGTCGAGGCAGGCCGCGAGCGTGCGCCGGACCATCCAGGCCACGTGCCGCAGCTTGCGCCGGAAGTCGAAGTGGCGGCAGCCGACGTGGCAGAGGAGCACGTGCGCGAGGATGTCACGGGCCTCGTCGGCGCGGGAGCGCGCCGGGCGCGTCGTCGAGGCGGTCGCCGAGGGCGCGGCGGGAGCGGAGGCGGCGCCGTTGGCAGTGCCGTCCCTCTTGGCCTTGGCCGCGGCCGCGGCGGCGGCGGCGGCGGCAGCGGCGGCCACCGCGGGGTTCCCTCCCATCCCGCCGCCCCCTCCCCCTCCGGCCCCGGACTTGACCCTCGCCCCCAGCGCGTCCAGCGCGTCCGCCTGCGTCCTCACCCCTTCCCTCCTCGCATCCCTCAGGGCAGGCAGCAGCAAAGGAAGCAGGGCCGGCTCCGAGCCCACGAGCTGCACGATCTCCTCGTCCTGTTTTTTTTTCCGTTCCATTTTTGAAAAGGGGTTGAGCGATCTTTCGTTCCCTCTCTCTCCACCAGGCTGTTGCGAACAAGAGAGGGGGAAAGCGAGAAAAAACTCTCTCGTTTCCCTCCACGTACCGACTCGGCGCCCATCGCCCGCATCACTACGACGGCACTCACGTCGTCGGCGAACGCGTTGTGCCGCACGCAGGGCCTCCCGCCGCGCAGCACGATCGACGTCTTCGACTTGCGCTCGGCGGTCGAGGATGTCACGGACGCCGTCGGCGCGCCGTTGGCGTCGCGGTCCACCAGGACCCTGTTCTTCGACAGCTGCTCCTGGATCAGGACGACCTTCTCGGCGCCGCGGACCACGAAGTACCCCCCGGGGTCGAGCGGGCACTCGCGCAGCGCCGCGAGCTCCGCGTCGGAGCGGCCCCGGAGCACGCAGCGGTCGCTGCGGAGCATGATGGGCAGGCGGCCGATCAGCAGGGCTCCCGTTCCCGGGGTGCGTCCCCTGCGGACGACGAGCTCGCGCCCTCGCGTGTACTCGACGTCGACGGTGACGGGCGCGGCGTAGGTCATGTCGCGGAGGCGGCACTGCTGCGGGGAGGAGTCCGAGGTGACGTACTCTTCCTCGGCGCAGGGTTTACTATAGTTTTTTTTTGAAGTTGAAGGGTGGACAAGGAAAAAAAAAAGGTGAGCTTCTGTTTTTTCCGATCTTTTTCCTCCTGGCCTCTTTTCTTTCTGCACCCCCCGTACAAAGAGAAACGAACAGCAAGCAATCAAGAAACGCGCGCTCCTTTCTGCCGCTGCTGCTGCCTTCTCTCTCTCTAAAGACCAAAAGAGTGGGCACAGAAAGAGGAGAAGAAGAAAGAACGAGAAAAAAAAAGAACGAATAAAAAACGAAAAAACAAAAAAATCTCTCTCACCCGACGTAGACGTCGGTGTAGCGGAGGTGCCAGTTCGGGTCCGCCTCGCAGGTCACGCGGTGGTTTCCCCTGGCGCGGACAACTGCCTTGATGCCGCGGTTGACGAAGTGGTCGAAGGACTCGATGTGCTGGCGGACGAGGCCCCGGACCTGTTTTGGGGTTGGGGGAGTGGGAAAAAAGAGAGGTCGAGGCAGTGAAAATCTAGCCGCCGAACTCCATGCAATCAATCGAAACTCCCAACGCCCTCTCTCTCTCGTTCTCTCAACTCTCCCTTCTTCTTCGACTAAAACTATCTGCTCACCTGCAGGAACGCTGGGACAAGCTCGTACTTGTCCTTGACGGTCGGGATCGGGGCCGTGAGCTTCGACGGGTCGGCCGAGAGGAAGGCCTTGAGGTCGAATGCAGGGTCAAATGCGTCGGCGGGGCCGGCGCCGGCGATGGCAGCCGCTGCTGCACCACCGCCTCCTGCACTTCTTCCTCCGTTGATCATCATCGATGGACCTGCCTCGTCCGCGTGGGACTTGTGGCGCGGAGGCGCCATCCGTAATCGAGACTCTCGAAGAGAAGAGAGCCCAAAGAGAGAAACAGAACGAGAGGCAGCCGTCGTCGTCAGGCGCCCAAGTTTATTTTTTTCCCTCGTCGTTTTTGAACTTCACTCTTCGCCCCCGAATTGGTTTGGCGCTCGCTTCGGGACTTTGGCGCTCGCTTTGGCGCTCTCGCTTCCACGCCCCCTTTCTCAGCCATGCGAACCCTCCGACACGCGCAGCTCGACGTTGAAACTGCCTCCGCGACAGGACGGTCGGCAGCGGCGTCGGCGCGAAGGGCGGCGAAGCCCGCCGCGGCTAGTTTGACGGCGAGAGCAGCATCGCCGCCGCGACGGCTGCCACGAATGCCGCCGTCGGTGATGCTCTCTCGACGCCTCCCCTCTCCTGCTGCTTCTCCCCGCGCCTCCACCGTCACCGCTGCTGCTGCTCTCGCATCAGACGACGAAGGTGACGTCGAAGAAGAGGCCGAAGTCAGCGACGACGACGACCTCGACGACTTTGAAGACGACAGCGACGATGACGACGACGACGATGCGAGGAGGTCGACCTCTTCGAGCCCGGAAGCAGGGAAACCCCTGTTCGCGGCCCCGACCAACGACCCCTTGCGCCCCTGGGAGCTCGACGTCCCCACGATCGACGACGTCCTCGAGGACCCCGACTGGCCGACCCGGGTCGGGGACTGGCCGAAGTTCTGGGCCATGGTCGGCCTCTGGAGGCAGCACCTCCTCGTGAAGGAGGTCGACGTGCCGCTGGCGAAGGAGGAGAAGCGGAACCCGCGCGCGCGGCTGACGGCGCTCGACGAGCGCGCGCTGAGGCTGGCCCCTCCCGACGGGGCCGAGGACGTCAGCGCGCAGTTCGCCGACGGGGTATTTGACTATGGCGCGAGCGGGGCCGGAGGCGAGGGCGGCGGCGGCGGCGGCGACGCGGCGGACGGCGCCGGCGGCCCCGCCTTCAGCGGCGGGAGCGGCCCCGCGTACGTCTCCCCCGAGGAGGAGGAGAGCGCCCGCTTCGCCGCCCACTACGCCCGCGAGCGCGCCCGCGAGACGGCCCGAATCGCCGCCCTGCCCCCGATGACCGCGGCCGAGCAGCGCCGCTGGCGCGCCGAGGCCGGCGCCCGCGACGAGCAGGTCTACTGGGCGCTCTGCACCGTGCACAAGGCGCTGCCGGGCCTGGCGCGCGCCGGCGTGCCCCTGCCGGAGTACCTCCAGTCCCCCGACGACGAGCGCGCGGCGAAGGGCGGCGCCCTGGGCCTGCCCGAGCCCGTCCTGAAGGAGCTGCGGATCCGGACCGCGGACGTCTCGGACGCCAAGGTCCTGCCGACGTACCACACCGGCGGGCGCGTCGGCGGCACGAACCAGTTCCCAGGGCCGCGCGAGAAGACGTTCATGCAGACGTGGACCCGCACGAAGCTGGCCAGGGACCGCGACGAGGAGCTCGGCCGCCTCGACCCCACGGGCTCCGGGTTCCTCCGCGCCGACATGGAGGAGGAGGAGCTCGCGAGGAGGGGCAGCGCGTTCGCCGACGGCGTGATCCAGCACGAGTGGGCGAGCTGGGGCGACGTCGAGCTGCGCGCGTGGAACGAGAAGCGCCGCGCGCACGCCCGGGCGGACGCGGCCTTCGCGGCGCGCCAGGCGGAGGTCGGCAAGAACAAGGCCTACAACGTCGACGAGCTCACCGATCTGCGCCTCGCGCGCAAGGTCAAGGGGTTCCCCTTCAAGCTGACCTGGACGCACGACGAGATCATGGGTGTCATCACCAACGGCGGCCAGAACGTGCACCCCGACCTCGCGGCCCCCGCGCTCGGCGTCGTCGACTCCCGCCGCAACCTCGACTACTTCGAGGAGGGCGTGCACGCGCACGCGAGCAGCGTCGCCGCGCTCGCGGTGGGCGGGGTGCTCGCCGACGACGAGAGCGGCCTGCCCGACCTCAGCCAGCTGGAGAGGCCCGGGATGCCCTTTGACGAGATCATGAAGCGGCGGAAGGCCGCGGCGAGGAAGAAGGCCAAGGCCAAGGCCCAGACGGGCAAGGGCGGGGGGAAGGGCAGCGGCATCAAGGGCGGCAAGGGCGGGGATGCGTCTGATGACGAGTCTGATGGCGAGGGCGGAGTCAAGGGCAAAGGCAAAGGGAAAGGGAAAGGCAAAGGCGACGAGGCGGCCGCTCCCGCGTTGGGGGCAGCAGAGGCTGCCTCTTCTTCCGCAGCGTCGGCGGCGCCGAGGCTCCCCTTCCCCACGGCCGCGGCGGCCTCCGCGGACCTCGCGGAGACGTTCGCGGGGCTCGACGAGATGGCGGGGGCGGGGGCGGGGGCCGGCGTCGGCGTCGGCGGCGGGGGCTCCGAGGAGGAGGAGGAGGAGGACGAAGAAGGGGTTCTTGACGACGGTGGCGACGACGACGACGATGACGGCGAGGGTTCCGGATCCCATCTCGAGATCGGAGGGATCCCGGGCATCGACGTGGACCCCGAGTTCGACGAGGAGCCCATGTGAAGGAGAGAGAGTTCTGTAAGTTTTGGGAGAAGAGAGAGAGAGCGTTTCCCGGGTTCGGAAAGGAAAAATGGAAATCTCGAGGTCGAGACTTGACTGGGGCATCACTAAATTGTCTAGTTGCTTCAAACTCGTCTCTACGATGCGGCATCGCTAGCCTTTTTGTTGCACTGCAAAACAGAGAGAACACGGCGCGACTATCCTCCATCCTCTGCGACGAGAGAGAGCGAACCGAGAAGCGAAAGAGAGAGAGAGGGAAAGGCGGAAAGAAGAAGAGCAATGATGCAAGCTCCAAAACCGCCGGCCGACCTCCTCTTGCCGGCGACCGCGCTCGTCGTCGTCCGCGGCCCCGACGCCCGCCACGCGCGCGGCCTCGGCTGCCCGCTGGCCGTGACCGAGGGCGGCGCGACCACCGTCACGTGTAGCGGCGTGCTGTTGCCGCCCTCGCCCTCAAATGCTGGTCCTTGTCGGGTTCTCGTCCCCGCTTCCGCGGTCGCGCCCTTTGTCGACGACAGAGAGGGTCTCTCGCCGTCGTCGGCGCTCGTCGCGGGGGCGACGCTCTCCGTCTCGTTCCCCTCTTGCTCCTCGTCTCCTCTCTCCTCCCCCTTCCGCGTCGCGGCGTGGCTCAAGCTCCCGGGGGCAGACGAGGCCCTGTCTCGGCTGGGAAGGGAGGGGTGGGAGACCGGCTGGGCCCTCTCGCTCTCTGGCGGGGGGGCTGCCCGCCCCGCCGCGCCTCCCGCCCCCGCCTCCTCCGCCCCCTCGTCGCCCCGCGCCTCCTCCGCCCCGCTGGTGCTCCCCGCTCCGGCGAGGCCCCCGCAGCCGTCCGCGGCGTGGCTGGCCGTGATAGAGGGCCGGGGGCCCGCCCCCGCGGAGGCGGCCTCCGCCGCGGCGCTCCTGTGGGCGTCCTCGGCCGGCGGCGGCGGCGGCGGCCCTCCCCCCGCCCTGCCTCCGGGGACGCCCCTGCTCGCGGCGGGCGCGCCGCTGGGCGGCCTCTCGGCGCCTCACTTCGCCGGCTGCGTCCTCTCCGGCGCTGTCTCCGCCGTCATCGGGGACTCTGGCGGCGGCGGCGGAGGCCTCGGGGGCGCGGCGGCGGCGCCGCCGCCGCTGCTCCTGGTGGACCTTCCGGGGGCGTTCCCGGGCGCCGACGGCGGGCCCGTCGTGGCCCTCGTCGCCGCCGGGGGAGGAGGGGGGGGGGGTGCGGCGGCGAGGGCGAGGTTCGCCGGCGTCCTCGCGCCGCCGCTGCGACAGAGACTCTCCCGCACTTCTTCCTCCTCTCCTGCTGCTGCTGCTGCTGGTGGCGGTGCTGGTGCTGGTGCTGGTGCTGCCGCTCTCTCGGGTCTCCCTCTCGTCGTCGCCGCGGGGCCGCTCGCCGCCGCCCTTCGGGACGCTGGGATGCTGCCGCCGTCGAGGCCGCAGCCGGGCCTTTCGCCGCCGCCGCTCCCGCCGCTCCCGCCGCCGCTCCCGCCGCCGCTCCCGCCGCTCCCGCCGCCGCTCCCTCCGCCGCTCGTCGCCGCCGCTGCGGTCTCGTCCCCCCTCCGCCCCCCCCCCTCGCTCGCCCGCGCCCTCGAGGGGGCCTCGCGCTCCGTCGTCGCGCTGCTCGTCCCGGGCTCGTCGTGGGCCTCGGCGGTTCACGTCGGCGGCGGGGCGTTCCTGACGGCGAGGCACGCCGTCCCGGAGGCCCGGGGGCGGGGGGGAGCGGAGGGAGCGGGCGGCCCGCCGCCCCGCCGGGTCCTGCTCCAGCTGCGCTCGCGCGCGCCCGGCGGCGGCGGCGGCGGCGGCGGCTGCTCCTGGGAGCCCGCGGAGGTCGACGCGAGGCCGCTGCCGCCGCTCGCGAGCGGGCTCGACGTCGCCGTCGTGAGGCTGCTCCCTTCGGCCGCGGACCGGCGGAGCGGGAGCGGGAGCGCCAGCGGGAGCGGGAGCGAGCGGCGGCGGCGCCCCCAGCGCCTCCTCCCCCCGGCGGCGCGGCTCGCCCCCCGCGTGCCGGCCGCCGCGACGCCCGTCGCCGCCCTCGGCTTCCCGCGCCTGCACCCGCGGGCGGGGCTGGGGCCCCTGGCGACCTTCGGGGTGGTCGCGAGGACCCTGGCTGCTGCTGCGCCTGCGGGGAGCGGGAGCGGAGAGGGAGGGGAGCGGGAGGAGGAGATGCTGCTGTCGACGTGCGGCGTCCTCGCCGGCGCGAGCGGCGGCGCCGTCGTCGACCTCTCTGCTCCTCCCTCGGCCGCGGCGGGCTCTCCGGTCGTCGCCCTCGTCGTCTCCAACACGAGGCACCTGGCCTCGGGGAGGACCCTGGCCCACCTGAACTACGCCGTCTGCGGCGCCGCGCTCCGGGCGTGCTGGGAGCACGCGGCGGAGCTCGCGAGGGGAGAGGGACACGGAGGAGGAGGAGGAGGAGAGCGAGGGAGCGAGGGCGGCGGCGGCGGCGGCGCCTCGTTCTCTCCGCCAAACCGCCAGCAGAGGAGGCCCCCCGCTCCCGCTCCCGTTCCTCCTCCTCCTCCTCCTCCTCCTCCTCCTCCTCCTATGCCCCCTACGCCCGAGGCCCGAGCAGCCCTGTGGGCGCTCGCGGCCGTCCCGAGGAGCGGAGAGAACGGAGGGGGAGAAGCGGGAGCGGGCGAAAAGATGCAAGGGAGGGCGGCGCTCGACAGACTCCTCGAAAGAGCGGGGATTATTGTAAACGGCGATGCACCGGCTGCTGCTGACTGGCCTTCGCGTCTGTAAAAAAACAAAAAAGAGAAACAAAGTTGCACGCACTTGAAAGAGGCGAGAGAGTGAGTGAGCGAGTGAGTGAGAGGTGAGAGAGCGAGAGAGAGTTTTTTCCTTTTCGGCGCCCCTCCTTCTTGGTTCACTCTTTTTTCCCCCTCTCTCGCTCTCTTCCATCGCTACTCTCTCGCTTCTTCCTCCGAACACCAATCTCCTCCGTTCAAGGAGGGGGCTCGGAACGTTCACGGTGCCGCCGCGCCTAGGCCGGCGCACCCGCGCTGCGTCTCGCTCGCCGTCGCCGTCGCAAGGAGCGGAAGCAGCGCACGAGGAGCCAGCAGCGGAAGGAGCAATCTTTGACGACGCCGCCGCTGTCGTCGACGACCAAAGCGACGCCCACGAAAACAACAACTCGTCGCAGCAGCCTCCCGCCGCTCGCAGGAGACGCACGTCCGGAGGCTCTGCCCAGGCGATGCAGCCCGACAACGAGCCTCTCGACGACGGAGCCGCCGAGCCGATGGAGGGTAAGAAGAAGAAGAGTTTATTTTTTCTTTCCATCTTTTGATGGCCAATGAACGAACATTGTTTCTCTTTCCTTCTTTCGAACGCAGCGCTACTTTTGCCGCGTCTCGATCGCAGAATGATCAGGGACGCGCGGCCCTGCTCGAGAGAGAGAGAGAGAGAGAGAGAGAGAGAGAGCAAGGAAACAAAAGGAGAAAACGGCTCGTCGCTTTTGCTGTGAAAAGCTCTTGGAGAGCATCGGTCGTTTTTTCTCTCTCAGTGGGTCTCGCTCGCTCGTCGACTCCTCTCCTCCCTCCCTCCTTTCCTCGCTCGCCTCTTTTTTTTGACTCCTTTTCGAAATCAACGCCCTTTCAAAACTCCACACAGGCGTTTCCACCTCCCCCTCCCCGGCAGCAGAGGGGCCTGCTCTCGCTGAGGAGCCCGCCCTGACGGGCATGTTCACGGTAAGAGAAAGAGAGAGAAGAAAAGAGAGAAGAAAGATGGATGAGAGAGAGAGGGGAGGGATCGGAGGAAGAATCGATCGCGCGTCGTCGGCTCTCTCACGATTTCAACCGTCTCTCATCCGAAACCTCCCTAAAAAAAAAAAAAAAAAATCTCTCTCTCCAGTTCGTCGTCCACGACGTCCTCAACCCGGCCCTCGACACCAAGCTCTACTCCGACACCTTCACGGTCGGCGGGCACCCGTGGAACATTCTTTGCTATCCGAGGGGCAACAAGCAGGAGAACCTCGCCCTCTACGTCAACGCCGCCGACGCCGCCGACGCCGCCGCCGCCGCCGCTTCCTCGCAGGCGGCGGACAGCGGCGACGACGCGGCCCCCCTCGTGGGCGACTGGGCCCCGCGCCGCGCCTGGTTCAAGCTCTCGCTGCTCCACCCCTCGGGAGACGAGGCCCGCCACAGCAGCAAGGAGGCGACGCACTCGTTCGCGCCCGTGGCGGTCGACTGGGGCTTCACCTCCTTCCTGCCGCTGGCCGATGTGAGGGCCGAGTTCGTGCACGCCGACGGCTCCGTGGTCGTGCGCTGCGAGCTGTCGACGGACCCAAGCGTGGTCCCGCCCGAGGCTCTGCCGCCCGGGGGGGTGCTGGGGGGCTACCTGGGGAACCAGCACTACGACTGCCGCAGGGAGACGGGGCATGGTGAGAGGAGTTTTTGGTGTTTTTGGAGGAAGAGAGAGAGCGAGCAAGCGAGAGAAAAACAAGACTCACGAAAAAGGAAAAAGAAAAAAAAAACTCAACCACCTCCAACGAAAAAAAAAAACCCCAGTCGGCCTCAAGAACCAGGGCGCGACCTGCTACATGAACTCGCTTCTCCAGACCCTCCACAACCTCAACGCGTTCCGCAGGGCCGTGTACCACATGCCGACGAGCCCCGACGACGAGCCGCACGCCTCGATCGCGCTCGCGCTGCAGAGCCTCTTCTTCAAGCTCCAGTTTGGCCCCTCGGCGGTGCCGACCAAGGACCTGACGAGGTCGTTCGGCTGGGACTCGGTCGACGCGTTCATGCAGCACGACGTGCAGGAGCTCAACCGCGTCCTGTGCGAGAAGCTCGAGGAGCAGATGAAGGGGACGGCCGTCGACGGCACTGTCGCGCGGCTGTTTGAGGGCCACACCGAGAACTTTGTGCGGTGCATCAACGTGGAGTGCGAGAGCACGCGCAAGGAGTCGTTCATGGACCTGCAGCTGGACGTCAAAGGGTGCAAGGACGTCTATGCGAGTTTTGACGCGTACACGGCGGTCGAGACGCTCGACGGCCAGAACCAGTACAATGCCGAAGGCCACGGCCTTCAAGACGCGAAAAAAGGCGTGCTCTTCGACGATTTTCCTCCGGTGCTGCAGCTGCAGCTCAAGAGGTTCGAGTACGACTTCGCGAGGGACACGATGGTGAAGATCAACGACCTGTACGAGTTCCCGGAGGAGCTGGACCTGGACGTGGGCGGGAGGAAGTACCTGTCCAAGGACTCGGACGCGAGGGTGCGCAACCTGTACAAGGTAAGAAGTTTTTTGTTGAAGTTTTCGGGTTTTCCCCCCCCCGCAGTCGGGGGGGGGGGGCTCAAAAAAACTCACTCTTCCTCATCTCTCTTTCTCTCTTTTCTTTCTCTTGCTCAAACATCAACTCTCTCACCAGCTCCACTCCGTCCTCGTCCATTCGGGCGGCGTCCACGGAGGACACTACTACGCGTTCATCAGGCCCGACGGCGAGCAGTGGCTCCGCTTCGACGACGAGAGAGTGACGCGCGAGGCGCGCCGCGCGGCGGTCGACGACCAGTTTGGCGGCGGCGGGATCGCGGCGGCAAACGCCGCCGCCGCCGCCGCTGCAGCCGCAGCCGCGGCCGCTGCGAACAACGCGAGCGGAGAGACAAACGGCGACGTCGTCGTCGTGCCCCCGCCGCCGCCCGTCGTCGCCGCGCCGCCGCCGCCGCGCCTCGCCAAGTTCTCCAACGCCTACATGCTCGTGTACGTCCGCGTCTCCGACTGGCCCTCGGTGATGTGCGAGGTGACGGAGACCGACGTCCACGAGCACGTGCGCGCGCGCCTGCGCGCCGAGGTGGCCGGGAAGGAGCGCCGCCGCCGCGAGAAGGCCGAGGCGCACCTGTACTCTGTCGTGCGCGGCGCGACCGACGGCGACTTTGCGAGGGCTTTGGAGGAGAAGGGCAGGTTCTTCGACCTTGTGGATCACGACGTGCTGGCCGCCGAGGCCGCGGAGAGGACAGCCGAGGAGGTGGCGAAGGTGGCGGCGGCGGGGGCCGCTGCTGCCGCTGCCTCCGCTGCCGCCGCCGCCGCCGCGGCAAATGGGAACGACAAGAAGAAGAAGGACGCGGCCGCGGCGGCCGCGGCCGTGGCCGCGACGGCAGCAGCCCCGATCGACGACGCCGCGCTCGCCGCCGCCGCCGACGCCGTTCCTCCGATCACGGGCAGGCTCCGCGTCAAGAAGCAGGCGACACTGGCTAACGCGCAGGCGATGGCCGGCTTGGCGCTCGTCGCGGGCGGGAGCGGAAGCGGCGGCGGTGGGGACGGAGGCGACGGAAACGACGACGGCGGCGAAAACGGCGACGCGGCGGCCAAGAGAGGCAGAAAGGCCCCGAAAAAGACCTCTTCTGCTCCCCCCGCCTCCGCTCCTCCCCCCTCTTCTCCCCCTCCTCGGGACCCGATCCCGGCCGAGAAGCAGCGCTGGTGGATGTGGGCGCGCAGGCAGAACAACACCTACCGCCCCTCGAGGCCACTCGACTCACAGCCCGGCGGCGAGGACGCGGCGCTGACGATGAGCGACGTCGAGGTCAAGGTCGCGGCGCAGGTCGGTTCCGCGGGGAACGGCAACACTGTGGGCCTCCGCGGGGGTGGCGGAGGCAGCGCCGGCATCGACTTCTACATCGAGACGCCCGACGCCGGAGGGCCGGCGGGGGCCGCGGTGAGGGCCATGGTCGACGCTGCCGCGGCCTCCTTGCCCCCGGGCGCGCCACCGACGGCCGCGGCGCTCTTGAGCAACTGCTGCCCGCCCGTCGCTCCCGCGAGGGACTCTTTCCAGGACCTCCCGGCCCTGGGAGACGACAACATCCTGCTCTTCTTCAAGCACTACGACCCGGTCGCGGGAACGCTGCGCTACTCGGGGCACGCGGTAGTCCCGCGCGCGGCGACGACGGGCGGCGCGCTCGCGGCCGCGCTCGCGCCCGTCGCCGGCGTCTCGCTCAAGGCGGGGGACGACGCGGCCGCCCTTGCCCGCGACCGCGTCGAGATCTTCGAGGAGATCAAGTTCGATCCCACAGTGATGGTGGAGCGCATCGGGGCCGACCAGACGCTGGCCGAGGCGCAGCTGGAGAACGGCGACATCATCGTCTTTCAGAGGAGGGTGAGTGGTCCTTGGAATGTTTTTTTTTTTGAAAAGTTTTTTCTTCTTTTTTCGCCCGAAGGAGAATCTCCAGAATACTCACCTCTTCTTTTCCTTTCCACGATAAAACAAAATTCAGTTCGCTGCCGACGAGGTCGACGACGGGGCAGAGGCCATGGAGACCGCGAGCGCCGGGCCTCCCCCTTCTGCTTCCTCCTCCTCTGCCACCGCCGCAAGCGCCGTCGTCGTCAGGCACCCGCACGCCAACAAGTTCCTCGAGTACGTGAAAGCCCGCCGCGTCGTCACGTTCAAGCGCCTCGCCGAGCCCAAGGAGCCCGGGTTCGAGCTCGAGCTGTCCGGGGAGATGGGGTACGACGAGGTCGCCGCGGCGCTCGCGGCGGCGCTGCGGGCCCGGGCCGCCGAGGAAGGGGGAGCGGACGCCGCCGAGGAGGAGAAGAAGAAGAAAAAGTCCGGCGACGGAGCGGCCAGCCCCGCTGCCCCCCCTCCCCCCGTCGACGGCGACCACGTGCGCCTCACACAGCACAACGGCTACACGGGGGGCCCCAAGCCGGGGCCGATGCGCCACCGCGGCGTCGCCACCCTCGACGCCGCGCTGGTCCATTACCAGACGCCCTCGACGACGCTCTACTTCGAGACCCTCGACATGCCCCTGCCGCAGCTGGAGCTGCTCAAGCCGCTGCGCGTCGAGTGGTTCCCGGCCGGCGGCTCCCCCTCGACGCACACGCTGATGCTGGCAAGGGAGGCCACGGTCGAGGACGCGCTGCGCGAGCTGGCGGCCAAGGTCGGCGACGACGCCTCGGCCGGGCGGAGGCCGCACGGCCTCAGGCTGGTCGAGATCTACTGCTCCAAGATCTTCAAGGTCTTCGCCCCGGAGGACAGGGTCGACGCGATCAACGACTGCTACTGGACGCTGAGGGCCGAGCCCGTGGAGGAGGACGAGGTGGTAAGCTTGAGCCATTTTTTTTCTTCCTTATTTTTTTCCCGACGAGTTTCTTTCTTCTTCTTTCCTTCTTTCTTCTTCTTCCTCTCACGGAAAAACATTCTCTCTC
>Ga0315284_10002038_pt1 | contig 28977 bp, 27 predicted proteins | sample YL17G09_16_MG_FD_203696 | JGI IMG/M metagenome (GOLD analysis project Ga0315284, IMG submission 203696) | Sediment microbial communities from Yellowstone Lake, YNP, Wyoming, USA - YL17G09_16 | ecosystem: Environmental > Aquatic > Freshwater > Lake > Sediment | place: USA: Wyoming | collected...
TTCCTTAATTTTGGATTAAACCCTTTTTTTTGCATTACCCCTTTAATATAGTCTATATATTCTTTCCTTTGCTCAATCATCGTTGTTTTTTCTTTTTTAAGCCATTCTTCTTTCTTTTTTTTATCTATTTCTTCCTTATCTTCTCTTCCTTTGTTAGTTTTAATATCTTTCTCTTTCATTTTAAGCCACCTCTCCATTTAGTCGTTAGTGAATAGTAATTCGTATCGCGTATTGCGTATCGAGCATCGCGTAAAGAAACACAGCAATGAGTAACAAGTGGTACGTTTCTAGTTTTAAGTTTACAAAATAGGCTACTTATATTATATTACACATTACATCACTTACTAGCTAATTAAAATAATTGGTAAACTGGCTAACCGGGTAATCGGATAACTAATACCAACTAGCTAACCAGGTAACCAGCTAACTAAAAATATACGCTATACGCTAATATATTAGATACTATTCACCAAATACTAACGACTAATTATAATTATTTTTAAATTAATAAAAAGTTTGCCTTAAATTTGCTTAAGTCAGCTAACTTTACACCATTTAATAAATCATCCAATTCTTTTCCTTCTAAAGTTTCTCTTTCAATTAGATTACGAGCAATCTTTTTCAATTTGCTTTTATTTTTAGTTAAAATATCTTTGGCTTTAGAATAAGCACTTTCAACAATTTCTCTAACTTCTTTGTCTATTTTATTGGCAATCTCCTCACTATAATCACGTTCTTGGGAAATATCTCTGCCTAAAAATATTTCATGTTCTTTTCTTCCTAAAGTAACAGGTCCTAAAGCTTCACTCATACCGTACTCAGTTATCATTTGGCGAGCAATTTTGGTAGCTCTTTCCAGATCATTCTGCGCACCGGTAGTGACATCTTTAAATATTATATCTTCAGCCACTCTCCCCCCCAATAAAACTGCTAATCTATCCATTAATTCTAACTTACTAATTAGGTATCTATCCTGGGTAGGAAGCTGTAAGGTATAACCTAAAGTAGCATTGCCTCGAGGGATAATGGAAACTTTATGCACTGGATCACAATTAGGTAACATTTTAGCCACAATAGCATGTCCCGACTCATGATAAGCAATTATCTCTTTCTCTTTATCGCTAATTAACCTACTCTTTCTTTCTGGTCCGGCAATAACCCGATCTATAGCAGCTTCGAATTCTTCCATTCCGATTTCATTCTTACCCTCTCTGGAGGCCAATAGGGCAGCTTCATTTACCATAGTGGCTAAATCAGAACCCACAAAACCGGGAGTCCTTCTGGCTAAAACCTTAATATCCACATCTTTAGCTAAGGGTTTACCTCGGGCATGGACTTTTAAAATTCCTTCCCGTCCTACTATATCAGGCCTATCTATGACAATCCGCCGATCAAATCTTCCCGGCCGCAGTAGTGCAGGATCTAAGATATCCGGACGGTTAGTGGCAGCGACCATTATTATACCTATATTTTGATCGAAACCATCCATTTCTACCAATAGTTGGTTTAAGGTCTGCTCTCTCTCATCATGCCCTCCTCCTAAACCAGCTCCTCGATGTCTTCCTACCGCATCGATTTCATCCATAAAAATAATACAGGGGGCATTGGCTTTGGCTTGTTTGAATAAATCTCTTACCCGAGAAGCACCAACTCCTACAAACATCTCCACAAAATCAGATCCACTAATACTAAAAAAAGGTACTCCTGCTTCACCGGCAATAGCTCGAGCTAGTAAGGTTTTACCTGCCCCTGGTGGTCCATAAAGTAAAATCCCTCTAGGTATTTTTGCACCTAATTTCTTAAATTTAGCCGGATTTTTTAAAAAGTCAATTACTTCTTGAACTTCCTCTTCTGCTTCATCAATTCCAGCCACATCCTTAAAAGTAACTTTGGGGGTTTCTTTGCCTAAAAGTTTAGCTCTACTCTTGCCAAAGGACATAACCTTATTTCCTCCGCCTTGCATCTGCTGTAACATAAATATCCATACACCAATAATTAAAAGCATAGGCAAGATAGATGAAAGTAAACGCATCCACCAGGAAACCTCTACTGGAGGTTTAGCTTCTATTATTATATTTTTACTTCGAAGGATATTTATCAACTCTGGATCATTAGGTGAATAGGTAGAGAAATTTGTACCATCTATGAGCGTACCAGTAATTGAATTATTAATAATAGTAACTTTAGACATATTATTTGTTTCGATTTCTTTTAGAAATTGAGAATAAGTAAGTTCTTGACTGATAGTAGACTTAGGCTCAAAAAATGAACTTATAATTGAAACTGTTATAATTAACACCAGTAAATACAGACCTATGTTTTTATAATTTTTATTTCCTTTTAAATTCTTTTTATTTAAATCAGGTATATTAGACAATAAAAGTTTCTCCTTTTTAAAATTTTTAGTAGGTATTAAAATATTAATAACCTTACCGCAAAATAATTTTAGCATATTTCCTAAACAAACTCAATCATATTTAGTGAATAAGACAGAAGTCAGAAGTCAGGATTCAGAATATAATAGTATCATGAAGCGCGCAAAACTCGGGTCGGATAAATCTGACCCCCACTCCAATTATTTCAACTCGCCCTGGTATATTTCGGGATTAAGAGTAAAAACATACGGAATATTTCTAAATTTTCCGGCGTAATCCAAACCATAACCTACTACAAATTTATTAGGGATATCAAATCCCAAATAGTCAACTTTGATCTTGGCTTTCCTTCTGGTATTTTTATTTAAAAACGCACATACTTTCAAACTAGTAGGTTTACGTGATTTTAATATTCGAACTAAATAATCGAGAGTTAATCCAGTATCAATTATATCTTCAATTATTAAAACATCTTTGCCTTCAATAGTCTCATCTAAATCTTTTAATATTCTCACTACTCCTGAAGATTCTGTAGCTGCACCATAACTGGAAATCGCTATAAAATCAAATATCATGGGAATTGAAATTGCTCGAGCTAAATCCGCCATAAATATTACAGCTCCCCTTAATACACCTACAAAAACCAAGTTTTTGCCTTGATAGTCCTGAGTTATCTTTTTACCTAACTCTGCAATTTTTTCTTTAATTTGTTTTTCTGTAATCAAAATCTCATCAATTTCTCTATTATTTAGCATTTTCCCTTCTTCTCCCTTAAATATTTTTATATAAAAACCGGTAAAAAATATTTTTCTACTTTTAATTTTAATATTGTTTTAGTAAAAATAACCTTTAAAAAAATTAAATAAATCAAAAATTCAGGTTTTATTATCAGCCTTCTGGTCTAATACTTCTTATTATTTTTATTAATTATTTATTTATAAATTAATATTTTAAATATCATACAGAAGTGAAGCTAATATACTCTTTGTCTTTATATTCATCTTTATATAGAGTAATTTTTTACTAGCCGAGGTAATTTTTACCCGATTATCCATTCTCATTCCCACAATCCATATTATCTTATTTTCACTATCTACTAAGATAGGGACTAAATCTCGATGGCTTTTAGGAATCTTATTATCGATAAAATACTCTTTTACCTTCTTTTCTCCTATCATCTTTAAGGGATAAAATCTATCTCCTATCCGTCTATTCCTTAATTTAAGAGGAAATTTCACTTTATCATAATCAATAAATTCTATAAATTCTCCCTTAGGTTTTTTTCCATTAAAATATAAAGAAGATTTTATTTCTGCAGAATCTAATATCCTTGTTTCAAATTCTATATCTAAGGCTTTAATTTTTGTCTTCCCTGAAATTAATATATTATATTCCCAAGGCATAGATATCTCATCTACCCAATTTTTAGATATCCTCTTTCTGTAAATTATTAATTGGTTATAGCTCTTCTTAGCCCTTAAATTCTCTGGAAGATAAACTTCTTTTTCACCAGATTGATATTCGGAAAGTTTTAATATTTCATTATTATGAGCAAAATTAATAGAATAAAGATTTCCTTTTATTACTTCGATAGATTTCCTGATTATCCTTCTCTTTAAGGCTAAAGATAAGGTATTAAACTTTTTTAAATCGACAATTATTCTTTCTTGACCTTCCACTTTTACTATCTCTGTAAATAATAACTCTGTTTTTTGTTGCAAATAGGTATAAACTTCACTGACCATGCTCTGTAGGCGTAATATAATATCTTTTATATTTTTATTATACTCTTTGGAAAGGAGAGGTAAAAGTTCTAATCTGATTTTATTTCTAAAATAGATAGTCTCTTTATTGGATGAATCTATCCGATATTCTATTTTATGTATTTGGCAATATTCTTCAATCTCTTTTCGAGTGCATTCTATTAAAGGTCTAATTATTTTATTTCGTACTGGTGGAATTCCCGTTAATCCTTCTAATCCGCTACCTCTTAAAAGTCTCATTAAAATAGTTTCTACCTGATCATCAGCATTATGACCTAGAGCAATTTTGTTAGTATTTAACTTCTCTGTGGTTTCTGAATAAAATTTATATCTATATTCTCGGGCAATTTCTTCCAGATTTGATCGTTTTTTCTTTACAATTTCACTTAAATTACAACTTTTAACTTCACAAGGCAAATCTAATTTTTGAGCCAAATTTTTAACGAAATCGGCATCTTCATCTGATTCTCTGCCTCTTAGCATATGATTAAGATGGGCAATATATATAGATAGATTATATTTTTGTCTGAAAGATAACAAAATTTTTAAAAGGGCTACCGAATCAGGACCCCCAGATACTCCTACCAGAACTTTATCATCAAAAGAAAGCATATCAAACTTTTTTATAGTCTCCAATACTTTCTCTTCCAACATTTCTATCCCCTTGTAATTAAAGGCCTTTCTGATTGAAAGGCCTTTAATTTATCAATAAATATTTTTGGTGGCGGTGCTGAGATTCGAACTCAGGACACTGCGGGTATGAGCCGCATGCTCTAGCCATCTGAGCTACACCGCCTAAATTAACAAAAAACCTCTATCATTTTGATTAAGAGGTTTTTAGAAATTGGTTGCGGGGGGCGGATTCGAACCACCGGCCTTCAGGTTATGAGCCTGACGAGCTACCTGACTGCTCCACCCCGCGCCATATTTTAATATTTAATATCTGTAAAATATTTAATTTAATTTTGTCAAATAATTTTAACACTGTTTTTAGGTTAACTCAATTTATAGGTGCCGGAGGCCGGAATCGAACCGGCACAAACCTTACAGCTCGCAGGATTTTAAGTCCTGTGCGTCTACCTGTTCCGCCACTCCGGCAAACTGCAATTCATTATATGATAAATCTTCTAAATCGTCAATAGTAATTATATAATTATGTCAAGAAAATGTAAATATTCAGATAGTTGGAAGTTAAAATTATTTCGTTGTTCATACTTTATTTTTCAATTCCTTTAATCAATATTTCATCAGGTTTGGCAAGACCTAATTCTTCTCGAGCAATTTTTTCAATATATTTATCAGCTTTTAACGATTCTACTTCTTCTGATAAATTTATATTTTTTAGTTTTAACTCTTTTATATCTGATTCCAATCTTTTAATATCTTCTTTTAGTTGTAAGGTCTTAGCATATTTATCTGAAAATAAAAAAACTATATAAAATATTAAAACTAAAATTAAAGCCCAAATTATTTTCGAATGAAATATTGACCTAATCGATATCATTTTATATTAAATACTGCCTTCCCTCGATAAATTGCCAATTCTCCTAATTGTTCCTCAATACGCAGCAATTGATTGTATTTGGCAATTCGTTCCGTTCTACAAAGAGAACCAGTTTTAATTTGTCCAATATTAGTCGCCACAGCTAAATCAGCAATGGTAGTATCTTCTGTTTCTCCGGAACGATGAGAAATTACCGCAGTAAAACCTGCTTTCTTTGCAGTCTCAATAGTATCTAAAGTTTCTGTTAAGGTTCCTATCTGATTTAATTTTATTAAAATCGAATTAGAGGCTTTTAGCTCAATCCCTCGACTAAGTCTCTTCTTATCAGTAACATAAAGATCATCTCCTACAATCTGTATTTTATGACCTAATTTTTGGGTAAGTTTTTGCCATCCTTCCCAATCGTCTTCGGCTAAGCCATCTTCTAGAGAAATTATAGGATATTTCTCTACTAATCCGGTATAATAATCTATCATCTCATGGGAAGTTCTAACTGTTCCTTCTCGGGATAATACATATTTCCCACCTTGATATAACTCTGAAGCAGCCGGATCTAAGGCTATATAAATATCTTTACCTGGCTCGTATCCTGCTTTTTTAATTGCTTCTACTATTAGTTGAATCGCCTCTTCACTTGATTTTAAATTAGGAGCAAAGCCACCTTCATCCCCAACTGCCACATTATATCCTTTTTCTTTTAATACTTTCTTTAAAGTATGAAAAGTTTCCACTCCCATCCGTAGGCTCTCCCGAAAATTAACACCGCCGGCCGGAACAATCATAAATTCCTGAAGATCCACTCCGCTATCTGCATGTTTTCCCCCATTTAATATATTCATCATAGGAACAGGAAGTTCTTTTGCATTTACTCCCCCAATATAACCATATAAAGGTAATCCAAAAAATTCTGCTGCAGCTTTTGCGGTAGCAAGAGATACACCTAAAATAGCATTGGCTCCCAAACGACTTTTATTAGGAGTCCCATCAAGTTTAATTAACAGGCTATCAATTAATAATTGATCTGTGGCATCATATCCGATAATTTCAGGAGCAATAATCTCATTTACATTCTCGACCGCCTTAAGAACTCCTTTTCCTAAGTACCTTTTTGGGTCATCATCTCTTAATTCAATAGCCTCATGCGCGCCGGTACTGGCTCCGGATGGAACTTGAGCCACTCCTATAGCTCCGCTTTCCAGTTCTACTTCCACTTCAACAGTGGGATTTCCTCTTGAATCTAATATCTCTCTGGCATAAACTTCAAATATTTCACTCATATTATCCCTCTCCTCTCTATTTATTTAATAAAATATTAAATTATTGTCACCTAAATTAATTAACAAACCACTCACCTTAATTGCAGTGGTAAAGCAAAAACATAGCCCGAAATTCATAATTATTTTTATTAAAATTTCAATCTTCTTCTTTTATAATCTCTTTTATTACTTCATACAAGGAACTTGTTCCCTCAGCTGGAATATTCTTTAGAGGAACTTCTATTACTTTTGCTCGTAGGATTTTAGTGGTAAAATTAATTTCTAATTCATCGCCAGTCTTTATTTCATCTCCTGCTTTGGCAATTCGATTATTAACTTTAATACAATTAGCAAGACAAGCTATTTTAGCTTCTGTTCTCCTTTTTATTAGTCTACTTACTTTTAAAAATTTATCTAATCTCATCTATTTTTAATTAACCAATTCTCCAATTTGCCGATTGACCAATCAAATTAGTCGTTAGTATATAGTATAGCGTATAGTTTTAGATTAACAAGAGCTTGTCTTGATTAAGTTAAAAATTTAAAGCGAAAAACCATAATTCAAAATTCAAAACTTTTTCGTAAAATATATATTATTTGGAGTAGTGGTCGGATTTATCCGACCCGAGTTTTGCGGGCTTGATGAATCAAGCCCCTACACTAAATCTTTACATACTCTATGTTTTTGCTGTTTTTTTTATGGGCGTATACAATACGCCCCTCCTTCTTTTTTCAAACTTGAAACTCGTAACTAGCAATTTGCAACCTATAACTTGTTACACATTACTCATCACTCTTCTGCCTGTGCGTGCCTGCCTGTGCGTGTACGCACGCAGACAGGTTACTTATTCTCTTCACCATATACTATATACTAAATGCTATATACGAATTTATTCTTTTGATTTTAATTGAGGAAAAAGTATAACTTCTTTAATTGAATCAGAATTAGTAAGTAACATCATTAATCTATCAATTCCTAGACCTAAACCACCTGCGGGAGGCATTCCATATTCTAAAGCTTCAATATAATCTTTATCCATAAAGTGACTTTCCACCTCTCCTGCTTCTTTCTTAACTACCTGTTCTTCGAACCGACGTTTCTGTTCTGCTGGATCATTTAATTCGGTAAAGGCATTTACTAATTCCATTGAACTGATAAATAATTCAAAACGTTCTACTAATTCTGGATTGTCTTTCTTCTGTTTGGATAGAGGGGAAAGCTCAAGAGGATAATCAAGAACAAAAGTTGGTTGAATTAAAGTCGGTTCTACAAATTTTTCAAAAAGTTCATTGGCAATTTCACCTCTATTTATATTACCTTTTATATTCAAACTATATTTTTTTACAATTTCATTAAAATCTTTTTTAGAGATTTCGTCTACCCGGAGTCCTACCGCTTCTTCTATTGCCTTAAACATGGTTATTCTTTTCCAGGGAGGTGTAAAATCAATTGTATTTCCCTGATATTCAATTTCTAAACTTCCTAAAACATTTTTAACTAGATAGGTTATCAACTCCTCGGTAATTTGCATCATACTGTAATAATCACCATATGCTTCGTATAGCTCTAACATGGTAAATTCAGGATTATGTTTAGTAGAAATACCTTCATTTCTAAAATTACGACTTAACTCATATACCTTTTCGAGCCCCCCAACTAATAAACGTTTTAAATATAGTTCCGGAGCGATCCTTAGATAGAAATCCCTATGAAGAGCATTATGATGGGTAATAAAAGGAAGAGCTGTAGCTCCACCAGGAATAGGTTGCATTATAGGAGTTTCAACTTCTAAATAGTTCCTATTATCTAAAAAATTCCTTATAGACTGTATTACTTTGCTTCTCTTAATAAAAATCTCTCTGACTGATGGATTAACTATTAAATCTAAATATCTTTTTCTATATCTTATTTCTACATCTTTGAGCCCATGCCATTTTTCAGGTAAACTGCGTAATGATTTACATAAAAGTGTAAATTCTTCAACTAAAACAGTAATTTCGCCAGTTCTAGTTTTAAAAATTAATCCTGAAACTCCCAAAATATCTCCAATATCGATTTTACTAAAAAGCTCAAAAACCTTCTCTACGATTTTATTTAACCTTATATAAATTTGAACTTTTCCATTTATATCTTCAATATCAGCGAATATAGCCTTCCCATGTTTTCTTAAAGCCATTAATCTCCCAGCTATAGTAACCTTTTCCTTAGCACATTCGCCAATCTGCAAGTTTTTATTTTTTTCTATTAAATCTTTTATTTGATAAGTTCTGATAAACTTATGTCCAAAAGGATCAATACCTTCTCTTTTTAATTCTTTTATCCCTTCCCATTTATTAGATATAATTTCTGCGGTATTCTTTTTTATATCCATCTGATTCACCTCTTTTTTCTCATAAGGTTAAAAATAAATAATGAACAAAGTATCTTTATATTTTAATATTTTTAATAACTTTGTTCATTATTGCAATTTTAATAATTATTTATGCCGCTAAAGTAAATAATCAATATATAAATTATTTAATATCTAAAATTTTATATTTAAGATATCCCGCAGGGACTCTAATTTCTACTATATCACCCTTCTTTTTTCCTAAAAGTGCTTTCCCAATCGGTGAAGAAGTAGATATTTTCCCAAAATCGGGTTCTGATTCAACATAATCTAAGATAATATAGGTAATCTTTTGATTATTTTTTAAATCTTTAACTATCACTTCTGAACCAAGAGATACAAAATTTAAATCCTTATTTTCTTCATCTATCAATTCATAATTTTCAATAATTTTTATTAAAGTTAAGATTCTACCTTCGATAAAGGCTTGTTCGTTTTTAGCTGCGTTAAACTCAGCATTTTCGGCAATCTCCCCAAAAGTCACAGCATTTCTGATTTTTTCAGCAATATCTTTTCTTTGTACTGTTTTGAGATAATAAAGTTCTTCTTCAACTTTTTTCAAACCTTCTTTGGTTAACATTACCTTTTTATCGAGCATCATAATATCTCTCCTTATTAGAAGTCATATATTCTATGCATTTCATAGTAAATAATAAATATTTTTCCTTAAAAATATAAATATAAGCACTATTAATTTTTATAATAGTGCTTATACATCTAATAATCTTTATTAGAGATTATAAGGTATTCATATTTTCTTGTCAAATAAATTTATTACTTGCTAAATCAATCCTAATTTTTCCCCAGCTTTTTTAAAAATATCTAAAGCTTTATCAATATCTTGAGAAGTATGGGTGGTTAGGACATGAGCCCTGAGTCTATTGGTATCTTTAGGAATTGCCGGGAAAAGAATAGGACATATAAATATTCCTTCATCATTAACCATTTGACATAATTTTAAAGTATCTTCCTCTTCGCCGATTAAGATAGGAACAATACTAGTAGTACTGCCCATCGTATCATAGCCCATAGAATTTAATCCGTCTCTAAATTGTTTAATATTTTTCTGTAAATTTACTATACGTTCAGGTTCACTTTCAATGACCTCAAAACAAGCAACGGCAGTAGCAGCTGCCACTGGCGGAAGACTTGCTGAAAATATAAAGGGTCTGGAATTATGTTTTAAATAACTGATTAAATCTTTATTACCGGCTAAATAACCTCCGATACTAGGGATAGTTTTACTTAGAGTTCCCATATGGATATCGACAGCTCCCTTTAGCCCGAAATGTTCTTCTATTCCGTGACCAGTTTTTCCTAATACTCCTATAGAATGAGCCTCATCTACCATCAATTTAGCTTTATACTTTTTAGCCAAATGTGATATTTCTGGTAAATTAGATACATCTCCATCCATACTATATACCGCATCAACTACAATCAATTTATTAGTATAGTTTCCAGATTTAGCTAAAATATTCTCTAAACTTTCCATATTGTTATGTAAGTATGTTCTATGGTCTGCTCCTGAAAGTATACATCCATCAATTATACTGGCATGATCTAATTTATCAATTATAATTAAATCTCCTCTTCCACAAAGAGTGGAGATAGCAGCCAAATTAGTTACATATCCACTACTATAAGTAACTGCATCTTCTGCACCTTTAAATTTTGCAATTGTTTCTTCTAATTTTTCGTGTATCTTAGTAGTGCCAGCTAATAATCTGACCCCTGCAGCACCAGTTCCATATTTTTCAATAGCCTCAATAGCAGCTTTTTTTATCTTGGGATGAGTAATCAATCCTAGATAATTATAAGAAGCAAACATCAACATCTCCCTACCATCGATAGTTACTCTTGCCCCCGAAGCCCCATCAATACTTTTTAGATAAAAATACCGTTTTTCTTCTTTCATTTTGTTCACTCTTCGTTGAAGTTCATTTATTCTATCTTCTAATAGAACTCCCATTTCTCTTCCTCCTTCTCTTAATAAAAATCTTATCTAATTTAACTTTTCAATCCTCGGTTTAAAGCCTATTTTTTCTATCAATTTTAAATAATCCTCTGGATTCAATTCTTGGGGAGATTTTCCAGATATTGCCAAAAGAGTGGCTTGAAATACATTGGTTCCAAAAGACCTTCCATTTAATTCGGGGGTAGTAGTAATTAAATAACTCACCCCCCTCTTCTTGAGATCCTCCACATTAGAACTGGTAACCGTATTGGTGATAATTATTTTTCCTTCCATATCTTGAGGCATATATTGACTTATACTTAAATAATCACCGGCAACTATATCGGCATTTTGAAAATATTTAACATACTTTAAATTTGACTTTTCCTGTTTCTTGCCGGTGGGATATAAATATTTTATGGGAACATAAACTAATACTGGTAAAAGCAAACGAGCTAAAATTTCAACACTTTTAAAAGAATGAAGTGAAATGGGGATATTTAAACAAAATATTAAATCTCCAAAGGTCATTTCACATCCAGATTCTATTAAACCCTCAGCCATGCCAAATCTATCCACAGTAATGGTCATCAAAGCTTTCTTACCTTTAAGCGATATAGCAGTATGAGTATCAATATATTTTACTACACTTTTTTCTAATACATATTTTATCCCGGTACCGTCTACAATAGGGGTCTTTTTGATAACTTTTACTATTCTTTCCGACTCTTTTATAGTATATCTTTTCCCACCAGGTCCGGAATACAAATATAAGTCTGTTCCCCCTAAACCAAAAGCATCAACTTTACCATCGTATTCTTGGAAAATTTGCATCATCCTCTGAACATTGCCATCAGTTCCTCTTCTTTCGATTTCAACTTTCTCTCCTAAAATCTCTATCTCCACCTTATGATCTCTAGTTGAAGAACCTAAGCTAACTCCTAAAACTCTTTTCATTTTAGTCCCTCCTTAATTAAACTATAAATTAATTTTTCGTCTGTTTTACTATTTCTATTATTTCTTTAGGGTTAACATATTTACTCTCGTTAATAGGTGAATGGCCAATAACAATACCAATTACCTGGACACTAAATATTTTTTCCACTATTGGTACCCTCATATCTGAACCCATAAAAATAATTAAATCAAAATCGGCCAGGTTAACAATTATTTCCATAATTTCATTAAATAATTCACTCTTCCCTTTTCTCTTTATAAACTCAAAACGTTCTTTTTGGGTAAAAAGTAAAACATATTCAATCCCTAACTCTTCTGCTAAACGGATTAATTCCTCTTTGTTTTTAATAGGAAAACCGATCAATGCAATTCTTTGACCTCTTCTTATTTCCCCCAAGCTTTCTAATCTAGAGACAAAAGTTCTTTCAATCCCTAATTTACGAGCTACCCCTTCTTGAGTTACTCCTTTAGCTCTCAATTCTAAAATCTTATTGATTTCTCTATTTAATTTTTCTTTGCTTATAACCTTTTCCCCAATTCGAATAAACTGCATTTTACAAATACCTCTGTATACATTTTTGTATACAGTTAAAATAACATAAATTTTCCGTAATAGCAACTTTTTTGAAAAATAAATGTTTATATTTTAAAGAATTTATCTTAAATTCTTCCTTCTTGGTAGTCATTATTTGCAGATTTGAAAAGCCCTCTATTTCTCAATGATTCCACCTCCTAATACTATATCTCCCTGGTAAAATACCGCTGACTGTCCTGGAGTAATCGCTCTTTGGGGTTTCTCAAAATTAATTAGTATTTTGTCGTCTCGGTAAGGAGAAGTAATTGCCGGGGATTTTTTACTATTGTATCTTATCTTTACCTCAACTTTTATAGAATCTGAAAGTTTATCACCTGAGATAAAATTTAAATCTTTAATTATTAATTTGTCTTGATAAAGGTCTTCTTCCTCGCTCAAAATAACGGTATTTTCTTGAGGATCTATTTTTATTACATATTTCCTTGTATTCGAAGATATGCCCAACCCTTTTCTCTGACCAATAGTATAAAAGGGAATACCCTGATGTGCCCCTAATATATTTCCCAATTTATCTATAAACTTACCCGGTTTTATATTTTCTGAAACATTCTGCCTTAAAAATCTCCTATAATCCCCTTCTCGAATAAAACAAATTTCCTGGCTCTCTTTTTTTTCATGATTTTCTAATCCAAAATTCTTAGCTAATTCTCTGGATTGGCTTTTCTTGAACCTGCCCAAAGGAAATAGAACATAGGGTAATATATCCTGGTTTAATCTATAAAGAAAGTAAGATTGATCTTTGTTTTCATCTATTCCTCTCTTAAGTAAAAACCTCTTGCTCTTTTGGTCATATTCATTAATAGCGTAATGCCCGGTGGCAATATAATCTGCACCTAAAGATTTTGCTTTTTCTAATAATAAGCCAAATTTTATTTTTAAATTGCAGATTACACAAGGGTTGGGGGTCCGACCGGCCAAATATTCTTGGCAAAAATAATTAATCACCAATTTTTTAAATTCTTTAATAAGATCCAAAACATACCAGGGAATTTCCAGCTTTTGAGCCACCTGTTGCGCTGCTTCTAAATTTTCGTCACCCTTATAAAGACGCATAGTAACACCAAGAACTTCATAACCTTCTTCTTTTAATAGGGCAGCCGCCAGAGAGCTATCTACGCCTCCGCTCATTGCTACTACTACTCTGCCTGTGCGTTGCCTGTCTGCGTGCGTACACGCACAGGCAGGCACGCAGACAGGTCTTTTTTTAAAATCTTTAGACATAAATTCATTCTCTTATTTTTTCTTTATTTCTTAATTTTCAAACCCTTAAAATTTCTAATTCTTCTTCTCTTAATGGTTTTACTTTCCTAGTTTTTGCCAATTCTTTAGATGCACTGTAATAATTAATATAGACTTCTCCGTCTTCCTCTTCATTTCTATCACAATATCTTGCTGTAATCTGACAAGATTTATCAATAAAATCATTATTCAGTTTAAATCCTTTTTTTATCAAAGAAATGGGACCTTTTAAATTTTTAGCTTTAAAGAGAAAATCCCCCTCTTGGAAAAAATCTTTTAGACGTTCGTTCTCCTCTTTATTTCTCCCTACCACCAACTTAATATCTCTATTTAATCTGAAGTGTCGACCCAATTTTAAAAGATCTATTTCTTCTAAAGAATATTTTTCTTGATTAAACAAATCTCTTAACCTTTTAGAAAACTCAGGCTCAGTTAATTTACAACCCCCAGCTGGGGAAGGATAGTCCTTTAAATTCATTTTAGCAGCTAATTCCATCTGTCTTTTTCTTGAGCGACCAGAAATATTCAACAATTTATTTTTGTTTACTAATCCTTCTTTTTCCGGGATAGTCTCTGGTAATAATAAAGCTGATAATGGTCTAAGAATTCTGCCTTCAAGCCCTGATTCTCTTTCTATTAAACTTAAACTATTTCTGTTCTGAGACATAGGTCTTTCTCCTAAAACTTCTCCACTTAAAATGAAAGAAGCTCCTATCTTGGTCATATATTCTCCAGCCTTTTTAAACATAAGAGCATGGCAGTCTATGCAGGGATTCATATTCTTTCCGAATCCATGTATAGGATTTTTTAAAATTCCTAATATCTCTTTAGTAATATCTATAATTTCTAAATCCATATCCAAGCCTTTTGTAGCTATTAAAGCTTCGTCTAAACCAAAAAAAGGAGTTTTAAAATTAACTCCTTTTACCTCTATCCCTTGCTCCTGGATAAGCTTTACTGCTAAGATGCTATCCAAGCCACCAGAAAATAAAGCTACTGCTTTTATCTTATCTTTCATCTTTTTGTTCCTTTTTAATATTTGGAGTAATTTTACATAAATCTTGTAAAGAAGCGGTGTCTAAAGTTTGATTTATCTTTTGAGTTATCAGCTCTAATAATACTCTAATGGCACAATCTTCTACTTTATTACATTTTTTTTGCGTACTTTTCTTAATTTTTCTACCAGTTAGAATACAGTCAACTAAAACTATTGGTCCCTCAACTGCTCTAATTATGTCACCAGCATTAATCTTATTAGCTTCTTTAGCTAACAAATATCCCCCACCTGCACCTCTGGTACTTTTCACTAAATCTGCTTTCTTTAATTTATTAAATAGTTGTTCTAAATATTGCCGGGAGATCTCTTGTCTTTTAGAAATATCTCTTAAAGAAATCGGCTTTAAATTATTATATTGATTTTGCGTCAAATCTATCATAGCTCGAAGTGCGTACCTTCCTCGAGTAGATAATTTCATTGCCCTTACTCCTTTTTTTAAACTGACTTTACTAAAAAATTATATTATTTATGACTATTCTTGTCAACTTTCTCGAAATCTTTGTCTATTCTGTTATCTTCGGAGACCTACCGGGGATTATTCAAAAATGAGAGTACCGCATTCCCATACAGAGTCACTTGTAATAAAGGAAAGTAAAAGAGGAAAATAGCAAGCAGGAAAAGCTTATATTATAAGGGTTTTGAGTGCAGTATGCGAAAAAACGTTCTTTTTTGCATTATTTTAAGCCGAGCTATGGTTTTACCCCTCGAAAAGGGCTTTTTTTAGTTAAATTTTCACCCCTTTAAAATTTTAAAGTGGCTATTTATAATGGTTTCGTGATTTTGGGGAGGCAAAAATAGACTAAAAATAGGGGTCGTAATTGCCGATACCCGCTTTCGCGAGCACGAGTTTTTCGAAAATTGAGACGAGAAAAAAGGCACTCTAGGTGCGTTTTAAGGGCATTCCTGAAGGGGGTTTGAAAAGCTTGCAAACAAAGGGGTCCTATGTCATTCCTGCGGAAGAGGCTGTGTTATAAATAATTATATTTTGCAATAGTTTTTTAAATCTTAAAAAAAATTAAGGGTTTTGAGCTTAATGTAAAAACAATAATTATATTTATTCTGTTTTTAACTCATATTACCCTATTTTATTTGAAATAAGGGGGTATTATCCCCTTAACAGGCATTTAATTCTTTAACTAAAGCTGGTACCCCCAGGAGAGTGATCATACGAACAAGATCAAAACAAGTACTAATAATAGAGGCTTCAGCTTTTGCTCCTTTTAAGCCTCTTAGGAGGAAGGAATCAAATTTTAGATTATGTTTAATATGTGCGAAGGGAAGTTCAACTTTCTGTTTTCTAAGTTTGTAAATTTCTTGGGAAGAAGGTTCTTCATATTGGGCTTCTAACTTTTGCCTTACCTCTTCCTTGAGGAGACGGCTTATGGTTCTTCCGGTGGGGGATTTGGTACAGATACCGTAATGGGGACAGGTAAGACAGGTTTTCTTATCAGATATTTTATACACTTTATTATTTTTTTTATTAAGACGATAAGGAGTTAGTTTGTGTCCTTTGGGACATAGATAATAATCATACTTACAAGTAAAACGTTCTTTGGCAAATTCAGAAAGTTCTTTTTTAGAGGCCTGCCTTTTGGAAGGGACAATGACCTTAATCTCTTGTTCATCTATTTTCTCTAACTCATCGGTGGAGGCATAACCACAATCACCTACTGCAATTTCGCACTTTTTCTCTAAGGTATGTGTGTCAGGGGACGGTTCTTTGTCACACTTCAAAAATCTATATTTACCTTATTGAATCGCCACCAGGGAATAAAAAAAATAAGTTTTTTCTATTTTCATAACTTAATATTAATTCAATAAAGAGTTTATAAAATCCTTCTTTTTTTGTGAAAAGTTTTTTATTTTTATTTAACACTAATTATTATCCCCTCTTCTTTCCATTCCTTCCATTCGAGATTGGTTATTTTCGAGAGTCGGGTGAGATCATGTGATTCTTTAAATTCTCCGAGTTCTTCTCTTAGGGTAATTATCTTTTAAAAAGGAGCAGATTCAATTAATCTGCTCCTTTTTTATTTATACTATTTTATTTTCCTTTTTTAATCTTACTCACAAGTTATTGCTTCTACTGGACAATCATCTGCAGCTTGCTTGCACGATTCGACTAAATTATCTGGAACTTTATTCACTTTTACTACTGCAATACTATCTTTTATCTCAAAGACTTCGGGACAACTATCTTCACAAAGTCCGCATCCAGTACATAAATCTTTATCAACTACAGCTTTCATTTTATATTTTCCTCCTTCTATTATAATTGCCAACTTTGAAATTTATTCGATAACTAAGAGTAAGTCCAATAAAACCTCAATTTTTGTTTTGTTTACCCTCATCAATCAATATTTACTTGACTATTTTATCAAATAATTCTTCTTATTAAAAGAAAAATTATCTATAATATCAAAAGCATACCTTAAAAATAGACAAATTTCAAGTTTTTTACTAATCTTTTTTCATATTTCATCAATAAGTTTTATACTACATACTCCATTAAATCCTCAGCTAATCTAGTCTGGGGAAATATATTCTGAGCTTCAACAAGTAAATCCTTTTCGCTTATTACCAATCTATTATTATTTGAACTATATCGAGGACTAATATGGGTTAGTATAAGCTGTTTGACTTGAGCCTCTTTAGCAATCCTGGCAGCCATTGTCGTGGTGGAATGAAAATTTCGTTGGGCTAAGTCTTCTTCCTGTTGGGAAAAAGTTGTTTCATGAATTAGGAGATCGGCACCTTTAGCCAGATGCAATAAATTCTCACAATAGGTAGTATCACCACAAAAGACTATCTTTCTACCTTTTTCAATTTTGTTTAAAAAATTCTTACCCTGAAAGATTCTTCCATTGGGTAATTCAACTGTTTTACCCTCTTTTAGAGTACGATAAATTGGACCAGGAGGGATATTTAATCGGCGGGCCTTATCTATTAAAAAATGACTCCTATCCTTTTTTTCTTCGACAGAATAGGCATAAGTTTTAATATTGTGATTTACTTCTGTGTATCGAACTATATACTCCTCATCTTCCCAGATTATTCCTGCTGATAAATTTGGTGGAATAATTTTTATCTCAAGGTCATAAGGGATATAGGTTTTGGTTATATTTAGGGTTTCTTTCAAATATATATCGAGATCTTCGGGACCAAATATTTGAACTTTTTGCTGAATTTTTCCGCCCCTTAAACCCCGGGAAGCTAATAACCCAGGAAGTCCGAAAAGATGGTCTCCGTGTAAATGGGTAATAAAAATTTTCTTCAATTTAGATAATTTCAAAGAGGTTTTTTGTATTTGTTGTTGGGTACCTTCCCCACAATCCCACAACCATAACTTATTACTGTTAGTAAAGATAAGGGCAATGGAAGACACATTACGTTTTAAAGTGGGCATACCCGAACTAGTGCCTAAAAATATAACTTTCACCAACTATCACCTAATTTCTTTCTCTTATCTTGCACATTCAGTAATTTCGCCTTTTATAATTTCTATACCATGTGGTAAGGCTTTTAATATTATTTCTAAAGATTCTTTTACTCCTTTGGGGCTACCCGGTAAATTTATAATTAAACTTTTTTTTCTAATTCCGGCTACCCCTCGAGATAATATCGCTCGATTTGTCTTCTTAAAACTTTCACTTCTGATTATTTCACTGATCCCGGGGACTTCTTTCTCAATTACTGCTAAGGTGGCCTCTGGAGTGACATCTCTTTTTCCTAAACCTGTCCCTCCGGTAGTTAATATTAAATCCAGGTGTAATTTATCAACTACTTTTACCAATTCATCTTGAATAATTTCCTTTTCATCCGGGATAATTCGATAATACTTAACTTCTCCCTCAATCTTTTTAACTATCTCCTCAATTACTTTTCCACTTTGATCTTCTCGCTCTCCTCGTGCACCTTTATCACTTATGGTCAAGATACCTACCTCAATCATTCTGTTAACACCTCAATTTCATCTCCGACTTTTACCTTTCCACCTTTTAAAACTCTAGCAAAGATGCCTTCGCGAGGCATTACACAATCTCCCATCTTTCTCCTTATTTCACAATCATAATGACATTCTTTTCCAATCTGGGTAACCTCCAATAGCACTTCTTTTCCAATTTTTAACTTTGTCCCTAAGGGAAGTTTGGGTAAGGTTAGACCTTCTATAGTTAAATTCTCAGCAAAATCCCCAAAAGATAATTGATAACCCTTATCACGCATCTTATTTATACTTTCAATTCCCAAAAGGCTAATCTGCCGATGCCACTTGCCAGAATGAGCATCACCTTTTAAACCAAAATCTTCAATGAGCAGACCCTCTCTTATTTCTGTCTTTATGGTTCCTTTCTTTTTACTCTGACAGACTGCCAAAATTTTCCCTTTCATTTTTTTATTCATTATATATGTTTCCTCTCCTATCTCCAATTTATCTGAGTAAACATTTAATATCTAACCGGAATGATTTTGATTTAGATAATGCCCACTCTTACCTCCTGCTTTCTCTATCAAACGGATGGCTTTTATGGTCATCCCTCTATCTACTGCCTTACACATATCATAAATAGTAAGACCAGCTATGGCTACCGCAGTTAAAGCCTCCATTTCTACCCCCGTCCTGCCTACGGTCTTGACCTTAGATTTTATGATAATTTTATGTGCCTCTTCATTAATTTTAAAATTAAGATCCACGCTGGTAAGCATTAAAGGATGGCACATAGGAATAATTTGACTAGTCTGTTTGGCAGCCATAATACCAGCAACCTGAGCTACTGCTAAAACGTCTCCTTTGCTAATTTTCCCCTCATTAATTAGTCTTAAGGTTTCAGGTCGCATAACTACTTCACCTTCGGCAATTGCTATTCGCGCAGTATCCTCTTTGTCTCCCACATCTACCATACGAGACCTTCCTTCTTCATTAAAGTGGCTCAACTCTTTTGCCTCCATCTTATCAACCTCCCACTCGGGACATTTTAAAAGATAGGTTATTGGATATCCCTTCTTTAATTTTATGACCTTTTGGTTTTAATTTTACTGCCATCTCTATTTTATCCCTTATTATCTTTCTTCTTAGAATTTGATCTTCCCCACTGTTACCTATCTCTCTAAGGGTTTTTTTGAGATCAATTTCTTGATTAGAAAAGAGACAAGATCTTATCTTCCCCTCAGAAGTTAGTCTGATTCGATTGCAAGTTTGGCAAAAGTGCTGGCTCAAGGCAGTAATAAAACCGATGGTACCTTTACCACCTTCAATCTGGTAATATTTTGCTGGTCCATTGCCTGAATTTGTCTTAATAGGATTAAACGAATATTTTTTTACCAAATTTTCTTTAATATCTAAACCTGAAATAAATTTATCCTTATAATTATCTATAATCCTTTCTAAAGAAGGCATCAGTTCGATAAAACGAATACTTAATGGCCTTTCTAAAGTCAATCTTACAAAATTTTCTACCTCCTCATCATTAATTCCTCTGATTAGTACAGTATTAATTTTAATAGGAAGTAATTCTGCTAATATAGCAGAGTCGATACCTTTTAATACTCTTTCCAGGTCTCCTCCCCGGGTAATTTGACTATACTTATCTTTCTGCAAGGAATCCAGGCTAATATTAACCCTATTCAGTCCTGCATTTTTCAGTTTTTCAGCATATTTAGTTAATAAATAACCATTGGTAGTTAAAGAAATATCTTCTAATCCTTTTATTTTTCTTAATTTCTTTATAAAATCAATTATTCCTTTCCTTACTAAAGGCTCACCGCCAGTTATTCTGACTTTAGTTATTCCTAAATTAACTGCTTCTTTAATAATTTCTATTATTTCTTCATATCTTAAAATCTCTTGGTGAGGAATAAAATTAAAATGTTTTTCAGGTTTGCAGTAAATACATCTATAATTACATCGATCAGTAATAGAAACCCGAAGATAGGTAATTTTTCTTCCCAAACTATCTACTAACTGACTCATCCTTCCATCACCTTTCCACTTTGAGAGAGGTCATAGCCGCCTAAATTCAATACTTTTTTCTTAAACTTTTTTGAATTTACAATGCTAAGTAATTTTTGTATTCTCAAAGAAGTATACCGCTCCTCAGGAATAATTATATCATATCTTTCTTTGGCTACAGGGATAAAGTCTAAATGAAAAGCTTTAGCAGCAGATAAAATACCGAGACCAGCATCTACATTCCCTTCTGCCACAGCAGATGCTACCATTAAATGGGTAAACTCCTCCCGGAAATAACCTTTAATATCTATAGGATTAATTGCCCTCTTACTTAATAAATAATCCAATAAAATTCGGGTACCCGAGCCTTTCTGTCTATTTATAAACTCAATATCTTCTCTGGCCAAATCGTTTAAATCTTTGATATTTTTTGGATTCCCTTTTTTTATTATTATCCCCTGTTCCCGATAAGCTAAATTTACTACCACCAATTCTTTTCGGGGAAGAATTTTTTTGATATATGGGAAATTATATTCGCCACTTTCCGAGTCTAATAGATGGGCAGTAGCAAGATGTGTCCGGTTTTGTTTTAAAGCTATTAAGCCCCCTATACTTCCTACATTAAAAGAAACTAACCTATAATCAGAAAAATTCTCCTGTAATTCATTTCTTAAAATATCCAAGATTAAATCATGACTACCAGTAACTATAATATTATGCATTATGGTATCTAAATCTTTCCAAAGCTCAACATTTACTTCTTCTTCGAGATCTAAACCTTCCTTTAATGAGGGTATACGAATTATACCATCTGCTTCCACCAAGGAAGTTATTACCCCTGCACCTCTCGGAAGTGGATAGGCCATCATTTTTTTTCCTATATTCCCTAATTTTACCCTTAAAAACTCCTCATCACCTAAACGAGAAACCACTTGGTGAGCCATATGAACTTTAATTTTTCGTCGTTTCGACATAGTCAGGCCTAATCTTGTAAATACTAAAGGTTTTAAGAACTGCTCAGCCGATATGATTGTAGAAACCGGGTAACCAGGAAGTCCAATAAGAGGGGTCTTATTAATAATTCCCAGAATGGTGGGCTTCCCGGGCATAATGGCTACTCCATGAACCAAAACCTCGCCTAAACTTCTGATAATTTCAGGAGTAAAATCTTTCGAGCCAGCAGATGAACCAGCCAATACCACTATAATATCACTTTGCTGGCAAACTTTCTGCAAAATTTTTTTCAAATCTTCTGGGGCATCTTTAACAATTTCATATACTTTAACCTTTCCTCCCCACTCGGAAATTAAACTTTTAATTATTTTAGAATTATATTCGATAATTTTACCAGGAAGAATTTCTTCTCCTGGTTGAATCAATTCATAGCCAGTGGGTATAACTGCTACTTTGGGCTTCTTACGGACTAAAAGTTGATTTACTCCTCCGGCCAATAAAGCTCCTAGATCTACTGGACGAATCCTTTGATTAATCGGAATAATTAGCTGATTGGCTACTAAATCTTCTCCAATATTACGAATATGCTGGCCGGGAAATGCAGAAGAAAATATCATAATCTCTTCGATACTTCCTTCTTCTCTATCAGCAAGATCAAGAGCAATATCTTTTTTCTTTATTTCTCTCGGTCCTATTTTGCCCACCGGGTTGATATCTTCAATCTTTATTACTGCATCAAACCCGAAAGGTATGGGATTACCAGTATTTATAAAATAAAAGTCTCTATCGACTCTCAACTTACGGGGATAAGATTCAGAGGCTTGATAAGTGTCTCTTGCCCTAACTACGACTCCATCCATAGCTGCTGCTTGATAGTGGGGTGAAGATATTTTGGCAAAAACTGGTTCAGCAGTAACCCGACCTAAGGAATCTTCGGTAGAAACTAATTCTCCTTTTAGGGGCTGAACCAGTTTATACTTTAACAAACTTTTATACCATATTTTTTGAGCTTCTTTTAAAGTTAATTTATTTAAATAAATATTCCTTTTCAAATCAATCTTCCTTCTCTAATTAATTCTGTTTAATTAAAATAATTTAACCACTACTTTGCTGCCTTTTTCCAATCCTTCTATATTTAACCCGATCTTTATTAAACCTGATGCTCGCACCATCGTAGAAATCAATCCTGATTTCCCCAGAACAGGCTTAGCGTAGAACTTTTTACCCTCTTGGTGGACAAATACCCGAATATAATCTTCTCTCCCCGAATCTGAAACCACATTGCAAGTCAGCTCAGCTTCTATTTCCCTTTTATAGCCATAATTATATTCTCCTCCCTGTAACCAGCTGATTAGTGGTCGGACAAAAAGATCAAAGATTATCATCGCTGAGACCGGATGACCAGATAAGCCGAATATCGGCTTATTATTAGCAATAGCAACTATAGTAGGCTTCCCAGGTTTCACTGATACTCCATAAATTAATACACCTGGTTTTCCTAACTTATTAAGAACCTCCAAGGTAATGTCTCTAGCTCCCATTGAACTCCCTCCAGAGATAGTTATTATCTCTGCTGTATCTTTTCCCATGATTTCTCTTATTTCTTGTTCTAAAAGGTTAACTTCATCTTTAATAATCCCCCTATAAATGGGAATCCCACCTGCCTCCTCAATACAAGCTCCAAGGGTGTAAGAATTTATATCCCTTACCTGTCCTATCTGGGGTTCGTATTTAGTAGGGATTATCTCATCGCCTGTTGAAATAATAGCAATTTTAGGTTTCTTATAGATTTCTATATTAGTTCTTCCTATCCCGGCTAAAACTCCTATGTCCTGGGGACGTAATCGGTGTCCTTTTCTTAATATAATTTCCCCTGATTTTAGATCTTCATCCTCTCGGACTGCATTTTCCCAGGGAGAAATTGACTTTCTTACTTCAATAGTAGTATCATCAATCTGTTCAGTATATTCTAACATCATTACCGCATTTGCCCCCTCGGGTAACATTCCTCCAGTAGAAATTTTTGCTCCTTCTCCAGGATTAATCTTAAATTCGGGCTTATCGCCCATCTTTATTTCTCCTATAACTGTCAGATATGAGGGCAAACTCTCACTTGCTCCAAAAGAATCTTCTGCCCTAATCGCATAACCATCCATGGTAGAACGATTAAACCCCGGCAGATTACCAGGAGAGATAATCTCTTCAACTAGAACTCTGTATAAGGAGTCTTTAATATTGACTATCTCTCGATTTTTTTTTAATATTTTACCAATATCTAAATGATTTTTAATTGTCTTAATCACTTCTTGAGGGGTACTGACTTTAAATAAGGGTTTTACCATATTGATTGCCCACTTCCTAATTTTTAATGGTTTATAGAGATTGTTTTTTATTTTTTAAAACATCTTGTTTCTTAAAATTAATATATTTTCACCACGGAAGCCTTAAAGGTAAGATACACTTTGCTTCCCAGATTAAGATTCATTTGTTGAAATGATTCTCTGGTAATAATTGTCACTAAAGGAATACTTACATCTACTTCTAATTTTACTAAATGATTTTGCTCAATAATTTTTACTATTTTCCCTAAAAATGAATTTCTAGCACTGGATTGAAATGGTTCATAAGATAAAATTATATCCTTAGGGTCAATAGAAATATATACCGGGCCAATCTTTTCACTCACTATAGCAAATTTTATATTTTTTGTAGCTTTAAACCATTTTAAACCATTTTTTTCCTCAATTTCTCCCCGAAGAAGATTCTCAGGAACTTGCTGTATAATTTTACCATCTAAAAGGGAAATTACCTCATCTGCTAAATGATAAGCCTGGGAGAGGTTATGAGTGGAAAATATTACAGTGGTCTTAATTTTTTCCTTTATTTTTTTAATAATTCTTTCCACTATATCTATGTGCCTTTGATCTATACTTGTGGTAGGCTCATCCAAAAAGAGAATTTCTGGTTCAATTACTAAAGCTCTAGCAATTACTACTCGTTGAGCTTCTCCACCAGACAATTGATCTACTTTTCTATTTTCAAAACCAGAAAGCCCAACCATATCTAAGGCATTTTTAATTCTATTCTGTTGAACTATGGAGGACACAGATCTTACTTTTAATCCATAAGCAACATTACTATATACTGTAGATTGAAATAAAAAAGGATCCTGATCTACTAAAGTCATCTTTCGCCGAATCTCTAATATTTTAGAGTCTGAATTATTGATTATTTCTTGATCACGAAAAAAGATTTGACCTTTATCCGGTTTCACTAGTAAATTTAATATATTTAATAACGTAGTTTTACCCGAACCGTTTGGACCCACAATAGCATAAATCTTACTCTCCTGAAAGCTCAAATAATCAATATCCAATATTGTTTTATTGTTATATATCTTTTTTAAATTCTTAACTTTAAGTATTGATGTATCCAATAATTTAATTTTACACCCTCCTACTCTGAAAATAATGGAGAAAAATATTTATGCTAAAAGCAATAAGTAATAAAATAATACCCAGGGCAATGCTAAAACCAAATTCACCTTTGGCAGTCTCGAGAGCAATAGCAGTAGTCATAACCCGAGTACTTCCTTTAATATTTCCTCCCAACATCATAGCAGCTCCTACTTCAGCGATGACTCTTCCAAAGGCAGTTGTTATTGCTTCTAATATTGCATAACGGGCTTCCTTAATCACCGTCCAGGCAGATTGAAGCTTAGTTGCACCAAGAGTTAAAGCAGTTTTTCTAACTCTTCTATCAATTCCCTGTACCGCTGAATGAGTAAGAGCAATAATTATAGGAGTAGCCAATATAAACTGACCGATAATCATAGCCGAAGGGGTATATAATAAATTAAAGACTCCTAAAGGTCCTCTTCGAGAAATTAAAGAATAAACAATTAACCCTATCACTACTGTTGGTAAAGCTAAGAAAGTATTCACTAAAGCTACAGTAAATTTCTTCCCATAATAATTCTTTATAGTCATTAAAAAGCCAATAGGTATGCCTATCAATGAAGCAAGTCCTACTGCAGTTAATGATACTCTTAATGAAAGTAAGACAATATTGAATATTTCTCTATCTAAGGAAAAAATCAATTGAAAGGCTTTCCTTATTCCTTCGATGATAAAATCCAAAATATCACCTCGTTTAAAAATTCTCCAATTAACCAATTAACCAGCTAACTAGCTAACTTTGTCTACTTAATTGCCATCGGATAGAAAAGCATTTCTCCTCCTATTTTGTATTCTCCGATTATTTTTTGTCCTTCTACAGAAGTAACCCAAGCTATTAGTTGCATTGCTTCCATATATTTAACCTGGGAATAAAGTGCTGGATTAACTGCGATTATACTATAAGGATTAAAGAGTAGAGGATCTCCTTCATAAAGGACATCTAACTCCATCTTATCTTTATAGGCCAAAAAGGTTCCTCTATCACAAAGAACATAGGCTTGTTTTTCATTGGCAATTTGTAACGTTGCACCCATCCCTTGACCTGCTTCCATATACCACTTCTCTGGTTTAATACCTGCAATTTTCCATATAATTTTTTCTTTTACATCAGTCCCGGAAGCATCTCCTCGAGATACAAAAAAAGCTTGTTGGTTAGCTATATTGGTAAAAGCAAACACTACATTTTTCATACCTTTAATTTTTGCCGGATCATTAGATGGTCCAAGAACAATAAAATCGTTATACATTACATCTCTGCGGTTTACTCCATATCCATCCTGAACAAATTTATCTTCCGCGTCCGGATCATGTGTAAGTACTATATCTACATCTCCATTTTCCCCCAACTTAATAGCTGCCCCTGTTCCTACAGCAATAACATCTACTTTGATATTAAATAATTCCTCAAAAGGTGGGAGAAGTGTATTTAATAAGCCTGAATTTTCTGTACTGGTAGTAGTAGCTAATTTTAGGTGAATTGGTTCAGCATAAACCGTACCAATTAATAATAAACTAATACTTAATATAAATATCACTCGAAAAATAATGTTTTTTTTAATTTTACTAATATATTCCTTTCTATTCATTTCATTTTATTTTTTAATTTTAATTAGATATTAAACAAAAAAACCAACACTGTGCCCGGTGTTGGTTTACAAGTTCAACCCATAATATTGGTCCTCCTTTCCAAACACGGGAGGAATAAGAGTTTTCTCTTATTCCTTATCGGCTAATCCACCATCGTTTTCACCTTAGGTGTGATAGCTCGGAGATTATTTTTTTATAAAAGAGCAATATACAAGAAATATCTTCACACATTATAATATTTTTTCTATATTTAAGCAAGAATTTTATATTAGTATTGAGTATATCGTATCGCGTATCGCGTTAAGAAAGAGAAAGAAATGATTTAGATTTCTAATAATCAAATTAACCATTAGTTTTTCATAATTTTTGACATTGGGGGCAGATGAATGAGCTTCTACCTTCTATCCTTACAACATCTATAGAATGCCCACACTTTACGCAAGGTTCTCCTTTTCGAGCATAGACTTGTAATTTTTCAGCAAATTTTCCTTTTTCGCCATCTGTATTTAGATAAGCCTCATCAGCTACTGTACTTCCTCCAGCTTTGATTGCTTTATTCAACACCAACTTAATTTGCTGATATAGGTTTCCAATCTCCTCCTTGTGGAGAGAAGAAATTTTTCTTAAAGGATGAATATTCGCTCTATAGAGTACTTCGTTGACATAAATATTCCCTAATCCCGTAATAAATTCTTGGTTCATCAAAAATGATTTTATCTTACTTTTTTTCTTTTTATTTAATATTTGAACAAAGATTTCTTCTTTGAAACAATCATCTAATGGATCTAAACCTAATTTGGCCATACCTTCTATTTGGTTTAGATTGGAAACTAAATAAATTTTCCCAAATTTACGCACATCATTAAATATTAATTTAGTGCCATCAATAAAGGTAAAAACAAGATGATTATGTTTAACATTTATAATTTTTTTACTATCTTCATTAAAAGGATAAATTAAAAGACCGGTCATACCCAGATGAATTACTAATTTTTTACCAGAATCCAATTCTATTACGAGATATTTGCCTCTACGATTGATATTTTTAAACACCTTCCCCTCAATTTGAGTACAAAATTCCGATATAGGTGGTTCTTTTACTATTTTAGGAGTATTTACAGTAACAAATTTTATTTCTTTATCTTTTACTTTCCGGTGCAAATCTCTTCTAATAGTCTCCACTTCTGGTAATTCCGGCATTAGATTCACCCCTTCTATTTCATCATTTTAATTCTGACTTCTGGCTTCTATCTAACAGTATATTTGCTTGCTTATATTTTATTTATCCATATAATTACCATTATTTTCTGTTTTCTTTTTAATTTGCTGCAAGCTATTTATAATAAATTCTTCCTTTTTAATATTAGTACGATCTAAAAAAAGTACTTTCATTCCAATTTTCTTAGCAGCTAAATAGTCAAATTCCCAATGATCACCTATGTGAAGAACTTGCTCTGGTTTAACTTTTAATTTTTGGCATATTCTTAAATAGATTTCAGAATTTTTTATTTCTTTAAAATCAGATAATGATGAAAAAATATATTTAAAATATTTTTTAAGTTTTTTCATTTTCGGTACCAAAAATTCTCGTGGCATAGCAGTAATGGAAATAAGGATAAAATCTTTTTTTAATTCTTTTAAAGTAGGTACTACATCGGGGAATATTTTTATCTGGGGTTCATACTTCTCTAAAATTTTTTTATAGGAAATTCCTAATCCAAAATAGGATATCCAGTATTTAATGTCATACCAATTTAAATTATGTTCACCTAACTTATTGTATTCATCTTGTACTAATTTTATGCTTTCTTCAAATCCAATCTTTTTCTTCTGGGCAACTAATTGGGGAATTTCTTTAAACCATACTAAATTATTATATTCCAAATCTACTAAAGTACCATCTACATCGAAAGAAATAATTTTGAGATTTTTTTCCAT
>Ga0315284_10002041_pt1 | contig 28971 bp, 45 predicted proteins | sample YL17G09_16_MG_FD_203696 | JGI IMG/M metagenome (GOLD analysis project Ga0315284, IMG submission 203696) | Sediment microbial communities from Yellowstone Lake, YNP, Wyoming, USA - YL17G09_16 | ecosystem: Environmental > Aquatic > Freshwater > Lake > Sediment | place: USA: Wyoming | collected...
TTACCAAACAAATACCAGGTTCTTTATCATTCATTATCATTGGAAGATATTTTGGATCAATTCTTCTTGCAACTTCCCAACGAACACTATAATCTTCATCATTCATCATTTTTGGAAGATGTTCGACCTCAATTCTTTTTGCAACTTCACTACGAACTTCCCAATATTTATCATTCATCATCTTTGGAAGATGTTCGTTGGCGAAGGCTCCACCTTCGCTTCCAATTCTTTTTGCAACTTCATAACGAACACCAGATTCTTCATCCTTCATCATCTTTGGAAGATATTTTGGATCAATTCTTTTTGCAACTTCATAACGAACACCAGATTTTTCATCCTTCATCATCTTTGGAAGATGTTTGATCGCAATTCTTATTGCAACTTCACAACGAACACCAGAATCTTCATCATTCATCATTTTTGGAAGATGTTCGATATTAATTTTTTTTGCAACACTCCAACGAACATCCCAGTTTTTATCATTCATTAATTCAAGATCAGGTTTCATATAATTTCCTTTCATTTTTTCAAGTCTTCTCTTTGGGATAAAATCCTGATCAAATCTGCTTGGTATTCAGGATGAAAGTCAAGACCAAACATTTCATCTAAGAACTTTGGATCAATTCTTTTTGCAACTTCAAGACGAATATAGTAATTTTCATCATTCATCATCATTGGAAGATATTTTGGATCAATTCTTTCTGCAACTTCACAACGAACACCAGAATCTTCATCATTCATCATTTTTGGAAGATGTTCGATATTAATTCTTCTTGCAACTTGCCAACGAACCCAATGATTTTTATCGTTCATCATCATTGGAAGATGTTCGTTGGCGAAGGCTCCGCCTACGTCCGCAATTCTTCTTGCAATTTCTTGACGAACATCCCAACTTTCATCATTCATTAATTCAAGATCAGTTTTCATATAATTTCCTTTAATTTCCAAATTGCACTTGAAATGGTTTCATTTTTTCAAGTCTTCTCTTTGGGATAAAATCCTGATCAACGTCTCTTGGTACTTTGGATCAAAGTCAATTCCAAACATTTCACCTAAGAACTTTGGATCAATTCTTTTTGCAACTTCAAGACGAATTTGAGAATCTTTATCATTCATCATCTCTGGAAGATGTTCGACCCCAATTCTTTTTACAACTTCACAACGAATACCAAAATTTTCATCATTCATCATTTTTGGAAGATGTTCGACCCCAATTCTTTTTGCAACTTCATAACGAATTTGAGAATCTTTATCATTCATCATCTTTGGAAGATGTTTGATCGCAATTCTTTTTGCAACTTTCCAACGAACCCAATAATTTTCATCATTCATCATTTTTGGAAGATGTTCGTTGGCGAAGGCTCCGCCTACGTCCGCAATTCTTCTTGCAATTTCTTGACGAACATCCCAACTTTCATCATTCATCATCTTTGGAAGATGTTCGTTGGCGAAGGCTCCGCCTACGTCCGCAATTCTTTTTGCAACTTCTTGACGAACGAGGGGATCTTCATCATTCATTAATTCAAGATCGGGTTTCATAATGAAATTTTACTAAAATAATCCTGAAGTGCCTGAAGGGCTTCTGTTGGTGTTAAATGGGCTCTAGCTTCAAAGGATGTGCCACAAATGTTGCTAGCATAAACCCTCCAGTTGGGACCCTCCCAAACCCAAAAACGATATTCACCATTCCACGTATAATTTTGTTTTCCTAAGCGTTTTTTATGGAAATTTACACTTCCTTCGTAGGATAATCCAATTATTGATTGTAAAGTAATCATACGATCTACACAAGATCGTTGAACATCATACTCTTCGCCTCTGAGCAAATTAATTAATGAATCGCTTTCCCATTTATGATTTTTTGCCATATATCATCATAACATTATTTTAAGCGTTTATTCACCGGAATTAAAATTTCATCATTTATTGATTTTGGATCTTTTATTAAAAGATAAATCAATTGAATATCATTGTTGATGATATTCAAAAATAAATTAAATGCTTTCGAGGATTCGTTGTTGTTTTCCATTTTAGTTACTCAAAACACAAGCGCCAATAAACATTATGATTATTCCAAAAAATTTTCTTATTGTGGCATCTTCACCCAAAAACACTATCCCTAATATCGCGGTGATTATGGGATAAATTGATGTAAGGCCAATAATAATACCGGAATCATTTTTGTGTAATGCAATCAATAATGAAATGCTTGCGAGCGTCGCGAGGATCATTGTTAATGATGACCACATAACACCTTGAACGTTCCATATAAATGGAACGTTTGTTGACTTTATGTAAAAATAAAGAACTGGGGCGATGAGAATTGCGAACTCGGCACTAACTAATTGAACCATAAAAGGCGACATATGTTTGAGAGCCATTTTTTCGGTAATGCCCCATGTGCCCCACAACAAAATGCAATATATAATATTAGACCAAGGGAACATGTTATGCTTTACACTCCTTTGTATTTAATTTTTTTAATTTTAAAAGTAACAATCGTTTTTCAAACTCAATTTCACGTAATGCAATTTCTGTACGAAATTCTTCTGTATACCACAATGTCTTTAAACCATGAACTGATTCATAATACTTTATCGTGGATTCATAAACAGATCCCCAAAAAATATTTGCCCTCCTACACGTCAAAATCCATTTACGACCGTCCATCATAGATCTTTTATACAATTCGCCTACAAGGTCTTCTGTGATCATATTAATGATACCACTTTGACGAATGTATTCAACTTCGAATAGTGCTTGAAATGATGGCACACACTTCATGGTATTGTCCCATTGAGTTATGTGTGTAAAAACACCATAATCAACATCACCCGGTTGTGGGAATTGATTCTTCATATATACAAGATAACATATACGTTGTTACTTATTCACAAATGCAACAAATGGTACCTGTTTGAGTGTTCTAATGGCCATTTCAATAGTTGAAAATAATTTATTTAAATCTTCTTGTGAATTCACTGCATTAGTAGAAACTTCATGTTCTATAATAGATTGAATTTTTTGTCTAATGTCTTCTTTTTTAAGATACTCAGATGAAGCTTTAATTTCTTCAGAAATTATTGTCTTAAGTGTTTGTTTGCTAATTTTCATATGTTATTACTTTAAAATGTCAGGCATTCGTACTTTTACCACTTTGCCATCGGGCATTTCGATCATTTGATATTGATTATTATCTATAGATGACGTTTGTGAAGTTGTTACGCTTTGTTCGTCCATACCAGATTCATATTTTGTGTTATCATTAACTTGAAACCATTCACGAGATTTATCAAATGCAACCATAGCCATTTTGTCAATTGCATTTGATGCCCTGTTTTTTAACTCTTCGCGTACTTTTTCAATTGTTTCAAATATTTCACCATCAATATCGCTTAAATTAATTAATGATTTATCATCGCCACTATCACGAAGAATATAATTAAATTCCCTATCTTTAGACATAGTTTTTCTTATTGTTTCTTCAACTATTTGCATAGGTGATATTTTCATCGATTTTGATGATACAACGAAAACAATTTGTCCAATAAAGTATGTCATTTATTTACTCACGTTGATGAGTCTTTTAGGGCTTCCATGAATAAATCATATGCATCGCGATGCGCTACGCCGGCTTCAATTTTGACAACCTTAAGAGCCATTGTTAGGGTTTTGATATCAAGTTTATCAGAATATTCTTCAATAACTGATTTACGATCTTCTTTAAGCCCTTCAATTTCATTATCGACATTTTGTATTCGATCAATAAATTCTTTTACAACGGTACGTAATGCCGTTACTTCATCAGGGGCCATGGTAGCAATATTATAATTGGGTGTTGTTTTTTTACTCATAAGAGTATAATATAACATCCAAAACTTATGTTTCAAATTTATGCAATAGAATTAATTTTGGCGATTACGTTTTTTAAATCTACTATAAATTCACTATTTTCAGGAATTCCTGCTTCAACAACAGATTTTATTTGCACAGACAGATTATCAACATAAAATTTCTTCATTGATTTTTTAACACCTGAAAGTAATTGTGCTTCGGCGACGTGCCTTTCTTTTTCAGGTATTGCCTGCAACTTATCAGAACCAGGAATTTTTTTACCAATTTTTTGTTCAAGATCTTGAATGTTTTTTGCTGCCATGATATTTTTTGCTTGTTTGTATATTTCAGCCCAAGATGTTTGCATTGTCTTTTTTGCTTTTGCTTGCATCTCTTTTGATTTTTGATTTTCAACGGCCTTATTAACAACTTTTTTATTTGTTAATAACCCAACAAGCGATTTTGGTTTTTCAACATCTTCTCGTAAAACGCCCTCGCCGTAGTTTCCACTATTTTCACCGCCGCCATCAAAATAATCTTTTGGATCTTTTTTATTTCCCGATCTTTCATCACCAAACTTGCTTTTTGCTTTTGATATGAAATTATCAAGAGTTCCACCTGATAAAATACTAAGTAAATTTGATGTTGATTTAGCTGATGATTTACCTAGTTTTCCAAGTAAACATGCGGCTGGAGCGTACATAAATGCAATAATCGCCAGGTCTTTATTTTTGAAAACATCCCACGTTGCATTATACACATCAGCATATTCTGATTTAATTTGTTCAATTCGTGATGAACCTCGTTCAAAGACTTCATCATAATCTTGTTTTAAGATAGGGATTATAGTCGTTGCAAGAACTTTAAACGCGACGTCAACAAGGGTAATTGTTTTACTTGAAAGTTCCTTTGTCTTTCCAGCCGCGACCTTAAAAACGTCTGTGAAAGGTTTAATAAACATATTTGACATTTGATTACGATCGGCAAATTGAATACCATATGGGCTCATTCCACCCATGTCACCAAAACCGCCATCGTCTTCACGCAAAGTTTGTTCAACAAATTCTTTTAAAAGTTTTTTGCTACTTTTCTTCATGTGTATTAAATACCACTTTACGACCGCTTAATTCTTCCCATTTTTTAGAAATAGACATTTCGTAATCATTCATTGATTGTTTTTTTGTAATTGGGTCTCTTGTTGAAAAATATTTGCGCTCAATTGAAGGCAATAATTTTAATAACTCTCTTTTTATTCTCATCCAATCATCAACATCATGAGCGTATTCAAAAACAAATACTATTGTTTCTAAACATTTTTGAGTAATCATAATAGCTTTAAAAAAGAAATAGCTTCATGAACTAATGGTCTTTGATATACGTGAATTATTGGTAGTGATTCGATGTTGAACCATTGTACGTCTGCAACTTCGCCATCTGGATCATTACAATTAGGAACTGAGTCACCAATTTGTTTTGCCAACCACGAATAAACAGTTTTTTCTTCATTACCATATATTGTTGATACTGGTGATAGTTGTTTTTCTAAAACGACAAGAACGCCGGTTTCTTCTTTTACTTCTCGAACAGCACATTGTTCATGTGTTTCATGATCATGAATGTGTCCTTTTGGAATTCCCCATATGTTACGATGGGCAAATTGTTTTATTAACAATATTTCAATTTCGTCATTATCTTGTTTTCGCCAAGGTATTGCGCCACACGAAGTTATCTTATTTAAAACTTTGTTACTCATTTAATAATAATACTACACATGTAGCATATGTCACTATAATTATTTAAAATGAGAATAGCACTTATATCAATGTCAGCAAAACCATATACGGCTGGTCATGATGGATTAATTAGAATTGCATCAAAAGAATGTGATGTTGTGCATGTTTACGTATCATTAAGTGATAGAAAAAAACCAAATGAATTTCCCATATATGGAAGTGATATGGAAAAAATATGGAAAATTTATATAGAAAATAGCCTACCTTCAAACGTTGAAGTAATTTATGGTGGTTCACCAATTAGAAAAATATATGAAGAAATGGGATTTGCGTCTGAAAATAATTCGCAAGACACATACGTGATTTACAGTGATCCCACCGATCTTTCACAAAATTTTCCAATTAAATCAATCGATAAATATGCAAAAAATCTTTATGATAATAATTTAATTATTTTAAGACCTGTTGATAGGTCAGAAACACTTGAAATAAGTGGAACAAAAATGCGATCTTATTTAAAGACAGGAAACCAAAGTGAATTTATTTCTGGACTTCCGAAAGGTCTTGATGGGCCCGAGGTATGGTCAATTTTAAAGAAGAATGAAACGTTACTAAGGGACTATATTACTAGCGTTATAAACGGATAATAGATTTTCAAGATACGAACGTTTTAGTGTATATTTTGGTGACATTTGACTTATACACAATAAATTAAACGCATTAGAGTAATCAACTCTTGGAACAACTAAAAATCCAACACTCGACACACAGATAATTGCGTTATATTCTGATAAAACGTTTGACGATTTAAGATCTTCTGTTATAAGCGTTTGTACAATTTCTGGCATGGTTCGCAGAATACTTTTGCCAACTTCGCCAGAATCAATGGCATTCCATTGACTTTCACTTAATTTCTCATCACTAAACGATCTTATCAGTTTTCTTTTTGATTTCCCCCAAGCCAATTTTCCCTTTTTACCTAACCTGATAGGTTGTAACTTTGAAACAAGTTTTCCTTCCTGATTTTTCTTTGTTATAACTTTAAATTTATTTTCAATACACTTTATTTCTTGTTGAAGTGATTCAATGTCATATTGCGAATTTGTATTTAATTTTTCAATTAAACCAATTCTTGATTTATATGATTTTTCTCCTAAACCTTCGCCATAAGAAATTACTTGATTATAAAGTTCAATTTCGTAATCTGTCCATGAACCATTAGTGTGTTTAATTGCTTCACACCATAATGCCCATAATTTTAGCTTAGAGTACATATATTAAAATATAGTTAATTTAAATTTTGGTTTTCCTTGGGAAACAGAATCAAATTTTATTACAGCTTGTGCACTATCTATTGGAATCATCATAAATGATTTTGGGTTTACAATAAAAACGCCACCATCGATTTGAGAAAATACGTGTGAAATTTTAATACTTTCAAACCATTCATTGAAAAACTTCTTTGGATCATCAAATGCTTTGTCACGTAACGTCGTCATCGCAATATCAACTTCTTCAATATCATTTAAAACATTTGAATTATTAGTTGATTTTTCAATTTTCTTAGCAACGTCAATAAACGTTGGTTTATCAACAACATATGTTTTACGATTTAAGGACACGCTGGTTTTTAATTTATTGTTTTTATTTTCACCAACGTTTAGTTTAATTTTATTTATTGCGTAAAGTGCAGCACGAAGATCTATAAGTCTTTCTTTTGAAATTTCACCTTTAGTAACTATCATTTCAAATTGATCTGAAGTAAAATCAGAAAGATAATCAAGGCGTTTATGATCTTCATCACTTAACATAGAACCAAGTTTTATTTTTTTAGCAATGATAACAAATTCTTTAATTTGAATCATAATTTTGTTGAGTCTAACTCGGGCGTCATCGAACGCTTTAAGGCCCTCAGTACCAGGTCTTATTAAGTCGGAGGGTTTTAATAATTGTTTAACTTCCCAAGACAATCCATCTTGTGTAATAAGATCATATGATACTGTTCCACCTTGAACTTCAGCACCAAAAACCCAACCGAGCCATTCTTCGCCTGGACCAACGCCGGAGGCTGTTTCGTGATCATTAACAGAGGCTTTTGAACCATATGAAAATCCACAATTTTTAATATCTTTGGGCCAATCAATCCACTTAAGTCCAGGAATCGTGTTTATGTTCATTTGACTGTGTTTTTTTGACGGTAGTTTTCTATTTAATGCCTTTTTAATATATTGTTTTCTTTCACGCCTATACCCTCTAATTTGAGGATTATAAGATGCATAATGTGCTTCGGCTTTATCAAGATCTTTTAAAAGTGAATCTTTTTGTTTTGATGCTAAAATAGCGTTATAATTGAATTTTGGATTTAACTTAAGACGGCGGGCGGCTTCGCCTGTTGGACTTAGTCCCAAACGTTTAGCTTCAATATTAAATGCTTGTTTTTTATGATTATTTTCATCCCATAATACAAGTGCATTTTTTTTCTCTTCGTAGTTTTGTTTTGATGTTTCTTCATCACGTTCAAATTGAGCGCCCATTGTTTCTTCGGCTTCAATTAGCATATTTTCAAATAATAAATTCTTAAGCATATGATCTTGCACATATGACTCAATCATATCTTTGACATTTTTATTATTTTTCTTCATAATATCTTAAGTACCTATTACAATTGATTCTACGTAATCAATAACTTTTTGAGGATCATCACCTAATACCTTTTTATTTGTAACCAACAATCCAGGTAGTTCATTTAAAAATGTTAGTAAAATATCATCGGCTAAGTCGGAAGTGTTTGGTGATGTTTTAAGAGCATTAACTAATTGCTCAAATGTTTTTGTGTTATTTGAATGAAAATTACTTCCAAATAGTTTTTTAACAATTTCATTCGGCGACTTTGTAATAAACACGCGCTCGAGAGTCTTCCATCCTTTGGTTGGCGGTTTACCTTCGGTGTTATTTCGACGAGTTTGTTTAACTTTATATAAACCCAAATCATGATCAACTACAAATCGTTCACGATCTAATTCAGTAGATTTTCCGGGAAGTAATTTATTTGATAATTCTCTAACAATGGCATTTAAAAAAACGTTTCTAAGACCACCTTTAATTATTGAATAATCTTGATGATCTTTTATTGTTGAAGCACCCCAGCGTGACCATTTTAAATATTTTGAATCACCAATCATCATATCAATTTGAACATATGAATTAGTTTTATGTATACCACTTTGGATTATTGTATAAACTGGGTGCTTAATTGTAACAATATTTGATCCAACTATTTTTACAGAATCATTTCCAAATTTTTTCAGTGCATCTTTATATAATTGATCTCGTGAATCAGCGTATTCAACAGCAAGATCTACATCACCCATTAAATCTTTTTTCAAAGTTGAACCAATGGGTTCAATGTGTGTGACGCCTAAATCAAATAAATTATTACGAATAAACGACCAGGTCGTTTCAAGATCGCTAAGAGAAATTGAAACAACGTCTGGAAAGGCGTTGCCACCTTCTATTAAGAGTTTATTGTTTTTTCTAGTAGATTCAAGCGCATCAAACTTGATTCCTTTTCTTCCGTATTTAAATAACGAAAGTATTTGATGAGCCGGTGCGAAGGCTCCTGTAAATTTATAAGCGTTACCTTTATAGAAAAATACAATACCTTCCATTGCCGATGCTAAGTTTTCTATAGATCCCAATCGAAGCATTTCTTTTTTAAGAATTTCCATTGCTTCCTGATTACCACTTGCTTCAATTGTTTTAATCGCTTTTGTTAGTTGTGTTTTTAATCTTGCGACTTCATCATCTGAATTTGATATCAACGTTGAACGTAAACCCCTTAAGACTTCAATGGCAAAACGTTGTATATTGTCTTCAATGGGTAAAACATATTTTTTTAATAAATCTGGTGACGATCTCACAAAATTTGCCATATCAATTGCTTGTTCTTTAGTAAGCATTTTTTTGATATCATTTACAGTGGGGGCACCATCGACACCAACACAACGCTCTATTGTAGCTTTTTCCGCCAGTTTTGGAAGTTTTAGTTTTTTAACATCATGTGACATTAGCGATCGTAAGTAATCATATATTGTATCATTATCACTTACGTTTCCGGTGGCCATAATAGAATCGAGTTCTGATAATGATTTATTGATAATAGTTCCATCTGAGAAACTTTTTAATCGTAATAATGATGGGCCTCGAACACGCCAGTTTTTAACGCTTAAAGCATTTTGCATTTGATCAATATTCTTACTAAGAATATCAACACCTGAGTCATCTTCTATTTGTTCAACTTTTCCATCAGGTGATATTTCAAAAATTGGCCAACCGTGAAATACAACATTATTTGAATCATAATTTATTGTGTTTGGACTTGCGGCATAAATAATTTCAATTGAATACCATTTATTACCATGTTCACCAAAGATTTTCTCACAAACATCATCATTAAGTGAAGCCATGGCATCATTTAATATTTTAAATGCATTATTGAATGCATCTTCAATGTTTGCTCTACCAAAAAACTTTTTAGCCAGGGCTTCAGCATCCATACCACCCTTAGTTATATCGCTACCTGTTCTGGCCACTCTCAAGGTCCTAGAAGAAACATCCCATGTAAAGACTAGGTTCATTCCATCGAGTTTTTCACTTATTTTTTGAAGCTTTCCGTGGGCGGCCTGAGTAAAAATATCTTTAATTTCGGCAAACGTAAGATCTTTGTTATCATAAAGATGAGACAAATGTCCAGCAGCGCCCCCTTCATTTATGATATAATTCATTTTATTTTTTCTTTTGTAACAATCGCTGGGCAGACTTAAGTTCATTTTTTAATTTGCCAATTAAACGAGAATAATTCGCTCGAGACTCAGATCCCTTTTTTTGTTTATCACGCCAAAACAAAGCATCTTTAATACGTTTTTCTAAATCCTTAATATGTTTTGATGATCCCCACTTTACTTTAGCACCATCGGAGATGTCAGTTTCTCGAATATTTTTTTCAACAAGAAGACCAACGTATTCTTTTATACTTTCAACCATGCTATGCTGACAACCATGACCTTCAAGATTATTGCAAATAGTACACATATTGTGATCAGTAATCATTACGTTTTTCTTTCTTCTTTTACGACGGCGTCATTAATTACGCCCCACAAAAATGCTCTTACGTGATCATCAGAAACTTTATCTTGACTAAGTAAATTATATTGTTCTCTTATTTTTTTTAAGAAATCGTCAGTGAGTTCAACGTGAAGTATTGATCCCTTGGGTAATTTAATTTCTCGTATATCAACAATTTTATCTTTCATATATTTCTCTATTTTTAATGCCCATAGCCCTTTGAACGCTTAACTCAGTTGGACCAGCAATTAGGTTACCATCAAGATCATATAAACCATTTTGTGATAATATCATTCCATTTTTTTTTGCGAATCGTCGAATTCTAATATTATATTCAGGTGGGCCGCTTGTATGCATTAAAGCCGCACCAAATGTTTTTGGATTTAGAAACACAAATATATTCACTTTACGTCTAATGTTTTCTTTTACGTAAACAAAATTTATTTGTTTGCTTCCACCAGTTACGTTTTCAACTCCGGGAATTTTTTCAATTTCTTTTATCGTAATTTGACTTGTAACAATTATGTCTAAATCACCAATATCAGACTTTTGTCTTCTGACGCTGCCCACTGGATAACCAGAGCCTGGGAAAAACTTTGTTGTTGTTGTTATGGTTAGAGGATCAATATACGATAAACCAATTTCAGTAATTAATACTTTTGAAAGATTCATTGCGATTGGTAAAGAAATTCTTTGTGTTCCTAATTCTAGTTTTGCTTCAATGATTATGTCAACATAACTCATTATCATCTCAGATAATCGCCTATAAGATGCCCATAAAATAACAGGTCTTATTCCTAAAGTTGAGGCAGCTACTAATTTTGTATTACCAGTTACTAAAACAATATTATTTTTAGCAACCTCTAAAACAATTGGTACTTCAATTGATTTATTTGTTTTAAATTGTTGAATAATAGAATGAATATCGTAATTTTGTTCATTTGCATATTTAATTGCACATGAAAGGTCACATTGATATGAATCAGTGTTTTTTAAACAACTCCACGTTTCATCATCTAGTTGTTTTAATTGGGCTCCCTCCATTAAACATTCTAATGTTGAATAGTCAATTTGCTGTTCAAGACAAATTTTTGCTATTTCATGAAATTCATTATCTAAATTTGGGCGTTTCCAATTTGTAAAAATCATTTAACACCTGTTATTTTTTTCTTTTAGGTGTAATTGGTACGGGACCTGATCTGTTTTCAGCTGGTGGTTTATTGGAAGGTTTGACGGCCGCAGCAGAAGTTTTAATAACATTTGGATCAACGTGCTTTGTTTTAACTTCATCGCCTTTTTGCATTGTAACATCAGCAGGCTTTCCCTCGGGCTCGGCCGCAGCTTGCGCTTCAATCTCCCCGGTTGTTATTTGTGCTATTCCCTTTAGAAATGCAAATAATGCAGTTCGTTCAGGAATTTTAAGACTTCCTACATACTGTTCCATATTTTTTAAAATCAATTCATCTTTAAATGATTTACCTGATCTAATTGTATTTAGTTTTTCAATAATATCTTTTGTTTCAACATCGCCTTGTTTTAATTTTGATGTTTCATCATCAACTGTTTTTGATGAATCATTACTTGGTTGTTCTTCGTTTGATGAATCGTCTGTTGAATCTTCATCATCATCATCGCCAAATAAATCATCAAGTTCATTATCGTCAGACTGTTCTTCTTCTGGCGCGGGTGACGAAGCAACTTGCTTTTCTTTTTCTTGAAGAGCTTGAGTATATAGGTGTGCACGAGTCGTTTCTTTTATGATCGATTCAATTGCTTCAGATAAACTTTTTCCTGACGTTATTTTAGCATTATTCATTTATCGTCTCCGGAAAACTTAATTCTATTTTGTGAAAGTTCACGGTAGCGCTTGTTGTATGTTCGTTGTGGTGTATCTTCAACGTGGATTTTAATTTGACGTCTTTCTTTTAAAATCGTATTATCAATAAATTTATCAAATGCAAACGATTCATTACGCAAATTATCTTCTCTTGAACCACGAACACGATCATATCCATCAAGATCGCCAGCTGGTTTATCAAGTGCGCAAGCTTCACAACCACAAATACAATCAACGCCAGTAGCACATTCTTCAGTACAATCACAATCTAGCGATGTATATTGATGAGAATATGAATCTTTTTCCATATCGCGTTCCTGTAATCGTTCATCTTTTGGTTCTTTTTTATAAGATTTAGAATCGCGCCAATTATCTTCAGGCGCGTCCTCTTTTTTATAAGATTTAGAATCGCGCCAATTATTTTCATCAGAATCATCTTCTTTTGTCAATAATTCATCATTTTCCATAAAATCGTCTTGTTCACGACCACGCTCATTACAATTTTTGCATACAAACCCGCCGCCTGAGCCCATTTGTCGTGTCATATCATGGCCGCAATCTGGACATATTCCTGAGGCTCGTAATTCGTCGGCCTCTTCATCTCTCATTGACTCATCTAAATCTTGGTTCTTAAAATCAAATTCAGCATCTTTCTTTTTGCCAATTTTGTTTTTAAGATGCTTAGATTTATTTATACTTTTACCCACACCATGGCGATTGGTGCTACGAGTGGTTGCGATTGCGAAATCATCATGATTATCATTGGCAATTTTTTTATAAGAATTCATATTTTCACTTTTAATCCCATTAAGATCTTCTTCACATTCAGGACATTTTTCACCATCACGAGTTTCATGATTATCTTCAACCGGAAATTCCCCGGTACCGTGGCAATGACTACAAAATAATTCACCTTGAGCGTGCAATATTCGTCCTAATCCATAACATATATTGCACGTAGAATGATTTTGATAATTGTCATTTTTTTCTTTAAAGAAATTTACATCATCAGGTAAATCTTCACCTAAGTCATCTTGTTCGTATTCAATGCAATCATCACATAAAGATCCTGTATCAATATCGACGCCACATTCAGCACACACAGAATTTGCCATGACATACTCCAAATACTAAATAGGCTATTAACGTGTTAAGTCAATTGCTAAAACACACAATTGTAACGTTTGATCAATATCAATTAGTTTCATTGACGTAATTTTAAATGGACCATCTATATACATAACGTCATTTAATAAATGTAATTGAATTGAATTAATGTCAATTTTACCTTGATTAAATAATCCAATAGTGGAAAAGGCATCAGAAAGTAACATTTTAAAATCTATTTTTACGTTATCGCCTAATTCAATTCCAACTAAACTTCCCATTAGTGGTTCGGTTTTTGATTTATTAATTACGATTTCTAGAATTGCAATTATGAAATTCTTTGATTGTTCACCAACCTCAGCGTCTTCAAACTCTGGAACAGTTCCCTTTAGGGAATCACTCATAAGAAGTTTAGAAGTCGACGTTGTTATCTTCAATTTGTTGTCTGACATGATCTTGATTATATACTATATCTTTATACAAGATATCACAAAATTTTGCATATTCTTTATCAATCGCTGTCACAACATTAATATTTTTTGTAATAAGAGAAATACAAATACAATCATTATTGATAACAATAACCCCACAATGTTTTATTTTATCTTCATACGTTAGTATTTCTTTAATAAAATCATTACGTTGTGAAATTAATCTAAATCGATATGTTTTAATTAATTGCTTTGTTGCCGGATCTACATGCCATCGTTCAGATGTCACAATTGGAACATCACCAACTTTGGGAATAACTGGAAGTTTGTCAAATGACATTGGTCGTTGGGCTTGATGAATAAACTCTTCATGAAGGTGAGATAATTTTTTCATAAAATTACAACACCTCCTACGACGGCTTTTTCTGTAAAACTTGAACCATGTGACCAAACATTTTTATTTCTATCAATAATTGTTGATCCACCTTTAAATTTTATATCACGTTCAGTTCCAATACGATTTGAAACAATTACATTACTATTTGTTTCTTCGGCCAATTCTACCCATGAACTATCTGGGTAATTGTAGTGGGTGCCCCAATTAGTAAGTAATGCTATTGTATCTATTGATCCCTTTTTATAAAATCGTTGTTCTGGTTTGTAAAATGCATATGACTCACGAAATTTATTTGATACATCACGACAAATTAGTACGCCTAATCGCCCGGCGGGCGTTATTACCACTGGTGCAAGTCCCTCACCTGAAGTTGCCCATAAATTATCAGAACCTTGTAAATTGTGTTTTTGAGTATTTGCTTCTATTCCAGCTGGACCTACGACACACGCAGAATTATATAGTTTTCCATTATGAGATTCAACGTATCCAAAAACAATATGACACCCAAATTGTTCGGCCAAATGAATTAGCGCCTGGGTTTGATATCCATCATACTCTTGAGCACAAGATGCTGCCTCACGAATGTTATGAAATACAAATCCACTCATACATAACTCAGGAAGAACTACGACCTTAGCACCTTTTCCAGCAGCTTCAAATACAAGTTGTTGTGCAGTGGCAATATTTGCGTATACATCAAGAAATTTTGGCTCAAATTGACACGCTGCAACAATAACATTTAACGTTGTTTGTATCATGTTATTTTACGTCCCATATTTTTAAGCATGTCTATTACAAGTTTCATATTTTCAGGTGAATTCATTTTATATATGTTTAATGTTTTTCCTATTTCCTATTATTGCGCGTGATAGCATGGCTTCATCTTCAAGTTCTGCTATTACGTCACCAAAATTACCATCATCAATTTTTCCACCATATAAATTTGAAATTTTTCTTATTGCACTTTCATGATTTTTTGAAGCAAAGGCTCTTGCACCAACACAGGTTTTGGTTTATAATTACTATTGAATTAAACTCGCCCCATACCCTTGCTGGTAATTGTCCATATTTCCACCCAAGGGTAAATACGTCAGATTTATTTACATCGTTGTATCAAGATTTTCGCCGGCCTTGATTTTTTTATGAATTGCTCTATGCAAAAATCTATCTCTAAAATTTGGAAGTTCTGCAACTTCTTCAGGATGTGCTCTAAGAAATTCTACATCTTCTCTTGAAATATTACCCGATCCGGCAAGTTTTTGATCAATATAATCATCAATTGTTTGCTTAATAAACACTTCAAACTTTGCTGGATCTTGTTTGGCAACCCATTGTGATTTCAACAATGCTTCACGTTCAAGTCTTTTTGCTCCTGCAACAGAAATTTTAAGTTCTTTTGAGATATCAGATAGTGTTTTACCGCCAACGTCACTAACTGTATTGTTTTTACGAGATTGAATATATTCCAATTCTTCTTCATCAGCTGCCAAGTCAGCAGGATCAATGGGGGCTTCTTGCATATAAATTTCAACAAGCATCCGTCTAATTTGTTTTCTTAGTGCCTCTTCAAAGCGACGAGTTTTTTCTTTTTCATCTGACATAGTTACCTGCCTTTTATTTTGTAAATTAATTTCGAGGGCCTTTTTTAAAGTATCATACACAACTGGAATATCATCACTTGTTAAGTCTTTTGATAATGCCAAAATAGCAACTTGCAATTCCGCTGGTGAGTGCGGCAAAGAATTGTTATTTGATGGATCAGTTACACTAGCCGAAGGATCAACTACGTCATTAACAACAACTGGTGTTTGTTTGTTATCGTCATAATCAGAACGTACATTTGATCCTCTCAATGTTTCAACGACTAATTCCCTAATGGCTTTCTCTGTAACAATAATCGATTTCATTATTCTTGTTCCTTATTTTCGTCCGCGGGCTTGGGCGACTTTGAATCAGTCCACCTACGACCAAAATACAAGGTTAAAATAGGAATTAAATATGTACTACATGCAGCGACGTCAAAAGGTCTGGGCTCAAGCGTCCCAAGTTTTTCAAATATTGAAAAAACATATGCGAGAGTTGTTACTGCAAAACTCACTAAAACAAGAGTAGATGTTAATGATTTTTCACCCTTTGCGTCTTTTAATAAATAAAAGGGACTATTTAAATTTTTTCTATTTGCAACTTGATTAGACATAGCGCTCCGAATATAAACCTACATCTAAATAGGTGGCTCAATTTATTTAGTTATTTGTGTTATAGCAAAAACAGATAATATGGTCGCAATTGTTCCACTTGCAAAACCCAAACTTAACATTAAAAACGTATTTGAATGTTTTGATTCTTCTTTTTTAAGTTGATTTATCAACGTTGAATTAACACTTTTTTGTTCATTGAGTTGTGCTAACGTAATTTTGGCATTTGTTTCACAAGTTGTTCTTTGTTCGGCTGATTTAAAATTACACTGTGCCATTACGTCAGACTTAGTTTTATCAACTTCAATTTTAATTTCATCATCAACAGAACTAATCATTGTCATCATTTCGGCGACAGCCTTAGGTGATAATTCGACGCCGGTAAAAGGTGCCTTTTGACCTTTTTTCAAAGGTGATATAATAGAATCTGTTTGATTTATTTGTTCATCCCCTTTGACAATACTAACTGATGATAACATCATGACGCATAGAAATATTGATATAAATTTTGTAAGCATATTCACTCCGGAAGAACAATTTTAAATCCCGTTAATTCAGAAAATTTTTGTGATAGCGCAACAGGATCATCTTGATATTTGTTTGCTATTTGTTCCGTTTCAGCTTTTCTTTTTGTTGCCAACGTTTTTATTTGTTCTTTATAATGCGATTCAATTTGCAATAATGAATTTTGTAAAAGTCTTTCATTATCTCGATGTTTCTTTTCTTCTTCCACTCTGGCAACTTCAATTACTTTAAGTGTAGCTTGGTGTGTTTCTTGCATTTTTTGAAATTTATCTGCAAATGTTGATTGTTGATTTTGAAAATAAAGATAAACAAAAATACAACCTATTATGATTGCAATTATTTTCCATTTTGATTTAAAAAAATTTAAAATTTGTAAATAACCCATAAACTCGCTCAGTTTGATTTATTTGTTTTAGGTTTAATTTTTGGTAATTGCATATCAACGCCGCCAGAGCTTTGTGATGATTTTACTATTGACGCCAAAACATAATTTAAATCTACGATTGCTTCTTCGTGAAATTTAAGCGTTTTTGACATATTTGATATTGTTAAATTATGTAAACTAATACATTGTGTTAGATGCCCAATTTGAATTATTAAACTGTTAATCTCTTGTTTAAGTGACGCTTTCTCATCATATATGACATCAAGATCATCTAAAAATTCTAATTCAGTCGTTTTCATTTAAATCCTTTTTACTAATTAGATTATACAACCTATCACTATCAAGTTCATTAAATCCATCTAATTTTGTTTTTTTCATTGGACTCTTTATAGCCAATTCTGCAATTAATTTTTTTCTTGTAAATGTCTCAAGTATTTTATTTGTTTGCGGCGAATCTATTGCTATCAATCTTGCGAATTCATCAAAGATTTCTTGCATTGATAATTTTTTACTAAAAAGTTTTGCACGCAATGCTTGATGAATATCTTTATCAAGTTGTATGTGTATACATTTACGATCTTGCAATACGTCGTACATATTACGGCCCGCCCCCTCCGCCAGAACCACCGTCTCCTGCGCGCTCAGCGCTGGGCGCTTGAAATTTTCCTGACGTTGAATCAAGGTGTGATTTTCCAATTTCAAGACCGTGATCTTCAAGTAAATTATCTTCAAATGACTTTGTAACACTTTGATCATAATTTTTTTCAAGAAATTTATGAGCCCTGCGCAAAATTGTATTTCTAACCTCAAGTAAACTATCGTAGTTATCAATTAGTCTTACAACACTATTTGTAAAAGATCCTACGTCAATTTGATCAGTGTTCAATTGTGGCTTTTCATCAACGTCTTCTTCCGGATCTTCCTGATCTTCAGGTTCTTCTGGTTCGGGCTCGGATTTTTCAGCTTCATCTTCAAATAAGAATCGCTTCATTGTTCGGCGCCAATCTTTTCCTTCAACTTTTGCCGACTTTGCTTCTAGTTCATATTCACCTAAATAACGATCAACTTGACTGTCTAGCGAATCTTCTCCTGATGGTGTATTTTCCAAACTTTGTTCAATATTAATATCTTCTTTAATACGAAGTTTAGCTTCATTAATAATGTGCTTTAGTTGTTTTACACTAATTTTCATTTAACAATCCTTGCCAATCCTTCAGATCTTGTAAAGCGTTCATTAATAATATCCCAATTTAGTTCTCTCATTTGTGCAACCAAATAACTTTTTTTATCATTTGAATAATCACGACTATAAGAATGTTCATGCATATCAACAACAATAATTGGATAAACTCCCAACATAACATCTTGACTATGATTGCTTATCATTATATTAACATATTTACGCAAAAACATATGATAACCAGTTACTACCCATCCTTGCCCACACGCAAGTCCACATGCCATAAAATCTCGTTGCCAATCTTCAAAAGTTCCAAATTCAGCTTGTAATCTTATAAAAGCCATTGAATCCATAACGATTTCGCTATGTGGATCAAAACAATTTGCAAAATATAGTTCATGTAACCAAACACTGTTTAAGTTATAAGCTTCATCAAGTTTCAATGATCTAAAATCAGAATGTTTTGAATTCACATTTGAACGATCTGTTGAATCAATTTGTGCAGAAACCCTATTTAAGGTTTCAACATAATCATTGTAAAGTTCAATATGTGTTGTTTTTGTTTTTTGTGAGACAAGTTCACTTACTTGTTTAAATTGTTTAACGTTTGCAACATATGATTCATTTGTTTGATCATTCTTTTTACTTGGTACTAACGTATTAGATACAGATTCCTGTATGATATTTTCAATATTAATGTCTATTTTTTTCATTTTCAATCCAATTCATATTCTGTTTCTAATGTAGTTTGATCGACCAGGAATTTTTTACCTTCGGGTGTTCGCAAGATTACATCTTTATTACTAACGGAATCAACGGTATAACGTATACCACTATTTTTGTGTAAAACCTTTAATTCTGGAGAGACTATAGAATCATCATCACCAATAACTTTAGGTGACGTCATTTTAACTTCAACTGTTTCGTTAAGAGCTAAAACCATTTTATCCCATTCTTCGCGCATTATACGAATAACGTCAGATTCACATAATGTTTTTATTGTTGATTTCATTTATTCGCCACCTATGATTTATTCCTTGCTTTAATTATGGCTTCATCAATGCTTAATACTTCAATACCGGAAGATTTTAAAATATTGAGACCAGAAACATCACGATACTCTTCTCCATATATAACCCTGACAATTCCGGCGTTGACAATTATTTTTGCACATTGTTTACACGGCGAATGAGTTACATACATATGTTTGGGTTTATGATGACTATAATCAAGTTTGATAATACAATTTAATTCAGCATGTATAAATTCAGATTGTCCTGGAAGTGTTGAAGCGGGGGCGTTCAATTCACCCTTTGCGGAACCATTATATCCTAATGACAAAATTCCAGTGTTATCGTCCGGTACAACTAAGGCACAAACTTTCAATCTTGGATCGTATGATCTTTTTTCTGCAAGAAGTTTTGCTATTGACATCCACGTATCAGGCCATGATGATCTACATGGGTTTAATGTATTTGATATACTTTGACCACAGTCTATACAGGATATTAATCCATTGGGTTGTTTAACCCAACTGTGTTCAGATTCCAAACTTTCATCAATGTTTTCAAAAAATATCATTATTTCCTTTTTAACATTAGTTCATGTAATCGTGACATAAATTTAATTCTTGCATATTCTGGTTTCCATGCTTCAATATGAAACTCATAAGGTTCAACTGTTCGTGCCCAACCGCGTCCTTCGCTCATTGTGAGATCACGGGCCTCGGTGGCCAACATACGTTTATCAACGATTTTTACCTCTTCTGGTTCTTCATGATCTAATTTAAACACATCACAAATAACATTCATAAGTTGTTTTTCAGCATCACGATATGCCTTAAATTCATCACATCTTTTTAATGGACTTGGTATATCAATTAAATATGCTTCGGCACTGTCATGTAATAAACCAAATAATGCATTCGCTTCTGAGCACATCGTTGATACAAGAAAACTATGTTGAGCTACACTATAATGTTGAACACAATGACCAGCAAATCGACATTGATTTGATAACGCATGAGTAATATCATTAATATCTATTTCTTCCGGTCTAGGATCAAGTGGGTAAAACTTCTTGCCGGTGAACGTTTGAATCCAGTCACCTTTTCGTTCCAGTGTTTGATTTTTTTTATTTTCTTTGTTCACAAAATTTCTTTAAATCTTTCTGTCTCTTGCCTTACTAGTTCTTTACCTAATTCTTGTCCTTTAAACCCTTGCGATATTAATTGATTACCTTTAATAGAGGGTTTGTATTTTATAAATGCATTTAATAAATTTTTATTTGGTCTTCCTATTTCATTTGAATATTCAATTAAATCACTATCAGATAAATGAGATGTCAAAAATAACTTTTTAAGTGTATATGCATTCTCAATATTTAATTTTTTAAATAAAGTCAAAAACTTAATTTGTGCTATTTCTATTAAAGTATATTTTAAATTTCCTAATTGTTTTGCCAATAATTCAGGATCGTTTTCATGTAATAACACAGCCAATAATACAATTTTGTTTGTTGTCGTAATAGCCCACGATGTGATATGTAATTTAGGAAATATTTGAGACCATAAGTCAAATTCATCTATTAAATCAATAAAAAATGAAGGTTTCTGTGTGCCGGAAACACCCTTTAAAAACTCATCCCTAATCCTCTCATGCGACACCCCGGTCAAAGAATTATCAGACTTAATCGCTTTTGATGTCATGGGATCAAGATTTGAATTAAGACGTGATGCGAAGCGAAGTGCTCTTAAAATTCGTAATCGATCTTCACCAAATCTAAGGTTTGGATCACCAACAGTTCTTACTACGTTGTTTTCTATATCTTCAATTCCCCCAACGTAATCTACAACGACACCTTGATCTATGTCGTAAAATAACGCATTAATAGTTAAATCTCGGCGGAGAACATCTTTTTCAATTGATGTAAACTCAACTGAGTCAGGTCGACGCCCTGCGCCGACGTCTTTACGAAAAGTTGCTATTTCATATTCATTACCCTGGGGTGTGATTACGTTTATGACGCCAAAAGCTTTTCCGATTTCAATAATTTTATGCCCTTGTGGCAGCATTTTAATAATTGTTATTATTTGCTCTGGTGTTGCACTCGTTGCAACATCATAATCTTTGGGTGTTTTTCCCTGTATTGCATCTCGAACAGCACCACCAACAACATATAAAGGTTTCTTTTCACGTTTAAACGCATTAGATAATACAATTAAGTCACTTGGTAATGACATTTGAAATTGTTTAACTTTTTGTTCAAAAAGATGTTCTTTGACAAAGTTTTTTATAATAGAATTAATTTTTTTCATCATGCATCTCGATATAATAAAATTGAAAGATGATGACTTAAACACCTGGGTTCATAAAGTTCATCACCACCAATTTCAATTTCATTTCCACTTAGTTGTTTTTTATGTGTATAAAACGCTTCTTTTCCACAAATTGTACAAATGGCACTACATTTTTCCACCTGGGTTGCCCAGGGCAACATTTTTTCCACTTCTTTAAATACTTGTCCCGTGGCAGAAAGATCAAGTGTTGAAACAATGACCGTGAATCCACTTCTATATAACCAAATTAGTGCATCAGCAATTCCTGGAATCATAAATGCTTCATCGACGGCGATGACGCTTGGGTGTATATTTTCATTTGCTAAAATTTCAAGTACGTCAGCACCCGTTTTAATTGTTTTTGCACTCATACGCCAACCACTATGTGTCACAACATCTTCACAACTATAACGATCATCAAGTAATGGTTTGAATAACATTATATTTTTACGTTGATATTTGTATCGTTCAAGCGTCATTAGTAATCTTGATGTTTTTGCACCGAACATAGGACCAGTATATACAATAAATTTTGGATTTTCAATATTCATTTTTTAAATCTTCTCTTTCTGCCAAAACCTTAATCAGTCCCATTTGGTATTCAGGATGAAAGTCAAGACCAAACATTTCACCTAAGAACTTTGGATCAATTCTTTTTGCAACTTCATAACGAACACCAGATTCTTCATCCTTCATCATCTTTGGAAGATGTTCGACCCCAATTCTTTCTGCAACTTCAAGACGAATATAGTAATTTTCATCATTCATCATCTTTGGAAGATGTTTTAGATCAATTCTTTCTGCAACTTGCCAACGAACCCAATGATTTTCATCATTCATCATTTTTGGAAGATGTTCGATATTAATTCTTTCTGCAACTTCTCGACGAACTTCAGGATCTTCATCATTCATCATTTTTGGAAGATGTTCGACCGCAATTCTTCTTGCAACTTCCTCACGAACACCAGAATCTTCATCATTCATCATTTTTGGAAGATGTTCGTTTCCAATTCTTTTTGCAACTTCCCAACGAACATACCAATCTTTATCATTCATCATTTTTGGAAGATGTTCGACCGCAATTCTTCTTGCAACTTCCTCACGAACACCAGAATCTTCATCATTCATTAATTCAAGATCAGGTTTCATTATATATTTTCATTTATCGTTGAAGATAAAAAAACAAAAGGTCCTCTTACACCAGCACTATATTCTTCTGCGCTGTGGAGCGCCATATCAATTCTTGTTTTGGGATCTAACCCTAACCCATGGGTTTTATTTAAAAAATCTGTTGTATAAAGTGAGCCTAAGGCGATTTGTGAACCACATCCAACTGATGCATAATTTTCTTTTGGTATTCCTACCTGATAATCTTCACTTACAATATAAATCTTGTTATTATATCCAACAATAAACTCTAAGTCGGCGACGTCCTGTTCGTTTTCTTTTGTAATAAATCCTTTTTCACGAAATGTGAAGCGAACAGAGTCCATAAAATCAGTAACTAGATAATTCATATCATCTTTTTTATTTGATTTTTCTGGCGGATTGAATGAATATCTTAATAGTTGTCCGCCCCGAAATGAACCGCAAAATCCAATAATGAAATTATCATTCATAAATAATTTCTCATCAGATCTACGACTTATATCTAAATCAGCAATTCCAGCTGAGTCACCACCTAATAATATTATGCCATTTTCTTCTATTGCAACTATGCACGTCATATAAACTCCGAACCTGGATTAATTTTTATATAATCATGTTTCGATATTGAAATATCGTTTGTTTTAATATAATGATCTACAAGATAAAAATCTCTTTCATAAATGTGTAAACTTCCAACTTGCCAATAAATTTTTCCAATTGATGTATTTAATTCAGCACATGCCTTTTCAAGCAAGTGTTTTTGCCAAGCAAGATCATTTTTGTAACCAATTATACTATCATTTGATCGCATTTGAACAATACAATTAAGAACATCGTTTCTCATAAGAAATTGAACGGTGTTTGTACAAATAAAATCATCACAACCATTTAAGTTATAGTCATTCCATATTGAAGGTCTAGTATATATGATGATTGATCTTCTGCTGGCGGAGTTGTTTTTTAGTTCTTTAATTGCATTTAAATATTGATTATGATTTTCATCACTAAAAGCGCACCAACCATAATTGGAATTAATTTTACCATTTTTATCAGCAATTGCCGCCCATACTTTGGGTACGGTTTCATATCCTAAATCTTTGACAAAAAGCGATTGTGAATAATACCAATCATGTTCGCGTTTAAGATATTTTTGATTCAATTCACCAAAAATAACATTTTCATCGGCCACAAATGATGCACCAATAATTTCTATTGTTTTATTTCCAACAATAGATGTCATTGATTTATCACGATTAATTTTAGTAAAACATTTTGTTTTCAATAGTGATGCAAATTCATTACGTATATCTTTATTATTCATGTTATTTTACCAAAAGATTACTATAAAAATATATCACTAAAATTACAAGTTCATTCTTTTATATCGTGAAATAATTTATACCAATTCCATAATTTTAAAACACCATCTTCGATCGAAACCGTTGGACAATATCCAAAAGCGTCGCGGGCTAAATTAATATTAGCATGAGTAAAACTAACGTCGGCTTCATGCATTGGTTTATTAATTAATATTGCTTTTCGATTTGTTGTTTTTTCAATAATTGATACAAAGTCATTTAAAATAACTGGTTGCCCTCGGCCTAAATTAAAAATCGCATATAATTCAGACAAATCAATTGCTCCTAAAATGCCATTGACAATATCATCCACGTACGTCCAATCACGTTTCATATCACCATTGTTATATAACTCAATAGGTGTTTGATTAACAACACTATCAAGTAATTTATGTGCCATCATATCTGGACGGTTGCGAGGACCATAAACTGTAAAAAAACGAAGTGCCGTAAAATGTATATCATGATTTTTATGATATGTATATCCCAACGTTTCAACCGCTTGTTTACTTGCTGGATATGGCGCCAGCGGCGAGTGGCAATTATCTGTTTCTACAAATGCTTCTTTTTTATCAACGTTCCCATATACGGACGAGGTTGATGCAAAAATAAATGTTTTTATATTATGTTTTCTTGCGGCGTCGAGTAAATTAATGCTTCCTATGACATTAACATCATAATACTCACGTGCATTTCCAATCGACGTTCTCACTCCCGGTGATCCTGCAAGATGAACAATTGTATCAAAATTATGTTTAAGACATAATGAATTAATTGTAATAGTATCACGTATATCGCCACGAATACACCTAAAATTAGGATGCTTTTTTTGTATATCTATAATGTTTTTTTGTTTGTTTTTTGAATTATAATATTCACTAAAATTATCTAGTCCAACAACGTCCTCACCAAAATCAAGAAGTTTTTCAACTACATGACTTCCAATGAATCCCGCTGCGCCAGTAACAAGTATTCTTTTCATGATAAAATCAATTTTTACGTTTTACACTAACGATATTGAATGGTGGACGCACGCCAGCATTATTAATTGCCGAAGCTTCAAGGGCCATTAAAATCCGTTTATGCGGACTGTCAACATTTTCAGTTGCATGAAGCGAACCAATCGCTATATCTTGACCAGAACCAACGGCATTAAATCGATACGCCGTTGTGATTACTTGAAAATTAGCTTCAATATTATATAATTTCCCTTGATATCCGACCAATAGGGCGCCTTCAAATAATTCTCCGTGCTTAGGATGCTGGATAACACACCCATGTTTTTTAAGACCTTCTTTTAGGGTAGGAACTATTTCTTTTGAAAAGAATTCACGATCATTTTTGTTTCTTTTGTTTTTGGGAAATTCAATATTAAATCGAATTGCATCCATAACTTTTGGTGATCCACAAATTCCAAAAGCAAGCTCATTTCCAACAATAAAAACCTTGGGATCTTCTATGATTCGTTGACCCAAACTACTGTCAGTTCCAGCCGAATCGCCGCCCAACCAAACTGTTCCGTGTTTTTCAATTCCAACTATACAAGTCATTTTAGTCCTTTAGTTTTACAAGAATACCAGTAAATTTTATAACAAAATATAAATAAGTTCAAAACTTAATTACGCTAATCCCATTTTCATTATTGCATCATATGTTGTGTGTTCATAAGAACATTTTTCACGAACAATTCTATGAAGATTTTCTTTGTTTTTGATCTGATGATCGCCAGGTGAGCGAGCGAGATTTATTAATCCATTCAATTTTTCAACAAAGTCAGAAAAGTCTGGTTTGGCTAAACAATGGCTCATGCCGGACACTTGAATGAGGTTAGAATATTCGAAATTATTAAGCCATAATGGCATTGACCCTAATTCAATACATTCCCTCGAGGCTGTTCCACCATATGGATCTTGATTGTATAGGCCTAACGTAATATGACTTTGTTTTGCAATAAACTTAAATTCATCACGATTAAATGGCCCATTATCAAGTTTAATATAGCCGTGTTTTCCACATTCAACACGAAGTTCATCATTTGAGAACTTTTGTGAAGGATTTCCTGCAATGACAACAAAATCAAGTTTGTTGTTTTTCATACGACTTTGTGCAAGTTGGGGAAGTAATTCCCACATAAATTTTCCACAATTTGTATAATCGCTTGAACGACCTTTACCACCAACTCTATTGGGAAGAAAAATTATTGTTTTGTTTTGCGTTAGTTCAAAAAAGTCTTTAAGTTCAAATCGAATATTACCATAATTTATTGGTGATGTAATTTCAGTTATTGAATATCCGTCATCCCAGGGAGAAGATATAGATTTGACTTGATCAACTATGTGTGGTAAAAATTGTTTTCCCATAGAATCAAAAAATTGATTCATTGCCGATTCACATTGCCAAAAATTATAATCGGCCTTAATTGAAGCTTCACATTGGCCTAACCAGAGAGACGCATCAACTGGAAATTTGGGACATTCTGGCACATCGACAAAGTGAGAATGCACAATGAACTTGGGCATATATCCTGAATACAAGTGAAACATTGCTTTAAAGTTTCTTAAATGCATTGGATCATTGATGTAAACGGCATCATAATGCATACCTTTATTATTTTTGTTTTGCTCAAGATCAAGACAGTGTGCAATTTTCCTAAGATCAAAATCATACCTTGTTGCAAGAGCATTAGGAATAATTTCATGTTGAATTATTTTCATATGTCCTGACATAAATAAATCAGGATAAATTTCATATGGATGGGTGATCACGGCCGCATCGTATGGAAGCATAACGTCTATATATAGATTAGGAAGTAACTTCATCATTTCCCTGGCGCGGCCCATCACCATTTGAAATCCGCTATCGGCTTCCAAAATAAATTTTCCATTGGGATCGTAATTTGAAAGCTGGCATTGAACTAATAATCTTTTTTTCATATTGACACACCCACCATTATTCATAATGCCACCTGGTTATCATTAATTTATTTTTCTTCATACGTCGGACGTCCAAGAGGAGTTGCATAAAGCCAATTTTCATAAAACGAATAATTCGCTTTTGGTTCATTTTCATTTAAGGGATGAATTACGCCATAATGATCTTTGTGTGTTTCATTATCAAAGTTTAAATAAAAACGAAATTTTCCATTATAAAAACTTCTTTGAACAACTTTTGCCCTTGCACCCTTTATTAAGAAATGTTTTCCACACATCCAGCCCCAATTTACTTTATCACTTATTTCTGGAGTTTGTGATAAAAATACAAAATCGTCGACTTGAAATTGACAACGACTAAATAGGGTTAGTGTTTGTTCTAACATTCCTACGATGTTTTGTAAGCAATTGTTAGTACGCCCCGTTACACTTAATAAAACGTTAAGGTTTTCAATTTGTTCTTTTATATCTTGCTCAGTCATTCTTCACCAAAACTTCATTTAAATCATAAACGTAATTCATTTTACAATGTGCAAGTGAAATATACAATAACCAAAGCGTGGTAAATGTACACTCTTTAGGGTATTTTATCCAAGTTTTAATAGTGTAATAAGGCACTAAAACCAAATATCTACTTCTTAAAAATTTAATATACCAGGGTTGATATTGATATCGATCTAATTTATTGTTTTTCATCACCATCAACATATATGATTTTTGGACAATGTTAGTTTATAATGCCATGAATTTTTATTAATTTTTAACATTTATAAACTCCAAAATTTCTTTAATTTCTCTTTTTAAATTTTCATCGTCAACGTATAATTTTAAAACTTTACATTTTGTCCATGTTGCAAACTCATCATACATTTTATCAAGTTTAGTTAAAACTTCTTCATTAATTGAAGAATCTAAGTCGTCTTGAATTCCACAATATGATTTTCGTTTACAAATAATAATTTTTGTATCAAGTTTTGCATATTCATCATCAACAAATCGCAATGAAGCAAAATCAGATTGTCTATTTAGAATTTGAGAATAAACATATTCACTTGGATACGTACGATCAAATATAATACTTTGTTTTGTTTGACCCAACAAATCAACAACTCGAGGATCGGCATAACGAAGATGATGAAGAAATTTATCTTTTTTATCTAAAAAAACATCATGTTCATTAATTGCCTTAAATCGTGGAATCTTTAATTTTTTTGATAATTTTTTTGATATCTCTGTTTTACCACACATATCAACGCCTTCAAAAATTATTATTTGTTGTTTTTTCATTTTTTCAAATCTTCTCTTTCTGATAAAATCCTGATCAAACCTGCTTGGTATTCGGGATCAAAATCAACTCCGAACATTTCACCTAAGAACTTTGGATCAATTCTTTTTGCAGCTTGCAAACGAACAGAATAATCTTTATCATTCATCATCTTTGGAAGATGT
>Ga0315284_10002042_pt1 | contig 28966 bp, 28 predicted proteins | sample YL17G09_16_MG_FD_203696 | JGI IMG/M metagenome (GOLD analysis project Ga0315284, IMG submission 203696) | Sediment microbial communities from Yellowstone Lake, YNP, Wyoming, USA - YL17G09_16 | ecosystem: Environmental > Aquatic > Freshwater > Lake > Sediment | place: USA: Wyoming | collected...
TGAACCACCTAATACCCTGTCTTTCCTAGGATGCTGGAAATATTTTTTGTTTTCTCCTAAAGTTTTGAGCGCATTCTGCCGATAAGGGCGGATAAGCCCACGAGCATTGCAACTTCCCCCCACACCCTTGGTTTGGAGGGCCCATAGAGGACCAAAGCATGTCACACAACCCCGCATTGATCCGTCATTTGACTGCCTGCACGACGAGTCTTGTGGCCGCGGTCATGATCGTTAGCTGTGCACCACAACCACAAAGCAACGCCCTCAGCGTCGCTAACATCGAGATCTCAGCGCAACAGTTGGGTGATGCTTTCAAGGAACTTGAAAGTGCGGCACTGGACGAGGTCCATGGCCAAAAGCTTTTGGCTACGTCAACGAGCATTGACTTTAACGATCTGCTGAGACAGGTCGGCGACCAACCTATCAGATTGGGGTCCTATACCTTTGTCAATCCGCGCGCGAACCTGCTCCGCTATCAAAAGGAGATCCTAGCCGCGACTAAGACACCATCGACATTGCGCGATGATCTAAGCCAAGCTGGTTACCATTCGCTCGGCCAACTCAATCAAAATGAGCTGCGTCGGAACCTTGCACTCACCGAAAAGATTTTTAATGGCTCAATCCAAGGTGGAGCTAGCTTGGACGATGGCGCCCCCGGTTTCGAGTTAGTGGGCAAGGCTTGTGGAGCTGGAATTGGACTGAGCGTTGCCAAGGGGATTGCGACCGCACTGGTATGTGTGTTCTTTCCTCCTGGATGCGCTCCAGCGATCGCCACGACCGCAGTTGGAGCAGCATTCACAGCCGTAGAATGCGAGTCTGACAAACAGCATGCCAAGTCCGCCGCGAAAAATGCAGATACAGCTAAGAAGGATAAAGCTGGGGAAGCCGGCCAAAGTCCAAAGGCCAAACCATCAGATAGCGATAAGCCAACAGACGAGACTGCTGCCAATGCTAAGCCAGAGTCATCGGGAGGCTAAATGTTGGCCGCGACTCGAACTGAGACAGCCTGGCCAAAGCCTAATTGGAATATGACTTTAAGCGCGCACGCAGGGCATGCGTCGTTACCATCAATAGGTACCAACGGGTGCTGGAGGAGCGATCTCGAGACGGCAACGGTTATGGTCCGAGCTACTGCTATTGCGGTCGCATCAGATCGTGCAGACTAAACAGACGGTTTTCTAAGGCCGGAGTGGACAGCGATTGAAAGGGGTTGCTCAGCGCAATAACCGTGCGCCCGGGCAACGCCGCCCGTTGCAAGATAGTTGGAAAATTGCAGACCTTGTCAAATAGTGCGTCCCTTGAACCGTCCTTGATCGCCAGCTCCAGGCCACGCTGGATTCTGGCGAAGAGGTCTTTGCGATCGGGACGCACAAAAAAATAATCGACGGACGGATAATTCAGTACAATGGTCGGTTCAATCGCCAGCGACGCCTGGGAATGCCGCGTCACTTCCTGCTGAACCTCAAACAGAGATAGCGGAATATAGTCCAAACGTCCCTTTGTCAGCATGGCGTACAGGCTGTCGTAGTGATCGGTGAGCTCCACAGGTATGGCATTGACCTCCAGGACCTGGCGCACTTGCCAATCGTGCATGACTCCCGCCCGTAACTGCTGCAGGTCGCGTACGGATCGTACTTTCGCAAAGCGCGCTTCGTCACCCTTGCGAATGACCAGCAGCCTGATGCCATGCAAACCTTGATGGATAGGGACAGGAATTGCCAGCAAGTCATGCTCCCACTCCGCGCTAGCGACATTACCCGCCACCTCCAATTTGCCGGTTTGTAACATCCGCAATTTACGTAGGTGAGTGACAAATTCGGTGGTTTCAATCCGACATGGCCCGTCAGTAGCCTCGCTCTTGGCAATCGCCAAGCGCAAAAGCTGGTCGTAGTAGGTGTAGCGCACATCGTCCTTGGGAATGTCCATAACCCGGATCACGCATGGGGCTGAGGTCGTTGACGCCTCGATTGGGTTGTCGGAGTGTGCCAGCGACATGCTTTGGGGGGCTTGGCTGGACTTATGGTCCGCGGTGGTGGCGGCTGGGGTCGCCGCTGACTTAATCTCGTCACCAAGTTGGCCACTGGTAGTCTTTAATGCATCGGCCGGCTTGCAATCTGAAAAAAGTGCTAACAGGCCAGTAATCATCAGTGTCTTACCGGACCGGTGCATACATGTTCCTTGATCGGAGAAGCTTAAGAAATATTATATGAGGGTTTGACTCGTTTCTTCAACAGGAGGGACCACCACTTTGGTGTTTAAGGGCTGGTCAGCCACTAACCATTGAGCAGGTGCCTGCAGCCTGTACCTACCTGCCTGTTTTACCTGGATTTAATGTAAAATCACCGGCGCTTTAAGCAATCGTGGCGCCTAATCTGTAGCCAGCACTCACCTTGGCTTACTCGGCTAAGCACCGAGGATCGTTGGCAGGGGTGTTGGCACGCTCCTCGCATTACTATGCTCAATCATTCGCTTCCCACTGTAGATCAAAAGTTGCCTGACGCGGTTCATTCAAAGAACTTTTCTGGAGGATTCAATGAAAGCGTCCAAGAAGCTACCTGCGACTTTTGGTATCAACAAGGCCATAACGGCGAGCGTCCTTTCCGCAACGCTATTCATGCAAGCGTGCAGCGTGGCGAGCGATCACAACAGCTTGGTTCAAAGCGTGGCGAAAACACCCTTGGTGGTTACCACTGAGCAGTTTAGTGCACATCTAGCTGCTTTAGCGGATCCGGCCCATAAGAACCTATTGGCTCAGGCCATGTTGGCGCCACCGTCGTCGGTATTCAATGTCGCGGCGACGGCAGATCTTCCCGAAACCATCGTCATTGGCGGGCACACCTTTAAGACCAGCCAACTGCTAGGCGCTAATCACGCGGCGCAGAAGAACCTTGGTTCGCAATACGCAACTCTCGGCGATTTTACCGCTGCCTATCGCCTGAAGCCGCTGAAGAAGCTCTCAGCGGCAGAACTACAGCAGGCGTTTGACGCTTTAGATGTCGCGTACAACCAAGGTGGTTTAGAGTCCCTAAATGAATCGTCAGGCAAGTCTTTTGGCCTAAATTCCATCGGTGGCTGCGCTGGTTCTTCCGCTACACTCGCTGCAGCAACAATCGGAACTGCTGTGGCGTGCGGTGTGTTTGCAGTGTTTACGTTTGGGCTTTCCTGTGCGGCTGGTTTGCTAACCATCGCGGCGGCTACCGGCAACATTGCCGGGAACTGTACTGGCCTGAAGAAAGATGAAAAACCTAAAAGTCCGGCGGACGCTGCAGCAAAAGCTGCCAAAGCTGCTACGGAAGCTTCGGAAGCAGCTAAGAAGGCTTCTGCTGCCGCCGAAGCCGTGGCGACTAGTACCGGGGCTGGAACCTAAAGACTACGGTTCATATAAATTTGTAGATTAGTGAAACGGTGCCTCAAACATGTTTGAGGCACCGTTTCCGCATGATCTGCACAATGGATCTGAAACCGTTGTTTGCTAGCCTTGCCAGTATAGGTCTTGTAGAGTTGGATGTTACAAACAATCTCTGCCAAGGACCTAAATCCGATGAAACAACTGTTCCTAACCTTCGTCATGGCCCTAAGCACAACGCAGGCACTAGCCGAAGGCTGGGTCTGTTACGGCACTCCCCTCAACAATCCCCTGGGACGCCGCCTCTGTGGTCAGGCCTGGGATGAATTTTCTGCGCGTAACCAGTGTGGCTTTGACCTGGTCAACATCAGCTGCCAGCAGAGCTTTTAAGGGCCCGTCCATAAAAAAGTTGGGCGTCTGCATGCGACCGGAAAGATTCCACTTGAAGGACCCAGCGTCCTTCGGTACGGTCTGGGTCCTGAGAAGAATCTTATCTGTGTCTATGTGCGCCGCTTTAGCTCAGTCGGTAGAGCACTTGCTTCGTAAGCAGGGGGTCTCCGGTTCAAGTCCGGAAAGCGGCTCCACTTTCACCGCGTTGTGATTCTGCTCCAACCGATTGCGACTTGCCTATCAGAGATCGGCGATCGACTGATCGTTGGACTGCGCGGTCACAAAGCCCCCCTTTCAGCGTTAAAGGCGAAGGCGTAAGCCCAAATCCACAGACGGAATATTGACGATCATCGTCCGGTTAAAATTGTAAGAAACCCCTTGGTTCTTCAATTTGCCGACGTCAAATTGTAGCTGCTGCCAGCTGATGCCAAAGATGAAGTCGAGCGTGTGATTGATGGGCGCCACGGCGTCCCAGGCCAACTCCCAGGCGATCCCAGTAAGGCCGTCGGCCTTGGCTGTACCGGCGGCGGGGGTATCGATGCTGACGCCAGCGAAGACCGGGCCAACGCCAAATTTCAACACGCCAAACATATTGTCCCCTAGGCTGTAGCCGTAGCCAGCCTTGGCGATGGCGCCAAACAAGCCAGGGTAGCTGACCTTGCCGCCGATCGCGTGACTATCGGGGAGGCGGTAGTTGACCACGCCGCTAAACAAATCAAGGCTGAGCTCCAGACGCGACCAGCTACCCGTACTGACTTGGTAACCCGGCTCGACATGGGCGAGAAAAGCCACGCCTGGGGTCGAAGCTTCGGTGGTACGGCCCTGGCCGATGGAGCCGCCGAAGCCAACAAACACGCCACTATCGTTGGTCGGCTTGCTGGAGATGCCGACTTTGGACACCTGATCCGGCGTCAGCATGTCGCCGCCTCGGCCGCCGCCTGGGACATAGGCATCATCGGCCGCGAGCAGAGCCGGGGCCACGGCAGTATTGACCATCAAAATAAGGATGTTAAGGACATTTTTGAACATGGTTCGGGCACCTCTATGCAGTGGATCGATAGCAATATCCGGTCGAGTGTGCCATCCACGACTCGTATTTGCGATTGATTTTAGACCCGGCTTCACCTAGGTTGGCGCATTCCATTGCCACTGGATAACTGGAGAGAGATAACTGCCATGGGATCACCAACTAAGAAGCACAAGACCCGCCGCGTCGCGAAACTCGCGAACCAAGGCAAAGCCCGCAAAAACCTGGTCCGCAAGACCGGCACAACGGCACCAAACCTGCCGCTGGTGAAACCAAATGCCAACGAGCTTGCGCAGCACCCAAAGGCCGCCAAGTAGTCGTTTAGCCTCATCCTTTGCTGCAATGGCGGTCGCCCCCATGACTGATCAGATAGCTGATTGGAGGCCCAACCAGGCGACGTCCTTCGAAGGTGACCTTCAAGTGGAGCCGATTTCTTCGGCCCTCGTTGGATGGACCATCGACGTGGTCGTCTCCGGTTCCATTGGAGCAGTGGAGAGTGTTCGCCTGATCCGCTCGCTGCGTCGGCTTGGGGCCGAGGTGGTGCCCTGGCTCACCGACGGAGGAGCGCAATTCGTCACCCCCTTGGCCTTGTCCTGGGCGGCTGGCCGCGACGTGCGACGACATTTTTCTGGGACCGCATCGCACCTGGCGACCGCTGATGCCTGCATCATCGCGCCAGCTTCAGCGAGTCTGCTTGCGCGCTTGGCCCACGGCTTGACCGACACGCCAACCAGCGCTTTGGTCACGTCCTACCTGGGCAGTGGCCGACCGGTCTTGGCCGTGCCGAATATGCACGACAGCCTGGCCGCAGCACCGACCGTCCAGCGCAACCTGCACCTCCTGTCGGCCATGGGCCTACGCGTGCTGCCGGCGCGACTGGAAGAGGGCAAACACAAGTTCCCCGAGCCACGGGTTCTAGCCGACCATGCAGCGCATATTTTGAACTCGGCCAGAGTTGGCGGTCGCGGCGTCCTCGTCACGATGGGGAGTACCCGCGGCTATATCGACGACGTCCGCTATATCTCGAATTATTCGAGTGGCGCCTTGGGCTCGGCGATGGCCGAGGAGTTATATCGCCTGGGCTACCAAACGCAGGTCGTCACTGGTGCTTGCCCGGTCCGGCCCAAGACCTATACGCAGCTCACCGAAGCGCTGACCAATGCGGACATGGAGGCAGCTGCCCAGACCGCGCTGGCTGGGGGCGCCGAGGCGGCAGTCCTGGCGGCTTCGGTGTTGGACTTCATTCCCACCGAACGAGTGCCTGGCAAGATTAGCAGCGCCGGCACCGAGGCGATGACGGTGACGATGCACAAAGCGACGAAGATCATCGCCAAGCTGCAGCCAAAAAGCGGGATCAAGGTTGGCTTCAAGCTCGAAGCGATGCTGACGCCAGAGCGCGCCCAAAGACTCGCCGCCGACTACATCCGCGCCTATGATCTGAGCCTGGTGGTGATCAACGACCTCGCCAAGGTGGATCAGCAGCGACACGAGGCCCTGTTCCTACAAGCAGGTCAGGGCGAATCCCAAGTCGTGACGGGCAAACAGGCCGTGGCCTTAGCGGTCGCCGCTCATGTCCACACCCGCTTTACCAACCACCCTCAGCTGAGATAGGCGCAGGATGCGGTCAATCAAGGGTGTTTACTTCTGGGTCATGGCATTCACGGTGACCTTCTGCCTTTACCTGGCGTGTCTGGTAGCCCATATCCAGGTGGTCGCTTTCGGTCGTCCCCGCGATGGCCGCCCGGTGCACCGCATGGCACTGCTCTGGGGCCGCTTGCTCATTCGTCTCATGCCAGGATGGCAGGTCGAAGTGCAAGGTCGCGAACATCTCCCACCCGACCACGTACCGATGGTGATGGTGGGAAACCACGAGAGCTTTGCCGATATCTGGGCGATGTGCTCCCTCGATGTGCAGTTCCGCTGGCTCAGTAAGGACAGTATCTTTAAGATCCCGATGATCGGTCATGCGATGCGCTGGGCCAACTACGTCTCGGTCGAGCGCGGTCGCAAGAACAGTACGATGTTGGCGATGCAAACCAGTGCGGAGCGACTGCGCCAGGGCTTGTCGATGTTTTACTTTCCTGAGGGGACGCGCTCCGTCGACGGCCAGCTACGGCCGTTCAAACTCGGCGCCTTCAAGCTCGCCCGCGATGAGCATGTGCCAGTCCTACCGATCGCCATCCACGGCGCGGCGGAGCTACTGCCTAAGCACTCGTGGCTCCCTGGCAAAGCGCGGGTCGCGATCACCATCCTGCCGCCGCTGCCACCTCCAGCCGCGACCGATGACCTGGACGCCTATGCTGGTATGGTGCGTGGCCAGATTGCAGCCGTCCACAGTCAGATGGTTTGAATAGCGCGACCGATTTTGCTACGCTCCTTGGTAAATGAGCTCAGAAAAAAAACCCGCCAACATTTGGGACAGCTTCAACGCTAAGGCTCAGGACCAAGTCCTGCGCACGGTGAAGAGCCGCTATTTTCCCGAGGTTTGGTATGCTCTTGAGAACTGGTTTCAGACCGTCAAGGTACGCGAGGTGCTCGAGGTCGGCTACGGCATTGGCTTGATCGCCGAAGCTCTCGCCAAGTCCGGCTGGGCCGTCACCGTGACCGAAGCCATGCCGGCAGCCTTGGATGAACTCAAAGAGCGCTTTGCCAAGACCAGCCTGACGGGCACTTTTGTCGCTAGTGATGTCCATAGACTGCCCTTTGCCGACCACTCGCAAGAGGCGGTTGTGGCGATCAATACCCTGGAGTTTGCACATGATCCTCGCGCCGTGCTGCGGGAAATCGCCCGCGTGCTGAAGCCGTCGGGTCGTGCCGCTATCGTCGTGCTCAATCGCTATGGTCCGTGGGGTCTGCCGACGGTCAGTCAGCAGCTACCGTTTCCGGTGCTGCGGCCCGCCGCGCGCCTGTTAACCAAGCGCGAATTTTCTTCGCTGCTGACGACCTCGGGCTTACCGGCTGCGAAGATCCTCGAACGGGCTGCTTACCTGCCGTTCCCCATGCCCGGCGGTGTGCGGGTGAAGCTGCCGCTGCCCGGAGCCTTTATCGCCCTGATCAAAAACAACATGGGCACGGGCCGACGCCGCTCGAAGGCCGAAAAGGCGCTCAAGCGAAGCGAAAGTAGGGCCAAACAAAAGCCTAGGCCAACCCCGTGAAGGGTCGACCTAAGCCACGACCTTGACCTAGACTATGTTTAGCGCTTGAGGTTGATCACTTCTTCGTACATCGAGTCGGTCGTGGTGATTGAGCGCGAGTTGGCCTGGAAGCCCCGCTGCGTCATAATCATCTGGACGAATTCCGCCGCCAAGTCGACGTTGGATTCCTCGAGCGACGAGGCGAAGATCGACCCACGGGTACCAGACTGCGCCATGCCGATCTTCGGCGGACCGGAGTCAATGGTCGAGTAGAATTCGTTATGCCCGGCCTTCATCAATCCGTCTTGGTTTTCGAAGGTCGCCAAGGCTACGGCGCCAAGGGCGCGGGTGACACCGTTGGTATAGATACCGCGCAGCGTCCCGTCTAGCTCCATCCGTAGGGACTTGATGTTACCAGCTTCAAAGCCGTTTTGATTGTGAAAGTTGGTGACGCTCTTAGCCGCGATCGCGGTCGATGCGCCGACGCCGTTGCCACCGTCTTTGATGGTCTTGCCAAAATCAAAGTCGATGACTTGGCCCTGCGCCGCGCCACCGGAGAAGTTGACCTCGGACATATCGATGACCCGGTCGAGCAACACACCTTTGGTGTCGAACTTAACCGTGCCTTTGCCAACTTCCTTCATCTTCGCGCCGTCGCCGTCGACCACCTCTTGACCGTCGACCATAGCATGCCATTCAAAGGTAATCCCTTCGCTGTCCTCAAGGCGCTTGAAGAAGGTCGTCATCTGATGCGAGCCGCCCTGGCTGTCAAACATCGTGATGGTGTTGTTGAAGTTGGACGTCATCTCGGCCTTGGCTGGATCAAAATCGCCTTCAAGCAGCTTGGAGCGCGCGTCGAGGTTGACGTCCATCATCAATTTGGTCGTCGCCTGCGGCGCGATTTGGTTGGTCTCGATGCGGATATCCTGCAGACGCGACGAGATGGCGCCAAGTTCGTTGGCGAGGTAGCCCTGAACGTGACCACCGGTGGTATCGGAAAGATAGCCGTCTTTATCAAAGATAAAGGCGCCGTTTCTGGTGAAGAACTTGCCCGCCGATTCCTGCACTTCGGACTTGGCATTGCTCACCACGAAGAAGCCGGAGCCCTGGATGGCCATATCGGTCAAATTGTCAGTGACGGCCAGACCGCCTTGCGACTGCAGCGTGCGCACATCGCGTAGGCGCGAGCCGCGACCAATCTGCGCCGACCCGGTGCCGCTGTTGAGATCGAGCGACAGCATGTCCTCGAACTCGGCTCGGTCCTTTTTAAAACCCTTAGCGTTGGCGTTAGCAATGTTGTTGGCGATGACCGACATGCCGTCGGAGTTCACCGCAAGTCCAGTAACGCCGGTGTAAAGTGCCTGGCTAATTGCCATAGATGACCCTCTTTCGGTGACGAAGGGACGAACGGAGGCTAATCAAAGGACGGGTGCTGCACCCGTTCACTAAGACTAGCACTCCGTTTTTTCTATGGCGGAATGTTGTGAAAGCTTCACGATTGGCCGGCTTTGCTACCTAAAATGGCCGGGCGACCGTTGTTTAGGCCTGCATCTTAAATGCCGTCTTGGCGCCGGTTTTAGCTTGAGCATCAGCGGGTTGCGCCGCCTGCTCAGCCGCGAAGCGCTGGTATTCCTCGGGTTGCAAGCGTGGCGATGGGACGCCATCGGCGCGAGGGTTCTCGACGATGTCCTTCCAACCGGCGTAGAGGGTCATCAGCAGGCCCTCAACTGTGGTCAGGCATTCCTCGTCGTTCTTGATATTGCCTTCGATCAGCTTGTCGATCATGAAGACATAGAGGTTTTCTAAATCGACCGCGAGCTGGCCGCCGGCTTTAAAATCAAGGGTCGCCATCAGCTCCGACAAGATCGCGGTCGCCTTGCTGATGTACTTGCCCTTTTCGGCGATCTTCTTTTGCTTGAGCGCCGCAATCGCATGCTTGGTGAAGCGAATCGCTCCCTCATAGAGCATGAGCAGGACTTTTTCCCGACTGGCGGTGGTGACCTGTGTCTTTTGATACTGACTGTACGGATTACTCACTGTGACCCCCTGTTAGCCCCCTCCCTGGGGCTCCTGGCTGTTTGCAGCGCCGAAGCGCTGAGCCAGATATTGACCTTGAGCTTGGAGAGAGGACATTTGGCTCTCAAGAGAGGAAAACCGCTTCTTGATCGACTCCTGCTTCTCACCTAACTGCCGCTCACGGTTCGCGATGTCCTTGTCTTGGCTCTCGATAATCTTGTCGAGGCCCCGCATCCGGCTTTTCAGCACCCCCGAGTTCGGATCTCGGAAGGTTTTGATCCGCTGTGCAACACGCTCGCCAACACCATCACCGAACTTCGATCGAATAAACAAATTCGCGACACTCTCATAGTTGTCGGCGAGGGCCGATTTAACTTTAGATTCGTCCATCACCAACTCCCCCGTCTTGGGGTTGGTACTGATGCCAATATCGGAGAGATTCTGGTATTTCGTCGAGCCCGTAGGCGAGCCGTACAACCCCTGTTGCAAGGTCCGCATAATTTGCCGAACCGAGGAATCACCCGAGAGCACGCCCGGCGTGCCGTCGTTCGGGCTCTTCGATTGTTCTGCCGAAAACTTAACGATATCGTTGTATTTCTCGATGAATGTCTTGATGCCAGCAATGGTTGCATCGGCGTCATGGACGATACTGACCTGCACCCGGGTGCCCGCCTCGGCGCGTTTGACATGAAAATTGACGTTCTCTAGCAATTCTTTCAGGTCATTATCTTGGCTGGTAATCGGCACGTCCTCGAACAGCACGTCGAGGTTGCGGCCGGCGACCTGGTTTTTGAACTCGAGGAAGGTGGTGTCCTCGTCAATATTGATCTTGGCCTCCTTGCCAGACTGCTCGCTGAGGACCAACAGCCGGTAGGAATCAGGCTTGTAGCCGGTATTGATGACCATGGCCCGCACGCCAGCTTGGGCATCATTGATCTGCATGGCGACCTTTTCCAAGGTCGAGCCCGGCTCGACCGTGACTTCAAAGGGCTCCTTATCCTCGCGCTCAATCTCCATATAGCCAAAGCCGACGCTGGTCTGGTCTTTGTCGGGAAAGCCGTAGGCCAGTTGTTTATCGCTGCGAGCGAGTCCGCGCACCTCGAACTCGTAGCTGCCGACCGCAGCTGGACCCTTGATCGTGCCGTCGATGATGTCCGGGTGCGATGACTCGACTTTTAGATGGTAAAAGTCACTTTGCGTTTTGACGGCATTGGTCGCCTTGTCGAGATCCGCAACGAGCTTGGTCAGCTTGTCGACCTCTTTCTTTTCGGTGACCACCTTTTCTTTGCGCTTTTTCGCCGCCTCAACAGGTAGCTTTTCCACCTCGAGCAATTTGTCGACGGTCTTATCAAAGCCAAAGTTGGAGAAGCGGATGCCCATCGCGAATGATCCTCTAAGGATTTAGCTCAGGTGCTACAATAAGCGGTAAACTTGCGGGAGGCTGTTGTGGAGATCTTTCATCCTAAAGAGGTCGGGCATCGTTCGGCGTTGATGCGGGTGCTGCAGGATGGACTGAGACCCGACGGGGCGGCGTTTCCAATTGAAGCAGAATATCCCCTGGTGCTCGGCCAGGGCAAAGAGGCATTCAGCTATTGCCTCGGCACCAGTGAAAAGCCATTGGCACACGCTAATCTATGGCCACGCCGCCTGATTGGAGGGACACCTTCTGCAGATTTACGCATCGGATTGGTTGGCAATGTCGTCACCCATGAACAATACCGCGGCCAAGGACTAGCGAGGGAGCTGCTCGAAGGACTCAAGCAAGAGGCCAGCAAGCATGGGCTCAAGGCCCTAGTGCTGTGGAGCGACCTCAATGCATTCTATCAAAAGTGTGGCTTCTCGTCATGTAGCGAGGAGCTACGCTGGCTGATTCAGGTGCCGCGGCGAGAAAATAGCGTCAGCGAATCCCAGGTCGTCCTGCAACACGAGCCGAGTTTAGAGCTGTGTGCCGCGCTGCTGGCGAGTCGTTTGTCACTAGGACCAACGATCGAGCGAAGCGCCAAGGAATTCCAGACGCTGCTGCGCATCCCCGAGGTCTCGCTGATGACCACCAAGGCGACGACGCCACGTGCAGCGGCAGCTACTTTCACAATCATGGGAAAGGGCTGCGATATGATCGGGGTCGTCCACGAATGGGGCGCGGTCGATGCCTTTGCCCTAGTCGAGCAGGTCAGAGCTCAAGGACGGCGCCTCGGCTATAGCGAAGTGCTGCTGCTCACCCCGGCCCGACTGCCGGAGACGTGGCTGGAGATCTTGCACAAACAATCTAGTCAGATGCAACGCCATCCGATGGCGCTCGCCTGGTGTCACGACGACGAGGCGAGAAGAATCTTAGATCATAGCTTTATTTGGGGCCTAGACTCGATCTAAGCCGTCACGATGACGTCACGATTACTGCTGATTCTGCAGGAGGGCCAAGGCGAGCTTGGGGATGTTATTGGCCTGGGTCAAGACCGAGGTTCCGGCCTGCATCAAGATATTGTGTTTGGTCATCTCGGCGGTCTCTTCGGCGATATCGACGTCTTTGATGCGCGAACGTGCTGCCGACAGGTTTTCGACCGAAATGCCGAGGTTGCGAATGGTCGAAGACAGGCGGTTTTCGATCGCACCAAGCTCGGCTCTCGTCGCCGAGACATCCTCGATGGCCCTATCGAGGATGGACAAGCTGCGCTGCGCATCGACTTTGTTATTGACGTTGGCATCTTCGAGTCCAAGCTTGTCGACGTTGACGTCGAGGCGAAAGGCATCAAACGAAATGCGGTCGACGCCGAGAAGGTTTTCGCCACCGGTGTTGACCTGGAAGTCCAAGGATCCGCCGGTACCATCGAGCAAGAAGGTGCCGTTAAACTCGGTGGAGTTGGCGATGCGGTCAACCTCCTCCTTGAGCGATTGGTATTCCAAATCGAGAAACTTGCGCTCCCTGCCACCGATCGTATCACTGGCTGCCTGAACGCCTAATTCACGCAAGCGAACCAGGATATTTTGTACTTCGTTCAAGCCGCCCTCGGCGACCTGGATCAGCGAGATACCGTCGGAGGAGTTGCGTTGCGCTTGCACCAAGCCGCGGATTTTAGCCCTTAGCTTTTCCGAGATGGCGAGGCCTGCCGCATCGTCGCCTGCGCGATTGATCCGGTAACCGCTAGACAGCCGCTCCAGAGAGCGGTCCAGGAGTTCCCGGGTCTCACGCAAATGTCGCTGTGACGTGAGCGACGAAACGTTCGTCGCGATTCTCAGGCCCATACTTCACTTCCTCCGTCGGATGGCGGAAAGGGCAATAAACAATGATGGGGATTCAAGATGAGGCGGTAACTAGAGGGCTGTACATTCAGGCTACCACAGTCTTATGACAAGATTCAACATTCGCTGCACCATGACTGCGGCACGACCCACCCACGCCTATGCTAACCATACGGAAGCAAAAGATATTCGCAGCCTTTGCAGGATCCCGTGGAGCATGCCATGATCGCTAAATGGTTACCTTGCACGGCGCGTTGGAAGTTAGCTTGAGTGGATTTCGATGTACCCCATGAAGCAACAAAGTCTCTTCACCACCACAACCCTCTGCCTGGTGCTCGCTACCTTGCCGCTAAACGCCACGGCAAAGGCCACCAAGGCCAACGCGCCGAGCCACCGCGGCTGGGCCAATCCCCAGGGTGTGCTGGTCAGCACCGACGGTGGCCGAGTCAATGCCCCGGAGAAGAAGGACAAGAGCGCCGATGACCCGCCACCTCCTGCCAGCGACGAGGAGCTGAAGCAACTCGTCGGCAAGCTCACCACCAGCTTCACCAAGTGCCTAGCGACGTTGCGCGAGGCCACCCCGACACTGCAGGCAAACGGGGCGCACTACGCATTTAGCCTGGAATTCGTCATCGGCATCGGTGGCCAGGTAGGTTCGGTAAACCAGACTGCCCGCAGCGGCACGAAGGACCTGCCAGCCTGTGCCAAGGACCTGCGCGACCAGGTCGCCACCCATCGCTTCACAGCCCCGATTGAGGCGCAGCCCTTAGACGCCCACCTCGAATATGAAGCCATCATCCTCAACGATGCGGATGCACAGGGGCGGGGCTTTCAGTTTGTCGCCGGGGAAAAAGCCTGGGAGACCGCGCTGCGAGCCCACAAGGAGTGGTTTAGGTGCGCGGTTGACGCGGACTGCGTCGTTACGGCGGAGCAGTGTGAGGTCAAGGCGATCCATAAGGATGCGGTCAAGGAGTACCGAGAGGCGATCCAGGTGCGCAAGAAGTCGGCGTGCTTTACCAAGTTTGATCTGGATCGTTACCAGGCTAGGTGCAGGGACAGACGGTGCGTCAGCCGTAAGGCGCCTGGTGCGCACGAATCGGTTCCCTAAAGGGCGCTAGCCCTTTTTGAGGCGAGGTTTACCAAAGGCTCTGACCATGGACGCATAGGTCGGGGTGATATCCAGCGCACCACATAGGCGGCGCAGCAGCCGACTGGTTGCACGAAGGACTTGCGAGCTCTGCTCGCGCTCGACCTCCAAGGTGGTGAGGGTCCGGGCGCACTGATCTCACCACCCCATCTTGTTGCCCGTGCCGATGGGGTGGTGAGGTCAGTGCGAAGCAGCCTCTAGTGCTGCGCGTGCCGGCCCCGCTGCAAGGTGAGCGCGCCACGCCGCAGGTTCGGCCGCACCGTTCACGCCAGCGTCGCACCAAGGTGATGGGTTGGGATAGCGGCTGCGGACGCGCGACGCTGTCATGCCCGCTGCTTTTGGCCTCGGCGGGACGCTGTTAACGCCGGGGCCGGGGCGACACAGTTGCTAAGACTGAGAGCAAACTATGCTGGCCCCCGTTAGGAGCAGAGGTGTTTAGAGCGGTGCGCCGGCGCACCGTCGTCGGTCGTCGGTCGTCGGTCGTCGGTCGTCGGTCGTCGGTCGTCGGTCGTCGGTCGTCGGTCGTCGGTCGTCGGTCGTCGGTCGTCGGTCGTCGGTCGTCGGTCGTCGGTCGTCCGTCGTCCGTCGTCCGACGCTAGATTCGGGCGTAGGCACATGCGCCATGTGCGTGCGCCGGCGCATCGTGTCTAAGAAATGGATCGCACGAAGCAGCGTCCCTTCAGCTTATTTTTCAGCACCATGTTTATTTCTCTTGACGCGAATTGTCGAAGCCCTAACAGCAAAACCAATGGAAGATTCGACATAAACCATCTTTTTTGCAATGCACAGCCCAAACGAGCTTGCATCGATCGATCTTGCTGGCTCAGGACCTACTGCTGAAGCGAGCCAGCAGGTCGTCATAAAAGCATCAAAAAATCGTGGTGTATGCTGCTTTCAACGGCGCACTTGGAAGGCTCAAAAATGTCTGAATTCAAATTAAAAATGCTGCAATATGTAAATGAAGCCAAAGACTTACACAGAGCAGAACGAAGCCACAGTCTACGTTCCCTTTACCTTGTAGGTGAACTCGACGCTATGCGCGCCGCCTGCATGCTCGGCATGAATACGGAGCAGTTTGCCAAACACATAGGCCTCAGTAGGGATAAGTATTTAAAGCGTGTGCAGGTGGCGCGTGTCATCCACTTTCATCCGCGAGCTAAGGATTTACTCGAAGCAGGCGACACCGAGATCTCTCACCTAGCGGTGATTGCTGCGAAGATCACCCCAGCCAACCGTGATCTGCTGCTGGATGGCATGAAAGGCAAATCAAAACGCGAGGTCCAGATGCTCGCTTCGCGGGTCACGGCCGATGGTCATCTGCTTGATCAAGAAGAGTTGATGGATCTGAAGGTGACGATGACGAAGGCCCAGATGGAGCAGATCGACCGCGCTCGGGAAGTGCTGGCTGCGGCGGGGAAAGTACCGTCATTGGCGCAGATCATTAGCAAAGCGATAGAAGACTTGCTTGCTAAGCGCGATCCCTTGCAAAGGGCAGCAAGATCGGCCGCAAGGAAGGCTGCGGCCGCCAGTGCGCCGGCGCACGGACCAGGGCCATCGCCTTCAGTGGCAAATGATATGGCCCGCGAGGCTACCAACTTGACGCCACCTGAGTTAGTCGATGCTGCGCCGGCGCACGGCAGTGAAATCCAAGCGCGACGCTTTATCCCAGCCGATGTACGGCATCACATTTGGTTGCGCGACGGTGGTCAGTGCACTCATAGGTTTAAGGATGGCAGCCGTTGCCCCGAAAAGATGATGCTCGAGATAGACCATAAGACGATGTTTTGTCGCGGCGGCGAGGCGAGTATTGTGAACCTTGAACTCAAATGTCGCGTCCATAATCACTACTTGGCAGAAGTGGCCTTGGGCCGAACGAACTTGCAGAATGCCTCATGAGCAAGTCCAAAAATTAGCACCAGAGGGTCAACCGATGCCTAACAGCGTCGCGCGTCCGCAGCCGCTATTCCAACCCACCACCTTGGTGCGACGCTGGCAAAAGCTAAGGGCCCTTTTTTGCCTCGGCCTCATCCGCGACCAAGCCAGCCGCATCCTTTTCCATCGGCTCGACGCGGTTATTCAGCACTTTGACGTAGGTCTGCAGAAAGTCACTGGTCGCCCAGTAGATCGGTTTGTCCGTGCCCACCTTCTTAAACACGAGGCGGTCGACTACCTTGCCGTCCTTAGTCAGGGCCACTGTTAAAAATGGCTGCCCGGCTTGAAGGCTGGCTTCCTCCTCGGTGGTCGCGTACTCCGTTAGGCGCAACTTGCTCACCTTGTCCATAAAGCTATCCAGCGAGCCATTGGACTTGGCTCCCTCGACGGCATCGGTCCACAAGAGCACCCCGTCCTTGCCGCGTTGCGTATGCTGCGTCACCTTGGTCTTGGCACCGACGGTGATGTCGGCCTTGGTGACCTCAGCCAGATCAACATCGGTCAAGCGCCGTTCGTATAAGCGGGCGCTGGCGCGCTCTAGGGCCTCCAGGTCTTCGCCATCGATGATGAGGACACGGCTTTTGGCATCCGGCTGCTGAGCAAAACGGCTGCGGCTACCATAACTGCGCTTACCGAGGATCAATGAGAAGTCTTTGGCGCCGGCTGCTGTGACGGTCCAGGAATCCTTGCTATCCTTCAATCCATAATCCGCAAGTTGTTTATCATCGACCTTATCTAAGACGCGGTCGACATAGAGTGGATTCAGGTTCTTCAGGACATCGGTCCATTTTTCGTTGGCGAGGAAGCGCTCGGTCGTCGTCTTGGGCGTCGGCGGTGGCGCCTTTGGATCCTTGGGCTGGTGCGGGTTTTCAATCGGCAGCTCGGTCTTGGTGACGGTCACCCAGAACCGGCCATCGCTTGGGCGCTTGACCGCGGTCAAGGTGCTCGTCGCGGTCTTGTAGGCGACCTGCGTCACCGACTTTGGCTCGATACTGAGAATGGAGACCTTCTCGTCGTCGCCACTTGGGGCTGGCAATGAGGCCCAATAGGCCGTCCCAAGTCCAGCCGCCAGCAGCACGCCATAGACGTAGATATCAAGCCGCATCGGTACTCACCTTCTCGCTTGTTTCGACCTTGCGACGACGCGTGGCTAGAAAACCAATGCCAAGGACCAGAAGTGGCACGACCACGACCGTCGCGTGGAACCAAATGACATCCTCTTTACGCGTGTGGCGGATCTTGACGTCCTCTTCGTTCGCCAACTCTCCCTGTAGCGCCGTGTCACCGACGAGCCACTTCAAGGTGTCGGAAAAGTACAAGGCATTGCCGATATTGCGCACCAGTGCATCGGAAAAGGCCGAGGCATCGGCAAAAAGGGCGACGCGACCCTGATGGCTCTCGATTTTACCCTTGGGCGCTGTTGGTTTCGCCTTGAGTTCGGCGACGGCGCCAATGACAAAGGCCTCACGCTTTTCGCCGGCATCGAACTGATAGTTACGATTGGTATCTGCAAAGGTATCGGTCAAGGCGCGCACGGTCTCGCTGACCTTCCATTTACCGTCGCCCGGGCCAACGCTCCAATAGCCGGACTGGAATAGCAAAATCCCGACGCGCTCATCGTGACGCGCGAGGCTGACCACCGACTCATGCGAGGTAAAGACATTGCTGAAGATGACCCAGATATCGGCCGGGCTATGCGTCGCCGGATAGTGATTGCGTTCATTGCCCAGTGGCTCGGCATGGTAGGTCAAGCCCAGCTGAGTCAGCAGAGCATAAAGCGGCTGCGGATCAGTGCCTGGAGTGGTCGGGGTGGTCGGCAGAGGCGCCCCTTCGGGCTTGTCGATATCGGCCGCGACAAAGACATTGCCGCCGCCTTGAACGTAGGTCCGCAGAGCCTCGACCTCTTCCTTTTGGAAGGGGCTGGTCGGACCGATGATCAACACCGCCGAGGCATCATCGGGGACGGCCGACAGGCTGCCATCCGTGACGCCAAACATGCGCGTCGTATAATTCTGCTGACGCAGGAAGTCGCTCAGCGTGCGCAGCGAACGCAGCGGATTCTCTGCCGCCTCACCGATCCAGGTGGACTCGCCGTGACCCCTGGTGAAGTACAAGGTCTTCTTCTCGGCTGTCGCCTCAAGAAAGGATTTTTGGAATTCGCTATCCAAGGTCTTCAGCACGGACCGCGCCTTGGCCAAGGTCGTGCCGGTGTCAATGCGGCTTTTTTTGCCCTTTAGATCCAAGACGATCTGGCCATTGCGGGTGACGCGGTACTCCTCGGCCTTGACTGGATCGGCATCCTTATCATGCCAAGTGATCTTGACGTGAGGATTAGCCGCCGCGACGGCCGCAACGTAGTCGACCACCGCAGTGCGCACTTCGTTGCCCTGCGGATAAAACATTAAGATATTTAGATCCGAACTCAGCGTTTTGACCATGTGCAGCGTGGATTCGGACGGCGTGTTGACCTTCAAGTAGCTCCAGTCGCGCTGCTTGTCCTTGACCGAAGCCGCATAATTGACGGCACCGAGGAAGGCCAGCAACATCCCGACGGCCAACCACGCCAGACTCGCGCGCTTGACGCGCAGCGGCTCGGCCTGATCGCCGCGACCCGTGGTCCGCATCGCCCACTCGCCACCGACCCCAGTGGCAAAGGCGAGGATACCGAGTACCAGCCAGGCGCCAAGGAGCACTTTAGCCAAGGGCGTGCTCGGCGCGGCCTCTTGGCCCAGCACCTTCCCATAGGCGACATAAGCACCCAGCGCGGCGAGCAGCAGGAGCTGCCAGACGGTGAGTAGGCGCCAACCGGTCGCTTCCTGGCGGAGATTTCGGCCTGCGGCAATGCTGCCAAGCGCCAAGGTAAACAGTAAGCTCAAGCCGACCAGACCGATGCCGGCGTAGCGCAGCACATTGTGGTAGGACTCAGTCCCAAGGTAGCGATCCGCAATGAAGAGCAGGATCACGCCGATCAACAAGATTGGCAGTCTAAGCCATGTGAGAAGCTTTGGCATCAGCCCCGCCACCTCCGTGCTTCGAGAACACGCACCGAGCACTCAAGAAAAAATACGATGACGCTGCCGTAATAAACCAGATCACGAGTATGCACAATGCCCTGGGAAAAAGGCGGAAAATGTCGATTATGGATCGCTAAGTAGCCAAAGATCTCCTTAAACGGAGCCTCGACGATATCAGCGACCATCCACAACACCAGAAAGGTGACGAGGAACAAGGTCCCGGTCACTCCCGCGACCAACTGGTTGGGCGAAATGGCTGAGGCAAAGAGCGAGATGGCCGCCGCAGCGGCGCCGATCAAGATCAGCGCCAGGTAACCCGAAGCCAGATGGCCAAGCGAGATCTTACCGTTGATAAAGATCAAGGCCGGCAGATACAGCGACAGGACCTGGATGACGAGGAGAAAGGCGAACACCGAAAGGAACTTGCCGTAGATCAACTGGCGCTCGCTGATCGGCGAGGTATAAAACAGCACCAAGGTGCCATTTTGCTTCTCCTCGGCGATCAGGCGCATGGCAAGAAAGATACCAGCGACCATCGCAATCCCGGAGGCGAAGTAAAAATAGTCCGACAGGACCTCAGCCGACAGCTTGGGCGAGCTGCCGATGGCGTAAGCATTAAACAGCAGCCCTTCGATAAACAACGCTGCGGCAGCGATGATGTAGCCCATCCAGGTCGAGAAAAAAGCCCGCAGCTCTCGCCGCGCCACGAGCAGAACCTTAGCCATGGGCGCGTTCCTCCGCCGGTTTGATCAGTTTCATAAAGACCCCTTCGAGGCCGGCTTCACTGCGGCTAAGTCCAAGCAGCCCGGCTCCCGTGTCGACCACCAGCTTGGCCACCTGGGACCGCACGTCGGCGTCGGTGTCCAGTAACAGACGCTCGCCGCCTTGGCCGGTGATCCGCTGCACCTTGGCCACTCCAGGCAACTTTTGCAGGGTCGCGATCAAGCCCTCTGGCAGCCGGTCGAGCTCGCAGGTCAAGCGCATGGTCTGGGTCATGGTGGCTTGCAGCGAGGCTTCCGAACCCTCAGCCACCAAACGGCCATGATCGACGACCAACACCCGGTCGCAGGTACGGGTGATCTCCGAAAGGATGTGACTCGACAGTACGACGGTGTGCTGGCCGCGTAGCGAGGTGATCAGGTCACGCATCTCGACGATCTGCACGGGGTCGAGGCCGTTGATCGGCTCGTCGAGGATGATCACCTTGGGGTTATGGACCAAGGCTTGGGCGATCCCGACGCGTTGGCGAAAGCCGTGCGACAGGTCGCCAAGTTGGTATTTGACGACGCGCTTGAGATTGGTCTTACCGACGACGAAAGCCACGCGCTTGGCCACGTCGCCATGCGCCACGTTCTTCAACTTCGCCACATAGCGCAGGTAGGCGTCCACCGTCATCTCATCATAGAGCGGCGGTACGTCGGGCAAATAGCCGATCAAGCGGCGAATGGCCTCGGGATGTTCATCGACCGAATAGCCTCCGACCAGGGCACGACCCGCAGAGGGCATGAGAAAACTGCCGAGGATCTTCAGAATCGTGCTTTTACCGGCACCATTCAGACCGAGCAGGCCGACGATTTCGCCAGCGCCGATGCGAAAGCTGACGCTATCGATCGCTCGGTGGCCACCGTAGGACTTACTAAGATTTTCCGCGACGATCATAGATGAACCCACTCCGTCCGACGACTCGGGCGATTTGGCGAAAACAGTTTTATCCAAAGATGCAAGAGCGCGCCACTGACGTCAATAGGTTTATGTCGTCGCCTATTTACCGAAAACTTGCTAGCGTTAACTCACAATCGAATTGCATTCAAAGGAGCCCAGGTGGCCGCTCCCCGTTACCGGATTCTGATGGTCGATGACGTGACCCGTTACCACCATCTCTACGAGATGGCGATCACCGACGCCTTACCGTGCTTCGTGCATTTTGCCGTCAATGGTGTCGAGGCCCTTGCCAAGCTGGCGTCAGCGCAGCCCTATGATCTGTTGATCCTCGATCTAAACATGCCAAAGCTCGGCGGCGAAGCCACGTTGACGCGCATCCGCCAGGACCCTAACTTCGACAACATGCCGGTCATCGTGCTGACCGGCAACTCCGATCAAGAAACGCAGCGCCGCTTGCTCGATCTCGGTGCCGACGACTTTGTCGAAAAAGGCGCGGCGCCGGAGATCTTTGTCGCGCGCCTGAAGACACAGATCCGGCATAAATCCGTGTTGGAACGACTCAGTCAGCTGGCGGTCGACATGGATATCTTCGCCGCTGGTGTCTTGCACGATATCCGCAACCTGGAAACGACGATCATGGCGGTTGCCGACATGTGTCGGCTGCACGTCGACGGCGGCCTGGTCAAAAACCGCCAGCAGATGCTGCAGGATTTCACCCAGCTCGAAGGTCGCGCCGATCAGCTCGGCGCCTACGCAGCAGACATCCTCCGCATGGTCCGCATGGCCCATAAGCCCCTCAAACTCGAGAGTCAAGAGCTAGCGCCGCTCATTACATGGGTCGAGCACATCGCCTCGCCACGGCAGGCCAATGCCGCAGTCACGCTACGCTGCCGCGCAGCAGGCCCTTTGGTGCCAGTGCTCGCCGATGCGCACTTTCTCCGCCTTGCGGTGCTCAATATCGTGCAAAACGCGGTGAAATATCGTCGCCCGGAGGCCCAGGTCGTCGACGTCACCGTCAGCCAACAGGCGTCGCGGCCTGGCAGCCTGGGTACCTATGTCACTACTCGCTTCACCGACAACGGACGCGGTATTCCCCAACAGGAGTTGCGCCGGGTCTTTGAACCCTTTGTCCGCGGCAGCTCTAGCGAGCAAAAAGCCGACGGTTTTGGCCTGGGCCTAGCCTTGGTGCAAAAGGTCATCACCACCATGGGTGGACGCGTCTGGGCCGAGTCTCCAGGACTAGGTCAAGGTGCCAGCATGTGCATCGAATTGCCGGTCGCGGCGGCACAACCAGAGCGGGGTCTGTCATGACGCCAGGCGACTTCACCATCCTCCTGGTGGAAGACCAGGTCCGCTATCAAAAGATCTACGCGGAAGCCATCACCGACCAGCTTCAAGTCAAGGTCAACCTCGCCAGCACGGGACTTGACGCCTTCGCCATCATCAACGGCGACGATCCTCCAGACCTGGTCATCCTCGATCTAGAAATTCCCGGCATGAACGGCCAGGAGTTGCTGGCAACGATGCGCAGCGACCACCACCTGAGCCAGATTCCCGTCATCATCCTCACCGGACGCGGCGGCGAACAGACGCAGATGGAGCTACTGGAACAGGGCGCCGACGACTTCATCGAAAAAGGTGGATTACCGGCGGTCCTCATCGCCAGACTACGCGCGCAAATGCGCCACAAGCTCGCGGTTGATCGCCTGGAGCGCCTAGCCCTCGACCGCGACCTGTTCGCTGCCGCCGTGCTCCAAGATATTGGTTCCAGCCGCGGCACCATCACCTCGCTGTGCCAGCAGGCCCGCGCCGCTCTGCAGCAAGGCGACGCGCCGCAACTGCTCGGGCTGTGCGATAAGTTGAGTTCGCACGCCACCCAGCTTGGCGCCTATGCGCATGACGTCATTCAAAGCGTGCGCGATAGCCAGCACGCGCCAAAGCTGACGGCGCTGAATTTCGCCGACATCCTTGCCTGGACGGCCGAGGTATCGCAAGGAGCGTTTACCTGGCATGCCACGACTCCGCTGGCGCCGGTGCTTGCCGACCAAACCTATATCCGTTTGGCCCTGCTGAATATCGTGCAACGGGCTTTGCGTGGCATTAACCCCACCGGTCAACTGGTCATCAGTGTCGCCCAAAGCGAGCATGAAGACACCAGAGAGCACAGCGGCAGACGATTTTTGACGACGCAATTTAAAGACAACGGCTTGCCCCTAGCGCCGGCCGATGTCGCCAACCTGTTCAAGCCGCATCTGCGCTACTTGGGCAATCAGGATGGCCTGACGCAAACAAGCGATGGCTCAACGGCAAGCGACGACGATCACGGCTTCTCGATCGGCCTGTCGGTCGTCGCCAAGGTGATGGTGCGCATGGGTGGGCGCATCTGGGCTGAGCGCGAAGAACAGCCTGCTGGGACCAGCATCTATCTGCTACTACCGGCTGGCTGAGAGCGAGGCACGCGGCACGACGTGACTGGTCACGGGCCACAGCGTCGGAATGCGATCGTTCGCATAATGGTCCGCGCGTTGCTGGGCCGCTTGGTTGGCCTGGAGTTCGGATTCGATGCCGACGGCGGCGTCGAGCACGGTGGGTGCGCAGAAATAGCCAAGGGCTGAAGTGATGAGAACGGCGGAAGCTAGGATCAGAGAGCGCATGGGGGGTCCTTTGGGAATAGCAGGAAGGAGAGCAGCAGGGGGCGGGGGAAAGGCCAGAAGGTCACTAAGACCATATAGAATAATTGCATGATTTTTAAAGAATTGCAATATATTCTATATAAAATCAATTAAATCGTTAAATTAAGCATACGCAACTAACTGGTTAGGGTATCCGGAATTGGGGTGGATGCAGAGCGCAACCGCGCCTGATAGCAGCCCAAGCGCCAGTCCGAACAAAACCGGCAGATACAGGCGCCACCGGCTATATCGAATCTCTCGACGGGCCAAGGTCATTTGGCTCAATCCTGTCTATGGCACAACAGCTTATTGAATGCACAGCAAGCCTAGAGCAGAGACTATGAGAAATTGACTAGAGCGGCAACGACCTCAAACTTGTTCGATCCCCACTAGCTGCCAACGCCCACCCGCGCTCGGCCGGGAGAAGGTCCAGTCCTCATTAAACTTAACCGGATCGGTGTCGCTGCCTTCGACAACCTTGTTACTGCTTTCCTCGACGGTATAATCGAGCAGATTTGCCGTAAAGCGCACGCCGACCTGATCAAACCCAGCCTCACTCCAAGCCTCGCCGACGTCGACGTGACGAATGGAGATGTTCTCGAGACGATTGATGCGCTGCCGCGCCTTCAGGTCCTGCAAGTCCTTATTGAGATCGGCAGCCATCTCGCTGCCGAGGATGTCTTGCACCGAACTCAAATCACGGCGGGTCCAGGCGCCCTGGATGCGAAAGAACAGATCCGAGGCCTCTTCGGCGGAGATCGCCGTCACCGCTCGGGACGCGCTGACCAAGGCAGGAGCGGCAACCTCCTGCGGCATGCGAAAGTTGACGATGTTATCGCTCGCCATAGCGGCGTTGCCGGCATTTTGGCGATTGCGCCACCAGCGGTAACCAAAGTAGGCGACTCCGGCAAAGAGCAGCAGTTCCAGGAGTCCAAATCCGCCACCACCGCCACCACCGCCACCGAAGCCGCCGCCACCGTAACCACCAGGATTGCCGCGACCCAGGGAACTAAACAGCATGCTACCGAGAAAGCCGCCGGCTAAACCACCAGCCGCACTGCGCAGAAAGCCACCGCGCGCTGGCGGGGGCGGGGTCGCTGCGACAGGTGGTGCGTAGGCATTCGAAGGCCGACTCGGCTCAGCGCGAGGAGCCGTGGGTTGGTTGAATGAAGGCTGGCGATAGCTGGGCGTGCTGGAGCGACGGCCACTGCTGCTGCGGCCACCGCCGGCGCGGGCTTGCGCGATATCTGTTGGCAGCATGGCTGCGCTGAGAACAGTGCTACCGGTTATTAAGACGACGGCGAAGGATCGTAGGACCCTCAAAATCGACCAAGGACGATATAAATTGGGCATGAAACCTCCTGTTGATGGATAAAGTACTACTAGATTTTTGATGATAAATACATGTTAACCCAACGAACCGTCGGGCCGACAGAGTAACGATCTAAAATTATTAGGTTTTCTGACGCAGGCTGGCCGAGCGGAGGGTGGCGGTTTCGACCGCGCTGATCAGCATGGCCCGCAGGCCGCGATCTTCCAGTTCATGGATGGCGCTGATGGTCGTACCGCCTGGCGTCGTGACCTGGTCGCGCAGGATCGCTGGATGTAAACCGGTCTCTTTGACTAACAGAGCCGAGCCGAGCACCGTTTGGGTCGCCAAGCGCGCCGCTAAGACGCGCGGTATCCCCATCTTGACGCCCCCATCGGTCAGCGCCTCAATGACCATATATAGATAAGCAGGACCGCTGCCGGATAGACCGGTCACGGCATCGAGCAGACTTTCTTTGATCCAGTCGACTTCGCCAATGGCTTTGAAGATGCGTTCGGCGAGGGATCTTTGGACCTCGCTCAGGGCCTCGTTGCCACTGATGGCGGTGGCGGCCGCATGCACGGTCGCAGCGATGTTTGGCATGGCTCGCACGACGGCACCGTGATGCCGCAGCAGGTTCGCGATGTCTTGGATCTGCATGCCGGCAAGGATGCTGATGACGAGACAAGCGCCTGGAATCTGACCAGCCAAAGGCGCTGCCACTGCAGCAAGATCCTGCGGCTTAACGCAAAGGATCACCGCGTCCACACCAACCAATGCGGCAGCTGGTGACGTGACGGCGGTGATCTGCAGGGTGCGACTTAATTCGCTGACGCGCGCCTGGTGGATATCGTGCACCAGCACCTTGAAGCCACCGGCACTCACCAAGCCCCGTGCGAAGGCTGCCCCCATGTTGCCGGCACCGATGATCAATACCGTACTCTGGGGGCTCTGGGGGCCATCCGTGCTTGCAGAAGCGGCTGGAGAAGTCGATCGAGACATCGGCATGGCGCACCATTCCATTCACGTCTAAGCAGGTCCAAGACTGGGGCAAGGGACTGCGCCCAACGCCTTAAGTCTAGGCGCTCTTGGCGACGGAATCCACGCCAAAGCGCTGCTCGAGTTGTGACAAACATCCTTCCCAAAGATTTTGGTCGTGATGATCCCACTGCACGATCTGGATGCCAAGCCTGGTCGTCGTGCCGTTGCCGCCATCGGCATTCTCTCGCCGCACGACCTTGCCTAAACACATCACCGGTTGGTCGAGACAGCTAGCGTCCGGATCGATGACCATCTCGATCAAGGTATTCACGATAAAAGGCATGCGGCCATCTTTTTCCCACAGCAGCAGCAGACCAGAGCGCGACACGTCCTCGGTGGAAAAGCTGTAATCAGCGCTGGTGCCAATCGTCTTCGATCTCACTTCGAGATCAAAGGGCACCCGGGGTGCACGTACCCGAGTTTGATCGGTCCGGGGAATGCGTGTCGGGGTATGCATGGTGATTCCTCCATAACTCATCGAGCTAGCAGCAAGGGCCAAGCTATTTGGCCTCTATGAAGGACGCATCGGGACGTTAGCAAAAAAGCTTTAGTTCTTCTGGTTAAGACGGCGATTACCGCAGGTTATTTGTGCTTGAAGGTGTAGACGCCGTCCCAGTCTGGCTGCGCTGGAGCCTGTTCTTGCTCGGCGATCCGCTCCAGGTATAAAGCTGCGGGGCCATCGTCGGGTTTCAGGGCCAAGCACCCCATGAAGTGCTGCTTGGCCTTTGGCCATTCCTGTTTACGGTAAAAGCCGCGACCGGCTTCAAATTCACCGACCAAATTGCGGACCGCCGGTTCGGATGGAAGATAATCAGGCCGCATCAGTTCAAACACCTTCACTGGCTCGAGCTTGCCCTTCACGCGGATATCATCCAAATCGCGCACGATCAGATCAGGCCGCTTCAGCTGCTTGCGCGTCGCCTCACTGATCATGATTTTGATGCCATACTCTTTGGTCAAACTTTCAAGGCGCGAACCGAGGTTCACCGAGTCGCCCATCACCGTGTAGCAAAAGCGCTCGCCCGAACCCATATTACCCACCGACATCATACCGGTGTTTAGACCGATGCCGATATCGACGGGCGGAAAGCCCTTTTTCGGTAGATCGACGCGCAGTTTATCCAAGGCGTAGAGCATCTGCACCGCCGAAAGGGCGGCGACCTCGGCGTGATTTGCCACGGCCAAGGGTGCGCCCCAAAAGGCCATGATGGCATCGCCGATATATTTGTCGAGCACGCCACCCGAACGCAGGATGATCGAGGTCATCGGCGTAAAGTAGTCGTTCATCAGCTCGCACAGCTTTTCAGGCGTCAGGCTCTCGGAGATCGTCGTGAAGCTCCGCACATCGGAGAAGAACACCGTCAGCTCCTTCTTGTCACCGCCGAGTTTCAAGGCCTCGGGATCATTCAAGACCTTATTGATCACGTCGGGGCTCAGATACATGCCGAAGGCGCCTTTGACCTTTTTCCGCTCGCGCTCCTCGGTCACGTATTTGTACAAGGTCGTGCCGACAAACATCGAACTGATCTCGATCACGGGCATGCCCATGTAGACCCACTGATTGTGGCCAAACCAGAAATACTTATCAAAATAGTAGTAAGCGATCAGGAACAGCACCATGCTCGCACCAGAAAGCACGGCTTTACCGAAGATCATCAGTGGCGCAAAGAGCACGAAAATACCGACTAGGATACCCATTTCCGTGGTGTAGATGGTGTCGGTACGGCGCATAAAATGGCCGCTGATGATGTTGTCGATGATCGTCGCATGCTGTTCCACTCCGTCAAAGCCGGCATCGAAGGGGTTTGCGCGCAAATCGTTGATGCCGATCGCGGTCGGCCCGAGCATAAAGCTCATACCCTTCATGCGCCGTTTTTGCCCGTCGGTCAGGGTCATGTCGTAGACATCGGCAAGGCTGAAATGCTCGATGGACTGCCGGCCGCCCAGGTGATTGATCAAGATTCGTCCGGCGCCGCTTGGGTCGACGGGGATCTTGATGAGGTCCTTGTCGTCGCTTGGGTTCATCAAGGAGATGTCGCTGACGCCAAACTGGTCAAAAAACACGACCGGCTCCCGTCCGAGGATTTGCGCCGCCATTTTTAGACCCATCGCCGGCATCAAATTGCCATCGATATTGCGGACCAGCTGCACCCAGCGGTAAATTCCGTCTGCGCTCAGCTCGTTATTGAAGAAGGCAAACTGCTCGCCACCACTGGCGATCGTCTCGGTGTTGGCGATGATGCCGTAAGAGACAAACTGCCGGAAGTTTTTAAGCTCCATACCATCGGGTAAAATGACGGCGCCGAGCGCCGAGTTTTGCATCGGCTTAAAGGCGCGAAACGGTTCCTTTCCAAGCTGTTCTCCCTCATCCTTGGTGCCATAATAGGCGTAGCCGAGGATGACATTTTTGTAGCTACGCAGAGCCTGCAGCAGCGAACGATCGCCAGGACCAGCCTTCATCACCGCGGCGATTTCCTTCAGTTCGAGCGAGAACTTGTCGAAGTTTTTCACCTGGTAACCCTGCATGCGGGCGATATTCGGCTGCACGTCCTCGAGCAGGGGCCGCTCCGGCTCACTCCAGACGACGTCCATGCCGACCCAGCCAGCGCCCAGCTGCTTCAGATTGTGCAACAGGCGCTCGTAGTTCTTGCGGGCAAAGGGCCAGCGGCCAAGCCGTTGCAGGGATTTTTCATCGATCGCCAGCACCCCGATCTTGCCTGAAGCCTTGATCTCGCCGCGAAGACGAAAGCGCAGGTCGAGCAGCCGGTTCTCCATCGCGGCGATAAAGCCCTCAGGATCGTGGTGGGTGTAGTGGCGCCACATCGTCCAAGTGCAGGCCCCAGCAATCGCTATACACAGCACCAACAGGATGAAATGACCGCGGTGCTTTTGCAGAAAGTGACTCGTCTTGCTCGGCGCCATGCAGATCCCCTGCGTCTAGGAGTGTCGGAAGGACCGAAAGCGACACTCGCCGCCTGGCCCACCACGAGAGCTACCCCTAGGACATCGGTTGAAGAGACTAGGTTCCTGAGTTAAAAC
>Ga0315284_10002043_pt1 | contig 28962 bp, 38 predicted proteins | sample YL17G09_16_MG_FD_203696 | JGI IMG/M metagenome (GOLD analysis project Ga0315284, IMG submission 203696) | Sediment microbial communities from Yellowstone Lake, YNP, Wyoming, USA - YL17G09_16 | ecosystem: Environmental > Aquatic > Freshwater > Lake > Sediment | place: USA: Wyoming | collected...
ATGGGTATCGATTTTATCCGGGTCGAAGAATATCTGCAATTCTGCCTGCGTGAATTCGCGCATGCGTATCAGCAGATTACGGGGCGATATCTCGTTCCTGTAAGCCTTGCCTATTATTGCAAGGCCAAGCGGCATCTTCTTGCGCAGGCACTCGAACTCGCGCTTGAAGTTGACATAAACAGCCTGCGCAGTCTCTGGTCGCAGATATGCGGTTTTGGCGTCTTCGCCTGTTCCAATATTTACTGGAAACATCATGTTCAGGATTCCGACATCCTCGAGTTCGCCCTTGCATTTCGGGCAGTGCATCCTGTGTTTTTTTATCAATTCCGTGAGCTCATTTGCAGACAACCCCTCAAAGCTTTCCTTTAGCTCTGACTCAATAAGCTGGTCTGCCCGTTCTGTGAATCCGCATTTCCTGCACTTCACTATCGGGTCGACAAAGGACGCCAGATGACCAGATGCAACAAATACGCTTTCTGGCATGATATTGCAAGAGTCGATTTCATAGAAATTGTCGTTCAGGCCAAGAAAGAACGTGCGCCACAACTGCTCAAATTTGTGCTTGAGCAAGGCCCCGAGATGGCCGTAATCATAGAATCCGGACAGCCCGCCGTATATCTCGCTGGCCTGCCAGAAGAATCCGCGGCGCTTTGCTATGTCTTCTATCCGCTCGGTTTTTGATTTCTCGTCCATTTCTGCCCACCAGTAACGAATGACGCCATTGCAATCCGATGCAAAGCATCGGCAGTGGAACGGGCGTCTAGCAATAGTCTATAAAAACTTTATTCACTATAGATTAAAAGATAATTATGATTTTATCGCTTCGGCTTTTCAACTTCTTTTTTGGCTTTAGTTATAGCTTTGGCTTTACTTCCGGCTTTTGGTAAAGCCTGATTGGTTTTCTTCGTGATTTTCAGTTTTCTTCAAATCACTACAAAATATCAAAAATGATGTGTCGAAACATGGAAAAATGCCCGATGTGGAAAAACAGCAAGGGAATGTGCGAGCACGGTGGACGCTCCAGAATCTACTGTGAACCAAAAAGCGAGGGGGATTATCGCTCATGCCCTGCATGGCTGCACGGACAGGACGGCCTTATCGACCCTAGGGTCGAGACAAGAGAGCGCAGCAGAAGCTGCTATTTGGTGAGGTGCTAGAAATGTATGATGCAGAACTAGAGTATGATGATGTAAGGAAACGGGAGGAACTGCGTGAGCTGTGGGCCAGGTATCACTCACTTCTTTCGATGCTAGGCGATACCCCAGATGTTACCAGAATAAAGGAGTATCTGGATGCTGCGGAGAGAGCTGACTTTGGCAGCCAAGAATATCATCATGCAAAATCAACTGCGAAGAGGAATATCGAAACCATCACTCCAGATACTGATTCGATAGCCGCGTACTGGAGAAGCAGAGTGAAATAATTTTTAAATCCAGATATATGCAAGTGAATACTATGAAAGAGCCAAAAGGCGTCAATCGGCGTTATGCGCTGACAGAAGAGGGGAAAAAATATCTTAGGTTCGGGTTGCCTGAGCTCAATTTAGTGAAACTGCTCGAAAAGGGGGAGCTAACATTGAGTGAATCCAAGGACCGCATTGAAAACTTTCACATTGCATTCTCCTGGGCAAAAAAGAAAGGGTGGGTGACTGCTGAGAGAGGAAAATTAAAAGCTATGACAAGTCCGGATTCGGTTCCTGAACAGGATGCGCTGGCTGCAATAGACGGTGGCGAGGACGTAGATGAAAACGTACTGAAAATTCTGATACAAAGAAAACTTGTTTCTGAGATGCGCGAAGATGTTATGAATCGTGCTCAGCGGTTGGCTGGAAAGGAAATAGCTGCGTTGACACCAGAACTGATAAAAACCGGGCTCTGGAAGAATGTCAAGCTCAGGCCATATAATGTTTCTGCTGCTGGCGAAAAGGCTTATCCGGGCAAAAGGCAACCTTATGGCGCGTTCCTGGATTACGTGAAGGAGCGGCTAATCGCGCTGGGTTTTGAGGAGATGGTTGGGCCGCTTGTGGAAACTGAATTCTGGAACATGGACGCGCTCTACATGCCGCAGTTTCATGCCGCCCGCGACATACATGATGCTTATTTCATAAAAGAGCCGAAGCATGCGAAAGCACTGGACAAAAAGATTCTCGATGCTGTCAGGAAAGCGCATGAGGGGGGCGTTGCTAAATCGCGTGGCTGGGAATACAAATATGATATAGAAAGGGCTCACCGCCTAATACTGCGAACCCATGGGACTGTGCTGTCTGCAAAAACCTTGGCAAGCGGGCCGAACATTCCTGGCAAGTATTTCTCTATTATGCGATGCTTTAGGTATGATGTGGTAGATTCAACGCATCTGCCGGATTTCTTCCAGGTGGAGGGAATTATAGTGGATAAAGAGCTGAATCTGCGGCACCTTGCTGGCGTGCTTAAGATGTTTGCAAGAGAATTCGCGAACACTGATAAAATAAAGCTGGTGCCATCATACTTCCCATTCACAGAACCGTCTGTCGAACTCCATGCAAAACATGACAAGCTTGGGTGGATCGAACTGGGCGGCGCGGGCATATTCAGACCTGAAATGACCATTCCGCTTGGCGTGGATGCTCCTGTACTTGCATGGGGCTTGGGCATTGACAGAATCTACATGCTCAACATGGATGTCCATGACATCCGTGATCTGTTCAGCCATGACTTAAATTACCTGCGCAATTCAAAGGTGGTGTACTGATGCCAAAATTGTTTTTGAGAAAGGAGCAGGTTCCTGAATTCGTGACAGCGCTCAAAGGAAGGCATGAGATACCAGTGAAATTTATCTACATGGACGATGGTGTGTATATCTGGGACAGATTGGTGGGGGATGAAAATTACATATTAGGGAAGATTGAGCTTGAAATGCTTGAATCTAACATGAAGAAAATCTTGGCATCCCTGAAGAAGAAGGTCAATCTTATCGATGTTGGATGTGGAAATGGTAAGAAGACGGTGCCATTTATAAAGGCGCTTTCTAAAAATCACAAACCTGTTAACTATGTTGCTCTGGATATAAGCACTGAGATGTTGGCGCTTGCGATAAAGAACATCAGGAACGAAATAAAGGATAACCTGAATACACAGACCTTTGTTATTGATTTTGAAGAGGGCAATTTTGCGCAGATTACAGATATGCTAAGAAAGGTTTATTATGAAACCAATTTTTTAACAATGCTTGGAAACACAATAGGAAATCCCTTTGATAAGGATCGTGTGTTAGCAAATTTGAGAGAAAGCATGACGTTTTCTGATTATATTCTGATTGGAATAGAGCTAATCAAAAATGAAGATATCGAAAAAATACTTTCTCATTATAAGAATGACCTCGTATACGAAGCCGGGTTTTTTTGTCTGGGTAAGGTCGGGGTGAAACGTACTGATGGAGAAATAAAGGTGGTCTACAACAAAGCAAAAACACAGGTTGAAATTTATTTCATATTCGGAAAAAATGTTATAACGCATTTTGCACATGAAAAATTTACTTTAAAGAAGGGTGATAAGATTCTCTTGCTGATATCTTACAAATCTACAAAAGATCATCTGGAAAGGTTGCTCAATAAAACGGGGTTCAAGATAAATCTGTTCATGCTCAACAAATCAAAGGACTATGCCTTGGTTTTATGCCAGCCGAAGCCACTATAGGTGAAAATATGCCAACCATTGAAATCTCTCAGAAGACCTTGGAAAAACTTGTGGGCAGGAAAGTGAACTACGCGGATTTTGAAGCAGTCAAGGGCAGCGTTGACTCGCAAGAAGGCGAGAGAATAAAGCTGGAGATTGGCGACACAAACCGGCCAGATTTATGGAGCGTTGAAGGCGTTGCCCGTGTGCTGCGCGGATACTATGGTCTGCAGAAAGGTATTCCCAAGATGAAGCTCAAGCCAAGCACCAAGAAGATAATCGTCAACGCTAACATACGAAAAATAAGGCCGTTTATTGCCGGCGTGATTGCAAAAAAGCTGAAAATCGACGAAGATCTGCTTCTGGATATGATTCAGCTACAGGAAAAAGTGTGCGAGAACTACGGCAAGAAGAGGCATAAGATATCTATCGGGATTTATGATTATGATAAAATAGAATTCCCTGTGCACTACAAGGCCATACGACCAGATGGGATAAAATTCACTCCGCTCGAATTCAACAAATCGATGACGCTGGCTGAAATACTGGAAGAGCATCCAAAGGGACTGCAATATGGCTACATAGTAAAGGCGCATAAATTATATCCGATATTCATTGATTCTAAGGAGGACGTGCTCTCGTTTCCTCCTATCATAAATAGCAACTATCTCGGCAGGGTGGTGCCAGGAATGCAGAACATCTTCACTGAGATAACTGGAACCGACATGAAGACTGTGCTCATCGCGACGAATATTCTCGCCCAGGCATTGTACGACCGTGGAGCATCATTGGAATCTGTTGTTGTGGAATATCCATGGAAGACCGTACACGGCGGAAAATTTTCCACCCCGCTGCTATTCAGAGAGAAAATAACTTTTGACAAAAGCAAGATAGAGAGTGTGCTCGGTTTAAAGCTTGTGAATAAGGACATCAAGACCCTGCTTGAAAAAATGCAATACAATGTCCTTTCAATAAAGGACAGCGTAACTGTAGAAATTCCTTACTACCGCAATGATGTGATGCACGGCGTCGATGTGATAGAAGATCTGGCGATAGCGTACGGCTACAGCAAATTTACTGAGCTAGAAATGAAGGGCTTCACCATCGGCAAATTGAAGGATTTCACCGTGTTTGTTAGAAGGTGCAAAACCCTGATGGCTGGCCTTGGATTCCAGGAAATCTTGTCGCCGATTTTATCAAGCAAACCATCTGTTCACGATAAAATGCGAACTACCGGCAAGGAACTGATAGAGATAGAAAACGTGATGGCTGAATCATACTCTGTTGTGCGAAGCTGGATGCTGCCATCGCTGATGAACTGCCTGAGCAGGAACCTGCACGTGGAATACCCCCAGCGCATATTCGAGCTTGGTGAGTGTGCGACCAGAAGCGTGGAAGACACGAAGACCGTAAGCAAACTGGCAGCGTGCATCTCTGATACAGCTGCCGGGTATGAGCAGATATCTTCAGCGCTGGATGCATTTTTGAGAAATCTTGGCTTGAAATACCGGCTGGAGGAAGCCGAGCACGGAACATTCATAAAAGGTCGGGTCGCAAGAATCGTAGTAGATGGCAAGGGCATTGGCGTTATTGGCGAAGTCCACCCAGAAGTCCTGAATAATTGGGGTCTGGAGATGCCTGCGGCTGGATTTGAGCTCGATATCGATGAAATTTATGAAATTGTTGGTAAGAATGCCTGAAGAATTGAAGATACGGATTCATGACTATAGAAAGGTGGAATCCCACCTCAAGAAAATTGGGGCTAAATTCTTTGAAGAACTTAATGTTACCGATACCTATTTCAAACAACCCAAAGGAAAGGTTCTAAAGATTACAGAAGATGAGAAGGGCGTTTTCTTGGTTAATCTAGAAGCAAAAGATAATAAATTCGATATTGTGAAGTATGAAAGAATTGATAATATGAAAAAAACCAAAAAAGAATTGTCAGATAAATTTGGAGTAAAGTGTGTCCTGAAAAAGAAACGGAGATTTTTTGATTTTGAGAACTATAGCATAAATATCAATCTTATCGAAGATGTGGGAGAATTTCTCATTGTTGAAGGTCAAAATTTATCAAAAGATCTCATAACGAAAAAACTTGGAATAAAGAACCCCAAATTTATCAATGTCTCTTTCGATGAGCTAAAAAAATAGCTATCTTCTGCCTTCAATCTTCCCGCGGACAGGCGTGATGTCCCTCATTGCGTTATCTTCAAAACGCCTTCTTCTTCTTTTTCTCTTAGGAGGTAATCTGTTCATGAAAACACCAGAAAAAATCAAATCTTAAGAGCACCGAACAGCTTTTCGTACCAAGGTCTTCTTGAGGCGTACATGTATTGCCTGCCAATCAGCTGGGCTGCAAACTGACGCATTGACCTGCTTGAGGGGCTGTGCGGTTTGTGATGCACAACAGGCGTGCGCTTCGAGATGCTTTCTGGGACCGCTACATCCTCCGGGATTTCTGCCAGGACATCGACATCAAGCATGCTCCTTATCTGCGATGAAGACATCTCGTAGGAGCGGCCTGTGATCCGGTTTACGACCACGCCCAGGACCTTTGTGCCGACCTGCTCTGCGAGCTTGACCGTTTTTAGCGCATCCGTCACTGCCGGCAGTTCTGGCGTTGTTATAATTATAATCTCGTCGGCCGACTCTATCGCTGAAAGCGCTTCTCTACCTAGACCGGCTGATGCGTCTATTATGATAATGTCCGTGTTACCAAGCAAATCTATCAATGCATTTGGCAAATCTCTTGGATCGACACCGCGCAAATCATTGAGCGCAATGCCTGCTGGTATGATTTTCAATCCTGTCGGGTGGCGATAAATCGCCTCGTTTATTCTGGCCCGGCCGCGAAGAACATCGTGCAGTGTTTTCGGGTACAACGGAACGCCAAGATGCAGACCAAGGTTTGGGGTGGTCAGATTGCTGTCCAGAACAACGACATCCTTGCCGTATTCAGTCAGGCAGATACCCAGATTGGCTACCAATGATGTCTTGCCAACCCCGCCTTTGCCTCCGATGATTCCTATGATACGAGTCATGTCCACACCCTTTATAAAATATCTTTTTTCTTGTATTTAACTTTGATTATGGGTAGAAAACAATGTACGAAATTAATGTCATTGTAATTCCAACAATTATTCCTGCTACCAGCTGCGCGATCGAGTGCGCTTTTGCCTTGTACCTGACAATAGACACTATTGGTATCATAATGGAGATGGGCCACAGAAAGGTGCCGTAAACATACAGCAGTGCGTTGGCATCGCTGGATACGCTTGATGAGTGAGCAGAGATTTTCCACTTCATATTTATGAAAGCGATTATCAGGGTCACGATAAAAACAGAAAGCGAGTAGGCGAACATTATCGCGGCGCTGGAAAACCAGAATATAATCACAGACGCCAGCATGCTGGCTGATGCAAGCAAATAAAACTTTGTTCGCTTCTCCCTCGCCGATACATTTATGTCTATCTTTCTTCTCACAACATAGTACAGAACCGGCGCGGTCGGGAGTATGGCGAGAAATAAAATTCCGATTAACATGCTTTGCACTGCATTCAGCGACCCCAACCCTATTGGTGAATACAGGGAGAAAACTACAGACAACACGGCTGTAAACACGGTCGGATAAAACACTATCGATAGAATATCATAGACTTTTTTTCATGCAATCACTTGAGCATCTTTTCTTCCACCATGTATTCCCAGCCGGGCTTCCATTGCTTTTTCGGTCTCCAGTCTTCCTTCATCGCCTGTTTCCAGCTCTTGCCTTTTACTATCACGTCCAGAGCAAGTTGCGGCGCCCTGTGGGCAACTATCGCTACTTTTTTTCCCGAGTGTTTTCCCAACAAATCCTTTAGAAAATTCCGAATCCGCTTCTCAACATCTTGGTAGCTCTCGCCATTCGAAAATGGTTCATCTATACAAGCAATGTCCGCGGATTCTATCTTCTTGGAAGCTGTTCCTGTCATATCGCCATAGTCGCATTCCCTCAGCCTTTTGTCCTTTATAATTTTTGCTTTCGGAAACATCAATCTGACTGAATCGACGGCTCTTTTCAAATCCGAGGAGAATATAGCATCAAACTTTTTGTTCTTGATTGTTTCTCCCAGTTCTCTTGACTGTTTTATCCCCAGCTCTGATAGCTCGCCTGGTGCCTGGCCAGTGGCTACGCCTTTCTCGTTGTCTATGGTTGTGCCGTGCACGAAGTACGTAATGTTGGCTGATTTCATAGATGCCCCCGGCGCGATTTGAACGCGCGACCCCTTGCATCTCTTTATCATAGATTTCTCTCAATTCTTCTAAGATAACTTAGAAGGCAAGTGCTCTATCCAAGCTGAGCTACGAGGGCACAATTATGATTATTTAAATTATCCTATGCTTATAAAATATTGATTTGCATGAAGTTTGCTCCACTACTGTCTGCACTTGTTCTTTTGGTAGTAGTTATGCTGCTCCTCTAGGAGGAGCATTGATTGGATTTCTACTCATTTTAGATTAAACTTAAAAAACAACTGAGGTGAAAACAATGTCTGGCGTGAACGGCTTCGTAGAAAGCAAGGAAATAGGAGTGGGATATAGTTGCGAAAAGATTACTGTAATTGCTCTACATCCAGATGCCAGATACTACGATATAAACCGAAGGAGATTCAGAACGTATACCGAGCGGAGTAATAAAAAGCATGAAGTACCTAGAGAGTGGCTTGAAGCCGGTGGAGTACAAATAACAGCACTTGACCGTGGGGGAAGATACGTAGAGTACGATATCCGCCCTATACCTCAATAAAACATTTAATAGTAGAAATTTAGTAATAGATTTACAGCACTGTTGGTGATAGTTATTGTGAATTTCATGCATATCGAGAAAAAATGGCAAAAAATATGGGAAGAGAGCGGTGTATTTGAGAGCAACGTGGAAAAGAGGGAGAAATTCTTCATAACCTTTCCTTATCCTTATGTGAATGGCGCTCCGCATGTGGGGCATTCATTTTCTTCTTTCCGCTGCGATGTTTGTGCAAGATACAAGCGAATGCAGGGTTACAACGTGCTGTTTCCGCAGGGCTTTCATGCAACAGGCGAGCCTATACTTGGAGCCATCGAAAGGCTGAAAAACAACGATCCTGTGCAGATAAACACGTTCAAATCGTTTGGCGCCACGGACGAGGATATAGAGAAATTCAAAACCGATATGACATATGTGGTAAAATTCTGGATGAAGCGATGGATAGAGGACATGAAGGCGTCTGGCATGTCCATTGACTGGAGACGAACATTCGTGACCGCGATAACGCCGCAGTACTCGAAATTCATAGAATGGCAGTACAATACGCTGAAAAATATGGGATACGTAACCCAGGGCACCCATCCTGTGATATGGTGCCCTCACTGCCAAAGTCCGACAGGCGACCACGACCGGCTGGAGGGCGAAGGCGAGAGTCCGATAGATTATGTTGTTCTAAAATTCAAGATGGTTGATGATGTCGGCAAAGGTTCGCCTGTCTATCTGCCTGCTGCAACGCTGCGGCCTGAAACAATATATGGCGTGACTAACGTGTGGATAAATCCTGATGTCGATTACGTGATAGCAAAGGTCAATGATGAGCTGTGGATAATCAGCGAGGAATGCGTCGATAAATTGAAAGACCAGCTGAATGAGGTGGAGGCAGTTGATGCGGTCCGCGGCAGGGAGATGGTCGGCAAGCGCTGCATTGACCCGATAGGCAACAAAGAGATTCCCATACTGCCTGCGAAGTTTGTTGACCCAGAAAGCGCGACCGGAGTGGTGATGAGCGTGCCTTCGCACGCGCCCCATGACTGGATGGCTGTGAAAGAGATAATCGATAGTCATAGTGAGATGGAGCGGTTCGGGGTGACCAAGCAAGAGCTCGACCCAATATCTATAATAAAAACCGAGGGTCTCGGGGATCACCCTGCAATAGACGTGTGCAAAAGCATGAACATAAAATCATCAGCTGAGAAGAATGCGTTGGATGAAGCCACATCGGCTGTCTATAAAAGAGAATATCATTTGGGGGTATTGAAAAAAAATTGCGGCGAATATTCTGGAATGAAGGTGAGTGAGATCAAGAATCAGATGCTCAAGGACTTCATCGATAGGAAGATAGCTGACCTGCTTTGGGACTGCAATCTGGTTGTATGCAGATGCACAACACGGTGCCATGTTAAAATTCTTGAAAACCAGTGGTTCTTAAAATTCTCTGATGAAAAATGGAAAAGCAAGGTAAGGCGCCATCTGAAGAAAATGGCTATTTGCCCGGAAGAAGCAAGGGTCAATTTTGAGAACACAATTGACTGGCTAAAGGATAAGGCGTGCGCAAGAAAGACCGGGCTTGGGACGAAGCTGCCGTGGGACAATGAGTGGATTGTCGAGACCCTGAGCGATTCGACGATATACATGGCGTACTACACCATTGCAAAAACCATAAACCAGAAAAAGGTGCATGCAAACAAGCTAATACCAGAGGTGTTTGACTATGTTTTTCTCGGCAAAGGCACCGCAGCAAATGTTCTGAAAAAATCGGGCCTGCACGTAAAAACGCTAAATGAAATGAAGCAGGAGTTTTCATACTTCTATCCGGTTGATATGAGAAACAGCGGAAAGGACCTGATACAGAACCACCTGACGTTCTTCATGTTCCATCACGTCGCGCTGTTCCCTGAAAAATACTGGCCGCGTGCTATTGGCGTGAACGGCTTTGTGAACGTGGAAGGAGAGAAGATGAGCAAATCAAAAGGTAATTTTCTCCCGCTCAAGGACTTGCTGGAAAGCTACGGCGCGGACCTGACCAGAGTAAACATCATTGCAGCGGCCGAGGGCTTGGATGATGCTGACTGGCGAGCAGAGAACGTGAAGGGTTACAGAAACCGTCTGGAAACATTGTATGAAATGGTTGAAAAAATGAGCAGGTTGAAGACAGATAAACAGAAGCAAAGAAACATCGACAGGTGGCTGCTAAGCAGGATTCAGGACTGCATCAAGAATTCGACCGAGAGCTATGAAAAAATGAAGCTCCGCTCTGCTGTGCACTATTCTTTGTTCGAACCATTAAACGCGCTGAGATGGTATCAGCGCAGGGCTGAGCCCAACAATGATGTGTTGAATATCGTGCTGAAAGACGTCGTCAAGCTTATCGCTCCTGTAACCCCGCATCTGTCAGAGGAGATATGGAAAATGGCTGGGGGGAAGGATTTCATCTCGACGGAAAGCTGGCCAAAAATCAACAGAAAATTTGTGGACAAAAAGGCTGAGATGCGTGAGGAGTTTTTGAGAAAAACGCTTGAGGACATCAAAAACATAAAGAATATCGTAAAAATGCGCGAGAAAAAGGAAGCGAAAGCGATAAAGCTGTTCGTTGCTGAAACAAAGAAATTCAAGAATCCTGCAGGGAAGAAGAATCAGCTCGCATTCCTGAAGGAATGCCAGGGATTTTTGAGTCGCGAGAGTGGATGCAAAATCACGATAGTGGATGCCAACAAGGTCAAAACCGACAGCCATGTGCAGAAAGCTGCCGTTGAAAAAGCCAAGAAGGCCATGCCTGATAAGCTGGGAATATTGATTGAATAGCTATACGACGTGTATGCCGAATCCACTAACTATTTCTCTTGCCTGTTTGTCTGGGTTTTTGAGATCACTATAAAAAGTGGGAAGGTCATTTGCATTGTAAGCCTGGACATCGCCAATGTGCTGTCCTGAACTACTCAATACTCTATAGCAATATTCTCCGGAAAACGCCGCTGGCTTGCGCTCTATGCGATAGCCTGCTTTCTCTAGAGATACCAATGCTCTTCCTGTTGAGAACCACGTGCTTGGTCTATACCATACCATTACACACTCTCTTTTCTGTTGTATAATCTACAATTTTCCTAATAACTGAATCAAAAGCAATCAGCTTGAAGCTGCCATCCTGTTTCCTGTAGATTCCCCCTGCTGGCCGATAATAGCCGCACTCTCGGTCAAATTCCCATATCTCGTAACAGTTTCTGTATGGAGAATCCGTTGGTCTTTCCATGGTGCTAACATGATATTTGTGTGATTTTAGTTGGCGTATTGTTTTGGTTGTATCATCAAACCACGTGCTTGGAGCGTACCAGACCATAACAATCATTTCTACTAAGCTGCGAATTTTCTTAAACCTTCGTCGCGCTTATCGTTTTTCAAATATCTCGGTAAATTTTACCTTCTTCAATGGCTTGTCGTCGATCTTAACATATTCAAGAATCAGCGAGCTTATTCGCTCTTTCACTTGAAGCGGCAGCTTTGCCTTTGTTTCTATCTCGATGTCAGAACCAACATTGGAGGTAGCTTCAACGCTAAAAAAGTCCAGTATGGCATCAACCTGCTCCTTTGGGTTTGTTATCTGCTCGATAACACCGATGTCATACTTCAGGTTCTTGCCTGCCAGTGGGTGATTGAAATCAACGCGTACGCGGCCATTTGCAACGGATTGTATCCTGCCGCGGGAATTCGCAAAATCCACCACCATGCCCGGCCTTGGCGTGATCTGGCCCTCAAATTCCTTTTCAGACACAGTTCGGACGTGCTCCGGCTTCCTGTCCCCAAATGCCTCTTTCGGATAGACCTCTATAACCTTCCGTTCGCCGACGTTCATGTCCAGCAGGGCTTTATCAAGGCCGGGTATCACAAAGCCGGCTCCGACTATGATAGGCATCGGCTTGTAGCTGGCTTTCTCATTGTAGATGTTCTCTTTCTTTGCGACTTCTTCGTCTGTTAAATCAAACACTTCTCCGCTTTCCAGCCTTCCTATATAGTCTATCTTTACGAAATCTCCTTTCTGCATGATAATCAGCTTTTCTATAGAATGGCAATCTTTTAAAAGGAGTTCTTAAAGATTTCCGTATTTTTGCCTAAAACTTAAATAATCTCACAATACGTAATGTATAAGAGAGCTAATATCAGCTAAGGTGATATAATGGGTATACTTACAACCGAGGATGCCGGCACGCACACAATGGACGACGACCTGAGGAAACTGCTAGAAGCGAAGAAGGCAAGCATAAAAATCATAGGTGCTGGAGGCGCTGGCAACAACACTGTTTCTCGTTTGATGCAAATAGGGATTGTTGGGGCAGAAGCCATTGCTGTCAATACAGATGCGCAGGATTTGCTGTACACGGATGCTGACATAAAGATACTCATTGGGAAGGAGATAACAGGCGGCCTTGGTGCGGGTGCTGATCCAAAGGTCGGAGAGGAAGCAGCAAAGGAGAGCAAGAACGAGCTCAAAAAAGTCGTTCAGGGCGCTGACATGATATTTGTGACCTGCGGCCTGGGCGGCGGGACAGGAACCGGCTCTGTGCCCGTGATTGCGGACCTTGCAAAGAAGTCAGGCGCTTTGACAGTGGGTGTCGTGACACTGCCGTTTACAATGGAGGGAAAGCAGCGGATGATGAACGCCCGGGAAGGACTGGAGAAAATGGAGAATGCTGTCGACACGCTGATAATAATACCTAATGACAAGCTGATTGAGATTGTCCCTGATGTTTCTATACAGACTGCCTTCAAGGTGGCTGATGAGATTCTTGTGAATGCTGTGAAGGGGATAACTGAATTGATAACCCGTCCTGGACTTGTAAACCTGGATTTCGCTGATGTGCGCGCGGTGATGAGGGACGGCGGGCTGGCAATGATAGGCATGGGCGACTCTGACACAGAGAACCGTGCAGTCGAGGCAGTGGAGCGCGCGCTGAACAACCCGCTGCTGGATGTGGACATCGACGGCGCGAAGGGGGCGCTGATAAACGTCTCAGGCGGAACAGACATCACGATAAAGGAGTGCCAGGAAATCGTGGAAGCAATCGCCACCCGACTCAACCCGGATGCGAAGATAATCTGGGGGGCGCAGATATTGAAAGAGCTGGGGGACTCTGTCCGCACGATGGTCATAGTTACTGGTGTTAGTTCTCCGCAGCTGTTTGGAATGCATGCGAAAGCAGCCAAAGCCGCTGCTCCAAGGCATGAAATCGAGAGCATTCTTGGAATAGATTTCGTGAGATGAGAATATGGGAGCTAGAACCTCATCTGTTCGAGAGGCGATACAGACTTTAGAAGTTGGTAAACCTGTTGAAGTTGTATTGTACAAAGCTGCCGAAATTCGTCAACCATCGCCTGATAGTCCGATATCTGTAAAGATGCCGGAAGGAATAGCAGATGATGCGGCAGGCGGAAGTATATGTGGGTATGTCAGACGGTGGAACGTTGACCATGAGATAGACATACATGCCGGGCAAATGTATCAGGGGCCTGCAGAATATCACATTCCTGTCGATGCAATACACTCTGTACAGAGACTAGTTCCGGAAGTCAGATAGTAATCCTTTTATAAACCTTTGCTTGTATAAAATAATTGGTTTCTGATTATTTTGGTGACTTTTATGAAACTAGGCAACCCCATAACAAAGCTGAGGAATTTCATAATGCAGTGCCGGCGCGTGCTGATGGTATCGAGCAAGCCTGACAAGGACGAGTTCAACCAGGCTGCGAAGATTACCGCCATCGGCACGGTGATAATAGGCATTGTTGGATTTATCATATTCATCATTGCTATGCTCATCGGTGGTGTATGAACAAAGAACCAAAGGTTCGTTGAGCATCTCAAAAGAAATATGCATTCTTCGAATGCATTATAGAAAAATGAAATGATTGGTGCCAAAATGCCCATACTTACCATAAGAACAACAACCGGAAGAGAGAACGTGGTGATTGATTCGATAGTCAATAAAATACAGAGCAGGAAAATTCCGATAAAGTCGGTATTTCATCCAGAAGATCTCAGGGGCTACGTGTTCATAGAAGGCGAGGCAGAGGACATTAAAATTTCTGTTAAAGGCGTGCCGCACGTGCGCGGCCTGATACAAAAGGACGTCAAGCTAGAAGAGCTCGAGCGGTTCCTGATACCTGAAAAAAGCGAGATCAAGATAGAGGTCGGTGATGTTGTTGAAATCATAGGCGGCCCGTTCAAGGGCGAGAAGGCGAAAATAACCAGGATAGACGAAACCAAGGGCGAAATTACTGTCGAGCTGCTCGAAGCTGCTATACCGATACCTGTCACCATCTCTGTGAATTCTGTGCGCATCTACGAAAAAAAGAAAGAGTAATGAGTGTTTCCTTCGGACGGTTTTCTAGACCGCTACTGCTCTTGGCATTGCTGTCATTGAATCTGTTTCTTTTGCAATCGGTTCTGGTTCATGCCTGTGTGCTAACGCGTAGTTTACGAGTGTTACGCAATCTATAATCTTGTCTCTGTGGGGGCATCCGCATCTACCGGTTTCTCCGACACCGCTACAAACAATGCCTATGTGTTCGCTGCTGTTTTCGCAACCTATGTATATTCCCAACACGTTTGCCGGAAGACCATCTCTTGAATAGCCGATTCGTTCCAGCGACAAAGGCTTGACAAGACCGTTGCATCCTTCATATGTGCATCTGCAAGAATCCGATTGAGCTGTTTGTGTTCCCACCAAACCCTTCACTAATTTCTCTTTGAAACTATACAAAGTTTTTGCGAAAATTCACAATGTTTTTAAGAAAATTTGTGGCCAATATTAATTGGTATCGATGAGCCCGCAAGAAACGATTATGGTGATATTGTACATCGTCGCTGTAGGCGGAGTTCTGATACTATTCCAGTTCTGGTCAGTAGGCATTATTATACTAATAATACTGCTCATCCTGGTCATGCAAAAAATGTATACGGACAGAAAGATAGGCGGGACTGATGAAAATATCAACAAAATAGTCGAGAAGACATCTCACGGTCTGGACAACATATCGCGTGGCGTAGAAGGGATAAGGAACGACTTCTCAAAATCCTTCTATATGATAGACAGCAGATTCCAGGAAGAAAGGAAGGTCAATGAATCGATGATGGAGCAGCACTACAGCGCCCTTGCCAAAAAAATGATTGACATCGAGAATCGCATCAATGAGATAAAGCGGTGGCTCGGAAAGGAATAGAAACAACCTTTATAACCTTTGCTTCTATACTATTGACACCCAAAATCCATGCCTCACATAAGCGGCATGGGCCACTGCGAGAATTTCTCTAGCAGGAGGGTATTTCAAAAGGTTTTAGTTATGAACATTGACGAATCTATCAAAAATATACGTGAAAACTCATCAAAGCGAAAGTTCTTGCAGAGCTTCGACCTGGCCATAAATATAGCGAACATCGACCTGAAAAAGCCTGAGAACAAAATTTCGAAAGAGGTAATACTTCCTCACAGCAGGAGCAAGGACATCAAGGTCTGCGTTATTTCTGACAACATGAAAGGTGAACATATCGTGGGCAAGGAGTTTATACTTAGCCTGGATAATAACAAGAATGTTGCGAAACAATTCGCGAGAAAATACGATTTTTTCATATCAGAAGCTCCGCTGATGGCGCTTGTAGGACGGATTTTAGGCCGGTATCTGGGTCCCAGAGGGAAGATGCCAAAGCTCCTGCCGCCTGGAAGGAGCCCTAATAATTTGATAGAGGAGGCGAAGAAATCTGTGCGCATCAGAATAAAGGACTCGCCTGTCATTCACTGCGCTGTCGGTGATGAGAACATGGATGATGCCCAGATAAAGGAAAACGTGCTGCACGTCGTGGAGGAAGTGAAAAAAGTGCTGCCTGCAAAATCCCAGATAAGAAATGTCTATCTCAAGATGACGATGGGAAGCTCTGTGAAATTGGATGTGAAATAGATACTTCGTGTTTCAAAAACAAGAGGTTTTTAAAATGCTCAAGAGAGAGAAACCTGAAAAGTTAGAGGAAATAAAAAAACTGGTGGAACAGTACAAAACAATAGGAGTACTGGACATGCACAAGCTGCCAGCTGGCGTATTGTTAAAGGTACGCAACAATCTCAAGGGCGTTGCTGTAGTCAAGATGAGCGGCAAAAGCATCATCGAGCGCAGCCTAAAAGAAACGAAACGAGGAGAGGGCCTGGTCGATAAAATCAAGGGTCCTCCGGCACTGATACTGAGCAATGAAAATCCGTTCAGGCTGTTTGCGCTGCTTAAAAAAAACCGTGCAGCGGCGTCTGCTAAGCTTGGGGACGTGGTAGCAAATGATGTTGTGATTAAAAAAGGCCCCACAGGAATCGCACCCGGGCCAGCCATATCAACTCTGCAGAAAGTCGGACTGAAGACACGGGTAGAGGGCGGGAAAATTGCGGTATCTGATGATAAAGTGATAATAAAGGCTGGTGAAAAGGTCAACGAGGATGCTGTTGCTGTGCTGAGCCTGCTGAAAATCCAGCCAATAGAGATAGGCATGACCATGGTAGCTGCATGGGACGGCACTGTTTATGATAGAGAAATACTGGATGTTGATGTTGAACAGTATCTTGCAGAAATCCAGTCCTGCGTCGGAAAGGCTATTAACCTGTCCGTGAATACTGACTATCCAACATCTCTGACGATAGAAATCATGCTGTCAAAGGCCTTTTCAGAGGCGAGAAACCTGTGCATCGAAGCCGGCGTATTCGAGAAGGAAATTATTGGCGATGTACTTGCGAAAGCCGCGATGGAGATGAAGGCCCTGAAGGACAAAATTAATTTTCAGGAGGTATGAAACATGAATTACGTATATGCCGCACTTTTGCTGCATTCGGCTGGAAAACCAGTGGACGAAGAGCATCTGAAAAAAGTGGTAACTGCTACAGGCGCGCATGCGGACGAATCACGCATAAAAGCGCTTGTATCTGCGCTTGAAGGTGTCAACATAGAGGATGCAATAAGCAAGGCAGCAATGCCGGTCGCAGTCGCTGCTCCTGTTGCAGCCGCACCAGCTGAAAAGAAGGAAGAAAAGGAAAGCGCAGAAGAGCTCGAGAAAAAAACAGAGAGTGCAGCCGAAGGTCTTTCAAGCCTGTTCGGATAGCTTTTTGTTTTTTATAAAAACATGATTAGCTGTAGGAAGGTTTGTGGCACCAATAAGGAATGATATTATGTCAAAAGTTCTTCTGATAAAGAAAGGTTTCTTCGAAAAGATAGAGCCAATTATGAAGAGGCGGCTGAAAGACATTAAAGGAAAGAAGGTCGCTGTAAAGGTGCATATGGGCGAATATGGAAATATCTATCACATAAGGCCGGCTGTTCTTGGAAGGGTTGTTGAAATCATAAAAGACATGGGCGGCAAGCCATTTGTGTTCGACACGCTAGCTAAATATCGCGGTTCCCGCGATACTGTGAAAAAATATCAGGAAACTGCACGAAAAAATGGTTTCACGCAGGAGTCGATTGGCTGCCCTATCATGATTCTCGATAAAATGAAGACGTTTCGCTCAAAGAACTTTGAACTGGAAATGCCCGAGTATGCAATGGATTCCGACGTCCTGGTTGTGGTTTCTCACGGCAAGGGTCATGCTCATTGCGCGGGATTTGGCGGCGCGATAAAAAATATAGGCATGGGGATGATAAGCCCAAAAAGCAAAGGAGAGATGCATCGCGCTGGCGGGCCGAAGCTTGTCGGCAAGTGCAGCATATGCAAGGCCTGCGAGGAAGAATGCCTGTTCGGCCACATGACCGTGAAAAAAGAGGCGGTAATAAGTGATAGTTGCATTGGCTGCGGACGATGCATAAAGGCGTGCCCGAACAATGCACTGGCCTACCTGAAAGCCAGTCTCGGCACGCTTCTTACAGAACCGCTTCAGGTTGTTTCAAAACAAATAGGAGATATATTTTATGTCACTGCGCTGGTCAATATAACGAGCCGCTGTGACTGCGCTGCTGACTCCGGACCGCCGCAGATGAAAGACATCGGCTTTCTTGTTTCCGAAGATCCGGTTGCGATAGATAAAGCGGCCATAGATTTGATCAAGAAAGAAAAACCTGACTTCTTTGAAGAGATGGGCCTAGAGCCGATGGACCAGATAAAAGCTGCTGAAAAATACAAGCTAGGCAGCAGTAAGTATGAACTGGAAGAGATATGAAAACTTCAATAAATTTGTTAAAGACCATGATAAATAACTGTGCTGGAAAATAGTGTCGGGGGTTTGAAACATGTACAAAAAAATGCATGTGTTCCGCGTGAAGCCTGACAAAGAGCTGATGGACGAAATAATGAAGTACTGCGAGTTGAATAACATAACCTCCGGTGTGGTTATTTCGCTGATTGGCTCGCTGAAGAAAGTGAATCTAGGCATACTAAAAGAGCTGCCTGGGAAGTTCATAAGCAAGCGGATGGACGGTCCGCTGGAGATTGCTTGTGGTAGCGGAACGGTCGCGACAAAGGATGGAAAAATCATACTGCACATACATATTGTTGTTTCTACAGAGGAAGGTGCTGTAGGAGGACATCTTGCCGGCGCTACTATTTTTTCCACTGCGGAAGTAGTGATTGGTGAGCTGCCTTTTCCCTTGGAGAGATACAAAGATGATTTCACTGGCTTGAATGAGCTGATGGAGATATGATATGCTTTCGCTCGGTGTTATTTTTGCTATAATCAGTTTTCTTGGCTGGGGGGTAGCAGATTTTCTTGCGAAAAGGGTTGTTGATAAAATAGGCGCTCTGTGGTCACTGTTGATAATGCAAATCATCGGGATTGTTCCAATAGTCATCTATTCGCTGCTTTTTCTGAAAATTCCCCTGCTCTCTCTGCAGATGCTAGGAATATTGGCGTTGTCATCATTCCTGCTCATTTTTGCATACCTGATTTTTTACAAGGCTATAAAGTACGGGCCCATCTCGATTGTATCACCGATAGCAGCTTCTGGCAGTGCGATAACCATTCTAATATCCGTTCTGTTTTTTGCAGAGGCTCTTACACTTGCACAAGCACTGGCTATTGCTGTGATATTCCTTGGTGTCGTGCTTGTCTCTGTTAAATGGAATAAATCATCCAAGAAGGTGTTTGCATCCTACGGCGCGCTGCTTGCTTTGTTTACTATGCTTGGTTGGGGATTTGCGTTTCCACTAATGAAGATTAATATGAACGTTATAGGCCCGGTATTCACACTGCTTCTTGTAAGATTTTTCAGCATTGTGTTTTTGTCAATCTACAGCTCAAGGCAAAATCGTCCAGTTATAGACAATTCCAAGGTTTGGCTCTATCTTATTACAATTGGCTTGGTAGATGCATTCGCATTCCTAGCGTATTATATAGGTGTGAGCATGGATTACTTGTCAATAATATCGCCGGTGTCATCAAGCTATCCTGCTGTTACCATAATTCTTGCCTATATCTTTCTAAAGGAACGGGTGCAAAACATTCAGAAAATCGGGATAGTTTTAATTCTGTTGGGATTAATATTAATTTCAGTCATATAGATAGAAGTGGTTGCCATGATATCAAAAATCGAGCTGAGAAAGAAGTTCTCCCGTGAGCCTGACAGATATTATCGAGTCAAGCTGTTTGATGAACTTGGTTTTGTGAGAAAACAGTGCAAGAAATGCGGCAAGTTTTTCTGGACGCTTGCTGACCGTGAGACATGCCCTGATTCTACCTGCCAAAAATATGAATTTATCGGGAACCCGCCAACGAAGGTCAAAATGGATTACATAGAAACCTGGAAAGCAATCGAAAGATTTTTCACGAAGAATGGTCATAGAAGCGTGCGAAGCTATCCTGTGATAAACCGTTGGTTTCCGGGGCTGTACTTTACAATAGCAAGCATTACAGCATTCCAGAGAAAGGTCGGCGGCGAAACGGTTTTTGAATTTCCATACAACCCGCTCATCATTCCCCAGGTTTGTCTTCGTTTTAACGACATACCGAATGTTGGAGTATCAGGAAGGCACCACACATCGTTCGTTATGATAGGCCAGCACTCGCTCTATGACGAAAAAATAAAAGCCGGTTACTGGAAAGACCGCTGCCTTGAATTGGATTTCAAGCTACTGACCGATGTGCTAAAAATTCCGGGAGAGGAGATTGCATTCCTGGAAGACGTCTGGGTCGGGCCAAACGCTTTCGGATACTCACTTGAATATTTCACGCGCGGACTGGAGCTTGGCAATGCTGTCTTCACGGAGTTTCTTGGGTCGCCCGCTGATTACACGATAATGGACAAAAAGGTAATCGACATGGGCGCCGGTCTTGAGAGGTTTGCATGGCTTCTGCAGGGTGTGCCAACAAGCTATGATTCTGCGTTCGGGCCTGTTGTCGAAAAATTGAAATCAAAAATCCATTACGACAAGGAGCTGTTCCTGTGCTATGCAAAAATATCCGGTTCACTGGATATGGAAGATGTGAAGAGCATCGGGGCAGCCAAGCTTGCTGTGGCGAAAGAGCTTGGGATGAGCTATGAAAAACTGAGGGAGCGGATAGAGCCCCTGGAAGCCATATATGCGATATGCGACCACAGCAAAACCCTGCTCTTCGCCCTGGGTGATGGCCTGCTGCCGAGCAATGTGGGCGGAGGCTATAATCTGCGTGTGATTCTGCGACGCGCGCTCAGCTTCATAGATGAATTTTCATTGGATATAGATTTGTATGATGTGTGTAGAATGCATGCCAACTATCTGAAAAAAATGGATTCCCGGGTAAAAGAAAATCTTGGCGATATAAAAGCTATCCTTGACGTTGAGAAGAGAAGATTCGACGAGAGCGGCACGAGAGCCGGAAAAACAATCGTGGCCATGCTAGAAAAAAAGGTCGCTCTCAGTAATGACAAGCTGAAGGAGCTCTATGAATCCAATGGAATAACACCTGAGATGATAATGGATGCCGCCAAAAAGAAGGGGATTCATATTGTGGTGCCTGACGATTTTTATGCAAAGATATCAGAGGGTCACGTGACCGAAAAAGCGGAAGAAGAAAAACTAAGAATCGGTGTGAAGGATTTGCACGCAACCGAGCTTCTGTTCTATCAGCAACCCAAGCAGAAGACTTTTACTGCAAAGGTGCTGAAAATTGTAGACAGCATATACGTGATTCTCGACAAAACATTGTTCTACGGGCGCTCTGGGGGGCAGGAGCCCGACAACGGGACGCTGAACGGGTGCAGGGTTTATGACGTGGAGAAATTAGGCAGCGTAATTGTGCATCTTGTGGAAAACCCATCCTTCAGAGAAGGCGACAGTGTGAATGGCATCATCGACATGAAAAGAAGGGAGCAGCTTTCAAAACACCACACCGCTACCCATATAATCAATGCAGCTGCTCGGTCGATTCTGGGCAATCACATATGGCAGCATTCTGCATTCAAGCATGTGGAGAGGGCCAGGCTGGACATCACACACTACGAATTGCCGTCCGAGAAGCAATTGGGTCTGATAGAAAAACTGGCAAACAAGATTGTGAAGGACGGCTTTCGCGTACGTACAACCGTTATGCACAGAATCGAGGCGGAGGAGAAATTCGGTTTTAGGATATATCAAGGTGGTGCTGTTCCTGAAAAAGAGCTTAGAATAATAGAAATTGTTTCCAAAAAAGGAGTGATAGACGTGGAAGCATGCGGAGGCATTCATCGCATCACCACAAAGGACATAGGAAATATAATGATACTGAAAGCAGAGCGCATACAGGACGGCATAGTGCGGGTGGTATTCACGGCGGGCGATGCCACAAAAAACGAAATCAAAAACCAGAAAAAAATCATCTCTGAATGCAAAAGAATTCTTGGTGTGTCTGAAGGCCGGCTTGTTAGCGAAGTGAAAAAATTATTTGAAAGGCGCAAGATGCTTCAGAAAAAGATAAAAACCATGAGAGAAGCGGCTGCCAAAAATATTGCCAAGAAACTTGACAAAAAATTCATCAACAATGTTCTGATAGAAAGTGTTGATAATCTTGAACTGGACGAATTGCAGGAGATATCCAGAATGCTTTCCGGTGATGATAGGGTGCTGGTATTGTTTGGCGTAAAAGACAGAATATATGTTTTTGGTTCTGCCGGTGCAAACACGCAAGCGGACATCGGTTCTGTGGTCAGGAATGTGTGCCAGAAGCTGAATGGCAGTGGTGGTGGCTCGCGGCTTCTTGGTCGGGGTGTGTGCAGCGACAGAAATAATCTTGACGCGGCCATAAAAGCGCTTAGAAAGGAGATGCTATGATGCCTGCCAAGAAAATACTTAAGGTAATGTCAAAAATCCTCAAGGTTGATGAGAAGGACATACCGAAGACGCTGAGCAGATTCAAAAACGAGATAAAGGAGATGGAAAAAATGGCCAAAAAGCGGCGCACGATCAAGAACTGACATTGGTTATATTCAACTGGGTTATATTCAACTGCATAAACCCGCAGTCAGCTGGCGGCTTGGTTAAAATCCCACAGAGCGGCATGAACACATCCTGCAGCGTGGTCACGTTTTTTTCTTCCTTGCCAAACCTGCTTTCTGCTATCATGCTCGGGCCAGTGCCGTCCTGAATTTTTTCCACGACTAGCTGATTGTTCAGCTCTTCCGGCAATGCGTCAACGTAGATCTGCAGGTCTGCACAGCAGTTTTCATAGTAATGGAATTCCATTATGGTATAACCCATCGAAATCCATAATTCTTTCTGCGACTGATTTATCATTCCATCAACAATGAATTCCGTGGGCTCTTCTGGTTTTGGAATTGGCTTCTCTGGTACGACACTTATTATGATGAAGGCGAAAGAAGAGCCGAACATCACTATAACTATGAATATCACCCACATCAGCCGCTTTGTCTGTTTTCTCATGAGGTTCACTCTCATTTCAGAGGGCTAGTATAAATGCCTCTCGAATTTCTTTCCACGAATGTCGCATGCATACTGTGCTGCATTCAGTCCTGCTATCGCGCCATCTGAGTACGCTGCAACTAAAATCTTCAGCGGTTTGGACGTGACATCGCCTGCTGCAAAAACACCGGGGATGTTTGTTTCCCTGTTTTCATCAACGGTTACGAAGCCGTTTTCATCTAGCTTGACGCCCAGATTCTTTGCCAGTTCAGCTGTTGGTACATATCCTATCTCTATGAAAACAGCGTCGACAGCAAGCATTTTTGTTTCTCCCGTCTTCGTGTTCTTGATTCTAACAGATTCTACAAACCTCTCTCCTGCTATCTGCTCAACAACGGAATTTAAAATAGCATCTACTTTCCCTTTCATCTTATCCATATTGGCGTCTTCAGCGCGGAATTCGTCCCTGCGGTGTATGAGATATACTTTTTTTACTCCCATTTCCTTTAGCTGGACCGCGCCACTGACAGCAGAGTCGCCGCCTCCTATCACAACAACATTTTTTCCTTTAAAGAGAGGGCCATCGCACAACACGCAATACGACACGCCGTGGCCGAGGTACTTTTCTTCTCCTGGAATGTTCGCCTTCCTGCTCACCAGACCGGTAGCAAGAATCACTGAGCAGCATTCGTATTCGTTCTCTTCTGTTTTTACAATAAAATGTTTATCTTTTTTTATAGAAATGGTTTTTTCGTCCTTTATTTCGACGCCTATGGCAATTACCTGCTCGCGCATCTTCTCAAGCAGCTCAATTCCTGGGATGCCTTTCTCGCCAGGATGGTTCTCAACAAGGTGTGACAGCGCTAGATTGGAGAGCTGTTCAAGTGAGTTCAGCACAAGGACGTTCACTCCGTTCCTTCTAGCAAACATCGCTGCCGTCAAGCCAGCAGGGCCTGCTCCTATGATAACTAAATCGTACTGCATAAGAATCACTATTAATAATGATTCAGAAAGGTTTTAATGATTTCAAAAATGGATAAAAAAATAGCCCCGGCAGGATTCGAACCTACGTCAACTGGTCCAGAGCCAGTTATGCAAGGTCACCATAATAATTATTATGTGTTTTGACCGCTACACTACGGGGCTGTTGCCGTCATATGCGTACTAACGTACGCCAATCTATCTTTTATTACTAACTTGCCTTAGAAAAAGATTTTAAAGCTCTTTACAGGCAAGGAATAATATGCTTAAAATCAATTTCTTGAACGACCGGAGGTTTTTGACTGACCAGGAACATACTGAAGAGGAATACCGTCGTCTGAGCCCCGAGGATGCAGAATCCGTAAGAGCGCATTATCAATATGGGAGGGATTGCCAATACTTTGATGCTCATATCGAAGAACTCGGGGTGCAGTACCCCGACGAATACGTTGCTGTTTATCATGGAGAAGTTATTGACCATGACAGCGATTTTGCTGTTCTTATAAGAAATATCTGGAGTGAGCATGGCGAAGATTGATTCAATCATGCCTACATCAAGCTTGTCGAAAAAGAACCAGGGGAAGAAATACCACAGGTGATGTGCACCCGTTCTGCCTGCTAAACTATTCCATGTCCTTCAGGGCACGTGTTCCTTTCTGGGTTATCACAAAGCATGTTGAGCCGATGGGATGTATCTCTGTGATGTACTGCTTAGAAACCAAGGTTTTTACAGCATGAGTAACAGGCACATCATGCCCGTTGTCCCGCAGGAATTTTTTCAATTCCTCCTTTGTGACAAGATGCGAGGTTGCTATCTTTCTCAGAAGTTTTGTTTCTGTCTGATTCATACAAACACACTACCTATTTGTTGTCAATCTTCAGTCTCGAATAACATTGGTATTCAAAATATAAAAAACTATTCCATTGCCAGCGACTCCCGTACCTTTTTTGATGCTGCCCTGCCTGCGAGCATTTCGACCAGCTTTAGAGCAAACAGCATGGCTGTGCCCGGAGAGCGCGACGTCACAACATTACCGTCTACTATGACTTTTGCATCGCGTGGCCGCGGTATGTGCTTTTCAAGGCCGGGAAAAACAGTTGCTATTCTTTTTTCGAGAATGCCTGCCTTTGCCAGCACTGTGGGTGCTGCGCATATCGCTGCAACAAGCTTTCCTTTCTTGTCAAATTCCCTTATCATATCCAAGACTGTCTTGCTGTTCAGCAGGTTTCTATAGCCTTTGCCGCCAGGCAGGATTATCGCATCATAATCAGCTGTCTTGACCTCGCTCAATTTCTTATCCGCAATTATCCTTACTTTGTGCGAACCTTCAACCATGGTAGAAATCAGTCCTGCGGCTGTGACTTCAATGTCCGCCCTGCGAAGGATATCCATCACTGTGAATGCCTCTATTTCTTCGAACCCGTCTGCCAGAACTATAAGAGCCTTGATAAAAACACTTCCTATGTCTTGTTTAAAAAATTTAGCTTATAAGTATTATGAACAATGTATTAAATAATTTTGAAGTGTACCGGAGGTTTTTATATGCCTGTGATTGGTTTTAATTTGAACTCGATAAAAGCAGATGTAGAGAACCGAACGCTAAAGGGGGGGCTGGATATCAGCAGCACTCCAAACATTAAAAAGATAGAGAAGAGGACTGTTTTGGATATGGACGTTCTTTCTATCGGATTTGTATTTGAGACCAAATATTCCCCTGATGTGGCAACGATAACGATAGAGGGCGAATTAATATACAAAACGGATGACATGAAAAAGATTCTTAAGACGTGGAAGGATGAGAAGAAGCTGCACGATGATGCGGCTGCCGAGGTGCTGAATATCATTTTCAGGAGATGCCTTACCAAGGCCATTGCGCTATCAGAAGATATCAACATGCCGCCTCCTATAGGCTTCCCTCTTGTGAAACCGAAGGAAGATTAGTATGGGCAAAATACGAAGGCTCGTGCTGGACGTGCTGAAACCGCAGCAGCCGTCAGTAATAGACCTGTCGAATTACCTAAGCGATCTGGATGGAGTAGATGGGGTAGAAATCGAGCTCATCGAGATGGATGTCAATGTGGAAAGCGTCAAGATAACCATAGCCGGGCACGAGATAAATTACGAGGAAGTTGAGAAGATAATAAACGAGAACGGCGGCACGATACATAGCATAGACGGGGTTTCGTGCGGGAAGAAGCTGGTAAGAGAGGAAGATTGACGATTTTCTATTATTACTGAAAGTTGGTAGAAATGGTTTTCGAGAAATTAATAAAGCGGCTGAGAGAGTACAACGAAATACTGGAACTGGATGCCATTGCAAGGCGATATCTAACGATGAATGCGTTCGATGGCGTGCTCACGATGCTGGGTATTCTGGTCGGTAGTTTTTTTGCCGGCATAACAGACACTCGCATCATAATAATTGCGGGGTTCGGCGCATCGCTTGCCATGGGCGTGTCCGGCTTCTGGGGTTCATACCTCACAGAAAAGGCGGAGCGCAGAAAGGAATTGCGCGAGCTTGAGAAGTCGATGCTCACGCGCTTGAAAAAGACGAAAATCGGCCGCGCATCAAAGGCTGCGCCCTACATACTTGCGATGATAGACGGGCTTGCGCCGTTTATTGCAGCGCTGTTCGTTCTCATACCGTTTTTCGTGGTATCAATAACAATGGCTTATTACATAGCCATCGCCTTGGCCTTTCTGCTCATATTCGTGCTGGGAATGTTCCTTGGCAAAATATCCAGAGAGAATATCATCCTCTCGGGATTGAGAATGACTGTTGCTGGAATAGTCTGCGTGCTGCTGGCGCTTCTGCTCGGATTCAGATAATTTTGGCTCTGTAGAAACCCTTACCTAAATTGATAAAAATAGACCCCAACCAAGTTGGGTTGTTGAACACCAACAGGAGGGGTCTGAAATGAATAACCCGAGCAAACTGATAAAGTTTGCGGAAAACTGCTCGGGTGTGGTCAGGAAGAAGATTCGTAAGTATTCATCGAAATACTCAAGGAAAACTTACACACAATGGCAATTATTGACGTTGTTATGCATTATGAAGCGTTACAGGCTGAAATACAGGGAAGCTGCAGAAATTCTGCAGCTTATGCCAGAATTGGCAGAATTTCTTGGCCTTAAGAAAATACCGCACTGGACGACTTTGAACAAGTTCTTTCTGAGATTGAAAAATTGCATGCTGACAATTCTTGTCGAGATTTCTGCTCTTGGCAAACGCATAGAAGCGTCTATCGACGCTTCTGGCTATGACAGACATTATGCGTCTAAGCATTATGTACGTCGCTGTAAGATGACTTTTGGTGATTTGAAGGTTACAAAGATCATTGACGTGCACAGATTATCCGTTCATCGAATCCATTGCACGACAACAAGAAGGCATGATTCGCAGATCATCTTACCTCTTGTTAACAAGACAGCAGCCAAGCTGCTGTCTTTGTACGGAGACGGAGGATATGATGCAAAATTCGTACGAGATTCTTTGCGATCTGATAAAACAAGACCTGTCATCAAACACAGAATTTTCTGGAATATTGATAAAGCACACAATGCGAGATTGAAAGATTATGGGAAAAGAAGCATGTCAGAAACAGTAAACTCTATGATAAAGCGCAAATATGGAGACAGCGTCTCCAGCAAGGCATGGAATAATCAATTCAAGGAAATGAATCTGAAGTGCTTGGTGCACAACATTGACCTAATGTTGGCTTTTATCAGAGGGTTTCTACGAAGCTATAATTTTTAACCAATTTCGCTTTTAAAAAAATTTGCATATATAATTATCATATGGACCCGTTTGAAAGGCAGGACATTCTGGACGAATTCTACATAAAGTGGAAGGTCGGCACTACTTCTAAATTCGTGGAAGATGACCTGATAAAACGCGGGATGAATCCCAGCGATGTGAAGATGTGCAGGAAGATTTTTGAGAAATGGATGGAGTCAAAAAAGCCGTGGTCGTACGTGAAACACATAAAATGACCTGATGCAAAGCAATAAATACCTGAGCAACTTATTGTTAAACAGTGATTTTATGGCAAAAAAGAAAGCAGCAGTAAAAAAGAAAGGAACAGCCAAGGGCTGTGGATGCTGTTAAATTTTTAATATTTTTTTCTTTTTTACTAAATTTCTATCCCAATGCTTCTGGCGTATTCTACCACATGGTCAAACTCCTTTATCTGAAGGCGCCTGCCTATCTCCGGTGATTCGTAGGCATGCCAGGCTGGCCAGTACTGCGGCAGTATATTCAGGCGATAGTTTGTGAGATTCTGTGAAATCCACTCCAGTATCGGCTTTGCATCGCATTCAATATGGCCTGGCAAGACTAGCAGACGTATCATCAATTCGCCGTTTTCTTCTGCCATCGCGATGTTTCTTTTCGCGATTTCAGGGTAGTTCTTGGTCTTGCTCAGGTGCTCTGCGCACAGCGGGTCGAAATACCTGAAATCAAGAAGATAGACATCAACAACATCCTTCAATAGCTCTGCTGTTTTTTCAGAATAGTATGAATTGCTGTTGAACACGACCGGGATGTTTGACTTGACTTTATTGAGCGCGTGCAGAATAAAGGGAATGTTCGGCGTTGGGTCGCCGCCAACGAAGTTGACATTCCTGCAGCCCTCGCCATGCTTTTGGTCGATCCATTTTGCAATACCAGCTGGCTCCCATTTTTCACCGTTCTCGTAATTCACGCTCTGCGGGGCATTCA
>Ga0315284_10002044_pt1 | contig 28955 bp, 28 predicted proteins | sample YL17G09_16_MG_FD_203696 | JGI IMG/M metagenome (GOLD analysis project Ga0315284, IMG submission 203696) | Sediment microbial communities from Yellowstone Lake, YNP, Wyoming, USA - YL17G09_16 | ecosystem: Environmental > Aquatic > Freshwater > Lake > Sediment | place: USA: Wyoming | collected...
TTGAAGCTGTACCTCTCCGTGGCGGAAAAGGACCGGCTCAACATGCTCAATCCCCCTGAGAAGACCCCCGAGACCTTCGAGAGATTCCTCCCTTACGCCTTGGCCCTCGACGTCGAACAGGCATGGTGCGAGCAGTTCGCCGACGTTCTGGACAAGGCCCGCACCGAGCGGAATTATTCCCCGGCATGGTACTCCGGGGGCCATTTCGGCACCTTGGGCGCTGGCGGATTAGCCTCGAGCCTCAGCTCCCTCTCCTCGACTATCTCCTCGGCCTCGGCTCCAGGCTCAAGCTCGGGAGGCGGCGGATCCTCCGGCGGGGGTGGTGGCGGAGGTGGTGGCGGGGGTTGGTGAAGAGGATGTTCGTGGGGGAATTCTTTTTGGTAAAAGGGGGTTCCCCCACGCCCCTTTCCCAAATTTTCAATGGAGATTGGGCTACCCATGACATTGGAAGTAGGAGGCCCAATTTCAAAGCTGTTGGCCCTCTTCCCCCGGACGGATGAAGTGATGCAGGCCATCCATGGCTCATGCCATACAGGGCTTACCTTCGGCACAACAAGTTTTGCTATTCTACAAAATTGGGCAGTGGGTGAAGGGAGCGATGTCTTATATGCGGTCGGACTCGATGATGTATATTCCCTTGAGGTCTTTCTTGGCGGTCTGCACCATGGCGTGGGCGACAGTTCTGGCCTCTATGGGGCGGTATTTCTTCAGCGGGCCAACCATGATGCGTGAGATGGGCCTAGAGAGATTCTTGACGATTTTCTCGCCGAGTCTGATCTCCTGTCTGTGTCCCAGCAGCAAAGATGGTCTGAAGATGTAAAGGGCCTGGAACCCTAGGGGAGTGAGTTTCTGTTCCACTTCGCCCTTCACCCGGTTGTAGAATACCCGGGACTTCGGATCTGCGCCTAGGGCGGTGACGATAAGGAATTGTTTTGCGCTGTGCTTGAGGGCGAGGCGTGCGATTTCGAGGGGATAGAGGCAGTCGACCTTGTAGAACACCTCTTGGGAGCCGACCTGTTTGATGGTCGTGCCGAGGCAGCAGAAGACGTCGTCGACGTGGAAGATGCGTGCATCATCTGTAAGCCGGTCGAAGTCTGCGATATGCTGTTCGAGCTTAGGATGCTGTCCGGAAAGGGGTCTCCTTGCTAGTACGATCACTTTCCCGTAGACGGGGTCTCTGAGCAGGAGATCGAGGCAATGGCCTCCGATGAGACCGCTTGCGCCTGCGAGGAGAGCAGTGCGCTGTTCCATGTCTTCGCTCGGATTCATCAATCTAGAGCAGCCTGACCATGATGAAGAGGGTGATGAGGAAGACGGCAATGGCGGTCTGGTGCTCGGTGTTCTCGATGGCCTGGGCAAAAGACCAGGGATGTTTTGTCCCTTCGGGGTAGGGATCGATTCTGGGGATGAAGTACGGGACTTCCCGTTTGTACTTGAGGAATACCTCTCCGAACATCCGTTCGAGCCGCCCCCACTCCTTCTCCTGTTTCCTCGGTATATAGGAGAGGAAGAAGATGACCGAGGTCAGCACCCAGACGACCGGATTCTTCGCCATGATGCATAGCCCCGTTCCTATAACGAAGCTTCCGAGGTAGAGGGGGGACTGCAGATAGGCGTAGGGGCCCGATGTCGTGAGCTCGTCGTTCTTCCTGATATGGCCGGCCGCCCAGAATCGCAAGGCCTCCCCGGAAGCGACGATGAGGAGGCCGAAAAAGCAGGAGACCCAACTGGGGTTGGCGAATATCACCAGGAGCGCAATCATGGCATACAAGACTGTCGTCCTGCTCGTGACCTTTTCCAGTTTTTGCATAAGATCCATGCTTTCCTCTCAATCGAAACGGTATGTGCGAGGAGACCCTATAGATTCTCCTCGTCTTAGTCAAGCTTCACCTTGTTCCCCTTGGGTATTTGTAAGGCTGCGGTATCCGAGGTAGCAGAGCGCACCCAGGAGGACGAAGCGCATTTTATGTCGCAGAATGAAGCCGAGCAAGGCCTTCAGGAGCTTGAGGGCAAACTTGAGCCCGTAGAGGGATGCCACGGCGATGGCGGCTATCTTGACCCCCGTGAATGCATCCCCCTTGAGAAGGCCATACCGTAAGGAAAGCTCCTTCCGTATGGCAAGGAGTTCCGCCTTGAGTTCCTCTATTTCATTTCTCACTTCTGTCTCACCCATCGTATATCCTCTCCCACCTGATCAAATGTAGATTTCGCCTTCTCAATGTCCTTCTTCATGTTCAAGAGCCCTATCAGGGCCAGGACCAGTCCTATGAGAAGCAGGGCAACCGTCACGATCAATGCCGAGGCCCAGGGCATGAACCACGTGTTGAGGTACAGGACAATCGCGACGAGGAGAACGATGCCTCCGAGAGCCAGGCATACGCAGCCTGCAATGGCCAGAACGAGCCCCAACGAGATGTTTTTGATATGAACACCAAGTACCTGCCCCACGTACTGTTTTTCAAGGGTTGCCAGCCGCTTCGCCCCCTTGATATAAGTCCCAATGAGCTTGAACGATGATACCTTAGCAATATCCTCGACCTTCATGTTCATACACTCCTGCCACCCTTGGCTTACTGACCAACCAGCGGGCGCTTGGCCTGCTTGCGGATTTCTTTTTCATCCGCCCACTCGATGAGTCCGGTGGAGATATTCACGAGGTTGAGGGTGATCTTGAAGTAGACATCCTCCACCCTTCCGGCCTTCTTTTTAATGGATGTGATCTCGCCATAGAGGAAGTAGTCGGCCCCAACCTGGTTACCGAACCGTTTGGCCGTCTTGGGGTCCACGATGCCCGAGCTGGTCTGGTACTCGAGCTGCTTCACGATCTCGTCGTTCGCCTCGCTCACCGCGGAGAATCGTACCCTCCCAGATTTGAGCAGGGTAACTTTGATCTTGTCCGTGATGGACTGCGTGTCGATGTGCTCATCGGTCTTGTTTTTCACGTTGTGGACGTAAACGACCGGCCGTTGACCGGACTGGAGCAGCGGCGTGGCCAGGAGCGAGTTCACCATCTTCTCCGCGATCATCTGGAGGTCGGTGGAGCCGAACTCGGTGGTAATTGTCTCGACCTGCTCCGGGCTCCCGTAGGTGACTTTCGGCTGGGTGGCGCAGCCGCTGGGGAGCATGACGATCATACCAAGAGAAAACCATACTGCGATCTTCTTCATACCTTTGTCCTCCTCGCTTTTTTATTGGGATCTATCCGTGATCGGATGGGGTTTCCGGATCATGAGCTTGAAGTTCACCGCATGGTTTGATGGCGAGACAGATTTGAATCCCCTACCCTCCATGCCGCCCAGGGTGGAGGGAATCCAGGCCGTGAGCGAGGACACCTCGAATCCGCTCGCATCGTACCAAATGAACCGATACTCAAAGCTGACGTCACGTTGCGTCGCGTTCTGGATGATAACCTGGGCTTCCAGGCCGTCCCCGAGGTTCCTCAGGTTCACCTCACCAAAGGTGAGCTTTTTGGAAAGGCTCGTATCGTTGACTACGATCTTCTTCTCACCCGTTTCCTTCACCTCGATGATGTTGGGCGCGGTCCCCCTCGCGCAGCTGGCGAGAACCAGGACAGATAGCCATATGAGATAGTGCATCTTTTTCATACTCCCTCCTAATATACTTGAGAATGTATGGAAAGGACGCCATCAGACGCCCTTGCCAGTATGACGACATGCTTGGCTCTTTCAGGGATGCTCATCGTACCCTTTCCCCCTATCGGCAGGGCGGATATGGTGATTTCCCGGGTCAGCTTGGGAACGAAGAGCCTTGCCACATGCACCTGTTTGGGAAGGGTGGACCAGGTCCTGAGGTCGGCCTGCTCGGTGATTATGGAGACGATGCTCCCGGCGATCGCCCCCCCTGCACCATACTCGTTTCTGAGTTGCCGTGTGGCGTACCCCTTAAGGACAGATCTAGCGATCTGCTTGGCCAAGAGGATGGGGAATTCGTCGAGCAGATTGCGCGCCGCGATGGCGTCCATATCCGAGACGATGCTCGTTTTCTCCCCCCGTTCATTGCACGACACCATGCCGGCTACCGTTGCCGAGGGCGTAAATCGGTAGACCGGGAAGGCGGCGGAGACGATCCCGCTCCCCGTTAGGATGGGGAATTTAACCTGCTCTTTATGGGGGGCCAGGCCAAATTCAAAAACGACAAAGATATCAATGCCATCCCGCAGGACAGGGTCCATTTTTCCGAAGCTGTTCTCCCAGCGTTCCAGGTCATCGCTGTAATGGAGGTCCTTGCTCAACCGGATGAGGTCCCTCTGGATGGCCCTGCAGTTCGGAGCGGCGTCAATCGCCTTCTTGAGGTCGATGTACGCCTCGTCCACCTCCAGGTTGAGTTCATAGACGAGCGAGCTGATGTAGTAGGCGAAGGCGTTCTGGTAGATACTGGCGACGCTCTCCGCCGTCTGCATGAGCTGATGATAACCTTGGGGGTCTGCCCTCCGGAGCGGGTCCTCCCAACGCATGCCCCTGACGTTCTTTTGGGCTTTCTCGAGATCCTTGTAATGCTTGTCATAGAGTTCCTGCTGTCTCCGATACGCGTTTCTGATCTCGACACGGGCGTCTTCTAGGTCCCCAAGCATAAGGTAGTTGAGGGCGTCAAAGGCGTGTATGAGCACCTTCTCGAAGTCCACGCCCTCGTAAGGTATGGCCTTTTCGTTGATCACGAGTGAAGCGGCCTCGGATGCGCCCTTCGAAGCGGAGATCACCGCACGGTTTTCATAGTACGCGATCTTCTTTGCCGCCACCTCGAACTCGGCCGCGCTCTCCTTATATTGTCCCATGGCCTGCAGTAATGTGCCACGTTCCATGCGGATCAGGATCTCATTCCCCCCCCTGGCTGCAGAAGAAGGGAAGGTGGCAAGGGCATCGGGATAGGAACCCTGTGAGATGGAAACCCGTGCCTGTCTCGTCATACGGTTGTAGTCCTGGAAATAGGCACAGCCGTTCAGGACGAGGGAGCACGCGAACACGATGATGCAGGTCTTCCTTTGCGTCATTCCTGCGCACTCTCACCCCTTGGTCTCAACACATCACCCTTCATCACAACCCCGTTGCCTTCAAAGACCTCCAAGATACAGAGCTTCTCCTGAACGTCGATCACCTTTGCGGTGGCAACAATCTTCTCTTCGCGGCCGAGAACGGTCCCAGTGTCGGGGTCCTTAATTGGGGCGTCGCGGCGTATGATATTATATGCAGTCCCCGGCATGATGTCGAAGTTCTGTCCCCTGTTGGCCATGATGGTCTTGCCTTTTACCAGAACCACCTTGAAGGGGTAGAAGACATCCGCGATCTTGGCAGTGAGATCCGTGGCCAAGGCTTCCTGGAGATCATGCTGGAAGTCATTGGAAACCGGGTTAACGCTCATCGAGCCGACCATGGTCTTGTTGAACACCTGCCCTTCACCCTGCTGAGCGGTCAGGATCTCTCCACTTGCGGTCTTGATGACCCGCAGGTCTACCCGGATGATACCCTCCTCGATCCGGTAGTACTGCTCGGTATAGGGAACCTGCTTGTACCCGACTCCGGCATCCGCTTGCACAACGGCACCGATGACGAGATAATCAGCCCCGAGCATCTTCCCCTTCTTGATGATCTTGTCCTGGTCGATGAGGCCATCCTCGCCCATCCTGATCTCGCCCAGGAGCTTATCTACCTTCGCCCGCTCGAGCACGGTGAACTTGGAGCTGCGCACGAGGTGGCGGATGAAGATATCAGTGAGCACGGGCATCTCGATCTCTTTGAGGATGCTCTCCAGTTTTTCCACCTCGATTTTCTTGTACTCGGTTACGCCCAGAGGCGACATCCCTGTGTAAGATTTTGCCGTGACCTTGCCCTGGTGCTCGATCGTCCAGACCGTAAACCTGGGTACGGCTATGGTCGGGGTCTTGGCATACAACGGCGCTGTTAGGATGAGCATCAAACCGCAAACAATGACGCACACATGGGAGTGCCTGTTCATGGAAAGTCCCTCCCTTTGCTCAGAAGGCTACGCCGAGATTCAGCATGACCCCACGCCGGGTATGGAATCCGATCCCCATGGAAAAGCCTTCGATGATATAGCGGAGACCGATCATGCCGGTCACATACTTCTCTGTCTCGTCCCTGGTTTCATAGTAGGCCCCGCCGGACTGGCCGATGGAGAGCACCTTCTGGGTCGAGTACCCGATCCCTATGGATCCGAAGAGAGACGGTATCAATTCCGCCCCGAAATTGACATACCCTTCGTATTCGTTACCGTCATTATACTTCTTTATCGGGGGCCCTGCAGGGGGGACAGATGCAGAGGGGGGATTGTCGTCAGTATTCCCGACGCTAAAGCCTATGCCGGCGCTCAGGGCATCTCCGTTAGGATGGAGATCAGAGAGGAACACGCCTCCGAGCTCAACACCCCAGCTCGATCCATCCATCTTTCCCCCGAATCCGTAGGTCCCGATCACATACCCTGCAGCATGGGATAAACCGGGAAGTAACAGGAGCGCACAGACCATTAATACTGTTTTCCTCATGATTATACCCCCATTCAAGGATTTCAAAGTTATATCCTTCGCATCGCTATAGCACAGTATCCAGATAGTGTAAAACATCAACATGGGGAATACCCACCAAGTACAACCCCGTGGATATCTAGCCAGTCAATGTCATCCTCTCGGTTTGGCCGCTTCACTTCCAATCGCAATGAGCGGCCAAACAGAGATGATCCTTGACGCCCCTCGAGGGGGGATCGGGGGGTGGTGGTGGGATGAAGGGAAAAAAAAGCAGGTCGTTGGCGACCTGCAACATATGAGGAGGTTCTACGGGGAATAAACCTTGAAGAACCTATTTTGTTATTTCGTCACGGCCTTTAAAATATTTAACACTTTTATAAAATTTTTTTCAAAAATTTTTTGTGGTATAGTAAACTCTATGAAAAGGCACGTCACGCCCCTTGCTTACAGGGTCAGACCGACACACGTCGATGACCTCATCGGCCAGGAGGCGGCCAAGACCTACATCGAGGACTTCTTCGCTGGCAACAGGACCTCCGCCATTCTCTGGGGGCCCCCGGGCAGCGGCAAGACGACGATCGCCACGATCATCCATAACCGCAACCCAGATGCATACTTCTCCTTGAGCGCGGTCACAAGCGGGATCCAGGAGGTCAGGCGGGTGACGAACCTCGCCGAGGAGACAGATACGAACCCCATCGTCTTCATCGACGAGATCCATCGTTTCAACAAAGCCCAGCAGGATGCGCTCCTGCCCCATGTGGAGAACGGGAGGATCATCCTCATCGGGGCTACAACCGAGAACCCATCCTTCTCGGTCATTGCACCGCTCCTCTCCCGCATGCGGGTGATCGTACTACGGTCGCTCTCCCCCGAAGAGATAGCGGTGATCCTGCGAAAGGCCTTGCAGGATGAGATCCTGAAAAAGCTCGGCAAGATTATCGCCGATGAATGCGTGGATGCCATCGCCCGGGCTGCCGACGGCGATGCGCGGGCGGCCCTGAACCTCCTCGAGTTCATCATGACCAAGGCTGAGAAGGTGTATATCGCCAAGGAAGATCTGAAAGATATCCTGGACAGGCCGCTCTACCATGACCGGATGGGTGACTACCATTATGACCTCATCAGTGCCTTCCACAAGTGCGTGCGGGCTGGCGATGTGGACGCGAGCATATACTGGCTCGGCAGAATGATGGAGGCCGGGGAGGACAGGCTGTACATCATCCGGCGCATGATCCGCATTGCTTCCGAGGACGTTGGTATGGCGGAACCGAACGCCCTGCGCATGGTCCTGTCCGTCAAGGATGCCTTTACGACACTCGGGATGCCGGAGGGGGACCTCGCCCTGTACCAGGCCGCGGTGTACCTCGCCTGCGCACCGAAGAGCAATGCCCTGTATATCGGCGAAAAGAAGGTGAAGAAGCTCATCAAACAGACGGGCACACCGCCGGCCCCCTTGAGTCTCCGTAATGCCCCGACCAATCTCATGTGGGAACTGGGCTATTCCAAGGGGTATGTCTATGCCCATGATGATCCAGGCGGGGCACTCGACCTGGAGTACATGCCCGAGGGGCTTAGCGGGGAGATCCTCTATACCCCGAAGAGCGAGGGATTCGAGAAAAGGGTGAAGGAGGTTATGGATGCTCGCCAAAAGGCTAAGAGAGATAGAGCAGCATCGTATCGCCGATCTTCTGGAAAAAAGGGCTAGCTTTGTATCTCCAGCTGAGATCGAGCATGACCTCGCTGCTCTCGACTATCCCCTCGTTCAGAGGCTCTTGAAGGGCGAGAATCTCTTCGTACCGCCTGCTGGTACGATCGAACCGGTCGGGATCATTCCCTATAGCTTTGCCAAGACGGAAGAGGCCGTTGACTTTGTCCGCCATGGGCAGTGCCTGCTGCGGGAAGGCAGTGTGGCGGTGGTCGTGGTCGCGGGTGGACAAGGATCCCGGCTCGGTATTCCCGGACCCAAAGGCGTGGTCAAGGTGAGCCCGGTCAGGGGCAAAAGCCTTTTATGCCTCCATGCACAAAAGATACTGGCCCTGCAGAAGAAGTTTGGGGGGAGGATACCGTTCTTCATCATGACCTCGCGGGTAAACGACGCTGAGACAAAGACGTTCTTTGCGGAGCATGATTATTTCGGACTCGCTCAGGATGAAGTCTTTTTCTTCGCCCAGGGGATGCTCCCGTCGCTTACGCAAGATGGAAAATTTATTTTGGGGAGAGACGGGGCCCTCTTCATGAACCCTGATGGCCATGGCGGGACCCTCTCCGCTTTGCAGAAGAACGGCTGTCTCGATATCATGCAGGAAAAGGGCGTCCAAGAGATCTTCTATTTCCAGGTGGACAACCCCCTCATCAAGATCTGCGATCCGCTCTTTATCGGCCTGCACAACAAGCAAGGGGCCCAGATGTCCTCGAAGATCCTCAGGAAACGGGACTGCGATGAGAAGGTCGGGGTTATCGCCAAGGTGAACAACAAGACAACCGTCATCGAATACAGCGACATGTCGAAGGACATGAAGTGCGCCACTGATGCGCAGGGTAAGATGGTCTACTGGGCCGGGTCCATAGCCATCCACATGCTCCGGGTGGATTTCGTCGCTGCCCTCACGGCTTTAGGGTTGAGCCTTCCTTACCATAAGGCCATCAAGAAGATCCCTACCCTCGATGAGCACGGCAACCCGGTCGAGATAGAGGGGATCAAGTTCGAGACCTTCATCTTTGACGCGCTGCCCATGAGCCAAACCTCGGTCACCCTGGAGGTGAAGCGGGAGGAAGAGTTCGCCCCGGTCAAAAACTCAACTGGCGAGGATTCTCTGGAGAGCTCCATGGCCATGCAGGTTGATCTACACAGGTCATGGCTTGAAGCCGCGGGTATCAAAATCAGCTCTGGGGTCAAGGTGGAGATTAGTCCGCTCTTTGCCATCGACGAGGAGGATGTGAAGATGCGGGTACGCGAAATCCCGCAGGAGATACGGGAGGACGCCTATCTCGGATAGGTGAGAGGCGGAGTGCATGCTGAAACGTCTGTATAAGGATATCCGCTGGGGGGTCATCATTTGGATGGGCTCCTTCATTGTCCTCGGATTTGTTGTGCTCTTTGCCCTGTACTCCTACAGCATCGTCGAGCGGGAGATGGCCGCCCAGTTCAACCGTGAGCAGGCCCTCCTCGCTGAACAGACGGCGATGAGTATCCAGCAGTACATGAACGATATCATCAATGTCCTCAACCTCAGCACCCATATCGAACCGGTAGCGAACGGGAAGCGCGATGAAATTAAGGTAGCGCTGAAAAATGCCTACAATCCGCTCAAGAGCAAGGTCATCTTCCTCTTCTGGGAGGACGCCGCGGGGATCATGAAATACCACTACCCGGAGGATGTCCTGCCCGGTTTGGAAGGGAAGGATTTCAGTTTCCGGACGTATTTTCAGGTCGCCCGGGAAATGCGGGTCCCTTATGTCTCGGACATCATCATGGTCGGCGGCGAGAAGTACAAGGACATCCCGGGCAGGTTCGAATCGTTCGTCATCGCCTTTCCCCTGATCGGTGAAGGTGGACGGTTCAACGGCGTCATTGGATGTGCGATCGATCTCGAAAACATCACGGCGCACTATGTGGCGCCCATCAAGCCCTCCAAGACCGGCTATGCCTGGCTCATGGACGAGACCGGGATGCTGCTCTACCACCCCAACCCGAAGATGCTCGGCATGAACCTCTATGAGGTCATCATGGAGATGCGTAAGCAGGGCATCAAGATCAAGGGGGTGGATGAGGTCCGGCGGGCAATGGAACTCAAGAATGATGGCATGTACGAGATCGTCTTCCCCCATCATCCGACAAACATCCTTACGCGCAAGCTCCTAGCCTTCTCCTCGGTGCACTTCCTGAATCGGAGGTGGGTCACCGTTGTGACCTCGCCTTACAGCGAGGTGGTCTATCTCATGTCCGACACCTTCCGCGTCACCCTGATCCTGGGGTCGGTGAGCATCGCCTTTGTCCTCGTCGCCACCATCATCATGCTCAGGATCAACAAGGAGCGGGTAAAGGCGGACGAGCGGAACCGGTGGGCGGACGAGGTTCTCGTAGCCCACAAGCGGCTCGAGTCGATATTCGATGGCGTGCCACACTACCTTGCCATGATCGATACGGACTTCATCATCAGGGACGTGAATCAGAAGTACTGTGAACTGTATGGGAAGAGGAGACAGGATTTGATCGGAAAACACTGTTTCAACGACTTCCCTGCGAGGGAGACCTTCTTCCCGAAGGAGATCGTCGAAGAGTGCCTGAAGAGCGCCACGATCAAGACGGTCAACGATCGGCATATCGAAATCCAGGGCTTGCCCTACTACTTTGATATCAGCGCCATCCCCCTATTTGGCGCTTTGGCCAAGGTCGAATATGTGGTGCAGTATGGCGTCGATATCACAGAGAAGAAGGCCCTCACGGAAAAGCTCATCCAGGCGGAAAAGTTGGCGGCTGTCGGACAGATCTCCGCGCACATGGCCCATGAGATCAGGAACCCGCTTACCTCCGTCCTCCTCCACTCCGAACTCCTCCTCGATGAGCTCAAGGAAAGCCATGGCGAGGATCACGAGGCGATGAAACTCCTCAAGATCATCATGGAGGAGATCGACCGGCTCACTAATGTTACGGACGAATACCTCGCCTATGCCAGACTGCCCGTTCCCAAGAAACAGCTCGTCAACCCCGAGGTGGAAGCCTCATCCGTGCAAGCCATGATGCTGCCCGAGCTGAAGAGAAGGAGTATCGATCTCAGTGTGATTAGCAAGGGGATGAACTCGAAGATCTTGATCGATCGTGGACAATTCAGGCAGGTTCTGATAAACCTTATCAAGAATGCCATGGATGCGATGCCGTCGGGGGGGGAGATCGAGATATCGCTGATGGAGGTCAACAAGAACTTCGTGCTCTTCGTCAAGGACACTGGCTATGGCATACCCAAGGAGATCGCGCGGCGCATCTTTGACCCCTACTTCACCACGAAAGAGAACGGCACGGGCCTGGGGCTCTACCTTGTCCAGTACATCGCCAATGCCCATGAGGGGTGGGTGGATGTGGAAAGCCAGCAGGGTTCTGGCTCCACTTTTGTCTTCTCCATCCCGATAAATACAGAGAATACTTGAGATGTAGAAAGGTGAATGAGATGAAAAGATGGGTGTATCTCTTGTTCTGCATGCTTTTGGTCCCCTCCCTTTCGCATGCCGCGCGACTCCAGGTCAGGGTTCCCGCGGGCATCCCAAAAGTAAGTCTGCTCTCCCCGGGAACCGATCCCGTTCTGGATCACCTCAGGGGCAGGTTGAACGAGGACCTGAAGACCTTTGACGATCAGTACCACGTCGAGGCGCTGAAGAAAGAAACCGAGGTCGCACAGAAATCGAGCGATGAGCGGCTCAATGCTTACAAGCAAGGCGGTAAGGCTATTCGTGAAGAGTACATCGCCAAGCTCTCCTTCCGGATTACCAGGGTCTCGGCCTTCATCTCGCCAGAATCCTCCGCTTTGGGCGAAATCGCCTTCAACTACGTTGCCACCAATCATTCGGACCGCATCGTAAGCGATGTCGTCTATGTGCCCCGCATAGGCACCCTGAAGATCCCCACTCAGTCCAAACTTGTCCTGGAATTCATGGATTCCTCCACCCTCAAGTCTGGACTCGCCCCCGGCAGGAGTCTTGGCAACGCGGAGAACAATCCCGAACGGTTCTCCTTCTTCATTGGGGAACTGAGCAAGACTGACCTGGAAAAAATCAGGGCCAATCTCAACCGGGACTTTGCCATCGATGTCCAGGATATCCACTTTGCGAGTACGATCGAGTACAAGGATCAGGGCAAGGTCATGGATGCGGAGCATGCCTTTCAGGCAAGGCTGAAGGAGCTCGAGCTCGCGAGCGAAGCCGCGCGGAAAGAGGCTGAAGCCAAGCTGGCGGTCTACCATAAAGCCCTCTCTGATTATAACAAGGCCAAGGAGGGCTCGGTGAAGACCTTCGCGGAATCCGCCCAGGAGTTGAAAAAGGACTCCGTCCGCTTTACGGGGAGCGTCGATGAAAAGCACAGGAGCATCTTTGAGGATATCCCTGCGGGCACCTACTTTATCTATGCCAGCGATGGCAAGGGCAAGGCTGTGTTCCAGGAAGTGCGGGTGAAGAACGGCAGACAGAAGATGAAAATCGAGAAGGTCGTGAGAGATCCTTTTCAACCATGAGCAAGCAGATTCTCGTAGTCGATGATGAGGTCGGGATCCGGGAATCCCTCAGGATGATCCTGGAAAAGGAGGGGTATGCGGTTCAGACCGCGTCCAATGCCGATGAGGCCTTCCGGATCCTGAGGGCGGGAGGGGTCGATCTCCTTATCACGGATATTCGCATGGCGGGCATGGACGGCGTGGAGCTCCTCAAGCTCTCCAAGTCCGTCTCCCCCCATTCCGAGGTGATCATGATCACCGGCTATGCCTCGGTTGACAGCGCCGTAGAGACCATGAAGGAAGGTGCTTACGATTATATCACCAAGCCTTTCAAGAAGGCGGATATCCTGCGGGCGGTGCATAAGGCGATCGAGAAACAGACCCTGGCCCTCGACAACATCAACTTGAAACGGCAGGTGGAGACGCTCGAATCGGGCCTCATCGTCGGAGCCAATAGTCTCCAGATGAAGGCGGTCCTGAACCTCGTCCACCAGGTGGCCCCCAGCCAGGCCACTATCCTCATCCTTGGCAAGACCGGCACCGGCAAGGAGGTCATCGCCAACATGATTCACAAGCTCTCTCCGCGGGGGAACCGGCCCATGATCAAGGTGAACTGCGCAGCCATCCCCGAGACCCTCATCGAGGCCGAGCTCTTTGGGTACGAGAAGGGGGCCTTCACCGGCGCCGACTCGAAACGGGAAGGCAGGTTCGAGGCGGCGGACAAGTCCACCATCTTCCTGGATGAGATCGGCGAAATCCCGCCCGCTGTCCAGGTCAAGCTCCTGCGGGTCCTCCAGGAGGGGACCATCGAGCGACTGGGGAGCAACAAGACCATCCGCATTGATACCCGTATCATCGCCGCCACGAACAAGAACCTCTCCGAGATGGTCAAGGAGGGGGCCTTCCGGGAAGACCTCTACTGGCGGCTCAACGTCATCACCCTAAGCCTCCCCGGCCTGAAAGAACGTAAGGAGGACATCCCCACCCTCGTGCAGCACTTTCTTTCCCGGTTCGCCATGAAGAACGGCAAGACCATCGGCGGCATCGAAACGCGCGCCATGGAAGTCCTCCTCGAATACGACTGGCCGGGCAATGTCCGGGAACTGGAGAACGTCATCGAACGCTGCGTGGTCCTGGATCGGGACGGCGTCATCGGCGAGGATGACCTGCCCAGGATTATCGCCGATGCCGCCGTCCAGGCGCGGGACCTGCTCACCGTCCAGGTCGGCACCACCCTGGGGGAGGTGGAAAGGCTTCTCATGGAGGAGACCCTCAAGTACACCAAGGGTGACAAGGCCCTGGCCTCGAAGCTCCTTGGCATATCCACCCGCACCCTCTACCGTAAGATAGACAAGAAGGAAGACGAAGAGTAGGCGAATTGCGGGGGAACCCTTTTGGTAAAAAGGATTCCCCCGCAACCTTCCCAAAAACTTTCAAGAACCGGGGGATGCAGTAGCCGCCCTTAGAAAAATAGGAAGATGTGCGGCGACTGCATCCCCCGGCGCATGAGCACATTTCCCGACTGAGGGGTTATAGGGGCTTGCGGTTGGATGTCCATTGCAGATCCATACATAGCATCATAATTAATTGCGTTATCCATGCCCGATATTATACTGCATATTCATGAAAGCGCATACCCTATCGAAGCCTGAGATAATACTGGGATTGCAGGACGAGATACGGCGAACAGAGGAGGCGAGATATGATCATCGCCTTCATGCGTTATTGATGGTAGCTCAGGGGAAGAAGTGTTCCGAGGTAGCTGAGCTGTTTGGTGATTCGACGAGAACAGTACAGGATTGGGTTCAACGTTTTGAGAAGGAAGGCTTTGCTGGATTGTATGATGCCGAAAGACCGGGACGACCAAAACGGTTGAATGGAGAGCAAAGGCAGGAGATAGGGGCCGTTCTTCGTGGTACACCAAACGAAGGAGGGTTACGTGGTCATATAGCGGATTGGAAGACGCTCTCTGCATACATTATGAAGCGATATGGGATTTCTCTGGGGGAATGGCAATGCCAGAGGATGTTCAGTCAACTTGGTTTTCGCCTCAGGAAGCCCAGGCCTGTAATTGCTCATGCCGACCCCGACCAGCAGGTGGGATATAAAAAAACTGAAATTGATAATGGAACAAGGTGCTGTTGATGTGTGGGCAATGGATGAGGTTCATTTCCAGCAGCATGGATCACGGCATCGTATGTGGGTGCCTCCGGAGGATAAAGATCCTGTACTTCTCCATCATCCCACACGCAAGGTTGTCGGATATTTTGGAGCTGTCCGCTTGAATGATGGTAAGTTCATCTATGCAAGAAAACCAGAACGGTTCAATGCCCGAACCACCTTTGGGTTCTTCAGGGCTTTGTTGAACAAGGCGATTGAGTCTGGGGGAAAGGTTGTGGTCATTCTCGATAATGCACGATATCATCATACCAGGCTCCATAAGGAGTGGAGAAGAGATCACGCTGAACACATTACCTTCGAATATCTGCCACCATATAGCCCTGATCTGAATCCGAGCGAACGCATAGGGAAATTGACACGGAGATCATGTCTTCACAATCGTTATATGCCCCAGTTGGAAGATGTAATTGAAAATGTGTAAGCACAGTTTGTAGCATAAAGTGAACCAAACGAAGAACTCCGTCACCTATGCATAATATATTAAGACGCTATGAATAGTTATTCAGGAGAGGGGTTTACTGCACCTGAAAGGCGAGTTGTCTGAAATCGAATTGATGATCAGAAAAATCTATGCGAATCCGAATTATGTGGTCTTTATTAACAGGCATTAGGCATTCGCATTAACTCCATGTGCCACGCCTCGGCGGGAGACCAGGTAAAGATGGCGCGTCCCTTTTTTATAAGCATGTCAAGCAGTAAATCTTTTTCCACAATGCCGCATGTATACACGGATATGTGCCTGCGGGCGCCCACAAGGGTTACGGATATTCACCTAGACAGTTTTGTCTTCGAGGTTGATATTGTACTTCCTGATCTTGTAGTGCATGACTCGGCGGGATATACCAAGGAGTTTGGCCGCATCCTTTTGAACCCAGTGGGCTTTCTGGAGGGCTTCGAGGAGCATGGATCTCTCCTGCTCTTCGATCTTGTTCAGGCCGTCATTCCCCGCGGCAACATAGGCGGTGGTTGTCTCACCCATGCCGGAGAGCAGGAGATCGTCAGTGGTGATCATGTCCCCCTTGCAGAGGACCACGGCCGACTCGATCATGTTCTTGAGCTCCCGCACATTGCCCGGCCAGTCGTAGTGGGTGAGCATGGAGAGTGCCTCCTTCGTGATGCCCGCGACCTTCTTCCCAGCCTTGTTCGAGAATTCCGTCAGGAAGATCTGCGTCAATCCCGGTATGTCTTCCACGCGCTCCCGCAGGGGCGGGAGGGAGATCGTGATCACCTTGAGGCGATAGTAGAGGTCCTCCCTGAATGCCCCCTCTTTCACCTTGGCCTGCAGGTCAGCATTGGTGGCCGCTATGACTCGGAGATCCACATGCCGCTGGGAGATATCGCCCACCCTGCGGAATTCGCCATTTTCGAGGACCCGCAGGAGTCGCGTCTGCATCTCCAGCGAGATGTTGCCGATCTCGTCCATGAAGAGCGTGCCGGCATCCGCCTCCTCGATGATCCCCAGCTTGTCCTTGGCCGCCCCTGTGAAGGCGCCCTTCACGTAGCCGAAGAGCTCGGACTCGATCAAGGAGGCCGGTGTGGCCCCGCAATCCATGACCACGAAACTATTATTTTTCCGCTTACTCTCATAGTGGAGCATACGGGCAATGAGTTCCTTGCCCGTCCCTGATTCTCCGAGGATCAGGACCGTCGCATCGGAGGCGCTCACCTGCCTGGCCAGGGAAAGGACCTTCTTCATGCCAGGGCTCATGGCGTATATCCTATTTTCAATGCTTTCCTCCACCTCCTTCTCGAGTTGCCGCACTCGCTGTCGCAGGGCCCTCTTCTCTATGGCCCGTTCGATCTTTGCCACGAGCTCGATGGGTTCGAACGGCTTCAGAATGTAGTCATACGCACCGGCCTTCATCGCTTCTACTGCTCCAGCTATCGATCCGAAGGCGGTGAAGATGATGACCTCGATATCCGGGTCTATCTTTTGGGCCTCCTTGAGGACGGAGATGCCATCTTTTTCGGGCATCTTGAGATCGGTTAAGAAGACGCTGAAATCCCCATGCCGCAATGCATCGAGGGCTTGGTCAGGCTTGGTGTACCCCTGGACAAAAAATTCTAGGGCCTCAAGCCGGGTGAGGATCACTTCCACGATATTCGGCTCATCATCGAGCACGAGGATGTTCGGTTTCATTTGCGGATTCCCCGTCTCCTCTCCGTCAGGGTATAGATCTCCTCCAATTTCTTAAGCTTGAATGCAAGATCGTCTCGTTCCTTGGTGATTCCTGCAATGATTTCATCTTTCTCCTGGATGATCATTTCCTTCTCTTTGGCGATATCATCCTTTTCCTTTAGGCACTTTTCATACCGCTGGCGCATTTGATCCAGTTCTTTCTGCTTCGCGTCCAGTTTCTCGACAAGCGTGAGCATATACCCGGCCTCAACCTTGAGGTCTCGTGCAGTATAGGGGTCCTTCTGTATACTCCTCAGGACCGCCTTGACATCGGGATAGGAAAAATCGCCTTTTATCAGGGTGTTCATCGCAAGCGCAAGTTTCTTCCGGGCCATGACATCCGGAGTGTACAATGCCTTGTTGAACTGTGCCTCCCCCTTGAGCGGCTTACCGGTGGAGACGTTGTCCTCGGCCTCCCGCAACGGGCCGGTGAGTAAACCGCCACAGCCACTCAGCAGGGAAATACTAAGTAACAACAGGCAGACTAAAGGAGAAAACGCTGCCCTTATCAACCGTGCTTTGTGCATGAATTGTTCCCCCATGAGCCTCGACGATACTTTTTGCTATTGCGAGCCCAAGACCAATGCCGCTATGCCCCCTCGTGGTCTTGGACTGGTAAAACTTTTCAAATATGAGGGGGATATCTTCCTCAGGTATTCCTTTCCCGTGATCTTCTATCTCAACCACAATCCTGCCATTGTTCTGAGTGAGCCGTAATGCGATAGATCCCCCTTCGTTGGAGTACTTGATGGCATTATGAGTGAGATTTGTCAACACCTGTAAGATCTTATTTTTGTCTACCCTGACGCTACAGGGGCCCTCGCAGTATCCTACATTCAGCCGTACTCCCTTATTATCTGCATAGGGTTTTATCTCAGAGATGAATGCTGATATGATCTTGTTCATATCGTAGGATTCCAAATTGAGCTGGAGAGTGCCACTTTCGAGCCTGGACATATCGAGAAGCTCGTTAGTGATCTGGAGGAGCCGGTTGATCCCCTGATCCATGATGGTGATGAGACGCTTCTGTTTTCCCTGGAGCTCCCCGCCTATCCCCTCCAGAAGAAGATTTGCCGCTTCTTTCATGGAGGTCAACGGGGTCTTTAGTTCGTGGGACACGATGGATATGAACTCGGATTTCATGTCATCCAGCTCCTTGAGGCGGGAGGCCATGGTATTGAACGATTCGGCCAGCATACCGAGTTCGTCCTTCGAGTCAATGGGAATCTTGTAGGAGAAGTCCCCTTCGGCAATGTGTTTGATCCCGCGCTTGATGGAGCCGATATCTTTCGTAATTCCGCCATAGATAATCAGCGGGATGATGAGGCCAATGACGAGGGCGATCCCGAAGGCCCACCACGTGAATGCCACGATCTCGTCCCCCAGCCCCTTGAGGTATATCACTTTTTGGTCCAGGGCACGCACAGCCCTGATATTGCTGGATTTCACTACCTTTACCAGTTCATCGATCACCTTGCCGTTTATCTCAAAGATCTCCTCGAGGTACTGCGGATCCTGGGGTAGGGTGAGCACCTCGTTATAGAAGCGCGCCAGGAAGTCATCCCATTTCATCTTCCCCCGCTTCAGCATCTCGGCCTCCTGGGCATCATACGGGATGCCGGGAGTGCACAGATAGTTCCATTTACCGGCGATGTCCCTGGACTTCTCGACGATGTGGGTGAGGTAGGCCTCATCCTTGAGGAGCATGTATTTCTTGGAGGTCTCCTCCATGAAGATGAGGTCATCGATGAGCCTGTCGGTCACCTCCTTTTTCTTGTAATCGACACGGTAGATCTCGGTTGTCAGGCTGCCCACCTTAGAGGACACATAGAGGAGCAGTAAGCTCAAGCCCACCACCACGACGAGATAGACCACGAATGCCAAAACGAGTCTTTCAAGCAATCCGAGCTTCATATTTAAGATTATAGACTTTTGTCCGATAAGGGTCAAAGGGATAGTTTATGGCAAATTTGATTGCGGCCCTGAATGCCAACTCGATTGTGCTTGCAAACGCCGCATCCAACGTGGCGAACCTTAATACTCAGGATTATAAATCAATACGCACCACGATCGTGCAGGGGTCTAACGGCAATCCATCGGCAGTCACCCAGCGTACAACCACGCAAGGAACACCTATCGATGAGGAATACGAGACTTCCAACGTCGACCTCCCGCAAGAGTACGGTGACATGATACTCTCCCAGCGGTGCTATGAGGCGGCGCTGAGCGCCATCGAGGCGCGGGAGGAGATGCTCAAGGACCTTATGGACGTCTTTGTCGACCGGTAATACCCCTTTCTTCCTCCATCCATTCGCGCCATGTCAATAGCCGATGCATGCGGTACATCGCAGGTATCGGTAAGTTCCCTCTTCGATGTCCCCTCGTCCCTTAGAAAAATTGGGGCGTTGCCCAGGGGTAAGGAAACGATTGACCGGCACTGGACTTCACCTTCTGGGGAGCCTCAAGGGCTGTTCAAGCGTGCTTTCCTGAAGAATTGATCTCTGCGAGGGTTTTTTCTGCAGAGTATTGCACTTGGTTGCGACACTTGGTTGCATCACTGCTTGACCCTTTTCCGAATTGCATATATATGTGGGCGACATGCCGATTGAGACGGTCAAACTTCAAGACAAAGAGGTCATCCTGGTAGGCACGGCGCATGTCTCTAGGAGCAGCGTGGAAGAGGTGCGTGAGTCGATTGCCTGCTACAAGCCGAATGTTGTGGCGGTAGAGCTCTGCAAAAATCGGTACGATGTCATAAGGAATCCGAAGAAATGGCAGGAAATGGACATCATCAAGGTTATCAAGGAGAAGAAAGCCGCCCTCCTCTGCATCAATATGCTCCTTTCTTCTTTCCAGCGACGCATCGGCATGAAATTGGGTGTCATGCCCGGGGAGGAGATAAATGCTGCTCTCGAGGAGGCCGAGTCAGCAGGGATACCGGTTGCGGTAATCGATCGTTCCATCCAGGTCACCCTCCAGCGAGTATGGCACAAACTCTCCTTGCGGGAGCGTTGCATGCTCCTTTTCTCGTCGCTGCTCTCCATATTCGCCGTCGAAGATTTCACGGAAGAGGATGTGGAGCAGCTCAAGGAAAAGGACATGCTCACGGCCGCACTCGATGAGGTGGCGAAAAAAACCCCGGTTATCAAGAGCGTGCTCCTCGATGAACGGGATGCCTATATGGCGAGAAAGATATCTGACCTTGACGGTGAGAAAATCCTGGCAGTTGTCGGTGCCGGTCACGTGAAGGGTATCATGGCGCAATTCGGGAAAGATATCGATCTGGCAGCGCTCGAGTATGTGCCACTCAAGAAGAAGAGCATCTGGGGTTGGCTCTTCCCGGCCTCGGTCATTCTTTTCGTGATCCTGGGCTTTTTTATGGGGGGCCCGCGTCAGGGATATGAGATGGTGAAGTGGTGGATCATCTGCAATGCCGCGTTCGGGGCCTTGGGGGCCCTCGTGGCCCTCAGTCACCCCGTTACCATCCTGATTGCCGCCGCTGTCTCGCCCATAACGACCCTCAACCCAGCGCTTGCTTCAGGCTGGTTTGCAGGCCTGAGCGAGGCGTATCTCAAGCGGCCGAAGGTCGCTGATTTCGAATCGATCCATGAGGATATCATGAGCATCCGGGGGTTCTGGCGCAACCCCATTACCCGGATACTCTTGGTCGTGGTGCTTACGAATCTCGGGAGTACCATGGGGGCGGGGCTTGCCATGCCGATCCTCACGAAGATCATGCTCTCCGGCTAAGACCGTGTGCAGAACCTCGGACCGCGCTTGTCGATGGCGAGCCACGCCGCATGGTCGGCGTAGGCGGGCACAATGATGAGCCCTGCGGACATGACCGCTTTGTGTAGGTGGCCGCAGATCACGGTATCCACCCCTTTTTTCTGTGCGATATCGCGCGGGATTTCTCCATGAAGGGGGCGGATGGCTACGGAAGAGCGGACCAGATATTCAGCGAGTCGAAGTTTCCAAGCCCGGCTTAAGTGTACGTCAAGATACCTGATAAGAGGCCACCCGAGGGCATGGATACTCTTGAAACCGAAATTCCCTTTCGTGAGCAGATGGCCGTGAGTAATGAGGATCCTCTTCCCGTAGAGGGACAATCTGGCCTCTTCCTCCCTGATGATCCCGGGGAAAATCCGGGTATTTTTGAGAAGGAAGTCGCGGTTTCCGGGCATGAGATGAATATCGGGGTCGTCTAAGGCAGCGATGATATCTTCTACCACGGTCTCGAGGCCGGAAAACCAGTATTCGAAGAGGTCTCCCAGGATATAGATCTTCTCTGCCCGCGGCCTCACTGAGGCAAGCCAGGCGAGGAAGGCGAGCCTGTCCTCACGGATATGCGGCTGCATATGAATATCTGCAATAAATATATGCATATATTGATCAAAACAGAAAAAACTTGATCTAGCAACCATAACCTTATATACAGGGAAAAATTTAACTGCTATTGAGTATGAAGTAAGAGTGAATCCATTGATGTTGACTACTGGCTCAAAAGAGAGCCTAAAGTGGAGGTTGTTTTATATGGAAGGGGAGAGGAAAGGGCACTATGAAAAGGGCATATTCCTCATACTTCTGTTGGTGGTTATCCTCGGCTTCTCTGCATGGTATGTAAGAGTCCACGACAAGATTGAAGATATCAACAAGGTTTCCATGATCCATGACGTGGAACCCGTGGCTTATAAGGAATTCAACCAGGTGACGAACTACAAACCAACCGAACCGATCAGGAAGGTCTATACCCTTGCCAAAGGGGATACCTTTTTCGAGATCCTGAAGGAAAACGGGGTGCCAGGGAATGAGGCATTGGACATCATCAAGGAGGCCAAGCGCGTCTTCAACATGTCCAAGATCCATCCGGGTAACGAGATCGTCCTCGTTTTCTCCCCCGACAATCAGAGGCTCATAGAGCTCGATTACGATATCTCCGATCTCCAAAAGCTGGTCGTGACCATTGGTGAAGACCGGATCGAGGCCAAGCAGGTCGGAGTGGACAAGGAAGAGCATATTATACCCTCCACCGATTCCCCCCCGCTCCTCAAGGCCTATCTTCCGCTTATATCGATAAAACCGACGGAGAACGCCCCCCCCATCCAGCGGACCGAGCATCAGGCAGGTGAAAAACAGACAATCGCATCAGCCGGTCTGCGGCAAATCGACGTCACGGTGAAGAAGGGGCACAGCCTGTTTGACATCCTCCGTGAGCTCGGGGTGAATGCGATTGAGATTGATGCGGTTGCCAAGTCGGTAAGGAAGGTATATAATCTCTCCGGTATAAAGCCGGGCAAGATCTTGAGCGTTTGGCTCAGTCAGAAAAAACCGGTATGGATCGAGCGATTAACCTACGAGATCGATGATACGAACTACCTCGACGTCACCTCCGATCACAACGCATTCACAGCGCGGATACGCACCCTTGCCATGGATGTGCGGTATGAGCGGGCTGAGGGGATGATCGGGAGCAGCCTGTACGAATCCGCTATTGCGGAGGGGCTCAACCCTGAGGTCGTCATGGAACTCACTGACATTTTTACGTGGAATATAAACTTTTTCTCTGATATCAAACCCGGCGATACCTATAACGTTCTCTATGAGAAATATTATGTGAAAGACCAGTTCAAGGGGTATGGAAGGGTCATGGCCGCAAGATTCGTCAACCAGGGCGAAAAGCATGTGGCCATCTATTATAATAACGAACGCAGGGGTATCCAAGGGTATTTCGATGAGAACGGCAAGCCGCTCAAGAAAATGTTCCTGAAGGCCCCGCTTAATTACCGGCGTATATCGTCCGAGTTTTCCCATCGCAGGCTGCATCCCATCTATAATGTCGTAAGACCCCATCTCGGTATAGATTTTGCGGCACCGATCGGGACCCCGGTCTGTTCTCTGGGACCGGGCAAGGTTGTATTCAAGGGTTGGGTCAGTGGATTCGGTGAAACCATCCGGATCAGGCATCCTGTGGGCTATGTCTCCTATTACGGGCATCTCTCTCGGTTCGCCAAGGGGATCAAGGTGGGTAAAAAGGTGGAACAGGGGGATGTGATTGGGTATGTCGGAACGACTGGGATCTCTACAGGTCCCCATCTCGACTTCCGGGTGAGTTGCAACGGCAGGTTTGTGAATCCCCTGAAGCTGAAATCTGTCAACGGACCACCCTTGAAAGGCAAGGTTTTGAAGGAATTCAAGCATATATCCGCTGATAGACTTGCCACACTGAAAACCTCGAACCGCGATGTCGCTTTAAACACAACAACCAAGAATAGAAGCTCAGAGACTAGATCATCTCAAGGAGGGTGATGTATGAGTAGTACCTATGCAGTGGTCACCATAGTTATCATAGTGCTCCTGTTTTTCTTTTCGGCCATCAAGATTCTGAATGAGTATGAGCGGGCCGTAGTATTCAGGCTCGGCCGTGTCATGGCCCGGCCAAAAGGTCCCGGCATTATCATTATCATACCGATCATCGATAGGTATGTGAGGATTGGCCTGCGCACCATCGTGCAGGATGTCCCCACCCAGGATGTCATCACGCGGGACAACGTGACGGTCAAGGTGAATGCAGTCATTTATTTTCGGGTCATCGAGCCTCTCAAATCGGTGATCGAGGTGGAAAACTATCTCTATGCCACGAGTCAACTCAGCCAGACCACACTGCGATCGGTGTGCGGGCAGGCGGAGTTGGATGAACTCCTTGCAAAACGGGAACAGGTGAGCGCCCATATCCAGGATATCCTCGACCGGCAGACCGAGCCATGGGGGATCAAGGTCTCCGCGGTCGAACTCAAGCATATCGATCTCCCCGAGGAGATGCAGCGGGCAATGGCCAAACAGGCCGAGGCGGAGAGGGAAAGACGCGCCAAGGTCATCCATGCCGAGGGCGAGTTTCAGGCATCCAAAATGCTCTACGAAGCCGCCAAGATTATCGCCCAGGAGCCGACTGCGCTCCAGCTCCGCTACCTTCAGACCATTACGGAAATCTCCTCCGAGCATACGACCAACATCATCGTCCCGCTGCCTATCGATATCTTCGCTCCCTTCCTCAAAAAGTCGTAAGCTTTATGCATGCATATCGTTGTCAGCCGGCACAACCAGAGATTTAGGGAACTCCTCAAGGCCAAGGACGACAAGACCTTCCTGTTCCTGGAAGGCAAACGGCTGATTGAGGATGCCCTCTCGAGAGGGCTTTTGCCCCGGATGGCGGCGGTGACGCCAGAATATATCGCTGGTAACGGACGACCGTCTTTCCCTCATATGGTGGTTTCCGAGGGCCTCTTTCATTATCTGAGCGAGACCAAAACAACCCAGGGGATACTCGTCTTTATTGACAGGCCCTATGTACCGCTCGAGGATGTGGCGCAACAGGAAAAGATCATCGTCCTCGACGGCCTCCAGGATCCAGGCAATGTGGGCACCATAATCCGGACCGCCGAGGCCTTCGGAATCAAGGGGGTGATTGTCACCGCCCGGACCGCCTCCCCCTTTTCCGAGAAGGCGGTGAGGGCGTCCATGGGCTCATTCCTGGGAGTGAATATAGCCGCCGCAGAAGTAAAAGATCTCAAGACTCTTGACCACAGGATAGTGAGCCTTGTCCTTCACGGCCGGACCCCACTCCGAAAGGATATGTTGCAAGGCCGAATTGCTGTCTGCTTCGGCCAGGAGGGGAGCGGGATCAGCGAGGATCTCCTCGCCATGTCCCACGCAACGGTTTTCATCCCCATGCAGGGGCCGACGGAATCGCTCAATGTAGCCGTGGCGGCCGGGATTGTCATGGCCTGTATCGCGGGCGTCCTGTGATATCCGGTGTAGCGTGGATGATGTCAACATCCGTATTCGCCTTTGCCGAGCCACCAACATTTTCTAAGACCATCCCTGGGCCGAAGAACCGTTTCCTGGGGGGGCCTTCATCCCCATAGTTGACCTCGATGAAGCCATGCTTCACGATGGTGATGCCTTCGAGCCGGGGTATCTCTTCGCCCCTGGTGAAGTGCGCTTCGGCGATGTCGCCGAGATCGGTGGCATCCACGTGGATGTCCTCGCTCGCCTTCTTGATGACGCGCCAGGTGTACAATTTTTCAAGGGCATGCGCCACACCCGGATATTTCCGGCACAGTGACCGAAGGGACTCGGAAGGGATGCGAATGATTGTGGCATCATCCACGGCTTTGACCGATGCCGAGCGCCTGGCGTGGTGGAAGAAACCGATCTCACCAAAGATATCGCCCGGTTTTATAACGGAAAGGTGTTCGGCATCGCGCAGGACCTCGAAGTTCCCCGAGATGACGATATAGAGGTCCTCACCTGTTTCCCCCTGCCGGAGCACAAAGTCGCCATTGGCCACGTAAAGGATCTCCATGATATCGAGGAAGTCGAGGATTTCTTCCGGGGAGAGACCCCTGAGCAGGGGGATTATATCCTTCCGTATGAGGGTGGAGCCTGTATGGTATTCCTGCAGGGCATCACCGGTGCGGCCGATCAATGTATAGAGTCGTATCAGAAACCCCTGAACTTTCGGGCTGGCTCCTAGGGCGGTCCTAGCAGCCTTGGCGGCGGCGAGTGCCTTCAAGGGGAGTCCCATATCCAGATAGGTCTGTACGCTGGATTGAAAGAGATCCAAGGCCCTTTCCTTCTCTCCCTTTGCCGCACACCTACAGGCCTGGGCGAGAATCTCTTTCGGGTTGATGCTGCCCCTTAAGATCTTCATACTTAACCTCCTTAAGGGAAAGCTTTACAAGACCTCCTTGACGAACCGGGCTATCTTCTGACTGGCGCTTCCGTCACCGAAGGGCTGTGCGTTTGCCTGAACAGGCGTATCCAACATGATCTTCACTGCTGCATATATTGCATCTCTCTCCGCCTGGACCAGACGGTTCCCTCCCGCTTCGACTGTCTCCGGCCACTCCGTAGTCTCCCGCACCGTAACGCATGGCGTCTTGAGGAGCAAGGCCTCTTTCTGCACCCCTCCCGAATCTGTAATGATGCACTGAGCCTCCCTTAGCATGGCGATCATGTCCAGGTAGCCGACGGGATCGATTATCTTAACGCCACGCGCAGGGTGTTGCAGAATACCTCTGAACCTGTCGCGCGTCCGTGGATGAACGGGAAATATGACGGGTATGTCTTTCGAGATCCGCTGGAAGGCTTCCCATATGGCATGAAAGCGCTTGTGGTCGTCTGTGTTTTCAGCCCTATGGATGGTGGCGAGGATGTACGGGGGCTCAAAGGGGCTCTTCACCTCCATATTGGAAAACCGTTGCAGTGCGTCCACCATGACATCGCCCGTAAGCATGCCTGCAATCCCCTCCGCCTTGAGAAGCTCAACCGATCGTCTGGTCGGACAGAAATGATAATCGGACAGATGGTCGGCAACAACCCGATTTATCTCTTCCGGCATCCGCCGATCGAAACTCCTCAAGCCCGCCTCTACGTGACCGACCTTTATGCCGAGCTTGGAAGCGGCCAAGGCACCGGCCAGGGTAGAGTTCGTATCGCCATAGACCAATAATAATGTCGGGGATTCATTATGCAAGACCTCCTCAATCCCGGTCAGCATCATGCCTGTCTGATGAGCATGGGATGCACTCCCGATGCCGAGATTGTATTCCGGCCCGGGGAGCTCAAGGCTCTTGAAGAGCAGCTCGGACATCCCATAGTCGTAGTGTTGGCCAGTATGGAGCACCTTGAAGGGGATCGATAACTCCCGGAATGCCTCGAGGACAGGCGCAAGCTTAATGAACTGGGGCCGTGCCCCGACAACATGGATGACCATGCACTCCCTTCATTTCCTTTTCTGTGATCTCCAGCTTTTTAAGCAGAGGACAGGGGAAACCTCTACATTTCCACGACCATGCACTCCTGTTCGAGGACACGGCAGAGCTGCTTATTGTAGCGCTCGGCGGCTGTTTTGGTCGGGAAACTTCCCCAGAGCACAACCGTCAATTCCTTCTTCTTCACTACCCGGCATTCAAGACGGTTGGTCCTCTTCAACTCCTTCTTGTACTCCTGCGCCATCTTCCTTGACTTGAAGGCCGCGATCTGGATGCAGTAGTGGTTTTCTTCCGAGGAGGTGTTCTGCTTCTGGTGATAGAGGATGTCATAGAATGTATATCGGTATTCATTGATGGAGGCGGTCTCTTGTTGTCTGTTATCGGGACCTCTCTCCCCGACCTTAGTATGCGATGTGCCATTTTCGGAATTCTTGTCTAAAGGATGCCTTTTCGGTGCCGTATCGAGTTTCGCGACCTCGACGGCCTGGCGGGAGATCATATCTTTAATAGGGAGATCGGGCCACTGGATGATGTTATGGAATAGCAAGCTCGCCCCGGCGAGTATGGATATGGAAAGGAGGAACAAGGCAATATTCTTGACCAGCGATCCCGTAGGTCTTACATGCTTCCTCTTTCTTCCCATAGACCCTTACATCGTCTCCGGTGCATCAATTCCCATCAGATTCAAGCCATTGGTGATTACCTGCCTGACCGCATCGATCAGGAGGAGCCGAGCCTGTGTCAGTCTAATATTATCGGAAATAACCTTGTTCTTATTATAAAACCTGTGGAATGCCGTTGCAAGATCCAAAAGATAAAAGGCGATGCGATGCGGCTCGAGGTGGCTGGCGCACGAAACAAGGGTATCAGGATAGATTGCCAGGATCTTGATCAGATCGAAGTCATCACCTTGAGCGAGCAAACGCAAGTCCGCCGATGTGGTCTCTGGACGCAAATCTTGGGAGGAAGCCTTTCTGAGGATGGAACATATCCTGGCATGCGCATATTGGATGTAGTACACTGGGTTTTCCTCGCCCTTCTTCTTCGCCAGCTCGAGGTCGAAAACTAGATGGCTGTCGCACCTGCGCATGAGGAAGGAATACCGGGCGGCATTCTTGCCTGTCTCGTCCAGGATCTCCCGTAAGGTGACAAAATCACCCGACCGCGTTGACATCTGCACCGGCTCTCCCGCCCTGACAAGCGAGACGAGTTGGATCAGAAGGGCGTGAAAACAGTCCTCGGGAGCGCCAAGGGCTTTGAACGCCGCCTTCATCCTCGGTATATAACCGTGGTGGTCCGCTCCCCAGATATCGATGATCTGCTCGAACCCCCGCGCGAGCTTATCCTGGTGATACGCAATATCCGGCGCAAAATATGTGAGCGCTCCGTCCTGTTTCATGAGCACCCGGTCCTTCTCATCCCCGAGACTGGAACTCCTGAACCATAACGCGCCCTCGGATTCATAGATGAAGCCGTTCCCTCTGAGATAGGTTAGGGTTTCAACGAGCTTGTTCTCCTTGTAGAGCGTTGATTCGTTGAACCAGTAGTCGAAATGGACATTGAAGGCCAGGAGGTCCTTTTTGATCCCGGTCAGGATGCTCTCTCCGGCATATTCCATACACTGAGCGATGGCTTCATCCTCGGCGAGCTTGAGCAAGGCATCCCCGTACTGCGCCTGCATCTCTAAAGCAATATCCCTGACATATGCCCCTTTATACCCGTTCTCGGGGAACTCGCCCCCCAAGCCGAAGATTTCCCTATATCTGCAAAATACCGAGCGTCCGAGCATGTTCATCTGGTTACCGGTATCATTGATGTAGTATTCGCGCTGCACGTCAAAGCCGGTGGCATCAAGGATCCTTGCCAGCGTATCTCCTACGGCCGCGCCCCTGCCGTGTCCGACGTGCAGCGGCCCCGTCGGGTTGGCGCTCACGAACTCCACCTGCACTTTTTTCCCTGCCCCGAAGGTGCTCTTGCCGAATGCTTCCTTCTGCGCGTGGATCTCTTGCAATACACCAACCCATTGCATGGGCTTCATGAAGAAGTTGATGAAGCCGGGACCGGCAATCTCCACTTTTTCAAAAATATCCATATGTTCTCTCATTGCATTGGCAATAACACCT
>Ga0315284_10002046_pt1 | contig 28904 bp, 33 predicted proteins | sample YL17G09_16_MG_FD_203696 | JGI IMG/M metagenome (GOLD analysis project Ga0315284, IMG submission 203696) | Sediment microbial communities from Yellowstone Lake, YNP, Wyoming, USA - YL17G09_16 | ecosystem: Environmental > Aquatic > Freshwater > Lake > Sediment | place: USA: Wyoming | collected...
CTGACGTTTTTCCGGAATCTTCTATGAGTAGATCGGTAAACCACTTAGAGTATAAAGTGCCGCCTAAAATTTTCAACGCAGAGGTACTGGAAACGTTATTAGAAACTAGTTGCATACGGCCACTGGACAATGCTTCTGCTTTAACGCCAGCGAATTTTTGGTTAAAGGCCGCTGTCCAATCGCTCAGCGTTAGAGAGGAAAAAGAGCTACCGCCAAAGTCAGCAGTGGTAAAGGTATACGTTTGAGCCGGTGTATTATCCACCGATAATGATAATGAACTATCAGTTGATATATTCCACGATGAAAATAGAGTTGTTACAAGGGTTGCAGCTTTTGCTTTTTCACTTAAAAGGGTGCCATTCTGATATAAACGAATATGGGAGAATTCATTGGTGGGGAATTTTAAAATATCATTGGCAAACAGCGTCACATCTTCATTGCTCTGCAGAGACATAATTTGAATAATTTCTGCATTGAAAGAGTTAGCATATAAGAGTATACACGTAGAATTTTCAGTTAGACGCGCCTTAAATATATAAGCTTGACTGTTAATTGCTGCTACAATTTCAGCAAGAGTAGCGGCCGCGATATTGACAAAATCGCTAGTGCTAAAAGTGACCGTTTCCTCACTCGAATCAACGCGTACACGTAGAAACATACCGTTTAAAAGAGCATAAGGTCCTATGCTTGCGCTGATGACTTGTGGGCGCGGTAGTGGAAAATTAGCGAGTTGAAGAAATTCTTCTTTACCAGAGGCATCGTCTAGAAGTGCGTCAACGGACTGACCAGTGTATGATGGCTGAAAACCGCTACCGTCGTCTATATATAGCAAGGAAGGATAGCCCGCTTGTGTCGGCTCAGTTACTACGGCCGAAGCTATTCCTTTATTGTCACTACTATCATACAGCCCGATAAGACTACTTAAAACCGCGCTTTTTGTGCCGCGGGCCAGCGTTAGTGTGTAAGTCTTTATTCTTTCGCGCAACTCTAAGTCAGTCTCTATGTCGCGGCCGTTTGTTAATGGAGATATGTTGATCACAGCGGCGCCACTAAACGGCATATTTACAAACTCAGAGATAGTGCCAATGCCTGCGTTGGCATTGCTGCCGGTTTGAGCTGCCACTGCTTCTACATTATTAGTGGTATTTTCTCCGGCTGGAATAACAGAGTCGCGTAAAGAGCTATATTGAATCGCAGGTGACTGATTATTGGCAGGTATCTTAATGCTAGTTCCCGCAGGAATAACACGGTCCGTCTGTCCTTGCGCATCAATGACCTGATCAGAAATTAGATGATTTTTTTGTAAAGCCGCAGACAGCTGAATTGTATAAAAAGTAACGTTATCCGTAATACTGCTGTAATTGATCGGCCCTTCAAAGTTCGATGTTCCTCGCCCAATAAAAAGAGAACCAGTGGGATTCCAATTTGCGGCGTTGGTGACGTACAATTGAGTCGCACCGGCTATTGGCGCTGGCTTGATTGGATAAAGGGATGTGCTGCGCTTAGTTATTAGTGTATTCTGGAACTGAACAAAGCCAGATGCTCGGGTTGCACTGTGACGAGACAGGCCGAAATCGGCCGCTCTTGCGTCTAAATCGGAGTTTTTAAGGGCGTTAATATTCAATAATTCTAATATATTAAGTATTGCGACGTTATTCTCAAAATCGTTAGTAGCGGCGGCTTCAAGTAGAGTAAGTAATACAGAACCGGTGTGCAGATCGCTTATCGGCGTATTTGCTATTATCCGCCGCACCATATTGCCGAGTAACTGATTAAAAGATTTTATTTGAATTGCCATAGTTATCCCTATTTTACTCTACAACACCTTATAGAGCGTATTATAACGCCACCGTAAAACTAATTGGTATTACAGTATTAGACCCTGCCATTTTAACCGTTAACTGTATTGAAAAATATGATGCCCCTGTATTACCGCCATTTCCATTGTAGTATTCAATACTTAACTGCTTTAACCCATCAAACCGCGAATCTGCCGCAATTTGCTCGTTGATAGCAGAAGCCAGCAATCGCTTTAAGGAATTAGTCGCCTTGTTGGTTAACCCCGCGATTGACCGTAGACCAAATGGCAAATATCGCTTTAATTCCCCTAACTCTATTGTTAGTTTTAACTGGATCGCTTGTATGGCGTTTTCAATGCCAAAGCTTAACTTCACGTCGCTAGACGGCACGATCATAAGATCGCCGGTTTTACTCAACATTAGGTCGATCTTGGCGAGTTGTTCATCGGTTGAACTAGTCTTTAAAAACCACGGCGTTTCCTGTAATACATCGGAGGGCGCGCCCGCTTTAGACGGTATCACCAGATAAAGACTGCTATTAACTGTATTAGGCTGAAAAATACGAACTGATGCATTATCACTTATCTTATATCTTGAAAGATTGCTCGCACCGCTTAGTTCTAATATTAAGTCACCACTTATTGGCACAGCTTTTATGCTCACTATAGCGCGTAATTCTTCTATTGGCTGCGTATTTGACTGTAATGCCACTAATTGATTGACAAACAGTTGATTCGTCAATAAGTTACCATCGATATCAGTTGGCGCTATATTTATCTGATTAGCTGATGCGTTTGAAATTAAAAACACTCGCTTGCCAATCTCATCAATATACGGTGGCTTTAATCCGTTAGCGATTGCGATCTCAATCCATCTATCGTGTTCTCCTAAAGTTCGCGCTGCTAACCCAGCTAAATCTTCGCCGTAATTCAATTTAGCAACTTGGCCATTAGCATATTGTCCAATTTTGATATCCGGGTTATTAGCATTGATTTTAGCAAGCAAGAAGGGGTCTATAGAAACAGAGTTAAGACTAAGAATATTAGCAATTATGAAATCAATCGTTCGGATGCTGTCTTGAAAATATTGCAATAACTGCATATCATTCACGGTAGCGGCCACTTGACTTTTCTGAGTTGGGCGTGAATATATGCGATTATAGTCTGAGTCTGCGGTTCCGCGTTGGGCTGCGTATTCATCCCGGGCTAGTTCAATTTGTGAGCGTATCGTAACAAAATTTTGTTTGGTAAAGCCCTTAACCTCGTTTGTCGTTTGAGCGATAAGGCGCGATTCTTCATTGGTTATTGGGATAATCGTTATCGGCATAACTTCAAAGACCAGGGAGAAGCGCGCCGACACCGCGTTATCCGAAAGAGGATTAAAGAATGAGGGAAGGGAGCGCTGTGCTGCTATAAAATCTGAAAAATCATCAAATTGAGTTTTAAAGGCATCGGAATCAATGGATCGGGCGCCATTGTTTAATATCTCCAGGCGTAAAAATTCCCACTTATCGCGCAGTTGGGTCCAGCGTAACGGAATAAGGGCGGGTATGTCCGCCATAGTCAACGGGTCACCACCTTGAACCTTAAACCATAAGTCGATTTTAGCAATCTGTGCGTAAATACCCGAAAACATCCTATCGTCCTATAATATTACGACCGCCAACGATCGTACCGATCACGCCCTTTACTTTACTGGCCGTACTCTTTATATCTGTCAATAAACTAGACCCTTTTACGCCATCAAGGCCAAGATCGCGCAGGCGCTGTGGCTCTAGAGCGAACATGCCCACTTGACCCACAGGTTGCATATCATACGCCCGCAATGAAATGCCATATACGTACAACATTGGATCACTAACCGATCGTGTAAGAGTAAAAGACCGTAGATTGCATTTATAGATAACCCCGTCTTTATAATTCGCAAACCACAGTGGATGTCGGCGATCCGTGACGGGAGCACCGTTTATTCCGGCCGCGTCTCTCTTATATTCTAGAAAAAATTTATATAAATTATGAAAAGTAGCATACCCAGTAGTTTCAAGGTTGGCAGGCATACCACTTTCATTGGGGCGCGAAAATATCGACTTGGTCTGATTCCAGGCGTTCATGGCGGTACTTATTGTTTTTCCAAAAAAACCGCCTAAAATGCCGGCAGATTGATCAATGGTGAAAGAAGAGCGAGATGCCTTTACAAGATCTCCTTGGATAGCGCTATCATATTTATATTGTGAAACTAAACCAGTAGTACCTGAAATTTGTATATCGTAATACCGTTGCTCGGTATGTTCTTCTACGGTGCCATACAGTGTAGGAGTGATATTAGACGCAAAAGTAGTGGAAATTGATAGATTTTGCGGCGCGATCGGTAGAAACACCTCATAAAAATCTTTCTCATCTGTGGCATTGCCTAAATATAGTCGGAATGCGTAGGGCGTAGATCGCCACCAAAAATCATTATCTGTCGGATAATGGTTGTCAGCTAACCTTTTCTTAAAATCAGGGTAAGATGGACTCATTTTTAGGCCTCTCTATTATTTTATAACATATTAACTTAATTAGAGAGTGCCTTTTATCTTGTTTAAGGCGGTTCTGACCTGTAAAATTTGAGACCATTGTGGGGCTAAATTGACTGGTGAGGCGGGTCCAACTGGGGTTATGATCGTTTGAAGGGCTAACGCGTCTATAAGTTTTATGAGTTGATCAATAAGTTCAGTACCGTCAGTTCCTATCGCTATTTTAGGTGATTTTATCGAAACTGACGCGCTCGCGGTTGTTTTATATTGCTTTGTTGATAGTGTAAAAGTATTTTGCGAGTTTATAGTAGTAATTTTTGTAGTTAAATCAACGCTCTCTGCCCCTTTTTGCATTTGTAGTACAACATTGCCGGATGAGAGCGATATGGTGCCACCACTCTTATCGATCTTAATAAACTGTGGCTTTGATTGAGCATTGTCATTTATGATCCAACTGCCAGTTTTATCAAATTTATAGAATGAAGTACCCACTGATTCATTATAAGTAGGTATCGGTATGATATCGCCCTTAGGAGGATCGTTTAATTTAGCCGCATTAGTCGGAACACCTCTGAATTCAACCTTATATTCGCCTTGATCGTTTATCGATTTGCGCACCCCATTAAACTCGGATATATATTCTTGCGCTGTCGTACTTCTAATATTGACCTGTCGACTAGGATGACGAACGCAGCCTAAAATCACGCCCTCTTTTGCCTTGCCGTTTAAAAAAGCTACAACGACCGTATCGCCAGCTCTTATGGCGTAACTGCCAAAACTAGCGGCGTTCTCATCAGCCTTAAACGATCGCAAGGTATATTCTTCATAATTATACGGCCCGCCAAAGCGCGTAAGCATGGTACATAATACGGGAATACGGCGATTTTCGCTATTCACTTCTACTATGTACCGCATTTCACCGTGTGTGGTTAAAAATATTACCTCGCGAACAATACCAGTGCGAATATTGTTGTCCCGACGATCTGTTGCCGCCGTAGTTTGTTGAGAACGCCAAATTGAGCTATCGCGAATTATGCCCATTTGTTATTCTTTCTCATCACTGCTGTTCCACAGACTATTTAACGGGGCTATACTAGAAACGACGTTTTCTTTATTGCTTAAATCTTGACGTGGGGTCTCATCAGTTGTTTTATCAAGCATGCCCCCAGTCGTCATATGTGCCCATTCTGTAGTCGAACTACTCAACGGTTTACGATCTTTATCGACTATTACGCCTCTAATGAAATGAATAGACGTCATAAAGGAACGCGCTGCTGAGTCAGACATAGACATGCGGTGCGCTATATTTTCGACGTGTGCCAATATCCATGGCTCATTAGGATCTTCTGCCAGCTCGTTCGTGTTCCGCTCGATAGTCGCCTTAGGTTTATTTTTTAACGCCGCCTGCGTTAAATTACTCTGAAAATTAAAGGCACGCAACGGGAACATGATGTTGTCGCCAACCTGTATATAATTGTCCTGCCCTATAAAATTTATAGTACCATTTAGCATCAGATGTGTGTTGAAATACCACTCCCTCAAAAGATATTTCCATATAAGCGTATTAATGATCAAAATAGGATCACTGTTTAAGAGTGTCTGCATCCCTGTAACTGCGGCATTAACTCCAGTATCCACAGTAGGGGGCGCGACAAGCTTCTTGACCGGCGCCTTAGTGTTTTTGGCGATCTTTGCCGCTCTCTGTTCCTCAGCGGCTTTTTTTGCTAAAATATCGCGTGTCGAGTTTAATTTTTCGGCACGTAACACAGCGGCATCGTATTCCTTTTCGGCGTTATCTTGCTGCGCAACTAGCATATCTAATTTTTTACCAATTGTTTTTAATTTACCCTGTGCGACCTCATACACCCTCTTCCTTGAATACCAATTTTCACTGTGCCAATTAATGCCCTTTTCTTTTAAATCTAAATCATTAAATTCTTTATATTTTACTTGAAAATCCGCTTTTGCATCAATAAACTGTTGTCGCACAGAAGGACGAATCGGCCCCTTAGCAGTTAATGATATCGACCCCGATTCCGTTATCTCAATTACCATATAAAGTCTATCTTTTTCGTTACTCCATTTCTTTACAGCTGCATCCGCTTGAATGACTTCATCGCGTATTTTTTTGATATATGCCTTATCCTTCGCCGCCGTGATCGCAGTAGCAGTGGCAGTTTTTGTAGATGCGACATGGGATGTAGGGGTTGGTTGTGTTACAGTTTTTGCAGATGCGAGTAAGTCAATATCCGGCCAATAACGGCATGACTCCATTCGAGGACGAAAGCCTTCACGAGAAAAAGCCATAGTATCAAAGCTTTGTGATGTTAATTTCATCGATGAATTTAACGCGGCATCTTTTAATTGATGATCGTATAAAATTTCTACAAAGTTATATTTATCGCGCCAGTTATTCCCTGCTTCTACGGATACGATCTCCTTTAAGGGAATTTGCACGGTACGCAGATCAAAGAAACGCGCCGCAATTTTTCCCATAGTGGCACGGCGGGATGCATCACTTAAATCTTTCCCCGCTGTGGCGGCTATCTCGTCTATATCGCGCACTAAAAATGGCCGAAAACGCTTATAAAGAGCTAAAACCGGCACACTATCTCCGTTGGGCCCAAATTCCCAACGCATATCGCATATAAGTTCATTTAGCACAGGATTGCAGGCATCATTTAAGATTTGCCACATTTGATTTTGGCCGGTAACACTATCAGCAGAAAGTATACACCACCCTTCTGCTACCGGTGTATATTGATCAAAAAATACGCCGTTTACTGGCGCGGAATTTTCTCGCGTTACCTTACCTAAATAAGGAACTACTAGCCGCGCGACATCGTTCGATGTACTTTCTATTTTGATGCTTTGAACAGTTTCTCGAAGAGACGGAGGCATTTTATCTATTGACGTGAACAGATCCGACTCTTTAAATTTAAAAAAGGTCACTAGATCGGATGGGAAACGAAAGGCTACATTGGCCCGTATTATCACGTTTTTAGGTAAATCTTTGTTGCCTGTATCGACGCTTAACCCCCACATCATCAACAGCGCCGCCAAATTTTGATCGGAAGACCACTGCATCTCTCCGCCGCTGCTCGCCATGTATGCGCCATAGAATAATCGCTGTGAAAAAGACAAAGTATCTTCTTCGCTACCCCTAGATATTGGATCTATGTATAACACAGTGTCAAATACAGTCCCCCAATCAACTCCAGTAACCGTGTACACCGTTGTCCTTGTCCCAGACGCGCTCACGTTAGCCGAAGCGCGCACGGATTCAATTCGGCCTAACATCTTTACTTGTTTGGCGTTTGCTTTTACGTATAGATCATTTTTAGTGAAGGGGGTTTGCGACATCAGAATGGCTAGCCAACTACCGGGCGTAAGAAGCGCTAACCAATTTTTAGTAGGGGCTAAAACCATAGAAAATGCACCACTAGAAACAGCTTTTTGTTTCTGTATGTCAATGCTTATAATACTTTTATCCAATCGAATAACATCGACAGCGTGAGGATCAGGTATATGGGATGCGGTATCTATGGGCATGGAACTAAAACGATCGCGATAGTTCCAAATTATCACTGCTGCATGCGGAGTTTTTATCATTGACATATTCTATAATCCATTATTTTGTGGGCATCAATGGCAATTTTTGATTGTTAAGCGAATGCCGTGTCTCCGCCTTACTGGTCCCAGGCCCTGGAGTACCGCTGATATCAGCCATAAAGTTCATAAAACGCCCACCCGCGCCTACGTTCTTTGACATGTCTAACGGTTCATTGAGCTGCGGTATCGAAGATCGATCAAATCCTAACCGATCTGCCAACATCTCAGCCGCTGCCTTAAATATAAGCGCCCCCGTATTTATATTTTCGCCGGCTTGTGATAATTGTGGTAAACTCATGTCTTGAAACGCTTTCCCTACGCCTTCGCGGAACGTGGCGGGATCCATGCCAGCTGCCAGCGCTTGCATCGCTGTTGATAATTGTGTAAACGTCTCAGAAACGCTCTTGATATACGGAAATGATTCTTGCATCTTTTCCATAGTCGATTGAACAATGCGATTAGTTTGTTCAGCCGCCGTTACCACCGCACTTTCTGCCGTAGTAACTCCTTTACCATTGACACCAACATCACCTTCTCTTGGGGCTACTCCTCTTGACATCGAAGTAATGAACCCAAGATGTCCCATATGCGCCCGTTGCGACACCGCATTGACGACTGATTTCGCTGGCTGGGACATTTGATCCCATATCGTCGTAGCGTTTCTACCACCGGGGTTAAGAAACGCGTTCATTATCTCTTGATCAGTCTGGGGATCGCCCAACGTAGAACCGTAATTAGTGAATGTTTTTCGTATAGTAGATTCGATCGAAGCCCTTAACAGATCTCGATTAAGTTTACCCCCAGGAGCGAGTGCGGATAAGTTCATCCGATTGGCAGTAGCGGCCCCAGCGGCCTCGCCCTTAGTATTTGTTACCCTCTCTACTTCTCGCAATTGCTCGATGCCCGTGTACATCAAGGTGTTTAAGTCAGGCAATGACATATTTGGCGCTGCTCTTCGCAATATGCTGATCTGCTGCATTGTTCCTAGGTCAAATCCGGCTCTTCTACTAAGATCGCCGGTTTTTGCCATCGCTGCTTCTACCATTGGGGCAGCAAGATTCTTAGGAATTCCAGCGTCTGTGGCCGCTTGCACGCCAGTGGCCATATATTGTTGCATAGTGCCAGTGACATCGATACCCATCTGTGCCGAACTGGCAGAAAGAGTGACTATTCCTGATACCATCTGACCAATATTTTTAGAACTATCTAAGCCAGCCGCCACCGCTTCTCGCAATATCTTGCCCATCGCGGTTGGGTCACCGCCTGCGCCCGCGATCTGTCCCGCCATCCCTATAAACTGCGATTCTGACGCTACTAATCCCCTGCGCGTCGCTGTACCGGCTTGTGCCAGCAAACCAACCGCGTTCGCGCCAGTGAATTGCGCGCCCATCGCCGCGGTAGCTTCTGCAAAAAGCGTGGGAGCCATGGTTTCAAGGTCAACGCCAGCAGCCGATAATCGTGCCCGACCCGCTTGACTGGTAGCGGCATTAAAGATGTCGTCACGACGGGCACCAGTGCCTCGTAATCCATACGCCGCGCCTGATACGGCATTATAAGTAGTTTGCCCCATCATAGCCGGAACGGCGTTTATGACGTCGGCCGCGCGCATCCCTGTCTGAGCAAATACCAACGCTTGCTGCGCTGCCATAGCGTCAAGTCCCATTATGCCTCTCGTGAGAGAACCTGCTCCTTCACCGCCGGCCTGCGTTGCTCCGATTAAATTTCCACCAGCCCCTGTTTTTAACGCGTTTATAGTCGCTTGAGAGGCGTCAGCCCCTAATATTGCCGCACCAGTTTGATAGGTAGTGGCACGCGCTGATTCAGATAAATAAGCCACTTGGTTAAAGGCACTTAGGCGGGCATACGCTCTAACATCGCCTTTCGCTACGTTGCGCCAATCTTGATAAGCACCAACGACCATCTCTCCCATCTGCGCGCCGATCTGCGCTTGTTGCATTGGGAGTTCGACGGCGCCATACTGCACCGTTTTTGCAGTTTCACGGACGGCGGTGATAAGGCCTTGGATGGCTATGCCCCACCCGCCAGATAAAACACTTAAGATTTTAGCACCTAAGGCATCAACCGCGCCTGGATCTACGCCAGCTTTTCTAGCTGCAGATTCTTTTTCAGAAAAAACATCTCTTGCTTGCTCAAATTTTTCGCTTAACTCATCTTGATTCTTAGCGTTTGTGTTAATGGCTTCATCTAATTCTTGAAATGATTTAATTAATTCTTTTTGCGCGACGGCGTACTGCGATCGTAGATCTTCAGCTGAAATAGCACCACCTTTTACCTGCTGTGCCAATTCAGTTGCCTTTTCCTCACGCCCAATACGCTCTATTAAACCCCTTCCACTTTCATACGTTTTTGTGATGTCCGGTTTAAACTGTAAGGCACGCTGTACTAAAGCTTCTTTTTTATATACACCGGTTAACTGAGCAGCGTTCACATCTATCGTCGCTGCATTTTCCGGCAGCGTTGGATCCTCTAAAGCTACCCTCATACCCATGCTCAATTCTTCTCTTTTAGCGATCAACGCCTCTTGTTCGCCCATTAATTGCGTCGTCGTTTTCGCTCTCGACATAGCAAACGCACTAACGCGCTGCAAAGGATTTGCCATCGTCGCGGCCCGCACTGATCCTTGATATTCAGGGGTCGTCGTGTAACGTAGCGCGTTAACTAGACGTGCTTCAGCCATTGGTTCAAGACGCTGTTGTTCTTCTTCGCGCACGCCACGTAAAGAGTTTTGTGCACGAACATAATCCTCTGCAAACGGGCGAACTTTCGCTTGAACAAAAGCTTCTAATGGATCTCCACGTAATTGTAGCTCACCAATCCCTCTAGCTCGCATAGTTTCTGCTATTTCTAGCATTTGAGCTTCGGCGGCAGATTGTTTTTGTATAGTTTCTGTGATCTTAGCGGTCGTCTTATTGACGTCTCGTTCTCTTTGCTGATATGCCGCGGCAACTAACGGAGACTCCCATCTCCTACGACCAATCTCTGGGGCACTGAAACCGCCAGCTGAGTTAACAGGAGAACGGGCTTTATTTACGCCATTGGGATCATCGGGTTGGTCAATCACTGGTATCCTCAAGCATTATAGACAAATCCTTGCCAAAATCCGGCCCAAATTCTTCTTTAGCCTTCTTGATCTGCTCATCGACCCACTTATCATCCCGCTTAGCCAATGGTGACTGCTCCGTTGGTGATGATTCTGGGGCGCGCATGGCCGTATCGTATTCTTTGTGTTCTTTAGCTTCTTCTTCTAGAGCCCATTGCTCCGCGCTATCGACCTGTTCTTTCTCTATCTTATCAGCTTCCTGCTCAGCCTCGACTTGAGCGACGTTGCGACGTATAGCCTTATCTTGATATTCATAATAAAGTTCTTCTACCGTATAGGATTGAAGTAATGGATCTTTTAGTGGGCGTTGATAGTATTCTGACCACCAAGCTTGAAGTTTTAATAAAAGACGAAGTTCAGAATTTTCTGAACTTTCAGCGTGGCCCCTGATTATGTCCGTTATAGCGTCAAAACGAGAGAGCCGCCTTAATTGCCCCTCGTTAGCTATTTTCCCAATGGATCTTTTTGCTCAGCAGAAGGTTGCTTCTTAAGGCGTTCTATCCATTGAGCTTCTTGCACCATAACCTTATCGAACAACTCAACCAGCACGTTCTCGTCAAGGAAGTCAAGGCCGCCGTTGCTGTTCTGCCACCAATCTGGCGCTTTGATGATGCGACCGCGAAGTGCGGATATCACCGTTGCAATGCCTTGTAAGTTACTGGAAGGATTGGCCGATTCGCCAACCAGGCGTCCGCGCTCTAGTTCGACCTGACGCTTCTGCAGGATACTGAGCACGCAGACGACGGTGAACTCGCCAGCGTATTTTTGCTCAGTGATGGCGCCGGTAGACTCAAAATAAAAAACACTTTCGTTCTTTGGTAGATCCATGTGCCACTCCTATTTTATAGATATATTATACTTATCTTAATGTTGAGGAGATGGGTTGCTTAAAAAAGACGCTTAACTTGAGGTAAATATTTAACTAATACTTGTTTTGCCTCAGGCACCCCAGCACCTGCAGCCTTTTTTGCATCATCTATTGCTTTAACCGCAGTTGGCGGAAGGGCGGCTGTAGGAAGAAGTGGCGATATTTCTGGTGGAGTTACTTTTGCCATCTTTTGTAGCGTAACATCTGGCGATTCTGATACGCGGGATTCTATGATATTGGGAGGTTCTGGATCTCTTTCATCGCGCCAACCAATGGCTTTCCAAGCTAACGTGATTGACCCTAACGCTTCTGCTTTTAACTCTTCTGCGCGAGAAGTTATCTGTGCTTTTCCTGTTAAAAACAGCAGTTGATCAGTTTTAGAGTCACGCACCTCGATCGTTATGTATTTGTGAAATAAGAAAGAAAGCACGTCTGGCATGATCAGGTTCTGCGTCGGACTCTGACCAGGCAAACGCAGGCCACCGATGGTTCCTTCTACACTAACCATGGTGGGCACTAATTCTACGGGTAACGGGTTATCGATAGTTCTAATCTCACGTGTTTCCGTGTTGATACGCCACGAGATCGCGGTCGCGAAAGCAGCCAATTCTCCGTTAATCTTCAGCATACAGCGCGCGCCAGAGGCATATTTAGCTTGGGGGCGTAGCGAGTAAATTTCTCGTAAGGTGTCGCCTACGTTTTCAGCGGCACTCGATATAAGATTCTGGCCTTCTAAAGCCGGGAATAATTGATTAAGAAGGTTCGCCATAATTAAACAAACTGTTGCCCTACGCCAGACATACCCGTAGAGAACGAATCCTCATCAGCATAGATACCCATGAACGTAAAACGCTGTATAGCAGTCGATCTTTTCGTTAGCTGAAAATCAGACCTTGTCAATCTACAATCCCTTATGATAGCAACACGCTTCGATTGAGTCGTATTTGATCCAATATCTTGATATTTTTGATATATCTCTATATCAAACCGAAACCCAACATCAAGCGACTTAGGATCAAAGGACAGATCTGCTCGCCCATCATTTAAATTGCTCGGACTGAACGTCTTCTTCAACTCGTCCAACTTTGCCTTTGTGTTCTCATTAAAGCCTTTAGGTGCTCTTGTGTAGCCACCGATACCGTTTCCATGCGGCGACACGCCGTCAGGTACTTGTGCTACGGCGCCAGCCATCCCTTTTATGTAGCGGATAACGGTGAAGCTACCGCTTACGTCATAAGAAAGCGGCTCCACGGAAGAAGGCTCGTACATGCCTAATAGCCGGGGAGCCGCGTGCTTGACGTCGATAGTATATGACATGTCTGTAGCAAACGCGACCGTAAGCCCGTTTAGCTTAATCTTAGCGTTCGCACCGGTCAAAAAGAACGTCTGTGACATATCGCCTTCTAATAATTACACTAAATCTGCGTCGCCTGACCTTGCGACCTGGTCGGCAGCGGCGGAGGTAGAATCGTCGTCGTGCAATATGCAGTTGAACGCGTAACCGTCGGTCAATATGCCGCGCTTGTTGACGCTTGCGCCCTTGCGGACAAAGCGACAATCATGCAGTTTCACGATCGATTTAGGATTTGCGGCATCCATACCTTTTTGCATGATCTCGAGCGTGAAGGTTTCCGAGGATAGCAAATTTTTCGGGTCAAAATGCATGCTAGCGTTGCCCCCTGTTCCTGGGACTAGTTTCTTCATGCCGTTACCACCAGCGGCGGCTTGGAAGGGTTTTCCTGTTGCTGCTGCGCTTGCCGCATAACGAATGATGCTTAGCGTACCTTGTACGGAATAAGCGACCGGTTCATTAGAAACTACCTCGTAGCGGCCCATCGTCTCGACCGGGATCGAGGTGACTTCTACGTTGTAGCTAACGTCTTGGGCGTACGCGATCGTGATGTTACCCAACCTGATTTTGGCATTAGCGCCAGTGATAAAAGACGGTGTATAACCCATAACTTAACTCCTTTTTGGAGTACGGTACTCCATACCAAGTATTTTTTTAGGATAAGGCACTATGCCTTAACCCTACTATTAGTATAACATCGATTCACTTAAATTTTGTTGCTTTTTCTTAAATTATCTTTTGCCCATAGCGGCTGAAGATTTGTGTAATGACAGGCTTTTTTCAATTGTTGAGGATCTGATAGATCAAACGATGACAACGGCATCATGTGGTCGATATGCCAAGTCCCCCGACCCCAATTCTTCCAAGACATACCGGGGAGGAACTTAGATTCAATGTAGGACTGTAGCTCTGGGATGGAGCATCCTAAGTTACGAATAGCTGAGCCTCGCTGACCCTTCCCGCGCAAGGCTGCGTTTAAACGTGCCCTCAATACCGTGCGCAAACGATACGTGGTTGAGCGATGATATAGTTGCCTATGGTAGCAAGTATCGCACGTATCCCCGTGGTAGCGACTACCGATTATAGGGCCTTGGCATGCCTTGCAATTTTGCTGATAATCTCTTATCTTCTGTTTGATCATGGTCTTGCGGCGATGACAACCTCGGCATGTTGGGCCATCGTACCATATCCTAGCCAGCACTACGCCGCATAAAATACATGGGTTGCCACTTCTATGCTTATGGGGCGTTGTTCGATACCTTTTCATGTAGCATGCGATGCAGATAGTCGGGTCTGCATTAGCCCAACGCTGGGTAACCTTAGTTTTACAGATAATGCAACTTTTTGTGGCCATAATAAGTCATTATACTATATCAATAATATTAAATGTCTTTGTTGAAGGTATTTATTGGTATAACGGCTTTATGGAAAAGACATGTACACGCTGTAAAATTACAAAAACACTTGATCAATTTCATAAAGAAGTACGAGGAAAATTCGGTGTTAAGTCGAAGTGTAATAAGTGCATTACTGAGTTAAGTCAGCAATGGAAAAAAGAAAATCCAGAGCGCGAACGAGCTAACAGGAAGCGATGGAACGCGACTAATAAGACTCAGCACCATGAAATGACATACAACTGGCGTGATGCTAATAAACAGCGTCATGCAGAATATGTTGCGAAATATCAACGGGATCGCAAGGCCGTTGATCCCTTGTTTAAATTGACCTGCCAGTTCCGAAGTCTTTTATATAATCATTTAATGAGAAAAAATTTAAAGAAACATCAGAGGGTTGAGCGCTATCTTGGTTGCTCTTTTGAAGATTTTAAAAAACACATTGAATCGCAGTTTGTATCTGGGATGACTTGGGAAAACTATGGAACTTATTGGTCGATAGATCACTGTTGCCCATGTTATCAAGCACAAAACGAAGAAGAATTCGATAAATTACAACACTTTAGTAATCTACGGCCCGTGACCGTCGTTAAGAATCTATTCAAATCCAATAAAAAAACTAAAGAAGCAGAGAGTCTTTGCGTTAAACTTCTTGGTCGATCTTGGATCTAAATAAAAAGGGCCTCATCTTTACGATGAAGCCCTTTTCTATAAGATCGGCTAATTACGCTACTGACTGTGCTCTTTGGAGCGTGATCGTAGCGAGTATGAAGTCAATGCCTTCGACCAGTTTCACAGTCACGTCGATGTAGATTATGTTGCCCTCAAGGCGGACGCTTAGTGAATGATACCCGTTAGGCGCATCAGCTGTCGAAACCGTGATCCCTTGCGACAGGTACGTACGAAGGATCGAGTCGGCAGTAGAAGCAACCTCGGTCGCCTTCACCGTATTCTTGACGCCAACGTACAGGTTTTCCATCTGGTTGCGGAAGTCATAGGCGAGGATGTCGGCTGCGTACAACACGTTTGCTCTGTTGTACACCCAGTTACCATCTCTACCGTAGGTTGTATTGTCGACCACAACGCGGAAGCCACCGGTCTGTGGGGCTTCAAGGAACGAGATACCGCTCTGGATAGCTTCATCCGCCATCGTGTCCGGATCAAAGTCGCCCACGATGTCCTCAGCTGCTGTACGCATTGGCTGCCCAGTCTGTCGGATACCGCTGCAGTTCATGCGCTTGAACGTCATCGGGGTTCCGATCGGCGAACCACCGCGCGCACCGGCGAGGAGGCAAGCAAGCGCCCATGGCTGATACCACCTGATGTTACCTTGTGCGTCACTCTGACGGATGTCTTGGATGAACAGCTGCGATCTCGCGTCTGCTATGATGCCAGACTGCGCTTTGCAGTTGTCAAACGAGTCCTTCATTGACAGGTAACCTTGACGCTCGGACTTCTTCTTGGTAGTCGCCATCATGCTGAGATGCGTCTTCACGGCCTGGTGGAGACCAGCTAGCGTGTACGAGGAAAGAGAATCAGTGAGACCGTCTAAGATGTCTTCGGCAGCGTCGCGTGAGAACAGCGGGACGACGGAGTTAACACGCACCTTAGAGAATTTCTCAAGTGCGGTCACCATATCCACGGTCTGTGACGCGCCTTTCGCACCGCCAGAGAGCGCAGTCTCGATCAGTGCGTCAGCAAGACCAGTCATCGCCTGGTTGGCGATCAAGGCTTGCAGCGACTGCGAGAAGAAACCAAGCGTATCAGAAGCGTCCTTCTTCATGCGAGCGGGCTTGTTGGCCGCGCTAAGCGCGCCGATGTCTGACACATAATCAAGAGCAAGCGGTGGGAGAACGCCGTACAGTGGCACGGACACTTCTGAGGCCCAACCCGTTTGCAGGTTGATGTAGCGAACCATATCACCAAGGGTCGGATAGGATGCCTTATCGAGCGTGAAAACTGGCGATCCGTTAAGCTTCAGGATCATGGAGCTAGCGTTCACCGATACGGAGGCTGATGCGCCTACGCCGGTGTACCCGATCGACATCACGATGTTACCGCCCAGCGCTTCCTCTTCTTTCAGGAGGTCACGGGTGCTGAAGATGCTCATCGTAGATGATGGCTCGAGCGCCGGCGAATACATCGCCGGAGTTATTTTCATCGTCGCTAGTGGAGTACCGAGCTTGTTGGCGAGCTCGAAGCTGCGACCCCAACCGCTGCGGTGCAGGTTTGAACCGGCCGCCATCGCGAACGATATAGTGCTTGCGCCATCGATGCCGCCGACCACGACCGTCATGCCAGCGGGAAGACCAGCGGACCAGTTCCCGGCACCAGCAAGAGCAGCAATGAGGTCTGCGTTATCGGTGATCGCTGGGAACGTGAACGTGTTTGGCGCTCCACCGTTCATGTAAAGATCAAACTTATTGCCAGTCACGATCGAAGCCTCGTTGAACGTTGCGGAGGAGAGGGCTACTGCAGGAACTTCGCCGATCAAAACGTTCTTGTAGGTGATAAGGTTACCACCGATACCGTACTCACGCGACTTTACCGTGCCGTAGGAGCTGGCAAGAACGAGCTGAGCACGAAGAGAGGCGTTGGTCTTATAAACGTAGATAGCCTGCGCGCCCGATGGGATCGCCCCGTCAGTCGCTGGGCTAAACAGGAAACTAGCTGCATCGACGATCGGACCGGAGCGATACTTATCGCGGATAGCTGGCATCTGGTCAGGACTAAAGACGTTGTTCGCGATCTCGACCTCAGCACTGCCTGGCGCGCCAGCATCGGCTTCGCCGAAGATAGCAACAAGGCCAGTAGGGCTAAGTGGGAAGCCGCCGCCTAAGTCTATGATACTCTTAGAGTATGCGCCGGGGACCCAGATAGTCGCGCCGTTGAATGAAACATTAATCGCCATCTTATATCTCCTTCATACCTAATTTGATCAAATCGTTCTTAAATAATATCATCTTATTAACAAGAGGGTAATCCCGGCAAAAGAGTGCCCACTTAGTGCGTCCCGTTTCGCTAAAATAACCCTTGACTTCTATTATAACACCAGTGTCAAGCTGAAAATCAGGGCTAAATGTCCTACCGTCTGATAATTTAAATCGCGTTGCCCTACTTCCCCCTATACGGGCTCGCTATAATCCTATAACAAAAACAAATGCTTATTACAGTTTAATACCGTATTGCATCAACGCGGCGTCAAAGGATGCCATCGTCTCGCTATCCTTCAAACCGCGTCCTCTAAAATCTGCCGCTATGATCTCTTTTCTATGAGCCACTGGGATGTGTGAGGAGCGCTTGACCCACCATGCATCGAAAGGAACTAATTCCTCTGCGGCAACGCTAGGAATCAGCTTCTTCTCTTCTTCGCGTTTCTGACTCTCCATCGCCTTGATCTCTTCTAAAATCTTATTCATGTCTTCTGTGCCCTTCTTTTCCTTGGCCATGTTATCTCCTTTATTCGTCGATATCCTCAACACGCTCTGGCGTGACTGTAATTTCGAGGTCGTCTACCGGGTTGAAGTTCTCTTGCTGCAAGAAGTTCTGTGTCGTACAGCGCACGCGAACCCAGCGGGTCCATATATTTTCTGACTGATACGTAGTATCCTTTTGATAATCAGACGCGCTCCACGTCTGCAGTTGCATGCCTAATTTTTCGGCCGTTCTTTTTTCTTTAAAAAGGATATAGGCTAAGATGTAATATAACCACAACGTTTGGTCGCTGTTGCGGTTTGAACGAATGCCAATATCGATGTAGGTTGTAAACACGCCCGTTGTTATGGTTCCCTCTGCGCCATTATCGAAATGGTCACCTACCGCGGCCTTGCCCTCGTCTTCTGCATCTGTAGACAGATGGATACTGAAGCACGGGATACGGTTGACGTTGTAACTCCATGATTGCACGACAGGTATCGTGGTCTCAAAGAACCAGGTTTTAATCTGATCGATATAATCTTGCCCATATGATGCCTTTAGCTCGTCGGTCAAAAATTGAGAAAATATATCGTCAAACGCGGTCGTGTTCTGGCGCAGGTTGTCGATCCCCTGCTGAACAACCCGCTGAATGGCTATTTCTGGCATCACGAATCCCATTTTATCCTCTAATACTAACGTCCGTATCGCTCGATTATATGATCAACTGCGACCTTAACATTTTGCTCTAACTGCTGATTGATGTAGTCCAACAACGGGGCCGCATCAATCTTCTTCTCTGGTAACACCCACTGTGTCGCCGGATTTTGATCACTGGTTGCTGTACGAAACACGACACTGCCTGAGCGGTTCCCTTGTTTACTAGCCCTCTTTTGTGTCACAGTAGCGTTGTGCGCCGCTTGCCCATCAAACATATTTGGCGGACCATTAACGGATCGCGATTGATCGATCGGTATCTGTTTATATCGCATGCCCGTTTTCTTGGAAACTTTCGCGTTTTTCAACAAACGCGGCAACATCGGCAACGGCGGTAAAAAAAATCCAGTTTGCCCTGTTGATGTCCCAATCTTCACGCCACTATGATCCCTTATAATAGTCACACTACTTAAAAAATCTTCGCCTAGCCCATGCCCTAACTGCCGTGCTTCTTGTAACGCATAATCCGCAGCCGCATTAATCGCTTGCTCTAATTCCATATTTAACGCTGCCAACATCATCTCTATCGTTCTAGGGTCCAAGTTGTTGAGTTGCAGCCTAGTTTGTATGCGATGTACCTCTTCGTGTAAATTAACCATTCTGCTTTTTAAGGGCTTTTGCTCGCATGTCCTTCAAAAAATTATCGCGATCCATATAGCCCCAATCCTGTCTAAAAACAATGCGAATACGGCCATTTGGCTCTATCTCGATCTGTGGCTTGGACAAGTAACAATAATCATTCTCTAAGATCGGTTCGGGCCGTGCAGGATTCGAGGAATAGGCTTCAACGGTGACAGGCTTTTTGCTGAGTTCTTCTAATTTGGCCTGTAGTTCGCGCAGTTTACCCTCTAACTCATCGATATCTTTGCCGGCATCACCGGTCAGCTTGTTGTGCTGGCCAGATAACTCTTGAACGCGCGACTCTAGTTTATCGAATAACTTCATCATACGTTGCTCAACCTGTTGAAGATCAACCACAACGTTGTGACGAATCTCTTTGCGAATGTGCTCCACTTCCTCGTAAATATCGGCGATGTTGTGGCGTCGATAATCATCAGTCAAGCGCTTTAAGCCGCCAGCGATATCTAGATCGCTGAGCGCATTTTCATCAAGAAATTGCAGTTCCGCTTCATCCTCAGGGAGATACCACTCGAACACGCTCATCAACTCTGCGGTCAGTTGAGGAAGCGATTTGTGGGTGAACTGATGGACTATCTTGTGGCCATTTGAGATGCGGCCAGAATAGATATCGTTGATGTGCTTGCGGATGCTAAGGATATATTGATCGATATGGATATCTTTAAAGTCTTCATCTTTCATATCCCGTATCGAATCGCGCAACCAACGGAACACGCCGTTGCCAACTAGCTTCAAGGAATCGCCGTGGGTCACTTCTAGGGTCGCACCACCGCCCATCGGGCCGCGGATTATGTTCTTTTCAAGGCCCTCAGCGGATTCACTTTTTTTAACTTTTGACGCCGCGTCATCTTTCTTCTTTTTATTGCTTTCAATCCGAGCGCGCTTCTTCTCTTCCTTATGTTCTTTAAGGTGACGTTCTCTTTCCTTCTCATCTTTGATGCTGCGCTTGGTTTCTAGGCCAGCTTGCTTACGCTTCGGTGAATCGCCATGCCAGTTACCGCCCGTATCCTGGCCAGAATGCTCAGGCGCTCCCTTATCGGGCGCGGTATATTTCCCTGCGATAGATTTTGGCGGACGCCCACGTGCGCTGTTGTCTTTACCTTTACCGTGCAGCACCCATTGGATCATGCGCCATTGAGCTTTACTAACAGCTTTCGGCATATTATCCTCGTTAGATCGTATCTATCTCTATTATAGCGGATTGGCACCCTTAATCAACAATAGAACATTTATTACTCTTACTACGATTCTCTTTCGCCCAAAGTGGCTGTAAATTAGTATAGTGACAAACCATCTTCAGTTGCTCAGTGTTAGTAAGATCAACAGAAGAGATTGGAATAATGTGATCAATGTGCCAGCCATAAAAGCCATAGTTATCCCAAGTCATGCCAGGAAGAAACTTTGATTCAAGATAGGATTTAAGTATCAATATTGAGCAGCCAAGATCTTTAACCGCCGAACCAGATTTTGCATTATTTTTAAGTGCACTCTTAAAGCGACTCCTTAATATGTGCTGTAAACGATACTGTATATTGCTGTGATATCGTTTATAATCTGCCGTTCGCGATAATGTTCTTTTTAATTCAATATTGTTATCGAACCATGTTCTGCGATAACACAGTTGACTACAATATTTTTTTTTAGCAGTCGTTGATGAAAAGCTGCGACCACAACGTAAACAGTTATTGATTTTAACTACAGTGCCCCTAGATTTTGTGCGACTATGGCAATTTCTGCACATAGTGCCAATGCGTGTCTGAAATACGCGATTGCATAATATGCACTGCTGATCATGCCGTGGATACTTAGCATTTACCCATTGCGTTTTATATTTGGCGATACACGCCTTACAAAAATGCGCAATATATCCTTTACCAGTAATAGGAAAATTTACAATATTAAACATATTATTACATTGCTTGCATCGTCGCATATTATGAATTGTTGTATCGTCCATAATTCTCTCTACAATTATTAACCGGCTAATGGTTCTAATGTGGCATGAACCAAAAAGTCTTTTCGTACTAAAAGTTCCTGCGATAGCCTTATAGCTTGCTTATTTCCAGCAATAAGCTCTTGCGTGATCCTAAGTTCTCTTAGAGCCTGTAAAACAGTGTACACGGGAGAAGCATAATACGATACAGCATAAACCTGCCCTTGTCCAGTGATAGGATCAAGTTCTGGGGTATGACCGTCTATCCACTCAATCTCGCCGTTCGTTATTCTAAAATCCACGTTCGCTGTATAAGTCTTTAAAACATTGTTTTTTACTGTAGACAGATTATCGATCGATGTGATAGGGTAACGCAAGCGCTGACGCTTATTGGATCTTACCTCATATTCCTTTAATTCCCACAGTCTTACCTCGTATCCTTTCAATATCAGTTGATCATATTGACCAAAATCTGCTTGAGTGCCATCGTCATATGTGGTTGGAAACGTGACGATGGTGGTACCTAACTCTAAAGTGCCCTGTTGCTCAAATACTTTTTCTAAAGAGTTTCCAGAAAACATGCCTATGATTTCTCGTTCATCGTAGTACATGAAACCTTTTGCGCCGCATATTGTGCAATTAGGATCGTGAGTGTGATCGTCTAATTTACGTAAATTCGGGCATGGTTGAGCGCGCTTGTGCGTGAACTTCACCCCTCTTTGGCGCAGCAATTGATCAAAATTAGCAGAACGTATGCTAGGGTCTGGTAAAAATGGGGGCATCTGCGGGGGCGTAGACAATGGCACCGATGGTAATATTTGATCTGGACGCTTCATCGGCATAAAGTGGTTTCTCCTAGTTTACACTGCGACCTGCAGACATATTAATTATACCACCACCGGGCTCTCATTGCCTTACCTAAGATACACGATATAATATATATAATACGCTATGTTAGATAAACAGATTCTTATATTGCAGAAGATCGTAGATGCTGATGGAAGTTGCGCGTGGATGTCTCCAGCATCATGTGCACTATGTCCACTGGGGCACTTAAAGCGCCGATCTGACGGCACTTTTTTAAGTTGCGTAGATGGGGTAGGTATAAATTCTTTAACGGCGCCAGAAGCGAACGTGCGAATTAAGGAAGCGGCCGAGGCATTACTGACTATTTTTTGTTTGGAGTTACTACTGAAACGCGGGAAGATATGACCCTTAGTGAGCAGCAAAAAGCTATACTGCAAGAAATTTTAAACTTGCAGGGAAAATGTTTGGACGGCAGACCGCGTTGTCAGTTATGCCCGCTTAAAACCCTTTGCTTACCTGAATTCTTAAAACCACTACCGCCTACCCAATCACAGCGATTTAACTTAGCATTGCGTATCTTACTCCATAGCTCACTCATTGATCCTGAAGTGACCTTAGAAGACATTCTGCGCGATTACAATCGCTGATAGGACCTATGCGGCGCTACCTTGAGAAGGATATACAGGCGGCATATACGGCTACTGAGAAGGACTGTTTGATAGCTCTATCTTTCCTTAATATCCTATATCACTTGGATGTTATAGCGGCAAAACACATATACAGTGAAGCGCGGTACCGTTTTTTCCAAACGCGATACCTCGCGCATCGCGATGACCTATCTCACCGTCAATAAATAAATAACGTATAATGATATCATGAAATATAAAGTCGATAATGCGCTTATGGCGAAATATTTTTACGAAGAGTTCGACTTCGCCCGCCACATGCATATCAACCAATTTTTAAGTATTGTCAGCGCGTTAGACCCAAAATTAAAGCGCGGCATCGATTCAACGATCGTTACTCTATTGAAGAGTAAATATACATGGGGCGATAAATGGCTAAGCCTCTAAATCCTTTAATCGCGTCTCTTGGAGTATGGGAGGAGGGGTGGCGTGCCAAATGTAAGAACAACGGCGAAATTTATACTATACGCGGCCGCGGGATCGCCGAAGGGTATCTTAGCTGTGAAAATGAATTTGGTTATCTCCACGACATCAATTATGAAGAGTTAGATTTTTATGACTATTCGGTCGAATGCTTTCATGACTGGGAAGAAAAACCTTTATTTACAAGCACTTATAGACGATGTAAGAAGTGCGGTAAGGAAGCAGGATGAACTGCCGCAGTTGTCATAAAAAATTTTACGTGATCGCCCGATCTTTGTCAAAATTTTGCCCATTCTGCGGGCGAAATTTGCTCTCTAGTGTGATACGTTGCCAAAAATGCCTAACGTTGCTTAGTTTGCATCAACGATATTGTCCACTATGCAATGCTGATTCTCACTTAGCATTGCAATTTTGCGAGGAAGATGATCGCTGGTCATCCCATGGCTACGATTGATCATGAAATCCTGCTATTCCCTTGAAAATATCCAACACATTGAACGATTTACCAGCATCCTATGTTCTGTAGACCCCGCGTTCCTTCCTCTTTGGCAGATCGTATCTCATGAGCTAAGTTACACCTTAATACGCTTTTACGCACAGCAAATTATCAAGAAAAATATTCGCGGTTAGATTAAAAACGCGATAAGATTGTAATTGGGGGTACTTATCATGCCAGTCAACCCTGATTACTCCTATGATGCTATAACCAGTTCGGTCACGCAATGGACCCACTTCAGAGCGCCTTTACTGCGTAAAGCCGCTGATATTAGTAACCTAATCTCCTTTATTATGATATTGCCTAAATTTAACCTAAAAGTACCAAAAATATTAGAGATAGAGTTGCGCGATGAGGCCGCGGCGGTGCGACACATGCTTTCAAGGTCCACAAGGATAAGCCTCAACAGCCGATCGACGCGGATGCGGGATAAAAAGAAATGATGATGAAGAGCACCAACGATGCCGCGTGCGCGTATCGTTTCGTGATAATCATGCGTAAGTTAGGTTGGCCGCCGATATCTCGTCAGGCAATAGATAACCTATGCCGTGCCGCGCTAGACATACAATGGACCGACATCATGTCGTCTGTGATGTTCCCCCTACCGTTCTCCAACGAACACCACGAGGACGATGATTCGTACGGACCTGACTACGATTGATTATTTCTTGGGAGTTTGTTTTTCAGCGCCGTATAATTTTTCAGCATCTATGTCGGCGCCTGGCGGATATTGATACGGCACTATCTTGCGCGCGTAAGGTTCACCGTTCAAATCTACGTATTTATGCTCATGTAGGTCTTTATCGGTGATATTTTTAGCCGCCTGCATTACATTGCGAACACTATCCTTAAAATGCTTATCTAGGTCCCACTTCTTATCAAGCGACAACCCCTCAGGATGGTTCATCTTGTATACGTTCTCGCGAGCGACAGGAGAATTAACCGACGATACTAGGTAGGCTACGGCTTCGTTCATGAGATGGTGCATGTGATCTGGATGGCCTTTGCCCTGCAGATGCTCGTTGACGTTGTGGGGTGCGGTCACGTAATCTGGGAGCGCTGTCATGGCGTGGGTTATCATGGAGCGCGCCACGGGATGCATCGTCGAGTACATCTTGTTGATGAAGGCCTGACGCGACTTCCAACCATGTACGTCTGCGATCTTGTCAACAACGTTATGGTACGCCTCGTGCGCCACGTTGGCCTGCTGCGCGGTGGGATGTTCTTTGTGAGAAGGATGTTCTACGTCCACGCCCGCGCTGCCTAAACTCGATACTCCTTCTACGGCAGGATGATATTCTTCGCCCATGCGTCGCTTGATCTGCTTGTTGGAGAGAAGGGCCACCGATGATTCGGGGCGCGTCATGCTGCCAGGGAGTAACTTGGGCGCTTTGATGATGTGGATCTTCTCAAGTAGTTCCCACTGCGCGTTACTGTTAAATACTATGCGTTTCACCGAAAAACACCGGATTATTTTGTTTTGGGGGCATGCGGGACAGAGTCTATCAACTTCTTTCCCTCATCACTTAACTTGAGGTAGCGCGGGTCTTTCTTACGCTCGTCTGGGTGGATGTTACTCCACTCATCGCCCTTATCCCCTTTACGCTGTTTTTTAGCCGCTACTTTAAATTCTTTCTCGACGCGCGCCCTATCTGTGGTCGAACCTGACGTGGTATACCGATGCGCGGCCTTGTTTGGGCCTACGTTCTCGTATCGCTCGGCAACGCGGTTCTCTTTACGTTTTATGTTGTCTTTAGGATCGTATTGACCGCCACCCTTTGGACCATATTCACTTTTAAGTAAATATTTAAGTTCACACAGGTTTCTTGCTAGCGTCTCAAGTCGATCAAACACGTCATCGTATCTCATACTGACCGCTTTCGTTGGCGATAGATAAAACTCTACTATAAGTTAATTGTATCATGGGAAGAAGTAAGATGGGCGATTTTAAAAAGGTAGGGCCCCTGTTATAAGCGATCCTATAAGTCATTAACTCGATTACTAAGTGAAATATAAGCGAGTCACTCGTCGTCCGGCGCCCACCGCATGACGCTCGCGCCTTCTGGGAAATCGTCGAAATCGTCTACCCCGCTCCACAAACGTACCACGCATCTCTGCTTGCCGGCGCTGTCCATCTTGAACGGTCTCTTGCCGGTCTCCTCCAGCGTGAAGTCCACGTGCTCCGCCTCGAGCACGGTCTCCTCGTCGGTGTCAAGGTCAAGTATGGTCACGCGATACCTATCTGCCACGACGCTTCCCCTTCCGCCGCGCCTTGGCCTTTAACTTAGTCTTAGCCTCATTTTCCTCGTCCATCACCACGGCCAGGCAACCGCCGAACAGCACGAGCAACAACCAAGCGCCGAAGCCCAGCGCGTAGGCCTTGTTAGACTCCTCGCCCATCACCACGCACCCCAGCATCGCGAACAGCCAAATGCTCCCGAAGAACACGAACCCGAACACGCCTAGCGCGACCATGTTGATGAACGTCTTCACCATGATGTCGGCGAAGTTAAGAACGGTGCTCTTGCGCATGCGTGCCTCCAAGTGTTTTCTACCGGAGTTATACCCGGCGGAGGATGGAGCTTGAAGTGTGGTGAGGACCTCACCGGTGGAAGTGCTCCTGGAGATCGCCGGAGATACAAGCGTACGGGGTACCTTGGCGCCAGTTCCCCGCTGAGGGTGGCGGGCCATAAATTTCAGGATATAGAAGAGTACCGGTACCCGAAGCGCAGGTCCCCTTGGAAGGCTAGCGGGCCCTGTTTGCTGGGATGAGTCTTGGGCGCAGAGGATGAGCCGAGAAGGTATAGGGCTATAGTTGTGTGGGTAGGCGCGGCAGGTACCCGAACTGTTTAAAGGGATTCCTTAGGTTAATAAAGGTTACCGGGTACTGTTTTAATATAATATTATTTATTTTTAAATATTATTTAAAACCTATTTAATATATTATTATAAATAATAAATAAATAAATAATAAATTATATATATATAATATATATATAACAACAAGACTCACGGACGTGTCACACACAGAGGTGTTAATGGTAAGACAAGTGAAAGAGATCCGCGTCAACGCTCCTTCCGAGCACGAACAGATCACCATCTTGTTCACAGACGGCTCTTCCGAAGGGTTCTACACCAACAAGCACGGAGAGATGTGCATCCTTGACACAGAGATCCCCGTAGACATCACCATCGACATGCTCATGCCCTGCAAGATACGCGACTGAAGCGGTGTCGGTAAACCGGCTCACGGATGAGTCACTTAACGGAGGTACTGATGACAAGAGACGCTTATTGTTGCCAGCTCATCGACCAGATCGACGCCATCAAGAATGAGCTCAGAGAGTACGAGGACGAAGGAGAGCTTGGTCCTACTTGGCTCTACGCTCTTCTCCGAGACCTGACCTGGATAGACGGCAGGGAGACGATCGAGCTCTTAAAGGAAGCTGGCTTCATCCACTACTTCGGTAACATCAGGATCAAGTGAGCTGGTTCGATAACAAACCAACGATAAAGGGAGGATATATGAAACAGAGAGAAGCCGTATACTCAGCGACCATCAACGCGCTGCAAGAATCTGGCATCAAGTTCGAGAAGGGCATGGACGTCAACAAGGTCATGACCAAGGACATCAGGACCAAGATCATCAGCATAGTAGAAGCAGGCTTCAAGGCAGGGACCGTCACCTTCAAGGACAACGTCGGCAACAACGAGAAGATGTCTGATCCCTCCAAGCTCCACGCCTACGTGATAGGGTTGGTCAACAACTGGCATCGCAAGGACAAGGAACTCAACGGTGGGACGCAATATGCTCCCAAGAACCCTGGTTCAAGGACTGGACTGCAGGATCAGCAGCTGAAGGCGCTTCGGGCAGTAAGGACGCAGTTCGCAGACCAGCCCGAGAAGCTCGCGAAGATACAGGAAGCGATAGACAGCAGGATCGTGACCTTGAAGATGGGCAAGGCGACGAAGGTCAGCTTCAACTCAGCAGACCTTCCGACCGAGCTTGCCGAAGCGTTAGGCATCGACCAGACAGAGACCGAGTAAAGCTAAGCACCTCCGACGGGCTGGGGCTGGCCATTGATGGCTGGCCCCAGCCTGACACTGCTACGCCTGACTAATTTAATATATTATTATAAATAATAAATAAATAAATTATATATATATAATATATATATAACAACAAGACGCATGATGTGTCATAACCCCGAGGTGCTTATGAATAATACCTTCACTCTCACACGCATCCACTACTACCATAGCCGTCTCACCCTAACGTTCGCAGACGGCCGCAAGTTGCAATTCAACGCACCGGAGAGCGTTTATGGCTGGGGCAATGAGGAGGTCGAGGTCACCATCAAAGAGATAGAGGCTCACGACCCAGACTCGGAATGACTAAGTAAGCACATCTAACTCGGCTCACGGATGAGTCACTTAACCGGGAGGTACTTATGGGTGAATGGTATGAGAACGAGTCACGGTACACGCATGTTGGGTTCGTAGAGACTGGTGAGCACAGCATCTACGAGTTCGAGATCTACAGAGATCGACGAACCAACGATCTCGTGTGCTTAGACCACGAAGACCCGGACGCTCCGGTCAGCCTCAGCGAGGTCCGCGAATTCTTTAAGGAGCGCGGTGACTACGGGGTCTTTGAGGCCGAGATCAGGAAGGTCGTGCTCGATCAAGCCAACGAGGTGATCGAGAGAATCCTTAAGTAAGCGCAACTTACTCGACTCAAGGATGAGTCACTTATCTAGGAGGTACTGATGATAAAGATCACCGATAAAGAGATACGCTTGATTATGACTCTCGATGACTACGAACAGGCGTTCGATGCGCCGCTCGACATGATCTTGAAGGAGGTTGGGGTTGGGACGATCGCGGAATGGTTAGGCAAGCAGTTCCCTGGGTTCATGACGTACGATCAATGGTGTGTGACATATGAGGGCGGTATAGGAGAGTGGTTCAACAGCCGCGGCGGTTCAGTCTTCTACTGTGAGCTTGGCCTACTACTCATGGTTCTTGCAGATGCAGACAATGTATCAATAGTTGTCTTGCGTGGATAAGCGATGGGCGGGACATGATGTCCCGCCCTACCTCTCTACGCCCTACAGCCTGACACTGCT
>Ga0315284_10002048_pt1 | contig 28902 bp, 30 predicted proteins | sample YL17G09_16_MG_FD_203696 | JGI IMG/M metagenome (GOLD analysis project Ga0315284, IMG submission 203696) | Sediment microbial communities from Yellowstone Lake, YNP, Wyoming, USA - YL17G09_16 | ecosystem: Environmental > Aquatic > Freshwater > Lake > Sediment | place: USA: Wyoming | collected...
AATGATTTGACCTTTAATAATCCCCTCCATTTTATCATTATTTAGGATTAGTTTAAACCAATAAGTATAGTTGTCTGGATGCTCTAAAATGTCTTTTTTTAGATCGTTAATTTTAATCCATTTCCAGTCTTCAGCCTCTTCTTGATTAGGCTTTGGCTCTTTGCCAAACTTTCCGATAAAAACGTGGTCAAATTCGTGCTCAAACAGATCTCCTAATTTAACCATATATATGAAGCTGAATACTTCCTTCAATTCGGCAGTAAAGCCCATTTCTTCCTTTAATCTGATATTGGCACTAGATAACAGATCTTCTCCGGCTCTGGGATGGGAGCAGCAGGCATTGGTCCAGAGTCCACCAGAATGATATTTGGAACTGGCCCTTTTCTGAAGCAGCATCTCTCCTTGGGAATTAAAAATCAGAATGGAAAATGCTCTATGGAGCTGGCCTTTTTGATGAACTGAAAGTTTTTCTTCAGTACCAATCTGATTGTCTTTTTGGTCAACAACAATTAGTTCAGTCATGTTTAAAGATGGGGCAAAACCGAATGAATCGTGTACCAAATGGCAAATATTAAAAGCAATATAACTGCAATAACTTCAAAAGCAAGTGCTGGCATATTATGATAGGATATCAAAAAAACAAAGAAACGACAAATCAAAAGTGGGCATATCCCGACTCGAACGGGAAACCTCTACGATGTGAACGTAGCGCTCTAACCATTGAGCTATATGCCCGTTTTCTTAAAATATCAGATTCATGCCCAATAATCAATATTTGTAATTTATAAAGAATAATTTTAAAATTAACTAATGCAGGTTTTTGAATTCCATTTTAATCCCAGAGTAAAGAAGGATTTAATCTTTGACAGTTTCTGCCACGAACCGGAAAACGTCTATGAGAAAAGGCTGGGCAGTCTTTTCATGGCCGGTATCCTGAATAACGCCCTACCCCAGCACATTCAGTTTCTGCAAAACATTGCCAGAATCATTAAAGAGAAATATTACCGGTCGGCCTCAGCCAGTTCTGAAAAGGCTCTAAAGGAATCTTTAAGAAAGGCCAATGAGTATTTGGAAAAAATTGCCAAGAACGGCGATGTCAGCTGGCTGGGAAATCTGGGTTTTTGCGCCCTATCAGTAAAGGCTAATAGTATCAATCAGAAGAACTGGGAGGTAAATTACACCAAAGTCGGAGAACTGAAGATTTTTTTATTACGCAAAGGCCAGATAGTCGATATTGACCAAAAGGTTAAGTTTGATGAAATTGAGCCTTATCCTTTAAAAATATTTGGTAATATTGTATCCGGCAAATTGGTTGAAAGCGATATTCTTTTAATCTTAGATAGTGAAACATTGGATCTTTTCTTAAAAGAAAATTATCTAAAAGAAATAGGCCAATTCTCTCTATTGGGCCCAAACAGCGAAAGGCCAAAAAAGATTAAAAGCTTTTTTAACGGTAAAAGAGAAAATCTGGCCCAGGTTTTCGGGCTCTGTCTTTTAATAGTTTTGACTAACGAAACTTTGACTAAACAAAAGGAAACTATTGCCTTGTCCGTTAACTTAGGCAGGTTTTCTTTTAAGAAATTGTTTGGCCCCGTAGTGAAATTATTCAAAGCCCCAAAATTGAACTTTAACCTGAAAAGTCTGATTGATTATAAAAAACTAATTAAATTCAGCTTACCTAAGTTTAAATTGCCCAAACTGGAAATGAAAAACAACCAGCAGGCTTTTTTAATCATTCTCTTGATTTTCTGTGTTTTAGTCGGTTATACCATTTTCAACCGGCAGGAACAGGGCAAGTTACAGCTTTACCAAAAGCAGTTTGAAGAGATCAGGGGCAAAATGGAGCAAGCCGACAATTATCTGACCATAATCGACGTTAACCCCCAGGCCAAAAAATCAGCAAATAAGATACTAAATGAAATGTGGAAAAGCATCATTGAACTGGAAAAATTTGAAGCTGATTTTACTCCGGAACTGGCTAACGATCTTTCCGGTCTTAAAGAAAAAGTTTCGCTAAGCTTAAAACAGCTTAATCAGCTGGTAGAGATAGAAGAACCGGACCTCTTTTTTGAATTCAAGGTCAAGGAATTCATTCCCCAGAAAATGGTATATTTCAATGACAAGCTGTATTTTTTCAGTCCTTTTGCCAATAACTTGATTGAAATAAATCAAGAAAAAGAATTAAAAATATTGACCACTGACCGACAGATTAACTTTGCCACTCCCCTTTCCAGCCATCTTCTGCTTTTCTCTGTCCCGGACCAATTGTTGGGAATAAAGAACGGCCAGCTTGATAAATCATTCAAAATTGACGATTCCTTAGGATCTAATTTCAGCGACCTGGCCAACTACAGGTCAAACCTTTACTGCTTGGACAAAGAGAACAGAATAATCAAATACAATTACTTGGGTGACTTCCAGTGGGACAATCCTTTGGTCTGGTTAGAAAACGAAAAAGCTATTGATTACAAATCAATAGCTGTCGATAGTTCCGTCTGGCTGATATCCAAAGACAATACCCTTGATAATTATTATACCGGCAAATTACAGAAAAATATTAGCATTAATATTTTTCCTGAGCCGGAAGACTTCTCAAAAATTTACACTGATATCCAGACCCCCAATTTATACTTATTGGAGCCTATCCAGAAAAGAATAGTCATAACAGACAAATCAGGCAATGTGATAAAACAGTTTCAAAGCCAGAAATTTGACAGCCTTTTGGATTTATCCGTCTCTTCGGACGCAAAAACCATCTGGCTGCTTAACGGCCTGAAGGTGTATCAAATAAACCTCTAATTACTTTAAGGTAATTTTGGCTCCCACTGCCTCGAATTTCTTCTTGATGTCTTCAGCCTCTTCTTTTTTGGCGTTCTCTTTGATTATCTGGGGAGCGCTGGCTGCAGCATCAACCAAATCCTTGGCTTCTTTTAAGCCTTTGCCAATAGCGTCTCTTACCACCTTGATCACATCGATCTTCTTGTCACCTACTGCGCTCAACTCAACATTGAAAATGCTTTTTTCCTCAGCCTGAGCAGCAGCTTGGTCAGCTTGAACCGGAGCTGCCACGGCAACCGGAGCCGCAGCGGAAACGCCGAACTTCTTCTCTAAAACCTTAACCAGTTCAGCCAACTCCAAAACGCTCATCTGTTCAATCTCTTGAACCATCTTCTTGAATTTTTCTGGAACCTCGATTTTTTCGTTTTTTTCTTCTGCCATATAATTATTTATTAATCGTACTTAATGCATATAATAGACCTTTAATATTACCTTCTAAAACATTGACAAAACCGGATAGAGGGGCGTTGATGCTATAAACCAGTCTGGCTAACAGTTCTTCCTTAGCCGGAAGCTGGGCTAAAGCAATCATCTCCTCTCTGTCCCTGTACTTATTCTCCAAGTATCCGCCCAAAATCTTAAGGTTTTCGTTGCTTCTGGAAAACTGATAGGCAATTTTAGCCGGTGAAATCTCGTCTTTAAACCCAAAGATCAAAGCAATTTCCTCTTTGAAGTTCTTTTTGTCAAAATCCATTTTTCCATCTTTTAAAGCGATTTCAGCCAAGGTTTTTTTCACTACCTGGATCTTGGCGTCAACTGCTTTTAAATTCTTTTTCAAATCAGAAACATCCTTTACTTTAAGCTTGGTTATTCCAACCAAAACAATCGCTTTTTGACGAGCAACTTTATCCTTTAAATCAGCCAGTATCTTCTTTTTTTGTTCTTTAGTCGAAGCCATAAACAAAAAGCCTGCTAACCGCAGACAAAAAGATAATAATTCCTAAAAAAGAAATATGATCACCTCGAGGGGACTTATTCAAATGCCCCTTGTCTACGGTATATGTTTTATAGTAATACTTTATCCTATTGAGCCATTGCTGTCAAGACTTCCACAATCACCAGGCCGAATTGATCGGCCGCATCCGGCCCCCAGGCGGTAATGATATTTCCGTCAACCACCACTGACCGGGCATCGTACTTTGCCCCGTTATCCTCTAAAATCTTAATGGCTGATTGATCATTCGGAGCAGACCAGACCGTGGCGTTCTTAGCGTTTAAAACACCGGCTTTGGCTAAAATAGTAGGAGCTATGCAAATGGCGGCCAAAAGCTTCTTCTCAACAACAGCTTCTTTAGCCAGCTTGTAAGAATCTTCGTTATCCAGATAAGTTAAGGCTCCTGATCCCCCGATAAAGACAACTGCGTCAAAGTCTTTCAGATTGACATCTTTAACCAGGAGATCAATCTCTGCTTTACCCCCTTCCGCACCTAAAGCTGTTCCTTTCTGTGTACTGGCAGTTTTTACCAAGGCGCCGGCAGCCAGAAAATTGTTCATGGGAATGAAATATTCCGGATCCCTGAAATCCTTAAAAGCAATTACCATTAGAACAGATTGTTTTTCTAAGGCCTTGGTCATGATAATTCGGGAATCTAGTTCAGTTGAGTTTGCTGCGTTTTCATCATTTATACTCTTTTCTTCTTTTGCCTTGTTTTCAATAGACCCTTTATCCAATATTTCCTGATAGGTAGTAAAGGTCTTGTAAACAAAGCCTCCAATCAATACCAGTATAATACAAATCCCGATTAAAAGGGATACATTACTGTTCTTAGTCATTGTTCTTTAAATACTTGTATTTGGCAATATTATGCTCGTCCAAGGTCCGGCTGAAAATGGTTTTCCCTTCCGGCGTGGAAAGATAGTACCAATAGGCGCTGGTTTTAGGATAGACTGCAGCCTCGATGCTCTCAAGACCGGGATTAGAGATCGGGCCCAGAGGGAGTCCCAGGTATTTGTAGGTGTTGTAAGGGGAATCAATCTTAGTTTCCTCGCCTGAAACCCTGGTGGTTTTCTTCCCGGTAATATAGCTGACCGTGGCATCCACCTGAAGAGGAAATTTGTTATTCATTCTCTTCCATAATATACCGGAAACGATCTTTTTATCCTCCATGGTTTTAACCTCTTTTTCAATTAAAGATGCCATGGTAATGACATCAAAAACGGTCTTTTTCTGCCTTTTAATCTCATTTCTTAATTGATCGGACAAATGGTTGTTAAAATTATCCAGCATGATCTTTAGGATTGCTTCCGGTTCTTCGTTAAAGTATAGCTGGTACGTGTCTGGAAAAAGAAAACCCTCTAAACTCAATTGATCGGGCGCACCATTTAAAAACGAATAAAGGCTTTTCACTTCCCTGATCTTAAAAGGCAATTCCATGCCGAGTTCTTCTTCTACCTGGGAAAGATTAAAGCCTTCAGGTATGGTCAACTTTCTTTCCACCACTTCCCCTTTAACAAAACGTTCTGCAATTTCTAAAATGTTCATTGAGGATGATACAGCATAAGTACCGGCTTTGAGCTTACCGGAAATGCCTTTAAAAAACGTGTAGAATTGGAAAGAAAAGCTCCATTGAACAAGTCCCTGTTTTTCCAGATTTAAAGATATGGTTTTGGATCCCTGGCCTTTTTCAATCTTAAACAGAACCTCTTTTGAATCGAAATCCTTGGGCCAGTAAATGGACTGCCAAAACAAAAATAGGCTGATTAAAGCTATCAAGGAAATTAATATCAATTTGCTTTTTTTATTCATTGCATCCATGTCCTCTGCTTAATTTAACGGAATTTCAATTTGTAATCAAGGGCACAAAAACAAAGCCGGGGAATTCCTCTGAATCCAGGCCTTTTTCAGTTTTAATGAATCTGAAGATGGAAGTGTTGATCGGTGCAACAATCCTGCCTCCTGTCTTTAATTGCTTGACCCAGGAATCAGGCAGTTTGGTTGCAGAAGCTGAAACTAGTATCTTGTCAAAGGGAGCTTCTTTTTCATATCCTTTGGATCCGTCAAGGCAGAATGTTTCAACAATCCCTTTTTTTAAATAGTTATACTTGGATATATTTCTATCTCCTAATTCTTTTACTTCCGGTATCAGCTCCAGGGCAATTACTTTTCCTTTTTCTTTCACCGTTTCTGCCAAAAGAGCGGTTGTCCAGCCAGAACCGGATCCGATATCCAGAATCTTTTCACCTTGTTTGGGATCAAGCAGTTCCAGCATAAAAGCCACTACAAGTGGCTGGGAAATTGTCTGGCCGGAACCAATGGGAAGGGCTTCGTTTACATCAGCCAGGTCTTTCAATTCCTCTGGCAAAAAATCCGCTCTTTTAACCTTTCTAAAAGCCTTGATTAATTCCTCTGTTTTCAGAAATCCCTGTTCAATTAGATAGTCAACTACTGCCATTTCTTGAGTATATGTCTGAGTTTAAATTTCTGCCAGAAACCGAGCCGGTCAATGAAAAGAATGGCGTCCAAATGGTCAATCTCATGTTGTATAACTTTGGCTCCCATACCTTCTGCTTTGATTCTTACCTGCTCGCCTTTGGCGTTCAAAGCCTCTATTTCCACCTGAATCGGCCTTTTAACCTCCAAATACAAACCGGGGAAACTCAAGCAGCCCTCTTCTATTGCATCCATTTTCTTTCCTTTAAAAATGATTTTGGGATTGATCAAAGCTTTGGGCCCGGTCTTGGTATTAATGACAATTATTCTTTTTGATTCCCCGACCTGAGGCGCAGAAAGGCCTATTGCCTGGTCCTGATCCATTGTTTCTATCATATTGTAAATTAAAGTGCTGATATCGTTGGATATCTCTTTTACCTCTTGGCTCTTCTTTCTTAAAACAGGGTCAGGATATTTTCTAATAGTTAATGTGGCCATGATTAATATATGATAATATTTATTCGTATTTTCTCAAAGCTTCTACCGGCTTTAAAAGAGCGGCTTGTCTGGCCGGAACCATTCCGGACAAACATCCCACGACAAAGGAGAATACCAAGCCGAAAATAATCAGGCCTGGAGAAACGGATGCGTAAAAGTAAAATAAGGGATGAACCTGTCCGTACATCTCAATGCTTTTGGCAAGCAGCACGCCCAAAAGCGTGCCGCCTAATCCGCCGGTAAATCCAATAATTCCTGCTTCAAACAGGAAGATGAAGAGTATTGCCGAATTCGGGGCGCCGATTGCTTTCATGATCCCGATTTCCCTGGTCCTTTCTCTGACCGAGGTGAACATGGTGTTCATTATGCCGATTCCTCCCACAATAATGGCAATGCTGGCAAAAGCAATTATGGCGATCTCGATAACAGCCAGCATACTTTCAGCTATTCCGCTGATCTTTTCAGAGGTGATCACTGAAAAATCTGCCTCGTCCGTACCAGCCCTTCTCTTTCTGGTTTTTTCCAGATTATTCTTCAAATCTTCAGCTACCTGATTCAAGGACGCTCCTTCCTCAATTTTTACCATGGCTATTTGGGCTGAACCCGGTTTCTGACCAGTGATATCCTGGTAAATGTCCATATCCATATAAACAAAAGTGTCGTCGGTCTTGCTGCCCAAAGAATTCAAGATGCCCACGACCTGGAACTTCCTTCCCTTGATCAAGATTTCAGTATCGACCCTGACTTTTTGGTTAAACACTTCGTTGGCTACCTGCTGCCCGACAATAACCTCATTCTTTCCTGAGATCGGCCACCTTCCTTCAGCCAGGCTCCAGCCCTGATAATCCTGCAATAATTCTAAACTTTCCTTCCAGGGCTGCCCGGCGATAAAAATGGTCTTACCCTCATCCTTATACCTGGCCACGCTACCCGTATATGACATGGTTAACACCTTGTCCACGCCTTTGGTCTTTTTAATGGCGCTGACATCATCTCTCTGCAGCTGGTCTCCGCCCATCATCATCATTATCGGATTGGCCTCTGAGCCGGGCATGACAAAAATCATTTCCCCGCCCAATGACTTTAATTGCTTGGTAATTGTTTCCTTAATGCCCTCGCTTAAAGAAAGCAGGCTGATAATCAAGAATACGCCGATGACAATGCCTAAAATGGTAAGCCAGCTTCTCAAAGACCTGGTCCTGATGTTTCTAAAGGCAATATTAAAATATTCTTTTATTTGCTCCATAGTACTTTGGCGCCCTGCTGATGATTAGCAAGAATCTGTCCGTCTTTGATGTTGATTACATCCTTAGAGTAGCTGGCAATCTGCGGATCGTGGGAAACAACCACAATGGTTTTTCCTTCTCTTTTGTGAAAGTCGGTTAATATCTCCATGATCTTCTTGCCGGTAATTGAATCAAGGTTACCGGTCGGCTCGTCAGCAATAACCAGCTCCGGGTCATTGGCAAAAGCCCTGGCAATAGCCACTCTTTGCCTTTCACCACCGGAAAGTTCTGTTGGCAGATGGGTGATTCTTTCTTTTAACCCCACTGCTTCCAATAGCTCTTTAGCCTTCTTTTCTCTTTTTTCTACGGGAGTTTTTTGAAAGACCATGGGCAACATAACATTTTCTAAAGCAGTCAGATTGGGCAAGAGATTGAATTCCTGAAAAACAAAACCAATGATTCTTCCTCTTAACTGGGATAACTGGTCTTCAGTGAGATTGGCAATGTTTTTGTCTTTTAGAATCACCTTGCCTTTGGTTGGAAAATCCAAACAGCCGATCATGTTTAAAAGAGTGGATTTGCCTGATCCGGAAGGCCCCATGATCGTAACAAAAGCGCCCTCGTCTATTTCCAGGTTGATATCTTTTAAGGCGACCAGATCCACTTTTCCTAGCTTATGGATCTTCCAAACATCTTCTAGTTTAATTACAGCTTCTGGCATTAAATTATCTAATGACTACCTTCTCCCCTTCTTTTAGACCGGAGACAATCTCTATCAGGCCGTTGCTGCCTTCCAGTCCAATTTTTACCTCCCTTTGCTCAATATTATTTTCAGATTTAAAGACCTCAACAAATCTTTTTCCGTTCTTTTTGTCTACAGCCAGATCAGGAACAACCAAAACATTGTCCTTATTGGCGGTTTTAATCACCAAATCAGCGCTCATACCCGGCTTAATACCTTGGGGCATATCTAGAAACCCAACCATCACTTTATAATAAACCACCCCGTCAATCAGCTTCTCAGCCGGATCAATAGAAACAACCTTTCCTCTAAACAGCTGGTCGGGGAAAGAAACAAGGGTGATATCAACCTCATTGCCAACCTCTGTTTTAACCACGTCCTCCTCATAGATATTGGCTTCGATCTTGTAAGGATTTTCAGGCAAAACAGTGATAAAAATATCTGAAAAAGCGGAAACAACCAGCTCTCCCACTCTTTTGTTAATCTCAGCCACTTGGCCGTTAACCGGGCTGCGTAGAGCGGCGTCTTTGATCTTAATTTCCAAAAGCCTGTTCGAAGCGCGGGCCTGATCAACTTTTGCCTGATATAAATCAATATCTTCAGTTCTAGCCGGAGCAGTTAATACACTTAAAGCGTCTTTAGCAACATTTAAAGCTCCTTTGGTAGTATCAACTGTTGCTTTAGCAGTGTTAATATTGTAATCATTGGTCAAAGCGGTTGAAGATATGGTTTGCAGACTGGTATTGATATTGGTAAGCGCGGTATTGATATAAGTGCGGTGGGTGTCTAAAGCAGTTTTATCAGTAGCAGACACATTATTGCGGTAATTAATACTTTCGCAGGCTTCCCTAATAGTCTTTAAAGCAAAAGATATTTTATCAAGCTCTTTCTTTGTTTCCACTAAGTTTGTATCCATTAGCTGAAAGTTGGATTTATCAGCATCAAGATAGGGCTTCATTTTATTGACGCTTGATCTGATTGAATCAACGCTGTTACTTACTGTGCCCATTTCCTGGTCAGCCCTGTAAAAATAGGTCCTTTGTACATAGTCAGCAGAATTCAAAGCATTATAGGATTTAAGGTAAGCATCATTAATTGCTTCTAAAGCGTCCTCATAAACGCTGCTTAAACTGTTATTGGTCTGAGCCGTAATGTCTTTTAGATTCTGCTCCGCATTCTTTGAAGCGATCTCCGCATTTGCCACAGTTGTCTGGGCGGCCTTAATCTCCTCCTGACCGGCTCCCTTTATTATCTTATCCAACTGGGCCTGGGCTAAAGCCAGAGCAGCTTTTGCTTCCTGGTACTGGACTCCTAAATCAGTAGTTTCTAGCACTGCCAAAACATCTCCTTCTTTTATCAGGGCCCCAACTTCAGTGTAAATCTTTTCAATCCTTCCTGCGTTCTTAAAGCTTAAATTTAGCTTATCCCCTTTCTGGATTTGGCCGGTCTCAGAAACTTCCTGGACAACATTGCCGATACTAACATCAGCCAAAGTAAATTTGGGTTTTTCCTTCTTAAAGAATAATTGATATATGACACCAACCAAAACAGCGGCAATAATTATTATGAGAACGATATTTTTCTTGTTCATTTTCATATATTAAATACGACTTAAAACTAACGATTAAGGAATAATCGACTAAAGACCTTAAGTTATTTTATAACAATTGAGTGGATTTTTCAATTTAGAAACAGACTTACTAAGAGTGCATCTAGTTATCCCCAATTCTAGTCAAGGATAATTATACTAATGACAAGGACCAGTGTCAATGTTAATAAAGCGAAAACGCATTCAAAAAAAAGAATGCGCATGTATCAATCAGTGGGTTCTTCTTGGGCCCCTATGAGCATGCCTATTGCGAAATTGCGATGCCAGCGATTGGGACAGTCCCTTGAGGCAAATAGGCGAAGGCACATTCGGAACATTCTCTTGCGGCCGTAGACAAGCCGATCACCCTCTGGCCCGTCAGCCAACTCCTGCAAGCTAAGGGGGATGACATATTTCCATGTCCCCTTGCTTGGAAGTCTCGTTTCCAGGGTATCAGCCGTGCCAAGAATTGTGACCAGTGCGAGATCAGTACCACCCTCGGGAACTGCTGGGTACATCGCCGGCATTGCTTGAATAGAAGGCCATTGAATGCCTGTCTGTTCATGCAATATACGCAAGGCCTCTTTGCCAAGAAATCTTTCATCAATTGCAACCCTGGATGCAGCTGCCTCCACTACACCGCCTGGTAGTTCCCAGTCGCCGACAAAGGATCCATCTTCTGCTTCCCGCCTCCTAAGAAGAAGGCTACCTTCTATGGGGCTGAATATCCCCACGAAGATACCGATTGTTGGTTGCCATTTTGTCAATTTGCTTCCTCCTGATCTGGACAGATTTGCCGCCCAATGTGATTATTATATAGATTTGTTTCTTTTTGTCAACCAATAAAAAAGCGGGGGCTGAGGGAGTCGAACCCCCATCAATGCTTTTGGAGAGCACTATTCTGCCATTAAACTAAGCCCCCGAACGAATTACTTCTTTGTCTCTTTGTGAATGGTGTGCTTGCGGCAAAACTTGCAAAACTTCTTTAATTCCAATTTAGCCTCAATAAGTTTGGGTTTCTTGGTAAAGTAATTGATCCTCTTGCACTCCTGACATTGTATTTTAAGGAATGGTTTTTTTGTTGCCATATATTTTCTTTTCTGAGCCGGAGAAGGGAATCGAACCCATGACCTTTTTCTTACCAAGAAAACGTTCTACCACTGAACTACTCCGGCTTCATATATTATTAGAGTTTATCTAAAATGTTTTCTAAAAGAAGAATAACAGAATTTTAAAAAGATATCAAGTTTCTTGAATAATAAAAAACGGCGAGAATAAAAAATTTTCTGCCGCATCAGGAAGGAAAAACCCCTTTGATCTTTAAAACTTGAAACGCTTCGGAATAGCCAATATTTTTTCCTTCATGCATTGCTCCACGGAATGCATTTATTCCCAGGCAGGCATACTCGTATCTATCTACCGCCTGGGTTTTATGTTCACTCAGAGCTGCCATTTTTTTCTCGACAGATCGAGTGATGTCTTCAAAGAAGTTAGGAGCTGTAAGAGGCGTCCAGACTTCGTAAGCCAGGATGATAGAAGTCGAAAAGAAGGGCTGTTCAATACTGCCGAACTGCCTAAACCATTTGCTAGGCGCCATGTTAATTGCATTGAAAGCAACCTTACTCACGATCTGGTGATCCAGATGGGCCTCGAGAATATGAGGGATATAGCAGACGTCTGGCTGAATCCGTCTGACTAAATCAATGAGTCCAAATAGGACCCTTTCTTCGTCCAGTCTCCAAGGCTTTTCATCAAGGAAGAAAAGATTTTGATCCTTGATGCCGAGGCGGTTGGCCGCGCTCCGTGTCTCCATCTTCCTTAGAGCAGTAAATGTGTCAGCACGAAACTCCTGACATTCTGCATCTCCGTTTGTCACGTAAATAACGAAGACTTCTCTGTTTTTTTCCAAATGGTTTACGATGCTGCCTCCGCACCCGATAATATCATCATCCGGATGAGGTGCAAAGACTAAGATTTTTAGGTTCTTACCCTGACCTGTCATTTCTCGTTTCACATCCTTCCAAGGTTTTTGCAATAGCTAGTCTTACATTTTAAAGGGCTGTAAAATATTAATATACTAACAGAAATGACGATTTTGTCAAATTAAAAAATGGAGATGATATTGTGGGCAGAGAGGGATTCGAACCCCCGAAGGCGTGAAGCCACGACGTTTACAGCGTCGCCCAGTTGGCCGCTTTGGTATCTGCCCGAACGTATTCTATCTTAACAGATGTTTCATCTTTTGCCAACATCTTTTTTCCTCTCCTTCCTCCACTCTTTGATCTTTTTGTGGTCTCCGGAAACAAGAACCTTGGGAACAACCCATTTCTTTCCTTTCCCGGCCATAAACTTTTCCGGCCTGGTATATTGGGGATATTCAATAAAAGCCTTTTCCTTGGTAATCCTTTCTTTTAAAAGCTCTGGCTTTCCCAATACTTTAGGAACCAGCCTAGTAATTGTTTCCATTAAAATCATGGCCGGCAATTCCCCGCCCATTAGATCAAAATCCCCTATTGATAATTCCATGTCAGCCAGATGCTTTGCCACCCTTTCGTCAACACCCTCGTATCTTCCGCAAATCATGATTACCTGCTTTGTTTTAGAAAGATTAAAGGCTAATTTCTGGTCGAACTTTTTTCCCCTGGGAGTAAAAAGAATTACTTTTGATCCTTTCTTTTTAATCTTTTTTAAAGCCAGATAGATCGGTTCAATCTTTAAAACCATGCCCAAACCCCCTCCGTAGGGTCGGTCATCAACAGACTTGTGCCTGTCTTTGGTATATTTCCTTAAATCGTGGATATTGATCTTAATAAGCTTTTTTTCCTGGGCCTTTTTAATGAAAGATTCTTTGAGATAGGAATCAAAAATATTAGGGAAAATGGTGATGATATCAAATGTCAGCATACAATTAAAAGAAAACAGCGCTAATTGGAACAATATAGCACTGTTTCCCTATTGTGTAAACAATTTCTAAGTTTAGAGTTTCAATTCATCGAGCCCTTCCTCCGCACTAGTGGCCCTCTTTGCAGAAACTCTGCCACCGGCCGGTTCCTCGATCTTTAAGTTCACTCTGGCGTGATTCTTAAGACCGACAATGCGAACCAGGTTTCTGATGGCTCGAGCAGTTGATCCGGCTCTTCCAATAATCTGACCCATGTCTTCGGGGTTAACCGTCAAAGAAAGTAGAACTCCCATTTCGTCAACCTTTCGGTCGATTTTGACATCGTCTGGATGATCAACAAGAGCTTTCACAATGAACTCAAGAAAATCTTGATCACTGGGCTTTGTCATATTCTTTTCTGAATTACTGATTTGATCGTTCTAGTAGCCCGACCTTTCCTTAATTCTATCAAGAGAATCTCGAAAAGCTACTATATGATATTCTATTTCATTTAAGCGATTTGTCAAGATTGTTTTTGTTCGGTCTTCGGCTGCTCAGGAGCTGCTGCTTCTTCTTTCTTTTCTTCCTTAGGAGCCTCTTGAACCGGGGTTTCAGCAGGTTTTTGCGCAGCTGGTTTTGGCTCAGCTTCTGCTTCTTTAGTCTTCTTTGCCTTCTTATGCACGTCAATCTTTTTTCCCTCAATAATCTTTCCCGAAACCAAGAGATTGTGAACCCTATCCGAAGGCTTGGCTCCTACCGAAATCCAATACTTGATCCTCTCACCTTTTAATGATTTCTCTTTGGTCAAAGGATTGAAAAAACCAACCTCCTCAACCGAACGGCCTCTTTTAGCAGATCTTTTGCTCTCCGTTACCACGATCCTAAAAAAGGGCTGATTCTTTTTACCGATTCTTTTAAACCTGATAACTAGCATGTTTTTACCATTTTTTAATTTTTAATCCGTTTTTAGCCGCTTCCCCTTCTGCTTCCTGTTTGGAAGATCCTTCTCCCTTGGCAACCAGCTCGCTACCCAAGTAAACTCCTACGATAAACTGCTTGGCATGGTCAGGACCCCACTGCTGTAAAACCTTGTAGCTGGGAGTAATACCCGCTCTTTCCTGGGCTTCCTCCTGGAATCGCGACTTGTCATCTTTATAAAGACCTTTTTCAATAATTTCCGCCAATTTCACAAGTAAATACTTTTTAATGATTTTCTTTGAAGTTTCGTATCCTAAATCAAGATATATTGCTCCTATTAAAGCTTCAAAGGTGTTGGACAAAATATACTGCCTGGCTTTTCCCTCTTCTCTTGACTCACCTTTGGAAAGCAGCAAATATCCGTTAAAATTCATTTCTTTAGCTAGTTCAGCTAAAATCTTGGCATTAACCAGGGCTGCCCGCCAGTTAGTCAGTTCCCCTTCTGATTCTTTCGGATATTTCTCATATAGCCATTCGGTAACAATTAACTCTAGCACCGCATCGCCCAAAAATTCAAGCCTTTCATTGTTATCCAAACAAAAATCCGGATTCTCATTTAAAAAAGACCGGTGGCAGAAAGCCTGCGTCAGCAGATCTTTATTCTTGAACTTGATGCCTAATTTTTTCTCAAAACTTGAAAAGTCTTTCATATTTACTTTGCTTGATTTTCAATTTCTTTGTAAACCGTGCCCAAAACACCGTTAATGAACTTACCCGAGCTCTCGCCTCCGAAGCTCTTGGCTAATTCGATTGCCTCATTGATTGCTACTTTAGGAGGAACCTCTTCTTTATTACCGTACATCAGTTCGTACAGACCGATCCTTAAAACGTTTCTGTCAACAATGGTAATCTGGTCAATTGGCCATTCCGGAGCAGCTTTTTCAATCACCTTGTCAATCTTTAAAATGTGTTTCAATACTCCGGTAACCAGTTCCCAGATAAAAGTCTTATCCTCTATGCCCGGTCCAAACTCCTGGATGTTTTTATCAACAACCTTTTCCAAATCATGCTTCTTACCTAAAAAATCCCACTCATAGAGTGACTGCATTACAATTGACCTTGATAAATGGCGAGAAGCCATGTTTTTATTACTTTTTGGAAAGTTCTTCAAAGCTCAAGGACTTTTTATCAGCTCCTGCTTCGGCCTGGTGAGCTGCCATTTCTTTTTCCTTGGCTTTTCTTTCTTTTTTATTCAATTTTGTCAAAGTATCAATTACTTCCACACCCTTGTAATATCCGCAGCTTAAGCAAACCCTATGAGGCAAAACCGGCTTGCCGCATTTCGGGCAAACTGACAAAGAAGCGACCTCCAGGTACAGGTTTAGCCTTCTTTTATTCCTTCTTGATTTGGTATGTCTCTGTTTTGGTACCGGCATATCTGTTTAGCAAATATATTAAAACAATAGCAGAAATTAATGATTTTGACAATAGAGGGATTCAAGACTCTTTAACCGGATAAAAGCTTCTCCTGTGTATTTTACAGGGTCCGTGCTTTTTTAGCATTTTGACATGATGATAAGTGGGATATCCTTTGTGCTTTTTAAATCCGTATTGGGGATACTTTTCATCCAGGCTCTCCATAATCCCATCCCTTTTCACCTTGGCAATAATGCTGGCCGCCATGCAGGAAAGAACTTTTTCATCTGCTTTGACAATTGCTTTCTGCCTTGTTTTGCTATTAATGTTAATATTTCCGTCAAGAATTAAGAAATCAGCTTTTTCTTTCTTTGTTTCCAGATTCCTCACCGCCTTCTCCATAGCCAGCTTGGTGGCCTCTAAGATGTTGATTTTATCAATAACCTTTTCTGAAACCCTGGCAAATCCCCATTCAATCTTCGGGTTTTTAATAATTAACGAATAAAAATGGATTCTTTGCTTTTTAGACAGCTTTTTTGAATCCCGCAGTTTCTCAAATGGTTTTAAATCAATGCTTTTGTTAAATAGAACTGCAGCAGCAGCAACCGGGCCGGCCAAAGGGCCCCTGCCAGCCTCATCAATACCCACTATTCTCTTAAAACCTTTGTTCCAAAGCCTTTTTTCTTCTGTAAACTTGACCATTATCATATGATAATCAAAGGGCTTTGCTTTTGTCAAAAAAATCAGATAGAATGGAGTAATTGTCCATATGAAATTCACCCATTTACACGTGCACAGCCACTATTCTCTACTTGACGGTCTGCCCAAAATAGACGAGCTTTTAGATTATACTAAAGAGCTGGGAATGGACTCAGTTGCTTTAACTGACCATGGTAACATCTACGGTGCTGTGGAATTCTTTAAAAAAGCCAAGGCAAGAGGAATTAAGCCTATTATTGGTTGCGAACTGTACCAAAGCCTTGAAAAAATGACTGATAAAAGGCCAAATATCGATGATAAAAGGTATCACATAATACTTCTAGTCAAAAACGAAGAGGGGTATAAAAACCTTACCAAACTCATAACCAAAGCGCACTTGGAAGGCTTCTATTACAGGCCAAGAATTGATGAAGAATTATTAAGCCAGCATGCTAATGGCTTGATTGGGCTTTCTGCTTGCCTGGCCGGAAAAGTACCAAAGTTAATTCTTTCAAACAAGATGGAAGAAGCGGAAAAAGCAGCTTTAAGATACCAGGAAATATTCGGACCGGGTAACTTCTATCTTGACATTCAAAACCATCCCAACTCTCAAGACCAGAAAAAGGCAAATCAGGCATTAATAGCCATATCCAGAAAACACAATATTCCTTTGGTAGCCACCAACGACATTCACTACCTCAAATCCGAGGATGCGGATGCCCAAGACATACTGATGCTGATCAACACCGGAGCCAATCTCAATGACCCGGAAAGACTGACTTTAAAAGCAGATGATTTTTCCATGAAATCTCCGGAAAAAATGATTGAAGACTTTAAAGATCTTCCTGAGGCAATTACAAACACACAAAAAATCGTGGACAGCTGCAATTTTGAATTTGATCTGGGAAAGGTAAAGCTGCCTGAATTCCAGGTGCCCAACGGAAAAACACCGGAGCAATACTTGGAAGAGCTTTGTAAAGAAGGTCTAAAAAAAAGGTTTGGTGACAATCCCAGTAAAGAAGTGATGGAGAGATACAATTACGAGCTTTCCATAATTAAACAGACCGGATTTATTTCATATTTTTTGATTGTCCAGGATTTTGTCAATTGGGCCAAACAGCAAAGAATTGTAGTTGGCCCGGGCAGAGGCTCGGTGGGAGGATCTTTAGTCGCCTATCTTTTAAACATTACTAACATTGATCCTTTGAAATATAACCTGCTTTTTGAAAGGTTCCTTAATCCGGACCGTATTTCTCTTCCTGATATTGACCTTGATTTTACTGATAGAAGAAGAGACGAGGTGATTAATTACGTGAGTAATAAGTACGGCCGGGACAAGGTGGCCCAGATAATCACTTTTGGAACCATGGCTGCCAGAGCTGTGGTTAGAGATGTGGGCAGGGCTTTGGGTTATACCTACAGCTATTGCGACCGGGTGGCTAAACTAATTCCCTTTCAGATGTCTTTAAATGACGCATTAAAAAGAGTTGGAGAGCTTAAAGCCTTATATGAAGAAGACGCTGAAGCAAGAAAGCTGATTGATTATGCCAAGAAACTGGAAGGAGTAGCCAGGCACGCATCAACTCATGCCTGCGGAGTAGTAATTTCAGCCACTCCTTTGGACACCATCGTTCCCCTCCAGCACCCGACCCAGGATGATGAAGCCATTGTCACCCAGTTTGAAATGCATTCAATTGAAGACTTGGGCCTTTTAAAAATGGATTTCTTGGGATTAAAGAACCTAACCATTATTGAAGATACTTTGGCCAGAATATACAAGGTGCACGGATTTAATCTGGATTTGGAGAAGGTGCCTCTTGATGACAAGCAGACTTTTCGCTTGTTCCAAAAAGCGGAAACAGTAGGCGTGTTTCAGCTGGAATCAGAAGGAATGAGAAAATATTTAAAGCAACTAAAGCCCACTGAGTTTGAAGATATTATTGCCATGGTTGCCCTTTATAGGCCGGGTCCTATGCAGCATATTCCTGACTATATTGCCAGAAAACACAATAAGCAGGAGGTCCAATACATACACCCAAAGCTCCAGCCGATCTTAGAAAAAACCTATTCTATCCCTGTTTATCAGGAACAGATCATGCAAATTGCCCAGCAGCTGGCCGGCTTTACCCTGGCTGAAGCTGATGTATTAAGAAAGGCTATCGGAAAAAAGATCAAGAAGCTGTTAATGGACCAAGAAGAAAAGTTTATTTTAGGCATGAAAAAGAACGAAATCAGACCGGAAATCGCAAAAGAAATCTGGAACTGGATTGAACCTTTTGCCAGCTATTCATTTAATAGAAGCCATGCTGCTGCCTATGCCATGATCGCTTTTCAAACTGCCTATCTTAAATCCCATTATCCGGTTGAATTCATGGCTGCGCTCCTGACCTCGGAAAGAAATGATATTGACCGTATTTCAATTTTAATCAACGAAAGCCGGGAAATGGGAATAGAAGTCTTGCCTCCTGATATCAATGAAAGCTTTACCTTTTTCGGAGTCGTGCCCAAGAAAAATCAAATTAGATTCGGGCTTTCAGCAATTAAGAACGTGGGCTCGGGCATAGTGGAAACCATTGTTGAGGAAAGGAAAAAGAACGGACCCTTCGCTTCCATCGAGAACTTTGTTACGAGAATCAGCTCCAAGGATCTAAACAAAAAGTCTCTTGAGAGCTTAATTAAAGCCGGCGCTTTTGATAGAATAGCTGAAAGGAACCAACTTCTGGTTAATATGGAAAAGCTTTTGGAAACATCGAGGGAAAACCAGAAGAGCAAAACCAACGGCCAGTCCGGTCTTTTTGAGGGAATGGATTTTAACGGCAAGATGGTTTTGTCTGCTGCTCAGCCAGCATCAGAAAAAGAAAAGCTGACCTGGGAAAAGGAACTGATGGGCCTTTTCATCACCAGTCATCCCTTAAACGGCTTCAAGCACATCTTGGAGAAAAAAACCACTGCCATTTCCAGGATAGCGGATCTTAACGGAAGGAATATCAGGGTAAGAATCGGTGGAGTGATTTCTAAAATAAAGAAAATAATAACCAGAACCGGACGTCCCATGCTTTTTGTTGATTTGGAGGATTTAAGCGATAGGATTGAAATGATCGCTTTCCCCTCCATAATTGAAAGAAGCCCCTCGGCCTTTCAGGAGAATAAAATAGTTATAGTCTCAGGCCGGGTGGATATCAAAGACGGAGTCCGCAAACTGATTTGCGATGAAATAGAAGAAATTAAAGAACAAGCATAAACATATGGAAAAAATACGTCATTCTTTAAGCCACATTTTAGCCTACGCTGTACAGGAACTGTATCCTTACACCAAATTTGGCATCGGGCCAACGATTGAAAACGGATTTTACTATGATTTTGACCTTAAAGCAGGCTTAAAAACAGAAGATCTTTTAAAGATTGAAAAGAAAATGAAGGAGCTTTTAAAAAAAGACATTAAGTTCACTAAGACTATGGTTTCCAAAAAAGAGGCCAAGGCCTTGTTTAGAAACCAGCCCTTTAAGCTTGAGCTGATCGAGGAATTGAAGGAAAAGAAGATGTCAGTATATCAAACCAAGGATTTTATCGATCTCTGCAAGGGGCCCCATGTCAAATCAACCAATGATATTAATCCCGAGGCTTTTAAACTGACTAAAATTGCCGGCGCTTACTGGAAAGGTTCTGAAAAGAATCCCATGCTGACCAGGATCTACGGAGTGGCTTTTGAATCCAAAGAGCAGCTTAATGATTATTTCCAAAAAGAGGCAGAAGCTGAAAAAAGAGATCATCGGGTTTTAGGAGAAAAAATGGAGCTTTTCCTTTTTGACGAAGAGGTTGGAGCTGGCTTGCCTATCTGGATGGCTAAAGGCACAACCTTAAGAAAAACAATTGAAGATTATCTTTTTAATGAGCTATCTAAGGAACAATACGAGTTTCTTACCACTCCCCACATCGGTAAGATAGATCTCTGGCAGACCTCTGGCCATTGGGAGCTCTATCGCGAAAACATCTATTCCCCCATTGATATTGATGAAGAGCAATACCTGTTAAAGCCCATGAACTGCCCCTTTCATGTTAAAGTCTTTAAATCAAAAATCCGCTCTTATCGCGACCTGCCAAAGAAATATGCCGAGTTCGGAACAGTATACAGATACGAAAGGTCAGGAACCTTGCACGGCCTGACCAGAGTAAGAGGCTTTACCCAAGATGATGCCCATGTCTGGTGCACCAAGGATCAGCTTGATACTGAACTAACTAAACTATTAAAACAGGGAATAAACATCTTAAAGGCTTTTGGCTTTAAAGAATTTAGTATCTATCTATCAACCAAGCCAGAAAAGTATGCGGGCACGGAAAAAGGCTGGACCAAGGCAACCAATTCCTTAAAGTATGTCTTAAAAAAGCTTAAACTAAATTATCAGATTGATCCGGGAGGGGGTGTTTTTTACGGTCCCAAGATTGATCTTAAAATTAAAGACACTCTGGGAAGAGAATGGCAATGCACCACCATCCAGGTTGATTTCAATCTGCCGGAAAGATTTGATATCACCTATATTAACGAGAAAGGAAAAAAAGAAAGACCCTATATGATTCACAGGGCTCTGATCGGATCATTTGAAAGGTTTATCGGAGTATTGCTGGAGCATTATGCCGGAGCTTTGCCTTTCTGGCTTTCCCCTGTTCAAGCCTGGGTAATTCCAATTGCTGAAAGGCATTTAAAATACAGCCAGAGTGTTAAAAAAGAACTGGATCAGGCCGGCTATAGAATTGAGTTAAAAGAAGAAAATGAAACTGTTTCCAAGAAGATCAGGAATGGAGAAATCCAAAAGATCCCCTATCTCTTAGTGGTAGGAGATAAAGAAATGAAGAATAAAACAGTAAGGGTAAGGGAAAGAGGTAAAGGTGATATTGGAGAAATGAGTCTTGAGAAATTTCTTGATAAAATCAAAAAATAGAATAAAAAAGAGCCCCTATATTTTTATTTAAAAAATACTTTCATATTGGGGGGCTTATTTTGTTGAAAGAATGGTACGATGTATCGACATTTTTCCAAGAGTTTAAGAATTCTGGTAATCCTTTCTTCCTTATCCGCACTGTCAAAAACAGAATGTGCTCGTTGATCACCAAAACGGACTTCGATTTGGTGACTGCGAATAACGATTCTTTCGTTACTTCTTCGTAGCACAATGAAAGTGATGCTTTCCCTTTTTGCGCGATCAACGAGGCCGGACAGGATATCTGCCACGCGTCTTGTTTCTGTGTTTGTTAATTCTAACCCTTTTTGTTGTCTTTCTTTTTTTTGTCTTTCTTCTTCTTCTTTTCTTTCCTCAATTGCTTGGTCAATACCTTTTTGAAGCACTTCTTCGAGTTGTCTCAATTCCTGTCAATCAGCTTGAAAAAGCCAGTTTTTTAATCTAAAATCTAGCTATGATATGAAATATTATTTAATCACCTACGGTTGCCAGATGAATAAAAGTAATAGTGAAAGGCTTGCTTTAATTTTGGAAAAAAAGGGATATAAAGTGGCTGCTAATGCTAATAAAGCTGACCTAATCTTAATCAGTGCTTGTTCCGTAAGACAAAATGCTGTTGACCGGGTATACGGCCGGGTAAAAAGCTTGAAGGGCAAAAAGATCATTCTGACCGGCTGCTTGTTAAAACAAGACCAGGAAAAGCTCAAAAAAGATGCTCAGTTTATTGAATATCCTGACCTGTTCGATAAAAAGCCCAAAAGAAAATTCAAAGAGGGCTACATCCCCATAATGGAAGGCTGTAATAATTTCTGCACCTACTGCGTTGTTCCTTTTACCAGAGGAAAAGAACGATACCGAAAACAGGGTGAAATAATAAAAGAAGCAAAGCAGTTGCTTAAACAAGGTTTTAAAGAAATCATGCTCTTAGGCCAAACCATAGCCAGTTATCCCAATTTCGCAAAGCTCTTAAAAAAACTGGATTCCTTGCCCGGGAATTTCCAAATATCATTTCTGACCAGCCATCCAAAAGATTTCTCCGATGAGCTGATTAAAGTGATAAAAGAATCAAAAAAGATTAAAAAATACCTCCATTTGCCCGTTCAATCAGGAGATAATGAGATCTTAAGAAGAATGAATAGAAAATACACTAGAGAATATTATCTGAATCTGATTGAAAAGATTAAAAAAGAGATCCCTGAGGTTGAAATATCCACTGATGTCATTGTCGGTTTCCCCGGGGAAACTAAAAAGCAGTTTCTAAACACTCTTGATCTTTTTAAAAAAGCTAGGTTTTCCAATGCTTACATTGCCTGCTATTCTCCTAGACCCAATACAGCAGCCAGTAAGTTAAAAGACAATGTAAGTCCAAAAAAAAAAGAAAAAAGGGCTGCTGCTTTAAGGCGTCTATTTGTTAAAAAATGAAGAAAGAAAAACCAAAAATAATTGTCATTCTCGGCCCCACTGCTTCTGGAAAAACGGAGTTGGCCATCAAGTTGGCCAAGAAATTCAAGGGGGAAATAATTTCTGCTGATTCCAGACAGGTATTTAAGGGAATGGATATTGGAACAGCCAAGCCAAAGGACACAAATAATATACCCCATCATCTGCTTGATCTCATTAAACCAAACCAGCAATTTAACGTAGCTCTTTTTAAAAGAAGGGCATTAAGGGCAATTAAGGAGATAAAAAAAAGAAAAAAGATACCCTTTCTGGTTGGAGGAAGTGGATTATATATTCAAGCTGTTGTAGAAAATATTAATTTTTCTAAAATCCCGGCCCAAAAAGAATTAAGAGAAAAGCTTGAGAAAAAAACTGAAAAAGAGCTGTTTGATATGTATAAAAAGCTTGATCCCAAAGGAGCAAAGCTAATAGAAAAAGGAAATAAAAGAAGACTGATCCGGGCAATCGAGGTTTCCAAAGCTACAGGCAAACCCTATTGGGAACAAAGAAAAAAAGGAGAAGCTCTTTTTGACGTTTTAGAAATAGGCATCAAAATACCAAAGCAGGAATTAAGAAAAAGAATTAAAGAAAGAACGGAAAAAATGATTGAACAGGGACTGGAAAAAGAAGTTAAAAAAATAATTAAAAAGTATGGCTGGATTCCCCCGCTTCATACCATCGGGTATCAGGAATGGAAGGAATATTTTTCAAATGATATCACTAAAGAACGAGTCAAAGAAATGATCATTCTTCACACAGGACAGTTCGCAAAAAGACAGATGACTTGGTTTAAAAGGGATAAAAAAATCCTTTGGGTAAGGGATTATACTAAGGCTGAAAAGCTGATTAGAGCTTTCTTAAAAAAGGAGCGAGCTAATTAAAGCTCGATTGTCTAAGGTTTGGGGTTTACTTCTTTAACAGCTACATAGTGCAGCTCTCCTTTAATGCTAATCATGCCAAGGATCGAATATCCCAGACTCTCCAGCTGCTCCGCTGACGAGGTGTTTACGGACATAACCGCGTCAAACTCCCCCATTTCTTAAAACCTCCAGGGTGCTATCCTTGTTTATATCTAAATAGTGTAAAATCGTCAATTGAAAATAAAAAGGATGGGGTTGGTCTTTGCCTTAACCCCGGAAGGTGAACCTTGCAACTCTGTGCTCGTTTCCGGGCACGTGCCGGTTCCGAGACTCCACATGCAGGGTCCCTTGTCCAAACTCGCGGAACAGATCCGCAATTGGACGTTCATCGGTCGATTCAAGAAGAATTCCCGTTTTGATGTCCATTTACGATCACCGGGTACTTTGTACCATTAATATTATACCACTACTTTTAGGCTTGTGTCAAGAGCTTCTTTAAGACCTCTTTTGCCGTATCAGGGTTGGCTTTTCCTTTAGTTGCCGCCATAATCTGGCCGATCAAGAACTGAAAAGCGTTCTCTTTGCCTTTTTTGTAATCCTCTACTGCTTTCTGGTTCTTTGAAAGCACTTCTTTAATTACCTTTTCCAGTTCCGCGCTGTCGTTTATCTGAACCAGATCCTGTTCTTCAATAATATGGGAAGGATCAGCTCCGGTGGCAAACATCTCCGCTAGAATCTGCTTGGCCATCTTGCTGGATATCTTTCCCTGATAGATCAAGGTAATATATTCAGCAAAATTCTCGGGGGTAATCAAGAAATTCTCATCATCAATGCCGGCCCCTTCTAAAAGCCCTAAAAGATCGGTAACCATGTAATTGGCGCAGGTCTTAATCAGACGCATACACTGTTCTTTTCTCTTCTCGCCGATATCGCTAAGCCAGCAAATCAATTCAGAAATAGTTTTTTCAAAGTATTCCCCCAGTTCCCTGTTCTTGATAAAAACCTCTATTGCGCTGTCATCAATTCCGTATTCTTTCTTAAACCTGTCTCTTTTAGCCTGGGGTAGCTCAACCAGGTCAATTTGCATCATCTTAATGAAATCCTTGGAAATGTTTAAAGGCGGCAGGTCTGGCTCTGAAAAATACCTGTAGTCATGGGCTTCTTCTTTTTCCCTTTGGGAAAAGGTTTCTCCTTTAAGATCGCTCCAGCCTCTTGTCTCCTGAATAACCTTCTTTTTAGAATCAAGAATGTCTGCCTGCCTTTTGATCTCATACTCTATTCCCCTTTCCACTGACTTGAAGGAATTGAGATTCTTGATCTCTACCTTAGTACCCAGCTTCTTGCTTTTTGACTTTGGGGCCAGACTGATATTTACCTCAACCCTCATCTGGCCTTTTTCCATTTCAGCATCGGAAACATTAAGATACCTTAAAATCATTTGAAGCTCTTCAGCAAACTTTCTCGCTTCTTTAGAAGAAGAAATATCAGGTTCAGTAACCAGCTCCATTAAAGGAACGCCAGCCCTGTTAAAATCAACCAAAGAATAGTTTTCTCTTTCCGGATGAATCAAGCGGCCGGTATCTTCTTCTAAATGCACTCTTCTGATGTGGATCTTTTTGCCATCTATTTCTAAATAGCCGTTAATACAGAAAGGCTTGTCGTATTGGGAAATCTGATATCCTTTGGGCAGATCAGGGTAAAAGTAGTTCTTTCTGTCAAACTTGGAAAAATCAGGAATCTTGCAGTTCAATGCCAGCCCTGTTTTAATAACCTTTTTAATCGCATCTTTATTAATTACCGGAAGCGTTCCCGGATGCCCCATACAGATGGGGCAGACATTAGAGTTGGGCTTTGCTTCTTTAGCATCATTCAAGCAATCGCAAAACATCTTGGTTTTGGTCTTTAATTCCACGTGTATTTCCAAACCTATGGTTGGCTTGTAATCCATAATATTTATTTGCTGTTTTTCATTATTTCCACTCCGCTGCTAGTTCCAATAATATTAGCTCCAGCTTCAATCATTTTCTTGGCATCTTTAAAGGTCTTGATACTGCCGGAAGCTTTGATTAAGAGGCCGGGTGCCCCTTGTTTCATGAGCTTTAAATGCCTGGCTTTTTCAGTAAGCTCCCTGTTCTCCAATGGGTCTTTTGCAGTAGCTGTTTTAACGCAAATGGCTTTGGACCGAACAACAGTCTCTGAAGCTTTTTCAATCTCTTCGTCAGTCAAATAGCCTGAGCCAATAATCACTTTAGTGGGTAAAACCTGACAGATTTCTTTAAGTTCTTTTAGAATTTTATCCCATTTCTCATGTTTGATATCGTTTAAAGACATGACTACGTCTATTTCATCTGCTCCGTCATTTTTAGCTTGTTTACAAAGCCTTAATCTTTCTAAATAACTGCTGTCCCCAATGGGAGGATCAATTAAAGAGATAACCTTGATATCAGAGCCCTTAAGGGTGTCTTTTACCAGCCTAATCCACCCTATATTGACGCAAACGCCTCTAAAATCGTATTTTAGGGCCTCCTGGCAGGTTTTAATGATGTCTTTAGCCTGAGAGCTGGTTCTGATATTAGTCTGGTCAATATACTTATTTAAAGGCTTTTTGTTCTTAATATTCATTGAATTGAATGTTTTCTTGATACTTTCAAACACCAAAGGAATAGATCTTTCTCCTAGAATAATATAAACATTTTTAAAGCGTTGGGGCAAGCTCTTATATGTCTTCCAAACCGCTTCCAGCTTTTGTTCTTTTTCAAAAAGTGTCTTGGCTATCCCCCTTTCCTCAATTCTTTCAATACAAACCCTTGGCCTGACCTTTAAAAGAAAGGTGAGATCAGGTAAAAAGAAACTGTAATTTAATTTAATAAGCCAGTTAAGATCAATCCCTTCGGAAGCCCCGTAAGCAAAGGAAGAAAAGAAATGCCTATCAGAAATCACAATGCTGCCTTTTTTTAAAGCAGGAATTACTTTCTTTTTTAAGTGTTCTTGTCTATCTAAAAAGAATAGCTTTTGAAGTTGTTTGGGAGAAATCTTTTCTCTTTTGTCCAAAATCTTCCTTAGTTTTTTACCGGCCTTTGAATCCAGGGTTGGTTCTTTAGTGAGAATCACTGAAAAACCTTTGTTTTCTAGATATTTTTTAAACAAACCTGCTTGGGTTGACTGACCGGATCCGTCCAAACCTTCAAAAACAATGAATTTCCCAGGATATGAATTCTTTTTCATTATTTGATTATATCATTTATCAAGGTGAATAAAAAAAGAGAGGCTTTTTAATATAGCCTCGCCGTGAGTTGAGGGTTGATTGAAATGGGCGTGACCGTCAGTGCATAGCTCAGCTCTTTGAGATATATATGGAGAGAAAAATTATTTTCAGTGAGAATCGCAATCCTGCACATGTTTGGCCCGAGCACGTACCGGTTCAGCATGTAAACAATGCCGACGAGGTTTATCTGCCAGGCATCAAGAACATCGCGTGATCGCCATTCAAGACTAACCTCAACCTCACCTTCTCCCAGATATCGGATCTGTATCCTCTGTAAGCAGGGAGGCTCGTGATCTTTGATGTGCTTTGACGGTTGCCAAGTGATTGCTTGGCACCGATTGGAAGGCAAATCAAGTGCAATCTGGCGCGCGAGATTGTCCCTCAGACCAACCAACTGGTCAACGGGATCAACAAGGAGATTGAAATAAATGTATGCGAATCTCTTGTCTTTTGGCGTAGCCAGATATTCTTTATTAAATTCGTAGGTGAACTCTCGGGCATATTCCCTGGGACGCTGGAGTCGGAAATCAGGATGGAGTTCAAAAGTCTCTATTTGATCAAGGGCATTTCTACCCAGGAGAAAAAACTGACGGGTATCCCTAATAGGGCTTTTTTTAACCTTCCCGGTCTCTACTCCGTCTAAATACTCATGCCCTCCTATTTCACGATCGACTCCGTATGTTCGAGCGAAGTCAACGGCTTGAAACCAGGAATTGTGGAAATTCTGATCTCGAATCAGTTTAAACGGCGTGGGTACTGCTTCCATCAACTAACACCTCTCTCTTGAAATTGGGAAAGGGCTAATCCAGCCCTCCTTTTCTAAATCTATCCGAAAACAAAAAAAGCGTCAAATAATGACCCTTCTTTTAAAAACAGACCCTACTTGTTATTCTGGTCGCTGCCGTACTGGTGCTGGTCGTCTAAAATATCATGCTCCTGCCAGTCATTAACCCAGTCAGATACTTGAAATATCTTTAACCCCTTTTCCTTGGTTGAAGAAATTACCCTATTTAATCCTGCATTAATGATCATCTTCTTGCATAAAAAACAGGGAAAGGTATCAAACTCCTTACCACTAGAATCAGTTCCGTAGACATACAAATCACCGTTCAGCAGGCTCACTCCAGCTCTAGCTGCATTAATTATGGCATTCATTTCCGCGTGGCAGCTGCGGCAAAGCTCATATCTTTGTCCGTGAGGAATGCTCATCTGCTCTCTTAAACAGAATCCCCTTTCGAGACAGTCCTTGGTTTTTCTGGGAGCGCCATTGTATCCGGTGGCAATGATCTGATCGTCTCTGACAATCACAGCGCCGATTTTAAGGCGAAAACAGGTAGATCGCTCAGCCACTTCTTTTGCAATGCCCAAGTAGTATTCTTCTTTAGGCGGTCTTGCCATTTTTATTCAATAGTAATGCCCAATGAACGGGCCGTACCCTCAATAATCTTCATTGCCTGCTCAATACTGTCAGCATTTAAATCAGGCATCTTCTGCTCAGCAATCTTTCTCAATTGCTCTTTGGTGATTTTAGCCACCTTCACTTTATTGGGAGTGCCTGATCCTTTTTCAATGGCCGCTGCTTTCTTAAGCAAATCAGCAGCCGGAGGCTGTTTCAAGATAAAAGTATAGGTTCGGTCCTCATACACCGTGATTTCCACCGGAATAACAAAGCCTTCTTGAGACCTGGTTGCCTCGTTGAATTTCTGGCAGAACTCAGAAATGTTCATCTGATGCTGGGCTAAAACCGGACCTACCGGAGGTGCGGGTGTGGCCTTGCCTGCCTGAATCTGAAGCCTTACAATTGCTTTTACTTTCTTAGCCATATAATTAAACTTTCTTAATTTGTAATGAATCCAGTTCCACCGGAGTGTCCCGGCCAAACATATTCACCAAAACCTTTACCTTGCCACGCTCTTCGTCAATCTCTGAAACCTTTCCGTCAAAGTCCTTGAAGGGGCCGTCAGTAATCTTGACCAGATCCCCTTTTCTGACCTCAATCTTGTACTGAGGCTCTTCCCCGCCTATTCTCTTTTTCAGGGTTTCAATTTCCTGATTGGAAACCGGAACCGGGGTAGTGCCAGCACCTACAAAACCAGTGACATTAGGAGTGTTTCTGACAACGTACCAGGAATCATCGGTAACCATCATTTCCACCAAGACGTAACCGGGATAGATCTTCTCCTCCACCACTTTTCTCTTACCGTTC
>Ga0315284_10002049_pt1 | contig 28901 bp, 25 predicted proteins | sample YL17G09_16_MG_FD_203696 | JGI IMG/M metagenome (GOLD analysis project Ga0315284, IMG submission 203696) | Sediment microbial communities from Yellowstone Lake, YNP, Wyoming, USA - YL17G09_16 | ecosystem: Environmental > Aquatic > Freshwater > Lake > Sediment | place: USA: Wyoming | collected...
CCATGCACAAGGGGCGGGACATAGGGCCCGGGTTGCTTCGCAAGATTCTCCGCGATATCGAAATGGACAGTGAAGAACTCTCGCGCTGGCTGTAGGCACGCAGCCGGGCATCCGGCCTCACGCCCGCGGACTCCGCCAACGGCCTGTGGATTGACACCGTGGAGAGAATCGCAAGGTACGTTCAAGCCCAGCAGAGTATAAAGTAAGGTGTGATCGGGCAAAAAGCACCCGGCCGTTGACAGCGCCGGTGCGCGTGGCTGAGGAATCGATCATGAAATTGCCATGCTTGTTCTCCACGGTTGCGAATCGGGAATTCGCCAAGAATCGAAGCTCAAGCCCTATCAGGCGCAACTGATGGCGCGCGCGGTGGAGAACCAGGTGTTTATCGTTGCGGGCAATTCCGGGCCACGCCCATGACCCGTCTTGCCGGAAACGAGGAGGACGAACGAGGTGAATCGCAGGGACTTGTTTCGCGCATCCGGGCCGAGCGCGCGACGTTGGTGGCTAAGCCGGCCAAGCGCGCCGCTCGCGCCTGCAGACAGTGATGCGCACGATCGAGCAATCGCCATGATTCTGCACATCACGGAAGCACGATACGTCAAGGACTACGAGGTCGAGGTGCGGTTCAACGACGGCCGGGGCGGCGTCGCCGACTTGTCGGAGACATTGACCGGCCCGGTCTTCGCGCCGCTGCGCGACAAGAGCCTCTTCAGCCAGTTGAAGGTCGATGCGGAGGCCCAAACAATCGTGTGGCCGAACGGGGCGGACCTTGCCCCCGAATACGTCTATTTCCAGGCCTTTCGCCGCGAGCCGCAGTTGCAGGCGCAGTTCAAGCAGTGGGGCTATCTGGCTTGAGGATCGGAAGGAAGGTGCGAGGAGAAACAGCGACGCCAATGACCTACGAGGTCGAATTTAAGCCCAAAGCAACCCGGGACCTGGAGTCGTTGCCGCACGACGCCGTTGCAAGAATCATCAGCAAGATAGAATTCATGCGGGCCGAGCTCGCGGGTGACGTCAAGCGATTGACGAGTTTCACACCTGAATACCGGCTGCGCGCCGGCGATTACCGGGTTCTTTTCGAGATAGAGGGAGCTAAAATCATAGTGTACAGGGTCAGGCATCGCCGTGAGGTGTACAGGCAGTGAAACGGCCAGGAAAGAGGTGAACGCATGGATCTTCATCCCCAGATTCTGCAAAAAGACGGGAAAGACGAGTTCGTAGTCCTGCCCTACGAGGAGTTCCTCGAGATTCAGGAACGACTGGCCGACGCGGAGGACTTGCTCGAACTGCGGCAAGCGAAGCGCGAAGAGGGCCATCACCCGGCCGTCTCGCTGGCCGACGTCAGAAAGCGATTCGGTCTTTCCGACTAGTCTTTGAGGGCTAGTTGTTGGTTGTTGGGACGTTTATCCGTGTTCCACTCCGAGAACCGCATGAACGGATCACAAGTCGTTTCGAAGCTGTGGAACTACTGCAACGTCCTGCGCGACGATGGGTTGTCGTATCAGGACTACCTGGAGCAGCTCACCTTCCTGCTGTTCCTGAAAATGGCCCACGAGCGCACGCAGCCGCCCTACAACCAGCCGTCGCCGATCCCCGCAGGGCTACGACTGGCCGGCGCTGCTGGGGCTGGACGGCGATGCGCTCGAACGGCAGTACAAGAAGACGCTGGAAAACCTGGGACGCGAGAAGGGTATGCTCGGCGTCATCTTCTGCAAAGCGCAGAAGAAGCACCTGAAATACGAGGCGGTATCGGGGACAGAACTGGTGGCCGCGGTCGCCCGCCTGTGCGCCATGAACCTGCTGCTGCACGGCATCGGCGGCGAGGAGTCGCCGATCCGCGACGGCGTGGACAGCCTGGCCTCGACGCCGTCGGTCACCTACGACATGGTGCTCACCAACCCGCCGTTCGGCAAGAAGTCGAGCATCACGGTGATCAACGCGGAGGGCGAGGAGAGCAAGGAAGCGCTGACGTACTATCGCGACGACTTCTGGGCCACCACCAGCAACAAGCAGCTCAATTTCCTCCAGCACGTGAAGTCGTTGCTGAAGATTCATGGGCGGGCCGCCATCGTGGTGCCCGACAACGTTCTGTTCGAGGGCGGGGCGGGCGAAACCATCCGCCGCAAGCTGCTGCACGAATGCGACGTACACACGCTCCTGCGCCTGCCCACGGGCATCTTTTACGCTCAGGGCGTCAAGGCGAACGTGCTGTTCTTCGACCGGAAGCCGGCCAGCGAAACGCCCTGGACCAAAACGCTTTGGATTTACGATTTCCGCACCAACCAGCATTTCACGCTGAAGACCAACACGCTGAAGCGCTCGGACCTGGACGATTTTGTCGCCTGCTTCAATCCCGAAAACCGCCACCAGCGCAAAGAAACCGAGCGCTTCAAGGCGTTCAGCCACGAGGACTTGGCTAAGCGCGACAAAGCCAACCTCGACATTTTCTGGCTGAAGGATGAAAGCCTGGAGGACTCGGCCAATCTCCCCGACCCGGACGTGATCGCCGCCGAAATTGTCGAGGACCTGCGGGCGGCGCTCGACGAATTTTCCCTGATCGCGGCAGACCTTCGGCACTGACCGTTCATCCGTGGTGAATTCCTTGCTGATCTAGAACAGGCCGGAGCGGGAGCCGAGGCGAACGGGGCCGGCAATGCAGCCCGCCGCCGCCAGGCGCGCCAGCGCCTCCCGGGCCTCCTCGGGATGCAGGCTGAACAAAGATCGCACATCCGCGAGGCGGGCATAGTAAACCACGCGGAAGTATTTCCCCAGGATGGAGTCGATGGCCTGCTGCCGGCTCAGCTTCCGCGCTGCCTTTACGGCTGCCGGGTATTGCCGCTCAAACAAATCCCAAATAATTGACAACGCGGCGCCAGCATGACCATAATTACGGTCATCATGGCTGGCCGGCGACCGTTTACTTTAGTCTACGATCCGGAAGTCAAAGCGCACCTGCGAGCGATCGATCCTAAGTATCGCGGCCTGATCCGGATGGCTATCGAAGAGCAGTTGCGGTTCGCGCCGGACTCGGAAACACGCAATCGAAAGCCCCTGCAGCGGCCGGTGGCGTTTGAAGCGACGTGGGAACTGCGGGTCGGTCCGGACAACCGCTTCCGCGTCTTCTACGCTGTGAGCCACGAGCGCCGGGAGGTGCAGATCCTGGCCATCGGCGCCAAACAGGGGAACCGGCTGATGGTCGGAGGAGAGGAGATCAGGTTATGAAGATCGCTTCGGTGGCGGATATCAAGGCACATTTCAGCGCCTACCTGAGGGCGGCCGTACGGGGCCCCGTGGTTGTCACGCGGAACGGTAAGTCCGTGGGGGTCTTGCTGGCGGTCGGCGATGAAGAAGAGTTGGAACGCCTGGTTTTGGCCTATTCGCCGCGGTTGCGAACGATTCTAGAGGCCGCGCGGCAACGCATTCGAGCAGGAGCGGGCGTTCCCCACCAGGAGTTCTGGCAGGAATTGGAAGGCGGCAACGAAGGCAAGCGGCAGAGCGGCCCACGCCGGAAGACGGCCTAGCCCCATATGGCCGCGTCCACGGAGAGAATCGCCAGGTACGTTCAAGCCCAGCAGAGTATAAAGTAAGGGTTGATCGGGCAAAAAGCACCCGGCCGTTGACAGCGCCGGTGCGCGTGGTTGAGGAATCGATCATGAAATTGCCATGCTTGTTCTCCACGGCCGCCATCCTCGTGGTCCACTTGTCTGCCGGCGCCCCCGCGCGTGCACAGGCGGGTGTCGTCAACCTCAAGGTGGCTGCGGTCCAGTTTCGTTCGTCTTTCAGCGTGGAGGACAACAGGGCGCGGATCGTCGCTGTGCTGCAGCGCCTTGCCAAGCAAGACGTAAAGGTGGCGGTGTTTCCGGAATGCGCGTTGACCGGCTACAGAAAGGACGCGCTGACCCCGGCATCCGCCGAAGAGGTGAGTGCGGCCGAGGAGCAGATCCGCCAGGCCTGCGGCGCCGGAAAGATCGCCGCGGTGGTGGGCAGCATTTACAGGATCGACGGGCGCGCCTACAACACCGCCGTCATCTTCGACTCCTGCGGGGAACTGGTCGAGCGATACGGCAAACTGATGCTGGCCGGCGAGAAATGGGCCACGCCCGGCAATCACGTCGCGTTCTTCGAACTCGAGGGAGTTCCGTCCACGGTCATGATTTGCCACGACGAGCGCTACCCGGAGTTCGTTCGGTTGCCCGCGCTGGCCGGCGCGCGTGTGGTTTACTACATCAGTTGCGAATCGGGAATGCGCCAAGAATCGAAGCTCAAGCCCTATCGGGCGCAACTGATGGCGCGCGCGGTGGAGAACCAGGTGTTTGTCGTTGCGGCCAACGCTCCCGCAAACCTGGATACGACCGGCTCTCACGGCCAGAGCCGCGTTATCGCGGACGATGGCAACATCTTGAAGGAGGCCTCCTTTTTCGCAGAGGACACCCTTATCGAAGCGCTGGCGATCAGGCCCCGCAAACTGGATCGGCCCTTCGCCGGCCTGATGGGCGACTGGTGGCGGGAGGGCGTCGAACTCATGCTCCAGAACCGCCACCGCCCGCTCGATTGATCCGGCTGTAGCGCCGCGTAGCTTTCGCCGGCGTGGGCGAGCGGGAAGAACCTGGCCGCCCACCTGACCCACCTTTTTCAAGGAGGAGGACGAACGAGGTGAATCGCAGAGATTTGTTTCGCGCATCCGCTCAACTGCTGGGCGGCGCCGCTTATGCCTCCGCCGCCGCCGTGCAGAGCCGCACCGCACCGGCCGCCGCGGACCAGCCCAACATAATCTGGCTTTTCGGAGACCAGCACCGGGCACAGGCGCTGAGCTGTAACGGCGACCCGAACGCCCGCACCCCGAATCTCGACAACCTGTCGCACGCCGGGGTCAACTTCAGCGCTGCCGTCTCGGGATTCCCGCTCTGCTGCCCCTTCCGCGGATCACTGTTGACCGGGCGGTATCCTCACCACTGCGTTCCGGGCAACGAATACCGTTTGCCGGAAGATCAGCAGACCATCACCACGCCGCTCAAGGACGCGGGCTACCACACCGCCTATTTCGGCAAGTGGCACCTGGATGGGTTCCACGAACGCGACGGGCGTGCGGCGATGCACATCGTTCCGCCGGAGCGGCGCAGAGGATTCCATGTTTGGGCGGCGTACGAGAACAACAACAGTCAGTGGGACTGCTGGGTGCACGGCGGCAGTGGAAAGGACGCTTTCCACTACCGCCTGCCGGGTTACGAAACCGACGAGCTCACGAACCTGCTGGTCCGTTATATTGCCGAACGCGGCGAGGAGGCCCGGCGGGGACGCGCCAAACCGTTCTTTGCCGCGCTTTCCGTCCAGCCGCCGCATAACCCCTACGTCGCTCCCGCTGAGTTCATGGGCCGCTACAACGGCGGTCACCTGCAATTGCGCCCGAATGTGCCCCCGATTGCCGAGGTGCTGGACAGAACGCGCCGTGATCTGGCGGGGTACTACGCCATGATCGAGAACTGGGACTGGAATGTCGGGCGCATCCGCGCCGCGCTGGACAACGCCGGCCTGGCCTTCAACACCCACCTGATGTTGTTCAGCGACCACGGAGACATGCACGGGTCGCACGGCCAGTACAACAAGCGCCTGCCGTACGAGGAGTCAGTGCGCATTCCCTTCATCATCGGCGGCGAACGTCCTATGAGCTACGACGGCCGCCGCGTGGGACGCATCCCCGTTCCGCTGAATCACGTTGACATCGCCCCGACGACTCTCGGCCTGTGCGGCATCCGCCCGCCGTCGTGGATGGAAGGCTACGACTATTCGCACTACCGGGTTCGGAAAACCGCGCCCGCCAAGGAACCCGATTCGGCCTTCCTCCAGGTGGTCGATCCTCATGGCGGCAACCAGAACCTGAACAAGGCGTATCGCGGCGTGGTCACGAAGGATGGCTGGAAGTATGCCTGCTTCGAGGGAATCTCCTGGCTCATGTTTAATCTGAACGAAGATCCCTTTGAGCTGGTCAACCTGGCGCACCATGGCGGCTATCGGGCCGAGCGCAAACGGTTGATCGGCAGGCTGCGCCAATGGATCGCCGACACGGGTGACCGTTTCTCCGTGCCCGAAGACTGACGCGCCGCCTTCACTGGTGTTGTGTCTCTGTAACAGGTCTATAACAATGAAGGCGGAAGGCAGGAGGCGGAAGGCGGCAAACGCCCGCCGCGGCGGGCTTGCTGGTCGCCGCGGCGACCCTTCCGCTTTCTGCCTTCGCCATTGTCCGGCTATTCATGAGACAGCACACCGGCTCCTTCCCGGCCACAGCCGTGCCGTGCCGGTCGCCTTGCGCTCGACGTAGGCGTAATAAGCGCCGAGCAACGCTTCGCCGCCGGCGTCCAGGAACCAGCTCTCGATGGTGGCCGGGCCGGCGGGCAGGGCAACGCGGAAAACCGCCTCGCGATCGGCCGGCGCAACCGCTGCTTTCTGGTCGAAGGAGCCGATCTTGAGCCTGGCCTGGGCGATGGGAATGGCCACGCCGGCGGGATAGACGCCGTCCTCGGCCTGGTGGGCAGGCACGCCATCGCCGAGCGCCGCATCCACATCCCGCGGCCAGCGCCGCAGCGCGATTTCGTAGGTTCCCGGTTTCTCCACCTGCACATGCCAGACGCCGTTCTTCCTTTCGCCCCGCCGCACCTGCGCGCTCTGGTCCAGGAACACGTCGGCCCACTCGCAGACGGAAAGCATTGTCGGGTTCTCCTGGTCCGAGCCCACGTGAACGGGCAGGAAGCTGTCGAGCGACGGCTCGACGTTTTTCCACCACCGATCGTAATGGGTTTGGAGGCGGGCCACGATTTCCGGGCGCTGGCCGAAGAGATTCGTTTGCTGGCCCGGGTCTGTCGCCAGGTCGTACAGTTCGTTGCCGCCGATCAGCCGCCACCTCTTCCACAGGACCGCTGCGTCGTTCTTCCGCGGCCGCGGGGCGTCCATGCGGCTGAACTGCACGACGAGGGTGCGGTCGGGAAGCGCTTTGGCGCGGCCCCGCAGCAGCGGCGCCAGGCTCACCCCGTCGAACAAGGCGCCGGCCGGCCACTTCACCCCGCACAGCTCGAGGAGCGTGGGGAACAGGTCCTGCATTTCCGCCAGCTCGCTGATGTCCCTGCCGCCTTGTAGGCCGCCGGCCGGCCAGCGGATAAAAAAGGGCACGCGGTGCCCTCCCTCCCACAGTGTCGTCTTGTTGCCCCTCATCCCGGCGTTGAAGCGAGCCGTGGCTGTGGCGCCGCCGTTGTCGGTGAGGTACATGACGATGGTGTTGTCGCGCAGCTTCAGCTCGCGGAGCAGCTTTTCCAGGCGGCCCAGGTTGAAGTCGATGTTGGCGATCATGCCGTAGTAGCGCGCGATGCGTTCGGGAAGATGCTTGTAGGGCGCGACGAACTCCGGCGGCGCAAACAGCGGCCCGTGCGGCGCGTTCAGCGGCAGGTAGGCAAAGAACCGCTTGCCCGCCTTCTGCCGCGCGGCCATCCACTCGGAAGCCGCGCGGAAGAACACGTCGGTGGAATAGCCCTCGTACTGCCGCAGCCGGCCGTTGTGCCGATAGCGGTCGTTGAAATAGTCGTTGTTCCAGGCGTCGGGCGCCGAGCCGATGTGCGAGGACGGAAACCAGAGCGTCTCCTGAAACCCCCGGTCCTGCGGCCGGTACGGATAGTTGTCCCCCAGATGCCATTTACCGAAAAGCCCCGTGCGATAGCCGCCGACCTGGAAGGCCTCGGCGAGGGTTGGAATATCCCGGCGCAACAGCGTGCGCCCGCTGCTGACGTTCATGGCCCTGGTGTACAGCGCATCCCGCCCGGTCATCAGTTGGGCGCGCGTCGGCGTGCACATGGGAGAGGAGTGGAAGTCGGTAAACCGCACTGACTCGCCGCGGAAGCGATCCAGCTCGGGAGTTCGCAGCTCAGGGTTGCCGTGACTGGAGAAGTCCCCATAACCCTGATCGTCGGCGACGATGAGCAGGACATTCGGGGGCGAACCGGGCTCCGGAACGCGTCCGAAAAACGGCAGGGCGCAAATGGCGCGGGCCGCGTGGATGCCAAGCGAACGTCGGGTAATCGGCATGGATTCCTTCTCGGGGGCAGCCGCTGTTTCCGAGGCATGCAGCGAATCGCCTGGCCGCAGCGGAAACTGCCGTTTTTGTAGCCGTGGATGTTACCACGGTGCGGGACAGTAGCGGATTTCAAGCACCGCGGTGTTCGAAATCCACAATCCGCAATCGGAAATCCGCAATTCCCAGACGGTATTGATTTTCTCGCGAATCGTGAAAGGGTAACCGATATGCGAACGGCACATCTTTTTCTCGCTTTTCTGCAGTGCGGTCGACACCAACTGCATCGCCAGCTTCAATTCGTTCTTTTTTAGCAGCGAAATGCACGCCCAGCCAAGGGCTGGCGTCTCGCCGGCCCCCCGTCTTGCACCCGCGGCTGTGTTGGTTCCGTCCCGCCCTGCGGGATCCGTGGTGAATTATCCGGGTTACGGCTTCGGGAGCAGGTGCTTCTGAACCTTTCCCATGGCCGTGCGCGGCAGTTTTTCGACGGCCACGAAGCAGCGTGGCACTTTGAAGGAGGCCAGCTTCTGGCGGCAGCGCGCTTCCAGGTCGGCGGCGTCGAACGGCCTCCGGGGAACGATGTAGGCCACCGGAACTTCGCCGCGCAGACGGTCGGGCACGCCTACCACCGCCGCCTCGGCCACCTCCTCCTGCTCGAGCAGGAACTCTTCGATCTCGCGCGGATAGATGTTAAAGCCGCCGGAGATGATCAGGTCGCTCTTGCGCCCCAGCAGCGTGTAGTAGCCGTCGGCCGAGCGCTCCGCCAGGTCGCCGGTCTTGAACCATCTGTCATCGAAGGCGGCGCGGGTGGCCTCCTCGCAGCGCCAGTAGCCGGCGAAAACATTGGGGCCGCGCAACTGGATCTCGCCGTCCACCAGGCGCACGGAGACCCCGGGCAGCGGCAAGCCGACCGTGCCCGCCCGCCGCTCGCCCGCGTAGGGGTTGGAAATGTTCATCAGCGTCTCGGTCATGCCGTAGCGCTCCAGGATCACGTGGCTGAACTTTTCCCGGAACTCCTCCAGCACCTGCGCCGGCAGCGGGGCCGAGCCCGAAACGAACAACCGCATGAAGCCCCCGATCGTGCGCGCGGCTTCCGGGGGCAGGTCGAGCAGCCGCACGTATACCGTCGGCACGCCGAAGAACAGCGTGGGGCGGAAGTCGAGAAACTCGGCCGCCGCCTTCTGGTGCTCGAAGCGCTCCAGCAGCCGCAGCCGGCAACCGCTGATCAGCCAGCAGTGGAGCCCGTTGGCCAGCCCGTGGACGTGGAACAGCGGCAGCGGCAGCAGGAAGCGGTCGCCGGCGGTGATCTGCCAGCAGGCCAGCAGGTTCAGCGCGTTGGCGGCGAAGTTGTTGTGGGTAAGGATGGCGCCTTTCGACGCGCCCGTGGTCCCGGAGGTGTACACGATGGCGGCGGGGGTGTCGCCGTCCAGCGCGCTCTCCTGGCGCTGGGCGGTTTCCGGCGTCCGCAACTCGCCGGCCTGCCAAAGGGGCACGGAGCCCGGCATCTCCTGCGCCGCGATGACCGCTTTCGGTTCCGAGTCCGCCAGGATGTGCGTGATCTCCCGCTCCCGGTAAAGGATGTTGATGGGCACGAAGATGACGCCGAGTTTCACGCAGGCCAAAAAGACATCGATCATCTCGACCGAGTTCGGCAGGTAGACGCACAGCCGGTCCGCGGCCTGCAGGCCCCGCTCGCGGAACAGCGCAGCCATGCGGTCGCTGCGCGTGTCGATGTCGCCGAAGGTGTACGAGCGGCCGCCGAATTCCAGGGCCAGGGAATCGCGCCGCCCGCGAAACGACAGATCAAAGAGGTTGGTCAGGTTCATTTCTCGCGAATGGCCAGCGATGCGGCCGCGGCAGCGAGTGAAAACGCGCCCAGCGCCAGAAAACTCGACCGGAACTGCCCGGTCCAATCGGCCAGGTGTCCGACCGCCGGAGCGCCCGCCAGGATCATGAGAATGCCCACCGTGTTCACCAGGCCCATGGCCGCGCCCGCGCGTCCTGGGAAGAGCGCTGCCGCCCGGTTGAAGACGCCGGCGTACGGCAACCCGCAGCCGGCGCCCAGCGCCACGATGGCCACGAAGGTCAGCCACAGGGACTGGCCCCAGGCCAGCGCCGCGCAGGCGGCGGCATTCAGGACCAGCGCGCCGCGCATCAGCGCGGTGATTCTCATGTAGTGAGCCAGCCAACCGCCTAACGGCCGGGTCACGATCCCCAGCAGGAGCACCAGCGAACCCATCAGTCCGGCGGTCTTAAGCGAGATCTGGAAGCTGGTCTTCAATAAGATGGTGATCCAGGCGCCCACGACGATCATCAGGCCGAACGATGCCATCTGCACGATGCCCAGCAGCCACAACTGGCGGCTGCCGAGCATCCCCGCGAAAGTGCCCGCGGGCGGCGCGGCCTGCTCCGGCCGCGGGGCCGTGGCCACCCACCACACCCAGGCCGCCACCGCCACGGCGGTCGAGGCCAGGAACGCGCCGCGCCAGCCGAACGCGCCGAGTAATTGCGGAACGGCAAAGATGACAAAGCCCGAGCCTAATACCACCGACCCGCCGAAAAGCCCCTGGGCGGCGTGCAGGCCGCGGCCGCTGAACTGCGACACAATGTAGCGGGCGCCGGCCACGAAGCACGTTCCCGTTCCGAGGCCGACGAAGGTCTTCCAGAACAGAAGCTGCCAGTAGGAGCCGGCGAAGGCGATGGCGAAGTTGCCGACCGAAACCCAGGCCAGCGCGGCGGCCAGCACGGGCACCGGACCAAGCCGGTCCGCCAGCCGCCCGCCCGGCACCTGCATCAGCGCGTGGGTCAGAAAGACGCCGGTGGTGAGCAGGCCGGCGCTGGCCTGGTTGAATCCGAAGGCGGCGCGCAGCACCGCGATCATGGGGGCATGGTTGGTGTAGTTGGCGGAAAAGGCGAAGCCCGCCGCGCAAACGGCGACCAGCGCCCGCCGCCGCGCCTGTTCTGTCCCGGTGTGGGTCGTGCCACCAGCCGTGTCCATAAGCTGCCTGTTCTTGTCAACACCAGTCTGGCGCTAGCCTATCTCCATCTCGGCCGCCAGCGCGCGCATCCGCTGCAATCGGGCCCGGTAGGCGTTGTACAGGCCGTCCGACGTCTCGCGAATGCTGCGGCGCGCGCAGGTTGCCTGGTTGAGCGCCGTGGCGCGGTCCACTTGTGCGATGAGGGCCTCGGGAAGCGAAGCGCTGCCGGAAAGCGCGCCGGAGATCCCGGCCGACACCGCCGCCAGGCAGTCGGTATCGCGCCCGAAGTTCACGGCGGCCTTCATGGCCTCCCAGGTATTCCCGCCGGTCATGCGGAAGATGCACACGGCCTTCGTGACCACTTCGTTGGCATAGCTGCTTGAGTACACGATGCCCTTGCCCGAGTAAACCGCGCCGAGTTTCACACGCAGTTCGCGGAAATCCTTGCAGGCGGCGCTGAGGGCCAGCCCGCGCTCGAGCTCCGCGCGGACGCCGGCCTCCTTCATGGACGGCCCGGGCCGGTCGCAGTGCTCGAAGATGGCGCCGAGGACCGAATCGACGCTGGCCTTCGGCCGGGTGGCCTCCGCGATGGCGGTCACGACGACCTCGGCCCAGCGGATGCCGCGCGAGTTGGCGGTGTGGTAAAGCTGGCCGACGTCTCGCACATCCTCGATTGCCGCCCGAACGTCGCCGGCGTTGATGAGACCGATCGGGTGGCAGGAGCGCGACAGCGAGACCAGGCCCGAGTAATCGCAGTACTTGCCGATATCGGCGGCGGGCATGGGAGTCTTGGCCATGGCCAGCAGCGCCCCCTCGAATGGCTCGGAAATCAGGCCGGGCGCCTTGGGGTTCATGTACCGGACCCAGGCGGCGCGCACGTCCTCGGCGTTGACCCGGTCCTGCTTGTCCAGGATGGCGGCGATCATCAGCTTCTGGCGCTCGACGCCGTCCTCGGTGGTACCCGGCTCGCGCATCCAGTCGTTGCTCTTGCCGTAGTGGTGGTAGGGAAGCAACCGGTCGAGCGTGCCCTGTTCCTTCTCGATCCGCTCCCACTCCCATCCTTCGACGGGCGCGCCCATGGCGGAGCCGAGGTAAACGCCGGCGATGCAGCCGAAGAATTTCTCGCGCAGGCCGGCGCTTGCTCCTGTTGCCGCCTGGTTGTCGGCCCTGCCGGCGGGGGCGCCCGCTCCGGCCACCGCAGCCACGCCCGACTTCACCAACGCTCTCCGGCTCATTCTTTCGCTGTGTAATGCCATGCTCCCTCCTCGACATCCGGTCACGCACGGATGCCTTCCCCCTGCCGGCCCCCCGTCTTGCGCTCGCGGCTCTGTTGGTTCCGTCCCGCCCTGCGGGATGGTCCGTCTCTTACCGCACCTCGGAGATTCGAACCGAGGCCCGGGTTGTCTCCCAGTCCAGGCGCATGGTGCAGGTCTTGCCGGCCGGGTCGAAAGAGATGGTGAAGTTCTCGACCGGCGACGGGAGCTTCTCTACTTTCACGTCGGTACGAGTCAGGTCCTCGCCTTCTCCCGGATACGGGATTCCCTCTACACCGGTTTTCCTGCTGATGATCAGCGTCCACTTGTCGGGGTTCGGGATGGCAAAGATGGTGTAGTTGCCGGCAGGCACGTCCTTGCCGCCGACGACGACGTCGGTGGTGGGGACGAACGTAGTGGCTTCGTTCGCGCCGGCACGCCAGACCTGCCCCCAGGGAACCAACCCGCCGTAAATCTTGCGGTCCTTCATCCGCGGGCTGGAGTAGTCCACGGTGATCGTGTTGCCGTCGGCGAACTTGCACTCCGCAGTGGCCGGCGGGCTGGGACGCCTGCTCTTGTCCGCCTTCTTCTGTTGCGCGTAGGCGGGAATGGTCAGGACCCAGAGACTAACCAGAAGCAACGCATAAAACGCGACTCGTTCTCGCATAACTCTCTCCTCGTATGACCGATCGCACCGGGGAATCGGCCGTAGCGATACGCACGGCTGACAATGTTATATCAATTGCAGATTGCGGATCCCGACTCCGCCGGGACAGGTCTCGGATTGCGGATTTCAAGCAGCCCAGACTGGCAATCCGCAATCAGTCGGGGCCGGCCACTGGCGGCCGTAGCCCACAGCCTACAGCCTACAGCCTGCGGTTCAGAAATACAGCTTCAAGCCGGCGTAGACGCGGCGCGCTTCGCCGCGCGTGGAGTTCACGGTTCCGAACAGGGAGTTGGTCGGAGCGGTGTTCGGGGCAGAGAACAGCGGGTGGTTCATGGCGCCTTCCCAGTTGGTGCGGAGCTGCAATCTGGCGCGCTCGTTCAGGCGGAAGTTCTTGGCTGCCGAAAGATCCCAGTAGTTATCGCCCATGGCCCGCGCTCCGGAAAGGCGCGAGGGGAAGGCGCGGATGTTCTGCGCCAGTTGGTTGCCGCTCACCTTCTCGAATCCCGCGGTGTTGAACCACTGTTCCGGCGTGCGCTGATCGGGGGGCAGCACGATATCGTGAATGTCGGCCCGGTAAAGCACGTTGCCGAAGGAGAGGGGAGGACCGCTTTGGCCCTGGTAGATGCCCTGCACCTGCCAGCCGCCGATGGCGCGGTCCAGCAGACGGTTCATGCCCGTGCCAATGGCGCGCCCGCGGCCCACCGGCAACTCGTAGACGACGGTGGCCACGAAACGGTGCGGGCGGTCCTGGGCCGAAATGACGTGTTCCGGGGTGGGGTCGCTCTCGTTCAGGAAGCTCATGGCTTCCATCATCTTCGAGAGAGTGTAGTTCACGTTGAAGGTCGTGCCCCTGGTCAGGCGCTTGCTCAGACGCACCTGCAGTGAGTGATACCATCCGAAGCCCACCGCATCCGGGGCCATGATGGAGGTGAATTCCGGGTACGGCCTCAGCAACTGGCTGCGCGCCACGGTTTGGCCCGTAAGGCCCGAGGCCGCAAACGCGGCGAGGCCGTAGAAGGGATTGGTCACGTTGGCGGTGAGCATGTTGATGACCGTCCGGTCGCGCTCCGGAAGGGTGCTGAGGTACTGGCGGGGAACGGGATTGAACTCCCGGTTTACGGTCGTGCGCGTAATGCGGTTGCCCATATAGGTCACGTCCAGCACCATGCGGCCGCTGAACTGCCTCTGGATGGAGAAGCTCCAGTTCTGGGCGTAGGGCGTGGGCCGGAAGGGCTTCTGGAAGGTGACGGCCTGTCCCACGTAGGTGGTCAATCCCACGGCCCCCGGCCGAAGCAGGTTGGGGAAGGGGTTGGCGAGCGTGGCGATGAAGGTCTGGCCGTTGTTCTGCGTGGGAACCAGGGTGGTGCGCTGGCTGAACCCGGTCTGGATCACGTCGATGCGGTCCACTCCCAGCAGGTCATAGAAGATGCCGTACCCGCCGCGCACCACCATCCTGGGCAGCGCCTGCCAGGCGAAGCCGAAGCGCGGCGCGAAACTCCGGTGCGAGGTCGAGAACATTTGGCGCGGGTTGCCGTCCACGGCGGCGAAGGTCAGACCGCCCAGGGTGGTGAATTGAGAGGCCGGGACTTCCGCGATGGGCGCCTTGGCGTAATTGGCCTGGGCCGCGGCCTGCACCGGATTCGGCGTTTTGAAATCGAAACCCAGTACCATGCGGTTGAACCGTTCGGTGGGCGCGGTTTCGTACTCCCAGCGCACCCCGAGGTTCAGGGTGAGCCGGCGGGCGATCTTCCAGTCATCGTGCACGTAGAAGCTGGTGAAGGTGGACTCGGTGGCGCTGGAGGCGTTCACATCCACGTTGCCGCCCGTGGGCAGGCCGAGCAGGAAGGAAGCCACCCCTTGCCCAATGGGAGCGCCGGCGGAGTTGTCGATGGGGCCGCGCGTCCAGTTGTTGTTGAAGACGATGTTCGGGGTGCCGTTGGCGAAGCTGTAGGAGTGTTCGCGCAGCAGCCGGAATTCCCCGCCCCACTTCAGGCTGTGGCGCCCGTGCATCTGGGTCACGCCGGCGCCCCAGGTGTGGTAGTTGGTGACGTTGTCGTAGTTGGTGTTTTCGCCCAGGCCGTCGTACTGGTCGATGGCGATCTGCGGGAACGACACCGCTTGCGGGTCCAACTGCGCGACGAAGCCCGGCGAGAACCCCAGGCCTACAAGGTCGAGACCCTTGCTGAACGGGCCATCCACTTCCCGGAAGATCGTGGCGCCGTACTTCACGTTGAGCAGGAACGAGGGCGAGATCACGTAAACATCGTCCAGCGCCACTCCGTTCTGGAAGCGGTAGCGGTTCAGGCCGCGCGCCTCGTTGTTGAAATACTGGTTGCGGTAGAAGTTGAGCCAGGAGTGCGTGATCCTTCCGAAGACCCGGTGGCGGTCGCTGATCACGTGGTCCACGCGCCCCATGTGCTGGAGAAAGTTGTTGCTGTTGTTGCCGCCGACCTGGTAATTGTCGCGGCCATCCACGCTGCCCGGGAGATTGGGGGCCCGGTAGTACCCCAGGAGCTTCTGCGCCATGGAATCCAGCCGCGCCGCCGGAATGATGTTGCCCGCGAAGGGCTGGCGGCTGAAGCGGGTGGCCGAAGTGGGCTGGACGGTGGCCGGGTCGTAGATCTGGTAGTTGGCTCCCACCGCCAGCAGCGCCGAAAAATCGCCCTTGCGCTCCGCCAGGCTGGGCACCGTCAGATAGGTGCTGGTGGGATTGCGGCGGTTGAAGCCCTGAAATCCGTACGTCCAGAAGGTCCGGTTGCGGCCGTGGTAGAGCCGCGGAATCTCCAGGGGCCCGCTCATGGTGGCGGAGTAGCGGTTCACCTTCCGCGGCGGCGACATGCGCGCTATTTTCTCCGGTGTGACCGGACCGCTGGTCAGGTCGTAAATCTGTTTGTTGGCGAAGAAGCTGTTGGCCTGCCAGGGATTGGGCGCCACCAGCCAGTTCAGCGTGCCGTGGTACTGGTTGGTGCCCGCTTTGATCATTACGTTGACGTAGGCGCCCATGCCGTAGCCCAGGGAAGCGTCGTACCTGGCCACGTCAACGCGGAACTCCTGGACGATGTCGCCGGGCGGCGCGAACGAAACCTGGGTGCCGGTCATGTTCGGGATGCCGTCCAGACCGAACGAATTCGAGCCGCTGCGGGTGCCCGCCGCCGTGGTGTTGGACATCACGTCCACGGCGCTGGGCAGCCAGTTGTGGTTCGGCGCCTGCCCGGTGGTGATGCCCGCGCCGAGCTGCACCAGGTACATGATGTCGTCGCCGGCAATGGGCAGGTTCTCCAGTTGATGGCGGTCCACGGTTTGGCCGACGGTGGCCGAGCTTTCATCCAGCAGCGGCGCCTCGGCGGTGATCAGCACGGACTCGGTCACCGCGCCGACTTCCATCTTCACATCCACCGTCGCGGTCTCGCCCACCCGCACTTCGATAGGTTCGCGGCGGTAGGTCTTGAATCCCTGCGCCACGACTTCCAGGCGATACGGACCGGGCAACAGGAAGGGAAGCTCGTAGTTGCCCGCGGTGTTGGTGCGGGTGGGCGTGCTGGTGTTCTGCTCAAGCTGCACCGCGGTGACCGCGGCTCCGGGAATCACGGCGCCGGTCGAGTCGGTCACCATGCCCAGAATCTTGCCGCGCGCATCTTGCGCGCCGGCCGCAACGCTGAAAAGGCCCGCGATAAGCGCCACCCGCAATGTGCCACGCAGAAAAGAAGACATGCTCGCCTCCGCCTGTTGTCCCGCTGCGTTGCCGATGATAGCCGTGAAGCGGCCGGCAGGCAAGCGGTGACACCGGCTTGCCCTCCCTCGGCTTTCGGCGACGCCGCGTCGTTGGCGGCAAGCAAGCCCGCGCAGCGGGCGATAGACTGGTAGCCCACACCGCAAGGTGTGGGTAGCAAGAGAGGGGAGGGCAAGCCCGCGAAGCGGGCGATAGAAACGCCCGGTTGCCGTTCTGCCGCCCGCTACGCGGGCTTCGAAACCTGGGCTTCGAGACCCAAGGCTTACGCCTTGGGCTATCAATCTATCGCCCGCTTCGCGGGCTGCCTCGCTCCATCGGCTACTGCCTCTCGGCGGCATGCGGATGCTTTCAGGCAACTGCGAACGGCACGTTCTCCAGCACGACCCGGGGCAACTCGCCCTTGCCGAGCGTTTCCTTGGCATCGAGGATTTCGATACCGACGAGGGTCTCGCCCGGTCCCAGGTTCAACGCGATTTCGTCGCTGAGCCGCAAGGTGCGGCATTCTTGCGGGCCTTCTACCAGGCGAATGTAGAGCGCGTCGATTTCCGGCTCGTAGCTGATTCTCATAGCCGGCCCCTTCAGAAATAGAACGTGTACACGGTGATCACGACGGTTTCCGCCTCTTGCTCGGCAACCACCGGGACCACCTGTTTAATGCGATAGAACACACCCTGCCACTTAGCATTGTCCTGGAGATTGGCGCGGTACAGAAACCGGCCCCCCTTGATTCTCGGCTGCCAAGTGAGGCCCCTGCAAAACTCGACGAAACGACCTCGGCAACAGAGCCGCGAGCGTCGAATCTCGCGAGTGCCTCAAGTGGCACAGGCATTCCTGCCTGTGCGGTTTTCTGAAGCACCCAGCCCGCATTTCTTACGGCTTTGCGGCTCTGCCGCGTTGTCCGCGGCGACGGGCAGAGCGGCCGGCACGCTGCGGTTTCACGAATAATGCGGGCTAGAGCCCTGCGAGTCCGGTGAACCGCACCCCGGAATGCTTTACCTTGTGCCCTATGTTGAGCGCGATCAGCAAGGCCGCCAGGTGCTCGGCAAACCGGGCGTTTTCGAGCGGGCCGGCATCAATGGCCCGGGCACCCGCGATTCTTTCCACCAGGCGGCTCACAACCGCTTTGGCGGCGGCATCGTCGCCGCAGATCAGCACGTCGCAATCCAGCGGGTGCGCCAGGTCGGCCAGGGCCACCGCACTCAAGGTGTGAAGCGCGGAGACCAGCGGGACGCCGGGCGGCAGGTACGCGGCGGCCTGTTGAGCGGCCGAGCCCGGCCATGGCGTGACCAGGCGCGCGATGCGGTCACCCAGCGCGGCGCCCACCGGCACGGTGGCGTCTACGAACACAGTCCCCGGGCGCAGCTTCTCGCGGACAGCCTTGATGGTGGGGATTTGGGCCACCAGAGGCACGGTCAGGACCACCACCGCGGCCCGCGCCGCTGCCTCGCCGTTCACAGCCCCTTCGACCGCTGCCGCCGGAATCGCCTCCTTGAGCCGCTCGACCGCCGCCCGCGCCTTTGCCGCGTCGCGCGAACCAATGATTAGTGAGACGCCGGCCTGCGCCCAGCGCAAGGCCAAGCCGAAGCCCTCGGCGCCCGTGCCCCCAAGTATCGCGATTGTATCAGTCATGGGACCATTCATTTTACGCCACACGGCGCCTGGAGTGCGGCGGCTTGCTGCCGCACTCCAAAGGGCTGGGCCGCCTGGTTAGCGTTCAGAGTGGAAGATATGCTAACTTGACCGGATAGGCCGGTATGAACCGAATCGGCATGTCTGGTTCAGGAAATCCGGGTTTCATGAGGTTCGCTGTCGCGCTACTGGCTGTCGCCGCGCTCGCCTCGTGGTCCGCCGGGGCCGGCAATCCGAACGATCCGGGCGGCAGGATCACTGTCGATAGCTCGGGCATCATCCGCTGGGAGGCCGACGCGCCGGCCTCGATCTATGTGTCGCCCGATGGCGGGCCTGAAGTACTAATGGCGGAAGCGGCGCGCGGTGAACAGAAGCCGGACTGGCCCCATGCCGGCCCCATCTACCGTTTTGTCTTGCGGAACACCGGGGATGGCCGGTGGCTGCACTCTGTCACCGCGCAGAAAGACGCCTACGGCCGGCTGGTGGTCACACGGGAAACACTGTGGCAGAGGTACGGCCTGCCGCTGGCCGCCATCCTGCTGGCCGCCGGGTTCCTCGTTGCCGGCCTCTCCAACTGGCGCCGTCTGGACCTTTACCAGGTGGTTCTCGTCGCTGCCGCAGTGGCCGTATTCTCCCTTTCCTTCGGCAACTACTTTTTTGGCGACAGCATCGCGCAGTTGCTGGTGCGACCGAGGTCGGTCTGGGAAGCTTTCCGATCATTCTTTTCGGTGGGCCAATGGTACCGCCCCTTCTCCCAGAGCCTGCTCGCCTACTTGCTGTTCCCCCTGTTCGGCAACCACCACCTGCCCTATCAGGCCTGTGCGCTGCTGCTGCACATTGTTGTCGCCCTGGTTGTCTACCGGGCCTTCGTGCGGATTCTGGAGGACAGGCGGGCGGCGTTCGTCGGGGCATTTTTCTTCGCTCTTCATCCCATCAATTTCTACACAACTTACGACAATGGCTTTTTCGCCGAGACCACAGTAGCGTTGTTTTATGTGCTCTCGGCGTGGTGCTTCTTCACGCGGCGGTTCGCGGCCGCCACCGTGCTCGGCGCGCTGGCGCTGTTTTCCAAGGAAGCGGCTGTTACCCTGCCGCTGCTGCTGCTGGCGGCGATCCTGGCATTCCCGGAGTTTCGGAGTGACTGGCGCGGCTGGGTGAGGCGGTGGACACCGATGGGCGCCGTCTGGCTGGCGTATCTGGCGCTCTACGCCCGCACCTTTTCCTGGGGCGGCGGGCGCGTAACGGCCGAGGGCCGGCCCGACTACGCGCTCTCGGTATTCGAGTTGCCGCGCGGCCTGCTGCGCTTCCTGCTCTGGTCTCTTCAGATTCCTTTCGGCGGGAGCACCGGAAGCTGGTACTCCCGCCCCGCCCTGCTGTGGTTGTTGGCGGGTATCGGGCTGCTGATCGCCCTGTTCGCCCTAATGGCACTGGCGAAAGGGAACCTGGGGGTAAGAACCGGCCTCCTGTGGTTCTTCATCGCCGTGCTTCCCATGGCGGCCCTGGCCAAGGAATTCCCTCATCACCTGTACCTGCCCTTGATCGGGCTGGCCCTGGTGATCGGTGAGTTGTTCGCCTATCTGGGCCGGCGTCTTCCCGGTCCGGCTGTGGTCCTATTGGCGGGCGCGGTGTGTCTGGGTCACGCGTCGCTTTCCTCGATCAACGTGGAGAACGATTCGCGGCTGTCCTGGGTGGGCGGCAGCGCTTTGACCGCCCACAACGCCGTCCTCTTTCTCAACGGGCAGGCGGGAAAGTTAAACAACAGCTCGACCATCTACGTGGTCAACGAAACGCCGGACGATCTGCGGTTCGACTACCTCAAGGGCGACACGTTCCGGTTCAGCACGGGCCTGAATGGCCTGCGCGTCCGCATCGTTCAGCGGCCCGGGCAGGTGCCGTGGCCCCTCATTCAGAACGCCGTGGTGGCCACTTACAACGACAAGTGCCGATGCCTGTTTGACTCCACAGACCTTTTCGCCAGGGGCGCACCCAGGCAGCCTCCGCAGGGCGCCATCACCATCACCAGCGACGGCCTGCTCTCCTGGCAATCGGACAGCGCCGCGATGGTGTTCGTGAACGCCGACGGCGGCCCGGAGACACTGATGGCCCTGTACGCCAGCGGCGCAACCAAACCCGACTTCCTCCTGCCCGGCCACACGTATCGTTTCACGCTGAAGGAAGCAACAGAAGACGGCACGGGGGCCTTGCTCGACCTGGCCTACTACCGGAAATCGCCATCGGGGAAGGTGTGGGCGGGCAAGCAGCCACCCCCGGAAGGGCGGTAACACAAAAAGGCCCGGCGGGTTTTTCTGGCGCCTGGGGCGCCGGCCTGTGTCATTCGGCAGCCTGCCGCGCCGCTGCCGGCCGCGCGGCCTCTGCTTGCTTTCGGAACAGCAGGCAGGCCGCGGCCAGCAGGAGGCCCGCCAGAGAAATCGCGCCACCCAAATAAAGCCGCGTCGGGACGATGTACATCCGCACCTGATGAACGCCGGATGGCACGGCGACCGCCCGGAAAATACCGTCGGCGCGAACCAGCGGCCGCGCCTGGCCATCGATGGTCACCCGCCAGTCCGGCCAGTAGGTCTCGGTGACCACCAGGACGGCGGGGCGCGCGGCGGACACCTGGAGCCGGAATTCGTTCGGCGACCAGGCCTGCAGTTCGACCTGGCCGAGCTCCTGGGAGGAAGCCGGAGGGCCCGGCTCGCCCAGCAGCCGCATCTCGGACTCCGACACAACAGCGACGAGGGCGGGGTTGACTTCCCGCGTATTGATCTTGTGCGCGGCCTCGGAAACATTACGCGCGGCGACCGTGCCGCCCACCAGGAAGTAGCGGGGAAAGGCGCGCCGATTTTCAAAGATGCTAAAGTCGCCGCGGAACACCAATTGCCAACCTTCTATCTCCTTGGCCGACGAGACCAGATAGCGCGCCCCCGTCAGGTCCAGCAGCGGGGAACGGGGTGCTTCCAGCACGAATTGCCGATCGTCCAGCCGGGAGTATCCGGTCCGGTAGTAAACGACGTCCTGCAGCAACTGGGGGCTAAAACCGTTGGCTGAGGGCAGCCGCCAGTGCGGCAGCACGCTCTGCCATGTGCCGCCCGCATGACTGCTATCGATTCGAAACAAGGGCTGGGGCCCGAGCCGGCTGAGCAGCCAATCGACCTCCCTCGGCCGCCCATCTCCCGGGCCGTCGTAGCTGTTCAGCCGGGTGTTGGAGCCGATCGCGATAAGGTCCGCGGCGATGAGTATGCAAACAACGCCGACAGTGCGGGCCCGGCCGGCTTCCGGGTGTCCGGACGCAAGGCCGGCAATCCAGGCGCACAGCGCCAGCAGGGCGGCGACCAGGATCAGGGTGGCGCCCGCGTTCGCGCCGCGCAGGCCAACCGGGGAGCCGGCAGGAGCTTGAAAGCCGACCATGCAAACCATCAGACCGAGAGCCAAAGCCAGCAGCGCGGCACGCCGGCACAACCGGACGGGGAACAATTCATGGCGCCGGCCGCGCTGCCAGCCGTCCAGGGACAGCGCCGCCAGCACGGCGAACGACAGCGAGAAGTAAGCCAGGGCCGTCCAAGCGTACAGGCCGCGGCGCACCGCGCCCGGAAACAGCACGTAGAACAACTGCGACACCGCAAAAGTCGGCCCGAAATACCACAGCCCGGCGATCAGGCCGGAGACCAGGAAGGGACGGGCGGCACGCCGGGCCAGTAACCAGCTCAGCGCCCCGAAGACCAGCAGAAGCGCGGGTATGCCCTGGTACAGGTGCAGGAATGTGGGATTCTCCGGGTGCCAATAGTCTCCCTGGAGTTGGCAGAACAGGTTCGGCCAGACCAGCGAAGTCAAAGCCTCCAGCGAAACGCCGCCGTAAGCCTGGGCCGAGGGACGCCACGCGGCAACTGATCGGCCGGCCACCTGGCTGGCCGGAAGCCAACACACAGCCGACAGCAGGAACCCCAGCGGTATGGCGGCCAGCAGCAGCCCCAGGCGGCGCCAGTGCGCCCCCCATTCCAGGACCGGGTGGCGCTGCCAACTCCAGTACAGATACAGGAAGGGGCCGAAGAACAGCGCCGGCAACCAGGCCGCCGGGAACCCGGCCAGGATCATCACCGCCAGCGAGATGGCGGCCAGGGCGACCGAGGGCCAGTCGGTCCGCTCTTCCAGGCGGCGAAGCGCGGCCAGAAACCACGGCAGCCAAGCGGCGGTGCACACGGCGCCCAGATGCTGGGTCTGGGAGGCAAAGAAAGCGCCCAGGCAAAAGATCATGGCGCCGCCGATCGACGCCCGGTGCTCCGCCCCCAACTTGCGGAGCAGCAGGTAGGCGCCCACGCCCGCCCATACCACGTGAGCGACCAGCAGGGCTTCCACGAACCACAGCGTCACCCGACCCAGGACCGCATTGGCGGCCAACACCGCCGGCAGCGTGACCGGATAGAACATGGCCGCCTGCACGTTGCCGAAAAAAGGCTCCCCCATGTAGGTGTATGGGTTCCACCAGGGCAGTTGCCCGTACTGGCGCAGGGAGTCGCCGATAAAGCTCAGGAGCGGGAGGTGATAGCCCTCCAGGTCGTAGGGGATGTGGTACTCGCGGCGCAGAAGCAACGGGCCGCGAAAGAACAGCAGCGCGCCGGCCAGGCAATACAGCGCCGCCGCCAGGTATTCCCTGGCGCGCAGGGTGAGGTGCACTCGGTCACGCATGGTGGGCATGGTTCTCCACACTGGCCAGGAACGTTCGAAATCTCGGCCGGCATCGGCACGCGATGGAAATTGCTGTAGCGCCGGGCCTCGCGCCCGGCATGCCGGTAGCGCCAGCGATGGACCTGGCGACCTGAAGGTCGCCGCTACTCAACCACGCCGGCCAGATACAGCGTCACCAGGAGCGCGCGCTCCAGGCCGGGCAGCGAGGATGCCTTGTCCACATCCACCCATTCATCCAGGGAATGTGCGCGGTCGCCCCGTCCGCCGGCGCCCATGGCAATGCCGGGAATGCCGAGCGCAATGGGCACGTTGGCATCGGTGCTGCTGTAGTTGAGCATGGGCACGCGGCCAACCACGCGCGTGGCCGCCACCGCCGCTCTCACCAGCGGCGAAGAGGCGGGGGTCAGTCCGCCTTTGCGGTCGCCCACCAGCCTCGATTCCACCGTAATGGCGCCGTGCTCGGTGCCGCGGGCCCGGTTCTCGTCGTCCGCTCCTTCCTTCATCGCCGCCAGAAACTGCTCTTCGACTCTGCCCAGTTCGGCAAACGATTCCGAGCGCAAGTCCACCTCCATCCAGCAGGACGCAGGAATGGAGTTGACGGAGGTGCCGCCGCCGAATATCCCCACGTTGAAGGTGGTCTTGGGGTTGTGAGAAACTTGAATGCGGCTGAGCCGCGTGACCGCGGAGGCCATGGCGAAGGCCGGGTTGACCAACCCAAAGGCGCCGAAACTGTGGCCCCCCGGGCCGCGGAAGGTGACCCGGTAGCGCTTGCTGGCCACGCCGCCGTTGGTGATGGCCGTATCGCCGCCGCCCTCCAGTGAGATAAACAGGTCCACGCGCTTCCGCAGCGGGCTTTTCTCGAACAGGTAGCGCATGCCGCGCAGGTTGCTCAGTCCCTCCTCACCCACATCGCCGACAAAAACCACCGTGCCCTTGGTTTTCAGTTGGACGGCCTCCATGGCCCGGGCCACGGCCAGCACCACGGCCAGGCCGCGGCTGTCGTCGCCGATGCCGGGCGCGCTGTAGATCGTTCCCTTCTTCTTGACCCGTACGTCGGTGCCTTCCGAAAAAACGGTGTCGAGGTGGGCTGCCAACATCACCGTCGGCTCTCCATTGTTTCCCGGCCGCTCGGCCACCACGTTGCCTTCCTCGTCGATGTGGGTGTCTTTCAGGCCCGCCTCCCGCAGGCGCTCGGCGAAAAACTTCGCGCGCGCCTGCTCCTTGAAGGAGGGGGCGGGAATCTGGGTGATGGCCACCAGGTCGGCCACCATCCGGTCGTACTGATCGCTCAGGTGCTGAAGCGCGGCCTTAACCGCCGGCCGCTCGCGCAGCGTTCGGATCTCCACCTCCAGGCCATTGGCCTGGGGAAGAGCCGCGCCGGCGGGCGCGAACTGTTGCGCCGGACACACCGCCGCAAGAATCAACAGCCAGCCAAGCCATCGAACAGGATGGGTGCGCACCATGGAAACCGTCATTATCCCGGAATCCGGCGGCAAATTGAACAACCAATCCGAAATCCTGCAACCAGCGCGCAGCCGCAGATTGCGCAGATTGCACAGATTCAAAGGTAACCGGTGAAATCTGCCCAATCTGCGGCTCCGGGCCCGGCCCCTGATTCAATCACTTCTTCTTGAATTTCTTCGAGTAGTCGGCCGTGAGGTTGAGAAACTGGTCGCCCCATTCCACGCTGGGCTCGATCTCGCTTCCTTCGTGCCACTCGTTGAAACTGGTAAGGAGCACCCAGTCCGGGTTGGCCGCGATGGCCGCCTGCCAGAGCCGCTTGTACAAGTCGCCGTTTTCCCGGCCCAGCCGGGTCACCCGTTCCCGCCCGATATTGCTGTCGTCGTAACCGGGCAACACGGTTGCCGTGGAGATTCTGGAGCGTGGCCGGCAGGCCGCCACCGTATCGCGGTAGCGGGCGGCCATGTCCGTCTTTTTCAGGATCTGGCCGACAGGATTGTATTCGTGCAGGCCATCGAACCACTCCAGCCATTTCGGATTCAGCCCGTCGGCGATGACCAGCGCAGGGCCCGGCGATCGCAGGCCGGCCAGCGCCGCCGCCCATTGTTGCGGCTGCATCTGCCCCATGGCCCGGCCGTAAGCGAAAAACACCGGCTTGTTGTCGTGGCGGAAGAAGGAGGGATGCGAGCCGTATTGTTCGCGCAGGTAGCGGAAATCGTCGATCACAGCGGCCACCGGGTCGGCCGCGCCCCGCGGCACCTGCTCGTAATAGATGGTGAATTTCACCGGCGACTTCGCCTCGGCGGCGATGTCCATGGCCAGGCGCAGGGCGCGATCGTGGTACAAGCCCCTTCCCCACCAGGTCACGATCAAGGCATCGATGCCGGCCTGCTCGGCCAGCTTCAGGTGCCGCCGGATGGCCGCGGGGTCATTCGAGTCGTAGAGCTGGTGCGGGTGGTTCGTCGTCCCGGTATCCGGCACAGTCAACTTTTTCCCGTCGCGCGGCGAAGCGATTTCCACGGTTTTCGCCGGGTCATGCGCGCAGCCGCGGCACTCGGCCCAGTGTTCCCATTTTCCTTTTTGAAAGGCCGGCGTCCCATACCAGTTGTAATAGAAAGCCAGCACGCGGTGGGCCGGCGCCGCCTCCGCGGGCTCCGACCCGTGTGAGTGCAGGCTCCCGGCCAGGCAGACAAGAACGAACAGGATCATGCGCTTCATGCAGCGATGTTTATCACAAACAGAGACCGGGCGTCAGCAGGCAGCCATCGGCCTACTGCTCTCGCCAGTTGACCTTGAGGATGCGAACCAGCGTCACCGTCACATCGCCTGGGCCAAGGGTTACGATGCGGAAGTCCGTGCCGGCGGCGAAAGCTCCGGCGGCCGAAAGCGGACCGAGGTCCAGGGTTGCGGTCTTGCGCTGCCCGTCGCCGTTGCCGGTGACCTTCGCCGATGCCCGCTTCCCGCCGCCCGGGCCGCTGTACTCCACCTGCCAGGACGTTTTCTCGGCATCCGTGTAAGTTACTTTCAGGACGGCCGGCTCCGTCGCCGGCCAGAACTTCGGATCGAGTTTGAAGGCCAACCCGTCCTGTCCATTCTTGCGGTCGGAGCACCGGGCGTCGAAGTCCCAGTTCCGCCCGGGCGGGTCGGCGCCGAGCGGGTGCCGGTCCACACGCTGCCAGGCCACGCTTTGGCTGCCTTCCACATCGCGCTGCACCAGCCACCGCTCCAGGTTCTTGACGATCAGCGGCCCCCGCTCGCCGCGGATGGCGCACTCCCGCAGGTAGACCCAGGCGTCGGGCGAATTCCCCGCCGCGCGCCCTTGCGTGAGCCAGGCGTACTCATTCAGTTCCGGGTTGAACTGCAACGTGGCAGGGCTGATGTACTGAAAGTTCTGGCGCAGTTGCAGCGTCCGCAGCGTGGAAATACGGTGCCGGTAGTCATGCTTTTCGACCGGGCCGAAGCGCCACTCCCAGTACTTGCCGTATTCCTCGTTCTCGTCCCCATTAAAGCGTTTCTGGGCGTGGATGGGCAGCGTCTCATCGATTACGCAGTAGCCGTCGGGGGCGAGGGAGGCGCCCAGAGGCTTGGAGCGAAACAGGGTGTGCTGAAAATCGACGCCGCCGCTGCGCCAGCCGGCGCCGTGGGCCAGGGCGTACTCCATCAGCCCGTCGGTCTGGCGCGCGTATTCCTCGTGCCCCTTCTGGCCGGCGGCGAGCGGCCCGCCCGTCATCCAGGCCAGCTTGTGCTCGACGCTTCGGAAAGCCTTCAGCATGCCGTCCAGGCGCAGCTTCAGGCATTGCGCCAGCAGGTCCGGGGTCAGCCCGGCGGTCTTCTCCCACTCGTCGATGTCCACCGGGCGCAGGAACAGCTCTTCGCCGCGCGACGGGCTGATGCCGTGGATGTACCCGTAAACGACCTCGGGCATTTGCGGAATGCGGCTGTTGCCGAATTCCTGGAGGAACTTCGCGTACTCGCGCATCACGTCCGGATGCCAGGGCGGGACGATCTGCAAGCGCCAGGGCTGGTTTTCCTGCAGCGGCCGTACGTCGATGATCGGCACGCTGTACCTGCTGAGGACCCATTCCGGGACCATCGCCCGCTCGACTCCCTTGACGTGAAGGCCGACGCGCATCCCTCCGGATTTGGCCCGCTCTATGCTCTGGAGGACCGGCTTCCAGTCGTACACGCCGGGAGCGGTATTGACCAGCCGCCAGGGGACGATGATGCCGAAAACGGTGATCTTGTCGGAGAAGCGGTTTGTTCCCCAGGTGACGAAACCGGAGTACGGAACCGGTTGCATGCCCGCGGGCAGCGACCAGTCCCAGCCGGAAGCCACGACCACCTTGTCGTTGGCGGCGAAAACGCACACGCTCAGGCACATCACAGCCCATAGACACAGATATGTTTTCATCGGGGGTATTTAATCACACCGCCTGGGACGCGGCGCTGACATCTTGCCGGCAAGCGCGCGAGGTGAAGGAACGCATTGTGGCTCCCCGGCGCGCCGTGCCGGCACTCCTAAATCTGCGTAATCTGCGGATGGATCTACATCTCGCGGCGGCCCTCGAGCGCCTTGGTCATGGTCACTTCGTCAACGTAATCCAGGTCGCCGCCCACCGGAATCCCCATGGCGATGCGGCTGACGCGAACACCCAGCGGCTTCAGCAGCTTGGAGAGGTACACCGCGGTCGCTTCGCCTTCCACGTTGGGGTTGGTGGCCAGGATGATCTCCTCGATCACGCCCGCCTTCATCCGCTCCAGCAGGCCCTTGATTTTCAGTTGGTCCGGGCCTACGCCGGACAGCGGCGAAAGCGCGCCCATCAGGACATGGTAGGCGCCGTCGTACTGCCGGGTCCTTTCGACGGCCACAATGTTATGCGGCTGCTGAACCACGCAGACCAGCTTTGGATTGCGGGTGGGGTCCGAGCAGTACTGGCAGGGGTCCACATCCGTAATGTTGTTGCACACCGAGCAGTAGCCGATCTTCTCTTTCATATCCAGCAGGGCCTCGGCCAGCACCCCGGTCTCTTCTTTCGACCAGTTGTTCAGGATGTGAAAGGCCATGCGCTCGGCCGATTTCTGGCCGACGCTGGGCAAGCGCTTCAACTGTTGGATGAGCCGGGTGATCGGCTCGGCGTAATCAGGCATAACCAGGTGCCAGGTGTCAGGTCAGAACATTCCCGGGATGCCCAGGCCGCCGGTCAGCGCGCCGACCTTCGATTGCAGTTCCTCGTCCACCTTCCGGGCACACTCGTTGACAGCGGCGACGATCAGGTCCTGGAGCATCTCCACATCCGCGTCCTTGAGAGCTTCGGGATCGATTCTTATCTCGAGCAGTTGCTTTTGGCCGTTCATGCGGGCCTGCACAATGCCGCCGCCGGAGGCCGCCTCGACGCGCAGCTCTTCCATCTGTTTCTGCATCTGCTCCTGCATCGTGCGGACCTGGTTCATCATCTGCTGAAGATTTGGCATCGGTTCGCTCTCCTGCCCCGTCAGAAGCGGTCTTATGACCATTTCGGATCGTGGATTGCGGATTTCGAGCACCGCGATGCTTGAAATCCGTCCGCCGCGGCGGACAACCCGAAATCCGCAATTCTCACACGGTGAAGCAACTCGCGAGACAGTACACCAGCACCCGCGGCCTATTCCTTTCGCCGCAGGTCTCGCACCTCGATCACCGTGGCGTTCAGAAGGCGGATCATCTCCCCCACCTGAGGATCGTGGCGGGCGCGGTCGGAACCCGCGGCCGGCTGGCCGGCAGCGGCCCGGCCGGGCTCGGCGGTCCCGGCGTTGTCCGCGGCGGCATCGCCGGCCGCGGCCGTCTCCACCGACAGGCGGAAGCTGACCGGGCGGCCCAGCAGCTCGCAACAGAGCTGGCGCACCAGGGCCTGGTCGTCGCGGCTGATGATGTGCTGCACGCCGTTGTCGTGCGGGAAGCAGGCCG
>Ga0315284_10002050_pt1 | contig 28897 bp, 27 predicted proteins | sample YL17G09_16_MG_FD_203696 | JGI IMG/M metagenome (GOLD analysis project Ga0315284, IMG submission 203696) | Sediment microbial communities from Yellowstone Lake, YNP, Wyoming, USA - YL17G09_16 | ecosystem: Environmental > Aquatic > Freshwater > Lake > Sediment | place: USA: Wyoming | collected...
GCGATCCCTAAAGTATGATGTCGCCCAAGCTACCGGCAACTAGATTCGCCTTGGCACTTGGTATGACTTGACCATACAAAGCCCCTTCCCCCCGTCCCTCAGCATTTCGAAGGCTTCGGGTATCCTTTCAAGATCGATATTGTTCTATTCATACTTGCTTACGGTTTTGCCAGTACTTGGACTAATTCATCAGTTGATATTGCCATGTACACTATGATATCAGCGATGGCCCCGGTTAGATCATGGGTCTTCTCTGTGGGCACGAGGCTTCCATACATTACCCATTCATGGTCTGCCATCTGTTCAAACCTTATGCTTCCTTCAAAGAAGTGGGACATGAGGCTGTTGGTTAATGTCAATATGCTTGCTATCAGCTCAGCCATTACTTACTCCTCCACCGAGATATACATGTTTACTCGTATTGTTGACTGAATAGACTGAAGACTGAAATCACGTAAGCCGTACAGGTTACGTAGCATAGGTTTATACGACAAATTATATTAAATGTCAAGTTTTGTGTATCATTGTCATAAATTGTCATATATTGTCATATTCTAGGTCTTGGCAGAATGCTTTGTCAGCAGCACTTTCTTGCAACTTGGGCTGCGATATTCGCATTTCTCGGTTTATAGACCCCCTACCGGATACATGGTTATTCCCATCTAGACTGCCCTCTTGAGTTTCGTATATTGATTATGCCTTCCCAGAACGTGGTGTAACAATCCCATATATGTACTTACGCGTGGGGTACTTTATTACTACTCCGAAGGTGGTACTAAGTAGACAGGGCTCGAATTGCTGAATTGCTTCGGGGAAAGACAGCTATGTCTTCAAGGAGTGGGTAACGCAGCGCTGTCGGTGCGAAGAATATAGCTGCCACGCATTCTGTGAAGGCGCTATCAGCAGATGCTCGGCATTGTCTGGAGTCACCAGACCTGCAGGGCGCACTAAGGGTGGCTCGATCCTCTCTGTTTAGCTGAACTCTCTCTGAGGTGTCCGGACGGGGTCTTTAGCAGAGTTACAGCGAAGAGGTATTCTGCCACAATATTACGGCAAAGCACAGCATCCATCCTGGTCTCGGATGACGACGAAAAGTCTCTGTTGGGGGGCACAAGATCCGTAGGGGTAAGGCGCACTGATATGGCTGCGCTAATAAGCAAGAAGCATGCTCGCGGCAGCCAGCAGCCATAGGTGGCTGGTGGCGAAGGTGCAGCTGGAACCAGATTAGGGTGTTTCGACGTGTTAGGAAGGTGCTGTTTGTTCTTCTTCGGTGTGCCTGCTGTACTCATATTCGCTGTTGGGCTGTGAGAATGACAGAGCACAATAAGGGGTCGGTAAACCTACCTTGATTTCAGGCTCGGGGTTTGGGCTCCTAGCAGCAATGCTTTGCCATGCTGTGCGTAGCGGGGTGAGATGCTTTCGCTGGTGGCGCGAAGATGATCCTTAAGCCTGGCATAAAACCAAGAGGCGACAATACTATTTTTGCCCAGCTTGCTCAAGGTATAGAATAACGACTTCGTCGTTTTTGTACACCACGCTCAAGCCGCTTCCAGATACAAATTCCCCATTAATGCTGCGGGCGATGAGAGAATCAACAGGGAACGCATCGTATTCTGTGTATAGGTCTGACGAAGAGAGGATGAATCTTGCTACACTTAGGTCATGCCTTGCGAAGATCAAGTAACTCACTTCGCGTTCCGTCATAATTGTGGCAGCCTCTGACGGATCAGTAGTGGCGTAGGCTGTGGCTACATCCTGCAGCTTGCCGGCATCGCTTGCGTAGTACCCAGGATCTACAAACGGTTCGCGCTGCGCCATATCTAGAATCCAGTAACCATGCGTGTACTGGGTCATAACGATGGCGTCCTCTGGAGTTTGATCCTTTAGATAAGTCATTGCTCCTTGCCAGTCGCTGTTGGCAGATGTTCGGTATTCCGAGTTCATGCTGGAGGTTAGCAGTATCGAGATTGAAAACAATAAGACTAGTAGAACAGCGAAAGCCACGGATTTTGCTAGTTGAGAATTGCCCTGGCGGCGCCAATTCCACAAGTAATCCAAACCTATGGCAGAGACAACGCAGGCTGCAGGTGCGGCAAAAAAAAGAAGTCGAAAAGCAACGACCCCCGCAAGAAGAAAGAACACCAGCCAGGTGGAGAAAAATACGCTCCAATCGTTTCTGTACTTGACGGTCACATACAGGCCAAGCGCCATAGGAATAATGAAGAGTTGATAAGCAACAAGCAAAGAAATTAATGTCGCACCCTGCGTCTCAGCGGACGCAATGCCAGTGGCCCCTTCTCCAGTGCTTAAGCGAATGATATCTAGGATCCGTTGTAACACCTCATGTGCTTGCTGATAGTTCAGGAATATAACAACTAGATTGACCACTATGATTAGCGCAAAGACGCGCAAGTCTACAGCCCTACCAGCTGCTACAATTCGACGTGCCAGGTTAGGCTCTTTGCGCAACAGGGCGATGTATCTCATCGCTAACCTGAGCACAACATAGATAGTCAGGAAGAGAACTAGAAGAGCAGCACCGTGGGTAACCCACTCCAGGTAAAGAAGGAGCTCGACTACGAGTATTAAAAGCCCAGCCAACAGCCACGCGACGTCCCTCTTGCCTACACGGAAATGCCAGCCCCTAGACATATGGAAGACTAGAGCTCCTATTGTAAACAGGAGTATGTTTAGGCCATCACGGTCTATGAGCCCGGAATTACCCAGAAAGACTGTGTGAAGCATAATAGCCCAGGCGAATGCAGAAAATAAACCCACTCTACGATTCCAAATCTTGGACACAACTAAATAGATCAATATCAAAGTGATTACCCCAAGCACAGGCGGGAGGAACTTTGACATGAAGGTCAATGCTTGAGCGTCTTGGACTCGGAATACATAGGCTACCATCTTCGACAGATAGGCAAGCGGGTAAGCCAAACCACTATGAACCGTGTAATTTGCTCCTGAGGTATCGGGCGGGGGGCCCTGACCATCCATAACCCTTTGAGCTACCCAGTGGAAGAAATAGGAATCGGTGCCAAATATGTAATACCTTGTGGTATCTAGTAAACGGGAGCAGCGAAGAAAGATAGCAAATACTGCCAATGCGATCAGGATTAGCGGCGCGTAATGCTTCGCTATGCCACTCACTCGAGGCTGTATCCGTGGCTCAATCTGCATCAGTGTGTGGTTCAGGTCGAATGACACATATGCGATTCTATTCTAGATATTCCTGACTGTCAATTGTCTGAAGCAACTTTGACCTTTTGCCTGGATCAGGTTGCAGTTGTTGTTCGCCATGGCTAAGCGATTCAACACCGTGCCCAGTTCTCGAGAGCAGACTTGCGTGCAAATACTGCGTGTGTGTCTCAAACATGTTGGCCTTAGCGAAGTGTATTAGACGCCCAAAAATCGGAGCTAAGTAGCGCCAGTACAGGTGAAAAAAGTAGGAACATGATTACATTCAAAGCTAAATAGCCCACTACAGCCACCTTTATCAGCTGGCGATGCAAAACTGAACGTGCTGTTGAGGCTAAGTCCCACATTCTCGATATGGCAAAACCAGCTCCTAAACATACCGCACCAACACTGGGATAGAAATAGTAAATGAAGGTTGCCCTCTGAGTTAGGAGTACTATTGGTATCCAGACCAAATAACAGGCAGCAAACCACAGCAAAACAAACAGGGAGACATTGCTCCTTCTTCTTATGAAGTCGTACAGCATGTAGCCCATAGTCGGGATTATGACAACCCAAAGAGCAGGATTGATAATCTGCCTGTAACCGAGAAAATCCTCTTCCCCATATCCTCTTGGACTCAGAATCCATGTCCAGGGGTATGAGATAAATTCGGGAGTCTGGATTTTCGCCTTCTCAATTGTCATCGCCCTACTGAGCTCCGACATCTGCGACAATCTGTCGATAGGACTCATCCAATGGCCACTAGCCAAAAAATCTGAAACGGGTAACAAGACCAAAAACGCTGCGAGCGCGACTAATGCAAATAATGCGATATTTCGCAGAGGCTGTTTCCTTTTCCAAATTAGCCAGTGGATTAGGATAACAAATATTCCCAGTACGCCAGTCAACTTGCACAAAGCGCTTAGAGCAAGGGAAAGGCCGGATAACACATACCTATCCTTCAGGTACAACAAAAAAGCCAATAGCATAAAAGTCAGGTAGAACACATCCAGCATCGCTACACCGGATATGGCGTAGGTCAGGCTCTCAGACACTAAGAGGAAACATGCTAACAGAGCAGCCCGCTTCTTGGTTAGCCGCCTGCAGATCAGATAATAAATTACGAGTAAGGACACACCAAAAATCACTGGTGCGATGCGCCATCCCCACGGGTTGTCTCCAAGAGCAAGCATGCCAGAGACGATGAATAATTTGCCAAGTGAGGGATGTTCTGGGAATAGAACAGCCCTTTGATCAATAATAGACCGGGCTTCCGGGACGTAATAACGTTCATCGAAAACCAGCCCCTGCGCAGATGACAACACGACCAGATGCAGCAGCAATGCAAGGAGCACCAAGGACAAGACTGCCTGATTTTCCCTAATCTTGAACCAGCTAAGCACCCTTGTCGGCAAGGAATATGATGTTGCAGACTTACTGACTTTGGCATCCTCTTGGCGTTCCCTATCCAGAGGCCTAGTAATAGCTCCTACTGCTGCTTCCCCATTGGTAGTCTTAGTGGCCGCGGGCAGCATTGTGCCGCACTTGCCGCAAAGATACCTTTTCTTAGAGTCCGTGGCGCCAGTGATACTATTCCTAACTCCGCATTTGGGGCATACAATTACGTACAATAACTAACACCTCACCACGATTCTCACACAACAGAAGAAGCGACCTTTATCTATGGCTGGCAGGTCTCGCCGATTATACACTTTTCGGGGTTCGGAGCGCAAGACCCTTTGATCAAATTAACTTGCTGGTTCGTTAGATAAGTGGTTGAGGAGGATATTTCCCAAGACTTTGAGCGCATAAGCGAGCTATAATATGGTATGGTGTGACACACAAGCGAGTTATACTGCGGGCAATTGGTGACGATAGTCCTGCATCGGAATAGAAGGTCAGTCAGCCTGAGGCACTCAATATTTCGGGCTCTCGTCGAGCGCTGTAGGCAAACCCACGGAGTCTTTAGGATCATGAATTTCATCTTGCGTGAGGGGTCTACCCTAAGAAATGCTTTGATCTCCAAGCATTCGATATTGGCGAAGAGCGCTAGGAAGCGTAAAGGCTATGGTAATATCCGATTTCGCCCTCTCTCTGCCGCCACGTGGTTTGACCCCAAAGCCCTGTTCATGTAAAATAGTTTACAGCATTCTCGTATTATGTAGCTATACTATTTTCAAAGGGGAGACAACGATGATGTTGCCGCTTGGCGCGCTGTGGTTCGTAGTGCTGATACTGGTACTGGTTATATTCTGCACGGCGTTTCTCATGAGCGTGCGATTGTTCTGGGTGCTCATCCTGGCCGTCGTGGTTTTTGGCTTAGCCCTCACCATGATCTCTTTGTTCTCCAAGCGTGGCAGAGAGCTGAGAGAGTCAATGCGAGAGGAGACTATGCTACTTGAGTACTTGAAGTCACATGGAATCGGGGGAGAACTATCGGAACTGTCAAAGAGCATAGGTATTGCCGAAGATAGGATCCTTGATCGATTGCGTTCACTGGAGGAACGGGGGATGATTCCTCCTGGAGGTACAAGCAAATTGGCGTGAGAAATCTGGCTAGTGCAAGCCTGACAAGGGCAACTGGAGACTAACCTCAATTATGTTGGTTCCCCCAAAATTGATGATCGAGAGTACTGTCCGTGAGATGCCCAGTGCGAACTGCAGCAAGCTTGCGCCAATTTTTAGTACCTAGCGTCCAATTTTAAGCGTTGCGCAACACTGTGAGGGATCATGTAGACATTTGCTAGTGTCAGAATAAGGAACAAGGACAAAGGTAATAGATAATGAAGAGAGCTTCCTGGGTAACCGTCGCGGTGGTCGCTATAATCGAGATCGCTGTAGCAACAGCAGCGTGTGGGGGAGGGGGCAGTAATATCAACGCGGATGCTTCCTATTCTGGAAAAGAAGTGGAAATCTCCGTCGGGGACTCGTTGACATTAACCCTACCCTCCGATATTCGCACTAGCTATACTTGGACTGCGACAATAAACGATATCAGGATATTGCATGAGGTAGACCATGACTACATAGGGCAGGTTGGAGTCGGTGGTAAAGACGTGTGGAGCTTCAAAGCTTCAAAAAAAGGCACTGCCACTGTTTCCATCGAATATGGCCGACCCAACGAAGAAAATGTTCCTCCTCTTGAGACATTCTTCTTGACCGTGTCCGTTAATTAGCTTGCTTTGAGCCAAAGCAAGCATGAACTTATCTGGCAAGTGTAGTAACCCCCGGGGAAGAGATATAAATAGAAGTGCTCTAGCCCAGGTAGCGTTTGGGCCGCTTATTTCGCGGTAAGGACAAGTTGGTCATTCGGGCAGACCACGTATTAACCAAGTTTCTACGCGTTCCGTGAAAGTGCAGAATCTCAGCATTCGAATGGGCATAATGGTGAGGAGATCCACAGGATTGCCTCAGCCTCTCACTGGCGAGGCTTCTTTCGTTGAGAGATCGTACGGGGTCCAACAGTCTTCTTATTGTCTGAACCTGCGCCGCCCAGGCTAGCGCCATCTTGTTGGGCAGCGACATCCTCCACACCCTTGTTGCCTGTGCTAGCCGTTTTCTCAGGCTTAGCGCTTGGATTATGGGCTGGTTCAGGAGTGCCCCCCCTTAGGAACGGCAAAGAAGGCATTTTCAGAGTACCCCAGCCAGCGATGCGATACTGGATTAATATGCCGATTGCATTTGAAAATGCCCAATAGAGGGAAAGCCCGCTGGGAAGCGTTATGGCCATAAAGCCGAACAACAAGGGCAGAATCACCTGCGTCAGGCGATTCATGGACTCCTGGTCACTGTCTACGGAAGGTTGGCTAGCCATCTTCTGCAACACCCAGATGCTCAGTGCTACTAGAATGGCCATGATAACATTCCCGCGGAGAAGGTCGAGCCCGATGAAACGTTCATTCAGCGGCAACGCACCCTGAATTGTAGACAAGGAATACAGATTATGAGACAGACCGAGAAGGTTTTCATTTGTAGCGGCTAGAGCCTGTGTAATTGCCTGGTAAAGGGCTATCCATAAGGGGAGTTGAATCAGGATGGGGACAAGACAGCCGGTGTAACTAGAGCCTTGCCCCCTATATAGCGTCATTAGCTCGCGGGTGAGCTGCGATTTATCGTTGGCGTATTTCTTCCGCAGCTCCATTATCTTGGGTTGAAACGACCGCATTGCCCTGGCGGCTCGTAGCTGCCTCAATGTGGGAGGCAAAGTGATTAATCGAATGAGTATGGTGAGGACTATGATCGCCAACCCGAAGTTGCCCAGAAGATACTTTGATAGCAGGACCAGCAAGTTTAGTATCGGCTGCAGTAGGATGAGGTTCCAGACTTGTGTTATGGAAAGTACCCCGGTGGTGAAGACGATGACCAAAGCCACAATAAGCAACAAAACAGCTAGACGACGTATACCTCGTCTATTTGCGATGGGAGTGGACGTAAGCTCAGTTTCGGGCATAGCTGTACCTATCTCAATCCGCCAGTGTCACGGTCCAGACTAGTCGGCTAGTCTCACCGTCCAGGGCATAAATCCTGCCGTTCTGGTCATTAATATAGATTATCCGCCCATCTGTGCAAAGGTCGGAGAGGATCTTGGCTTCCAGATCAATACTTGACCAGGTCTCTCGCCCTGTCTTCAAGTCAAGGCCAAAGACCTTGCCTTCTTCTGAAGCTACCACTAGCACTCCGGCAGCAATGACTGGTGATGACTTCAACGGGCTACCGGCATCAAATGGTTCAGCCCATCTCAAAGTTCCATTACCAGCATCTAGGGCATAGACTCTGTTATCTAGAGAAGAAGCATAAAGAATGCCACCATCGTAGAGGGCTCGCGACCAGAACCAGTTGCCCGCTTGGTCAAAGACCCATTTGATAGCACCACTGTCGGCATCTATGGCATAGAATTTGCTATCGAACGAGCCAAAGTAAATCACTCCATTAACAACTATGGGTGTGGAAGCGATCTCGCCCTCGGTCTCAACCGCCCATAGCTTTGTCCCGTCGGTGGCATCAAGCGCATACAGGTTGTGATCGAGCGAGCCAAAATAGACGATTCCATCAGCGATAGCGGGTGCGCCCCGGACCTCGTTCTCGGAGGGAAAATCCCACTTCAAGGATCCGTTGCCAGCATTGAGCGCGGAAACCTTGCCATTGGTCGAGCCCACATAGACAGTATTACCGTCAAACACCAACCCAGCAGCGATATTGCTCTTAAGGTCATGCTCCCAGATCTTCACTCCCTTAGCAGCATCCAAGGCGTAAACTATCCCTATATGATAACCAATGTATACATTACCGTTAGTTATTACAGGGGGACCATACAAATAGCCTGCCCTAAACTGTCCAACGCCCCCGCGACTACAGCTGAGGAATGCGCCTGTTACGTTGCCCTCTGCTATGCCAGTGCCTTGCTCCACAGTTGGCTTCCATTCCCACGTATTGTTGCCATCCGTGCGACCATTCTCCGCATTCAGAGCAAAGATCGTCCCATCCATGGTACTGACATACAGCACATTATTTGCTACTTGAGCCCCTGGCCAGCCTCGAGGGCCAACACAGGCAGTGATGATTAGGCTCGCAAAGAGGGCTGCTGTGAGGATGGCTTTCTTGAATCCGGTTCGTCTGGTATCTAACATCAAAATACCACTAAGCTAGGCAGAGGTGCAGGGTCTATACCGCCAGTGGCCAGAGGCTGACATCTGCAGATACGCTTTGCCGATAGCCAACCACCCTTTAGCACGCCATATTCCCCGATTGCCTCATAGACCCATACTGAGAACAAGATGGCATACAACGACAGGATGATGACCTGGAAGGGGAGATAGCTAGTTGATAAAAACGGATTGGTCTTAAAGCAGCTCTCTTCACCACTCTGTATCCTTAGTTCCCTTGCCTGTTTCCTTTTCTGCCAAAATTCTTGCTCGGCGCAGTAAACCTGTCACCGAAGCTTCTAATTCATGATAACTGGTGGCAGTTGTCTGGCTCCGGGCGACAAACACCAGATCCCATCCGGATTTAGTAAAGGTCGCTCTTGCCGCCTCGCGCAGCAAACTCTTCACGCGATTCCGCACTTCCGCCTTGCCCAAACGTTTGCCAGCGACAAAACCGTACTGGCCGACACCCACGAGAGACTATACGCGCCAGAAAGCCCTTCCTGCGTTGTCTTCCCAATTTCTTAGGTTGACTAGTCAGCTTTGGCGTCCTTGTCGACGTCTTGTTCAACAACGGTATTTTACTGTGTGTTGCCCTAGGATGTCAATTCGCGGCGATTGAAGCCTACTTTGAAACCCATATTGGGGGCCAGTCTGTAGCACCCTGAAGCACGACCCCGAGGCAGGAAACGCCAACAGGGGTGGATGTGCCTTGTGGAGGGAGTCAAAACGCAAAAAAAAGCACACCTCAAACCATGGTTGCTAGCCAAGCGTTGAGTCCTAACATCTCAAGCAGCCCTCACTTGCACGCATTCGTTCTGGCCGTCACCCAAATCATTCGTCGGGTCGCGTTTAAGGGGGAGTGACTTATCGTGATTTCCTTGCGCTGGTAGCTGTATAGGCGTACAATGTCGTAACTGGGGGAGATGACAGGACACTAACAGGTTTAGAATACGCAACGTTAGCACACGATCTGAATCAGGGGGAGGGCGTGGGGAGACTGACTAAGCTTGCGTTGATAGCGATCGTAATAATACTTACTTTTTTGGTTGCAGGAGTGGCTTGCTCCATTACCTGTGATTTTTGCGGCGCTTACCAGCTGGAGACCGACCCGAGTCAGACAATTCTGTTTGAAAGAGATGGCAGGTTCTGGTGGCTGACACTATCAGCAGGTGCTTCAGGTGATTGGCATGCTGATGGGGATGAGGTGACCGTTAATACTAACTGGGGGACATTCACGGGAAGGATGGAAAGGCGGAAATTTGTAGATTCCCGGGGTGGCATATGGGTACCAACAGTGGGATATCGACCCCCTTTACTGTCCATCAACTTGCCGCCACCAGTTGTTACACCTACACCTGCCACAACTCCCACACTTGCCCCCGTGCAGACACCTAGAGACTATTTCAATTTGGGCGATTGGGCCACTGCAGCGCCTTGGTTGATTATTGTAAGTAGCGCTGAACTGACGACGCAATACCATTTTGCATCTACACCGCTCAATGCGCCCCCCGATACTCTCTTAGTGGTAGTCAATGCCACTGTGACCAACGTTGGCAGTTCAACATTGACAACTGATGCCAACCTATTCAAAATTATAGACAGTTCTGGCATGAGTTACCCACCTCTGCAATTCACAACAACAGTCGCGAATCAGTTTCCATGGCACCCACAGACACTAGCTCCCGGAGAAATAGCTAACGGTATAATCTTATATATTGTGCCCGATACGGCCTCGGAACTGGATATCGTGACCTTGGTAAACGGCAAATATTTGACATGGTTTCTTCCTTGGTAGGGAACTAACCTGCCCTTTCAATAACTCTCAGACATCCTGCCGAAACCATGACCATCTAATGGATAGAGTGGGACTTCTTTACTATTGTGGCGCACTGGTAATAAAGTGTAGTATACTATCGAAAATTAAAGTAAAGATCGAGTAAGATAAGGGAACTGAGAATATACATGGTTAGTAATCGATTGTGTGGCAACTGCGAGCATTTTAGGTTAGGCAGAGGTCAGAAGTTCTTTAATTGCACTTGTGCCGAACATTCGGGTGTCAAATACGCGAAGCAGGTGCGAGGTGACACAAAGGCATGCGATGCATTCTCACCACCAAAACAGCGGCCCGAACCAACACCTGGCAGACTATGCAATTGGCGTAGAATAATTCTGATCGCAGCACTAATCATAATTATCGCTTTGCTTGCCTGGGGCGCTTATACCTGTGCTACAAGGTCCGGGGAGCCTGAGCCCACACTCACACCTACACCTACGGGAACAGCGAATCCAACGCCCACTTCAATCCCTGTTACTCCCTCACCCATGCCAACTCCTGAATCCGTATCTTACTTTCAGATAGGCGAGTGGCTTTCATCAACCGATACTTTAATTAATATCACGTCGGTCGAGCGAACAAAGCTCTACAGTACCCCTGGGCCTGTCTCTGCTCCGCCTGAGGCATCATTCATCTTCATTACCTTGACCATGTTTAACAGTAGTTCGTTGCCGATTACGGTGCAAGCCACGGACTTTTCACTCATTGACCGTTACGGGATCTCCTACGCTGCCCAAGAGTTGGGCGTCTTCTTTTACGGAGCATTCCCGTTTATGGCTGCAACACTCGAGCCAGGGCACAATGTTGACGGCAAGATCCTTTTCGTAGTACCGGACGTATCTGCTGGACTTGAGATTCGCAGTGTTGTGGATGGTTATAAGGTGGGGTGGAAACTCCCCTACTGAGTTTTGGCTACCTCAAGGCACCGCATGGTGTCGGGATACAGCGCAATAGCCTTAAACACCTTATTTGATACCGGAATTATCGTCCGTCGATTTTCGGGACCTGCCTACGCAAAGAGCGCTGGAGCACGCAATCCAAGGAGATATTCCCCTCAACGCTTGTGATATTACCTTGCCAACCGGATTAAGCTGGAAATTGACACCATTGCGGGCTCCTAAGAACGGGAAATCCACCACCAACCCCACTGCGTGATCTTTAGAATCATAGAAATCGTGAGGTACGGTTTCTACTATCTCGAATCCAGTTCGTTTCAAGAAGTTCTCAAGCTCAGATCTTGAATACCTGTACTCTACGAAGTGGTAATATATACCGCCTTTTGCTAGCACTCTCTTCATTATTTCTGGCAGGGTATTGACCAAGATCCCTGCTACAGTAAGAAGCGCACCGCGCTTGGACTTGCTCCAATTTGACTTGAGCATTAAGAGCGCCATAGGAAATATATTGATAAAGTTACGAAGTGGCCGCCTGATAAGCTTTCTGACAACATTTACAGTTGGTACCGATACGAATATCAACCCATCTGGCTTTAACACCCTGTAGGCTTCCTTCAGAGCGGTGAGTGGTCCATCTTCAAAGTGTTCAACTACTCCCATTGATATATATGCATCAAAAGAGTTATCTGGATACCTGATATCTAGGACGTCTCCTGATGCCACCTGAAGCGAGCTGTTGAAATCTTTTAGCCTAGCGACCGCCAACTCATTGTTGTCTATCCCTCGGATGTTATATCCCCGTCGCTTCAGGTAGATCAGCCATTTACCAAAACCACATCCCGCGTCCACGATCCTACCCTCTTTGGGTAGATGAGATAAGAACAACTGCCTAGGAGGCGACTCTATTTCGCAAGCCTCCAGTTCCTGTTCAATGGTTCGGGTCGTCCACATGCTATCCCAGGGATCGCTTTTGACCTTTCTATCAAAATAGAACTCCTTCTGCACGCAAGTTCCCTTTCTCCACCTTGCAGGCTCTTCTATTCTCGGGACTTTTCTCTGCGAACTTAAAACATTATAATAGAAAAGCAATTCAGTTACTACTTTGAGAAGACTGTAAGCACAGACATACCTAGTGGGGAGATAAATTGGAGAAGCACAGAGTCAGTATCATAATCCCGAACTACAATAGAAAAGGAGACCTGGAACGGCTGCTCCCAAGCGTTGCAAAGCAAACCTTTGAGGATTATGAAGTCATAATCATAGATGACTTTTCACCTGATAGATCAGCGGTGGAGTATATCAGGGACTTCATTAAGAACCACAGGAATATGCGTTTGGTGCAAAATACAGAGAACATCGGTTTCGTCAAAACCTGCAACAAGGGAATCACGCTTGCGAACGGTGACTATATTTGCATTCTGACTAACGATACACAGGTTGCAGGGGACTTTATTGAGAGAAACATCGAAATTATGGATGCAGACAGCTCCATAGGCGTATTATCAAGTATCATAGTAGACAAAGACGGCAATAACTGGTTCTCCGGAGGAAGTCTTAAGGGAGGGATTCCAACACTGCTTCGAGATGATTTCCAAGGAGTGCGCTCTGTGGATTTCGTTGCTGGGACAGCCTGTTTTTACCGGAAAGCGGTTTTCGACAAGATAGGACTGCTCGATGAACATTTAGTCATGTACCACGAAGACGTCGAGTTCTGCTGGCGAGTTAGAAGCAAAACTGACTATAAAGCTTGTGTGTTTGGCGAGAGACTGGTTGCACATTATGCAGAATCACCCAGCCTAGCTTCAAAGCAAGTTCCTTACTACTTACACAGAAATTATATCCTTCTATTGAGAAAGTACTCTCCCAAGTCCATACCCCGAGCATTATTGTTTTATCTAAGAGAGATTGGCAACCTAGCGATTGTCTCAGTGATGAAGCGTAGCCCTCTCCCGTTTCTGTCAAGTCGCCACATTATGAGGGGGATTCTTGCCGGACTCACTGATAAGAACAAAGTGCAATAATGAAGCATGACCTGCCCGCGGAAATGGCACCACTTAGAGAGTTACAATCACGAGCATTTTAGCTTCAGGAGCTGGTGGCTCATAGCGCAACGAGCCATGCGGCCGGAGCTGAGCAGAATAGGGCCCATCGCCTTACGTGGTCGATCCAGTATCCGCAAGCTCTGCCCACCAGCCTAAGCAGGGTTGTTTATGCGGCCAAAGAGACCGCTCCTTGCATTCATCTATTCTACTTAGCTTTTGCAACCTCTTTGGGAACGCTCCCCGCTGACGATCTGCAAATGCATAGTGTATAATGTTGCGAGAAACATAATGGATAGGGGACTGAGGACCCAGCTACGATCAATATTGCTACTGGGAAGCCGGACTGCGGTAGTACAAGGGGCAAGCTAATGAAGACAGTTTCATATACACGTACATAGTGTGAGAGAAGCTATGAAGGACCTAATTCTTGGCTATTATGGCAAATATAGGCGGTTGAAATCTTCCGATTACGATGTCAATTTGCCTCTGTTTTGTTTGAAATCTGCATACTACCACCTATTTTCCAAGAACATCTTTGCCCACCATAGTACAACCATAAAGGGCATACGAAATATTGATACTCGTGGTCGGTTGTTCGTCGGCATACCCGCTTTCTATCTCGCCAATAGGCATGAAGGAACAATATTGGATATCCGCGGCAAATTGGTAATAGAAGGACACGTCGATATAGGAAAAGGATGCCGTGTGCTTGTGCACAAAGGGGCTATTTGCACTCTCAAAGGATGTACCATAATCGGACAGGCTAATCTCAATGTTGGCCATCGTCTTGAGATCGGTAGATATACTACTATTGCCTGGGGGTGCGAGTTTTTAGATGGTGACGGTCACACTATACATTATGAAGGCAAGACAGAGAGAGACAGATCAATCATAATTGGAGATCATGTTTGGATCGGAAGTCATGTCAAGATATTGAAGGGTGTACATGTTGCGGATAACTCTGTCATAGCAGCTAGCTCGGTGCTAACAAAATCCTTTGAAGAGGATAATGTCCTAATTGCGGGTAACCCTGCTAAGATTGTCAGAAGAGGCGTCAAATGGCACTGAAGCCATGAAGAACCCTCCGGCCCAAATCCAATATTGTCTCCCTCATTTCAATGAGCGGGGAGCTGCAGATGAAGATAATAGATAGAGTAATAAGATATTTGGCAAGAATCTACTTGAAGCTGCCGGTAATGCCTTTTAGGGGTATACTTGTTAGACTCTTGTCGAAATACAAGCTGGCTAATAGGAACAGGGCGGTTACTGATACAATAGATGGTATTACTTACTACCTCGACCTAAATGAGATTATAGACAGTTTCATCTATTACTCGGGCTGCTACGAACCAACAATCACCAGGTTCATTGACAGACATGTGAAGCGAGGTATGACCGCTATAGATGTAGGCGCAAATGTCGGCTGTCACACCCTCCGTCTTGCGAAGCTGGTAGGAGAGAAAGGGAGGGTAATTGCGTTTGAGCCCACTTCTTGGGCGTTTTTAAAGTTGAAACGTAATGTGGAATTGAACAGTTTCAACAATATAATCTTAGAAAAACTTGCGCTATCAGATGTTAATCGGAAAGACACAGTATCTTTCCCGTCAAGTTGGACCTTGGACAAGGGAGGTCTGCCTGATTATATTGCTGCCGAGCAGGTAGATTTGATCACTCTGGATGATTATGTAAATACAAATAAGATGGGCAAGATTGATCTAATCAAAATAGACGTAGATGGATATGAGTACAAGGTTATTCGGGGGGGATACAATTCCATCAAGCGTTTCAAACCAGCTATCATTATTGAACTTGGCAGACTTACATTGAGGAAATATGGAGATAATCTTGAGGATTTAGTAGATCTGTTAGTGTCGTTGGATTATTCTTTCTACTCGGATAACGATTTGAAAGTGTACAGAAATAGAGACGAAATTCTGAAAGCTGTTCCAGAAAACGATGAAATAATAAATGTTATCTGCCAAAGGCCCTAAACATGAGTGAAGCCATGGAAGCAAAACTACCCAGAGTATCAATAATCATCCTCAACTGGAATGGTCTTGACGATACTATAGAGTGTCTGGACTCTTTGAGGAAAATTACTTATCCCAACTACGAGGTTATCGTAGTTGACAATGCCTCAGAAGGAGATGATGTCAGAGTTCTCCGAGATAAGTTCGGCAATTATATCCACATTATCCAGAACGATAAGAACTACGGCTTCGCCAAAGGCAACAACATAGGGATAAGATACGCCTTGGCAAGAGACTCCGCATATGTCCTTTTGCTAAATGACGACACCGTTGTTGCCCCGGATTTTCTGAATGAGATGGTACATGTTGCCGAAGGTGACAGAAGAATTGGCATAGTGTGTCCGATGATATACTGGTACGACGAACCACAGAAGATTTGGTATGGCAAAATAATGAAAGTAGATTTGTACAGAGGCATCTGCATAGAGAAGCCCACCAAAATCTCGGACGAATCGGTGATAACATCAGGCTTTGCTACAGGAGCAGCCATGCTTATTAAGAGAGAAACAACAGAAGAGATTGGACTTCTGTCCGAAGATTACTTCTTTGGAGTTGAGGATTTTGACTATTCGATTCACACTTTGAGGTCTGGATTCAAGATTGCTATTGCAGCAAGGGCGTTGGTGTGGCATAAGGGCTCAAAATCCATAACAGTAGCCGGCATAAGATCCCATTATAGATACTGGCAAATCATGCGGCGCAAGTATTTGTCGACGCCAGCCTATGAGATTGCGACTATTTCTGCGCTCATCTGGGCCGTATTGCGGTCGGTCATTCCATTTATGCGCTATGTCTACCGGGGAAATCTCCATGAATTACACAACTTCTTTAGCAAAGTGATACATGCTGTGAAAGGAACAGCGGAGGGCTTGAAATATAGGGCAAACGATCGCTAGGTAGGCGTAACGGACATTACACGAAACAAAGCGCGGTATACATAAACATACATGGCTATGGTGAACTAGAAAGTATCACATCTTCAATTTTCATGTAATTTGGTCCGCTGGTAAGGATGAACGCCTCGGATGCCATGCAACAAGGGACTGTCGAGAGCATCCGCTGCTAAACCGAGGCTGTCAAGTAATTAAATGAGCTCAGTTCTAGGCCTTAGTAGCGACGATGGTATATATGCCACTCAACCATCTCGGCCAAATCGGATTCATCAGTTTCTCGAGATGAACGGTGACATTCTGCTGTCCTATGTTTAACCCTGGCAGATATGGAAAGAGCCCGCTGTAATTTACTGCCTCAACATTGAACCCATTACTCGAGAGAAGCTTCTGGATGGAGAACACATTAAAAACCCTTTCCTGTGTGATAGGCACCATTTTCCGTGTCCGCGGGTCCTCGAATAGCTGATGCAAACCACCAGCTCTTCGAGCGCTTCTCCACGCATTGAAGGATACCAGTGGATTTAGCTTGTTCGGGTCGCTGATTATCAGCCTGCCCCCTTCATGAAGGTGGTCGTATGCAAAAGAAACAAAACGTTCTGCAGGATCAATGTGCGAAATCGACTCCATAGACCAAATGATATCGAAAGACCCTCGAGTATCGAAGAGAGACTGGGCAAGAAATTCTACGGACATCCTTCGCCCTAGTAGACTCTCGTAGTAGCACACCCTTTTTCGGGCAGTGTTTAACCAGGGCTCGATAAGGTCTACACCGACCACCTGAGCACCCAGGATCCCGCATAATATAGATTCCGATCCAAAGCCACAGCCGGCATCAAGCACTCTTGTTCCGTGAGTGATTCTACTGATTAAGTGTTGCACCCTCTGGGCATGCCTGTGGCTAAAAAAGCGGTCACGTACATTGTCATGCTTAATGCCATAATACCACTCAAGACTCTTTGTATCTTCTTCAGCAAGGTAACTGCGACTCGCGCCGCACTCTTCGCTAACAACCAGATAGTAGAAATCCCGAGCCTTATAATAGGAGTCACGTAGTCCAAATAATGGTTCCAAGTTCATAGGTCGCTTATCCCTTCCTCACCATTAGCTCCGCAAACAGTTTCGCATATTGTGTTACGATCTCTTTCAAAGCGTGCTCTCGTTCCACGTAGCGCCTTCCGTTCTGCCCAAAATCCTGCCTTAGCTTACCATCGCGAAGCAAAAGCTTCACATCATCTATCATTTGATCAAAGCTCCTGGAATGGAATCCCAACTTTTGCTGACATATGATTTCATCAGGATCAATATTCAGGCTAACAACCGGCGTGTATCTAGACCAGGCCTCCAAGAAAGTGTTAGGAAAACCTTCTACATCGGAAGTGTTCACAAATATCGAGGCTCTCCCAAAGTATTTGCCAACCTCATGATGCGGTACAAATCCAACAAAATCCAGGTTCGGTATCTTGCTTGCCTGTTCCTTGATCCCCTCGTAGAACTTCTTATCTTCAGATGGACCTCCTATCATCTGGAATCTAGCCTCAGGGATAGCTGATGCAAGTTTCAGGAAAAGCTCGGGCTGTTTCCATTGCGGCCTGATTGTTGATACCCAAAGTACAGCTGGTGGTGCTGACTTCTCTATGACCTTTGTTTCTATGGCATGAGACGCTTTGATTATGCTACTGTCGCGTCCGAAGCTCTTCCGGAGCATCTCTTGCTGGTATTTGGTCTGAGAGATGACACGACTAGCCACTTTGAGGTCAAATCTCCATAGCCAGTTGTAGATGTTGCTTTTGCTTGCACGCTCGCCTTGCACCTCCATGTCACTGGGAATACCGATGACAAGCCTTTTCCTCTTGAGCAGACAGTAGAGGGCAATTATGCCTGCTATGCCTCTAAAACCATAATATACATCAGCATTTGCTTCGTTTAGAGCCTTCCACACAAGACTCAGCGTAGTGAAATGAATTCCGGGCGGTGTGGTGTTTGGGTAGGACTTTATAATCTTGATACCATCAATTATTTCTGGTGATTTTTGACCGTGGTCCAGGACTACAAACGAGATATTGAAACCGCGCCGCGCCAGTTCTTTTGCTAAGAGCACCGATTGAAGCTCTGCTCCGCCAACAATCTCAATGTCCTGCCTAGCGAGCAACGGATAAGCACTTAGAGATACAACACAGAGTCTAATATCTCCCATCTAAGTCCGCCTGCCAAAAACATGGTTTCTCATCTGGTTTGATAAATTTGCACCAATCGTTCCGTTACCTTACCCCAGTCAAACTCCTCCTCGGCGTATTTCCTGGAGTTCGCTCCCATTCTTTTCCTTTCCTCGGGATTGTCTATGAGATATTTTATCTTATCGGCTAGCTGCCGCTCATTAGCAGGGTCGATAAGAAAGCCATTCCACCCGTCACGAATATGGTGCGGCATATCTCCAACCTTCGTGCCTATAATCGGTTTCCCCGAAGCCATTGCCTCTAAGGTGACAAGAGGGCCACCTTCAGCCAGCGAAGGGAGCGCAAAAATGTCGCAGGCAGCATACAGTATCCTCAGCTTTTCTAAGGAGAGCGAGCCTGCAATTATGATGTTCTTCTCCAGTTGATGTTGCTCGACGTAGTGGAGAATCTCATCCATACTCATCGGTTTTTCGGTGGCATCGAACGAATGAGGACCAACCAGCATAAACAGCATGTTCCTATATCCCAAGCGGTTAACCACAATATCAGCCGCCTTCAATAGATGTTCCACTCCTTTAATCCTGGCGAGCCTTCCCACAAACAAGACCATATGTTTGCCTTCCAGCCCATATTCTTCTGCTGCTTGACTCGCGTCAATATCCGTTTCAAAGAAACCTGTGTCCACCCCGTTGTGCACCACAACTACATTTTCTGCTTTAACCCCGGCTCGAGATACAAAACTTTGCTTTGCGTTTTCATTTAACGCTATTACTTTGCTGACCCTTCTCATGAGGTAAGGATCGAGAAACAGGTGAAGTCTTTCGAAGAGGCCTAATATTTGCCCAAGCAAACCCCACTCACCTAGATGGCATGTATAGAACATCCTACTACGAAGTTTTCTGTTTAGTATGCTTATTATGAGGCCTATTGAAGTCAGATGGAGATGTAAAGCATCGATCTGAGAGCTATTGCTTTTTAGATATCTGCTAGCCGCTAACGCGAAAATGGCAGCGTTGGATTCCGCTAAAATGAAGCGGATGAATGCGGGCGACTTAAGAGTTGGAACCTGCGGTGCTCTCAATCTGATTATTTCCACCCCATCGATGTGCTCAACAGGAGGGTCATCTTTTGTGTATCTTCTGTCTAAGATCGCTACTTTGTGTCCCAACTTTGCGAGGTACTTAGAGGTATTGAACATCACTTGAAGGGGAGCGCTGCCCTCTTTAGGCGGGATCCTGACGCTGCCTACCGATACTTGCACTATCCTCATAAACCTGATACCAGAGAGTCGTGTGTCATGAACATTGCCTACCTCTACAGAAGATGGGACTTTGTGGCACGAAACCTGCAAGACATCTCCATGGCATTTCCATTCATTCGACTCTTTGTCTCCATCCTGCTATTATGTATTATAGTCTTGCAGAAGGTACCATGCAATGAGTAGGCGATTGATCGTAGGCCTTAAACATGAGTGAAAGTCATGGAAGCAAAAGTACCTAAAGTATCAATAATCGTCCTCAACTGGAACGGCCTAAAGGACACCGAGGAATGTCTACAATTGAGTGTGCAGTTTCTTCTTTCTACTTTCCTTTAAAGATAGCTCGAATCCATCAACTCCTACTGAATAAGGAACAGAGCAAACCTGAATCTGTGAGCTCTGCCCACAGCCTAAATCGAGGACAGAATTGCATCCATCGAGCTCCTTATCATAAGTAATAAGCCAGATACTGAGTGACGCCCGCTGACATAGCCTTCTTGTAGAATGCCCTTATGCGCCAGGTCCGTCTTGCTATGGTCTTGAAGTCACCAGCCAAAGCGGCGGCAAGCAGGTATATCAACCCGCATTTCCCATATCAAACTGAGACTTAGGCATATTGCTATGGTAAGATAGCTTCAAAGGCCCCTGTGTTTAGCTCCGCGGCAAGGGGGCTGGATGGAGGAACCCAATGGGTGAAAAGGCTAAAGAGGCACTGAAGTGTTCGGTTCAAAAGGTGTCCCATATCGCTGATTGACAACAACCACTTAAGAAACCTACTCTCAAGCTTCATTGCTAGGTCGGCAGCTTAGTCTGGCTCTAACGCGGAAGTTATCTTCATACCTACCTGTTCTGAATTCTTAGCCACGCTCGATCAGTTCTATGTATTTCCTTAAGGCATTCACCAGCCTCTTATCCCTCACAAGCTTCATCGGCTTGGGATCCATCCTTCTCAGTGTCTCCTCAAGTTTGTCTACATCATAGACCGCTATAACTTTCCCCTCTTTTTCCAGATGCCTGGCGAAGTCCAACTGGTGGTCATCTATAACTTCGTCATATTTTTGCAGGCGCGGCACCGCTATCACAGGCTTATTCTGCTCTTGTGCATCGAGTATGGACATTGCAGGTTGGGTGACCACAACCCTGGCTTTCTTGCACCATTCCTTGATGCCTTCCTCGGTAGTGAAATCGAACCACTTCGCTGTCTGAGGGCGAAAGTTTGTGTGGCCGATTTGCATAACCACCTCCTCGCCTGATGTGGCAGCGATTTCGTCCATCTTCTTGAGCAGGCGATCGAATCCTTTGGTGTGCATACCCACCGTAACGAAGATCAAAGTATTGCTCCCTCATATTTAGCCTTCTTGCCGTACTTAGGCAGTAGGCGTTCCCACTGTACCAAGAATAAGTCAGAGACGGGATAGACTATCTTGCCTGTGCCGGTTGGGCGGTCTACACGCGTCCAACTTTCAATGAACACGGTTTTGATTCGGAGAAGCTTTGCAAGGTAAAAAGCGGGTATGGCTATCTCCGAGCCTGTGGATATGATTAGCTTTGGCTTCTCCCTGAGCAGGATTCTGAGCATAGACAGAGAGGCTTGGGCCATGATTATAGGATTCGTACCAATGTTTCTGAGCAGGTATTTGCGATCCAGTTGACGTGTTCTAACAGAATCATACGTTATGAAAAATGCGTCATGCCCCTCGAAAGCTTCTTGGAGCTGCAAAATTTCAGTTAAATGTCCACCATGGGAGCATACTAAGCAGATCTTCACAAGCCGCCTTCTGTGAGTCTGTGCCTCTAACTGAATACTTCCATAAGAATGTATTAAGTCTGGTACTATTTCTTGGCTGCTTTGATTGTTATTATCGCGCCATATCGAGTTATCTTCAAGTGCCTCTGGATAAATATGGGCAATGGGTGTAGCCCTGTCCCAATTATCTTATCGCACCTGAAACCGTGAAATTCAAAAAGCCCCCTAAGTGCCACTGAAGTAAAGACTCGTCTATGCGCTATTCCCGGGAAAGGAGGGAATTTCTTGCCGTTATCTGGGTTCAAGGGGTTCCCACAGGCAATCAAATCGCTGACTGTTGCCGTTGGTGGCTGATAACCTAGCATAAGGGAGGCAATGTTATGAATACCGGCCAAATTGGGAGTGGAACAAACGCAATATCCGCCCTTGCGAAGAACTCTGTACAACTCACAAATGAAGCTATCCGTATTAGATACATGTTCCAACACATCGTTGGAAACTACAACATCGAAGGTGTCAGATTTAAGTGGAAAGGGGCAATTCGCATCAGCCAATATCACATTGACATGATTATTCTTATATGCTACCTTAGCGTAGTCTTCATTTACTTCGAGACCAAGAATTGTCGACGTGCCGATCCTTTCTGCAATTTCCTTAGTAAACACACCATCATTACATCCAATATCTAATACTCTAGCGTCTTGGCTGTGATTCAGCAAACTGAGTACATCTTCCTTGCTCATATACAGCACGTTCTTGAGAAGACGCTCAAAGTATGCTTTAACTAGCTTTGAGGGATAATAGAGCATCGTTCTCCTCGACTTTTTCCTTTGAATTCACTCATCTGATGCACTAGTTGAACCACAATTTCAGTTTTTGTCTCAAATGGAATACGTCACATAATGTCATTAGCTGTCTGGTGTGACTATTAAGCGATAATAAGTCTTGAGCAAGGGGTTGACTATTCTGTCAAGAATAGGATTTTGTATCTCTTCAAATGTTACTGCCGGACTCATCATCCTCAGTATCCTGTGTACACGTGTTTTTTCTCTATGAATGCCCTGTCTCTTTGCGCTTATTAATCTCCATTTTCGCATAATCCAAGCATATGATCCTATCTTTTCCTTAAACCAACCTTGCCAAATCGAAAGGGCGAGTAATCCCATTTCCATGAATATAAAGATGGGAATGATTTTCAGCAACACCGTGGTGGGGTAGACTTTCAGTAATACAAGCAACCTGTTCCTTTCAAGATAGTATAGTTTCTTCTTCCCGGGCAGGAAACTATATTTGTGATAGACGATTGATTTAGGATTGCAGACTACTCTGTAACCAGCTAACTGCATCCTCAGGCCCAAATCTGTATCATCCAGATACATAAAGAAATCTTCATCAAAGAGACCGACCTCCTCAAGCACGTTGCGCCTGAGAATCGCAGAACAGACAGAGAGACCCAGAGTCTCCCGAATACCTTCATCGTCCGCATTTTCCTTTCCGTAATTCCTGCACCATGTAAACCCGAGGTAATTCGCGTCGTTACCATCAGCATTGATAGTGTCTTTTCTGTCGTAGAGTAGCAACCTCGACTGGCAAGCAGCAATGTTTTTGTCTGTCTCGATAACCCTGACCAACTCTCGCAACCAATCCTTTTCCACAACAGTGTCAGGATTGAGCAGCACTACATACTTCCCTCTCGACTGGCCAATACCTATGTTGTACCCTTTAGCACACCCGTAGTTCTGTTCGTTTCTGATAGCTCTGATTGTCGGAAATCCCTTTTCGACAAAATCTGCCGTACCATCTGTGGAACTGTTATCAACAACGATAACTTCGAACTCAGAATAGCTCTGGCTAAAAAGAGACGGGAGGCATTCGCTTAAGTCGTCCCTGCTGTTGAAGGATACAATAACCACGGAAACGAGCGGCGACGGCATGGATTCCTTTCAATACTTCATATTTGCCTGAGAAGTTTTCTCCTGCTCAGCTCTCCGCTTGCCTCGTCCGACAAATCCAGAACCTTCTTCTGCCTTTTCACCCATCTGGCAAAATTTGAGATGCCTTCCTCTATGCTGATGCTAGGTTCATAACCCAACCTACTCTTAATCTTCCCTATGTCAGCAAAGCAATGCCTGATGTCACCTACTCTATACTTATTTACCAACAGTGGTTCAAGTGAACCACCCAGTTTTCTCACCAGCAGATTGGCAATTTCCGATACTGTGACTCTCACACCGCTTCCAACATTGAATACTTCGTTATTTGCCTCATCCTTCTCCAGAGCTAGTATTGTGGCTTTGACTGCATCGTCAACATGGACAAAATCTCTACTTTCCAAACCATCCTCATAGATTAAGGCGGGCTTACCGTTTAGCATTCTGGAAGAAAAATTTGACAGAATTCCGGTGTATGGATTGCCTAGGGATTGCCGGGGCCCATAAACGTTGAAATACCTCAGAATAACGGTAGGTATGCCATAAGCCCTAGATACAACTGAGAATATCTGCTCCTGGGATTGTTTGGTGATAGCATAGATGGATGTCGCACTTAACACAGCTTCTTCGTCCGTCGGTACTGGCTCAATGCTGAGTCCGCACTTCGGACAATACATTTGCCACCGCTCTTTCGCCAGCTCAACTTCGCTTCTTTGCGTGGGGTATGTTACGCCACAATTGCGGCACAAATATTTGCCTTCTCCGTAAACTGCCCTGGATGAAGCGATAACAATCTTACCTATTTTCTTTCTGTTCTTGATTAGCGACTCCAGAAGGACCGCCGAACCTCTAAGGTTAGTATCTACGTATCTGCCAATTTGATACATAGACTGACCTACTCCTGTCTCAGCAGCGAGGTGAATTACCGCATCGACTCCGTGGGCCGCCTCCCTTAGCGAACCCTTGTTTAGAATGTCCCCGTGAATGAAATCCACCTTCCTCCGCAAATACCCCGGCAAATTGGCGTCGGTACCATGTACCTGTGCAGATAGGTTATCAATCACCCTAACCTTGTAGCCGAGGTCAAATAGACTCTCTGACAAATGAGAGCCTATGAAACCAGCGCCACCTGTTATTAGGACAGTTCTAACCATGTAGTCTAAGCACCCATCACTTTCCTTGTCATCACAGCACAATATTGACTTCTATGCTGCCATCCGACCCAGTTGGGACTCACATTGCATTCAAATAATACTACAGTATCATTTGAAAGGCAAAGGTCGCCCAATGATTCTGGCTACGCAGGCTCAATGAACAACTTCTGAACGATTCATGACTGAGCGTACAATAGCCTCGGAAAATTTGCCATATGAGCAACATTATGTTATTATGGCTAGTACGAGTGAGATAGAATCTCTCGAAGACATGAACAGTAACTATAAAACAAAACGTACAACCAAAGTCGAAGGGGCTAAGTCGCCTGCTGCTGAACCGCCGCTCCAGGCCAAAGTACTAGTTGCCATCCCTTGTTTCAACGAGGAACTATATATTGGCAGCGTGGTGCTAAAGGCAAAGGAATATGTAGACCAAGTCGTAGTGATCGATGATGGCTCGACAGACAAAACTGCGCTTGTTGCCGAAAAAGCTGACGCACTTGTAATCAAACACGGCTCAAATGAAGGCAAAGGCGCCGCCATCCGTACAGCTTTCGATTATGCTAAGAAAGCAGGCTGCAAGGCACTGGTTCTTCTCGATGGCGATGGCCAGCACGACCCGATGTACATACCGTCTCTTCTTAAGCCGGTGCTTGATGGCAAAGCCGATATAGTAGTTGGCTCGCGGTATCTTGGGGTCAAAAGCTCTACACCCGGGTACCGCACTTGGGGGCATAGCGTCCTTAACTTGTTTACTAACATTGGCTCAGGAGTGAAGCTGACTGACTCCCAGAGTGGCTTTAGGGCTTTCTCCCCAAAGGCTATTGAGTCTCTGTCGTTAGTTGAGAAGGGACTCTCTGTAGAATCAGAGATGCAATTTCTAGCAAGTGATGCTGAGCTAAAGCTGGCTGAAATCCCAGTAAGCATGGGTTATCACGCTAAACCAAAACGAAGTCCTCTTGCCCATGGCGCGGGCGTTTTGAACAGTATAATGGGCCTGATCAGCAGAAGGATACCGCTCTTTTTCTTTGGCGTTCCTGGTGTAATAATGATTGCTTTCGGTATATGGGAAGGCTGGCGAACGATACAAGGTTGGGAAAGTACCCAAAGTTTCTGGCTCGGCCCCGCGCTTCTAGCAGTGCTACTTTCCGTAGTTGGTGTGTTGAGTTTGTTCACAGGCATCATATTACACACAATGAGGTCATTTTTTAGATAGGTCTGCCGCACAAGTGCCCAAGGATTATCTCTGCAGAATAGCCCTTATTACCGTGATCGGTGCCGAGTGCTAGTTCCACGGTCAATTGTAAGCCAAATCGCGTGGGCAGACTGTGTCACTACCTATAGCCGTAGGCCATTGGGCAAGGAAGGTGCCGTACTCAAGCAAAGGTTTTTGACAGCAGATGCTTGAGCTCCCTGATGTCTAGAACCTTCTCGGCCACGATTTGCTTGAGGTGCCTGGTTGCCTCTTCCAAGGCTTTCAATTTTTTCAGTCGACCGACGGTCAGTCCGACATACCTGGCTTTCCAGTTGTAATACACGGCATCGGTCGTGCCATATCTAGAGAAGCGATCGGTTACTTTAGCTAAGGTCTCTCGCTCCCTGAGCACGGCGATCATCTGTCCCTCGGTGTACCTCTTGTATACCATGATGAGCCCTTCTGTTTTGTCCTATCGTAGGGAGGACTCTAAATGGCGGTGTCACTGTATTCGGAGGAAAGGTCAAACGCAACGCAAGTCGTGTTTGACCTCGGAAAGGGCACGGTCTAAAATGGCTGCCCCCTGAGGAGACTGACCTGGGGCAAGGTGGTCCAAAATAAGGCTACTGATTGTGTGGCGCGTGCATTAGCTCAGTACTGAAGCTATACTAGGTCCGAATCTCCAATCTGAACAAACCAGTTATCTGGATTTCTTAGAAATTGCTGTGCGATATCCGTACGAGTGGAATAAGCACAGAAATGACTGCCCTTGCTGAATGGCAGAGATATAAATCCATTCCTCTTAAGAACCCGCCGATAAACCTTATTTACTCTAAGTTGGTATTGGATTAGAGCTACCTTATTCTGTTGACAAGCGCTTATAAGCTTCCTAATCAAAGGGTCCAATACGTCTTTCGATTGAGCTACCATATCGAAGATGATGCCCACTTTTATGCCGTTATCCGTCATATTCATATATTTTAGAACCAAGTAGCCCAAGACTTCACTGTCTTTCTCAGCGATGAATATGGAGTAATTCGTTTCTGGGGCGCCATATCTCCATCTGAGGTAGGCATCGTCCCTGAGTACCATTATATGAAATTGATTGGCGACTTTGCTCCACAGTATGTCGAGCCGTTCGTCAAAAGAAGTGACTTCCTTAACAGTTAAACCTTCCGCGACATTTGGCCTCTTTCTTCTGAGGAGAGTTTTGTCGCATAGTAAACTCGCTATAGGCGAGAAAATGCTCCCCAAGTATTGGTTCTTTGCTAGGAGTCCAATGGCATCTTTCCAGTTGATTACCTTCAGCATAAGTTGCATGTTCGCTATATCGAACCAGTCTAGCTTCCCAACTAATCCAGCACGTGAGAATTGATTGGGAAAGCCATACACTATACGTATGCCGTCTCTAGCACCGTCAGCGTGCACTTTGCGGACCAGCGTCTCGAAGATCTTTGTTCGCCTGTAATCAGGGTGAGTTAATCCATCTAGTGCCTGGGAAGCAAGAACAGTTTTACCCATTATACTGAGTCTCAAGGGCACTATAGCATAGTGCCCCACTATTTTGTTATTGTGTTCCGCGATGCCTATCCGACCCGGACCTGCGGGGTTGTCCTTGTACATCCAGCGCCACCATCTCAGCCACCTACCATAGTCGTGTTCCCTCTCGGGATATACCGCTTTTAAGAGTTCGAAGATTCCCTCTTCGTCACCTTCGTGATAATCTCGCATGGCCCATGTTTTGTCCATAACTAACTACCTATTCCGAGTTTATCCATTTCCCAGTCATCCTTCGACATTGACAATTACCGAGGAGCTTGACTACTCCAAGCTCAGCGCCCTCCATGTTGGCTCCTTCTGGGCTCTTTGGGACAGGTTCTCGGTGATGATAAATAAACGTCGCTAGTTCAGTTTTGATTGAGCTTTGTCCTCTCTTTATTCGAAGTCTGGGGGCCAAAGCGGGCCTTCATCACACTGCGTTGCGCCTGCAAATCATACCACAACCCAGACGCTAGAAACTTGAATGCGCCGTGGTTTGCTCCTGGAGCTATTCGGTCAAACCCATATGAAGGGGTTCGCTGGGTGACCATGCCTGGAATCCCAGTAACTGCGCACTTGAATCCAGCTTGCTCAAGCAATGCGACTATTTGTCCGTCGAAGTCGCCTGACTTGCCTCGTGGATAAGCAAAGGTGGACACTGGCTTATTCAATCTATTTTCTATCTCGGCCTTGGATTGGACTATCTCGTATTTAGCCTGTTCCAAGGATACCCTAGTCAAGATAGGATGTGTGACGGTATGAGCGCCGAATTCGATTGCATTATTGCTCATTTCTTGGATCTCTGACCACGACAGAGTTAGTTTGTCACCCAACCTATCAGGAACTTTAACATTTCCCACTGCTATCAGACTGTTGACCAATTCCTTTTTCTGTTCCTCCGATATCCTGTTAGCTTCCGCAACCAGCGCGTCTACTGTCTTTTGTTTATCTTCAATAGTTCTTAGGGGGTACGAAATGCCATCTATTTCGATCGTATCTGATCGCGTATTGTATATGACATATCCAATCTTGTCCCACCAAAATAGCTCACCCGAACCTATGTGTCCTGTAGTCAAGAAAACAGTTGCAGGGACGCCGTATTTTCTAAGAATGGGATACGCATTTAAGTACATATCCTTGTAACCATCGTCAAATGTCACTACCATTGAGTTCTTTGGCAAAGGCTCCTTCCTTAAGATGCGGTCTGCCAATTCCTCCAATGTGAGAAGGTTACATTTAGAGCTAATATGTCTGATTCTGTCTTCAAATTCGCGGACAGTGAGCGCATCCAACGCCATCCAAGGATACGGTTTGACATCTGCGACTCTATGGAAATTTATGATACGTGCTCGCCCCCCAGTCATCCTTTCTAGTAT
>Ga0315284_10002052_pt1 | contig 28883 bp, 33 predicted proteins | sample YL17G09_16_MG_FD_203696 | JGI IMG/M metagenome (GOLD analysis project Ga0315284, IMG submission 203696) | Sediment microbial communities from Yellowstone Lake, YNP, Wyoming, USA - YL17G09_16 | ecosystem: Environmental > Aquatic > Freshwater > Lake > Sediment | place: USA: Wyoming | collected...
TTAGTTCGCGTTGTGATGTACCAATCAAGTAAGCTCGTTTTAGACAAAGCACTTCTTCGTGTGTTAGTTTTGCACTCGGGCTATTCGATCCACGGTGGCCAATTCGTTGTGCAAGAGATGGTTTGTAGCCAGACGTTCCATCACCCCCAGACGTCATATTGTAGCCGTTATTTGGATAATCAATGATGTACGTTTGATGTTTTTTAATCAGGCGAATTTCTGCTAATTTTGCACATTCTTGAATGTCGTGCGTCTCTAGGATTTCATGAATCCAACAACTTGTTCCATATTTCCTAATTGCTTTATGAAATACATATTTTGACTTATTCGTAGCACTGTAACAATGGTCATTCCACCGTTTCTCTTGCGAGAAAGACGTCCATCCAATGTAGGCTTTCCCATTGATCAGATTTGTGTGTTTATAGACAATAAAGATAGTGTTTACCACAATTTGAACTTCGGATCGATCTTCATCCTGCGGTACCACTTCTTTATGACCTGCATTGTTGTCGTAAGTTGCTTTGGACTAAGTCCCGATAGTTCACGCATGTAGAGCAAGACTGCACTCTTATTCAACAAATCAACATCATTGATATTTTCAAAAATAGTGATGATCGAGTTGATGCATGATAGTTCGTTCTCTGTCTTCATTTTGCTTCTAATCTCATAGAGCAACTTGATGACATTCTGAGCCGTGACTTGATTTTCTAACATCATCTCTTGTGAAGGTATCAGACAATGGTCTTCAATGATTCGATGTTCGTTGACAGACAACGCGTCTGGATCATCAAGGCTGACATTTCTCTTGATTCGCTGTGACTTTTGCTTTGTTCGAATGATGAGCCAATTTTTTGCAACAACATTGAAGTACGAAAATGCATTCGTCCCTCTGTTCCCATCAAATTTGCCGATCGTTTCAAACAAAAAATTCACACAATCATTCTTCAGATCGTCGTAACTGTCATGGAGGCTTGTGAACTTATGAATGTTGATCAAATTTTCTGCCAGTTTGTTGTATGCCGGCATGATTTCTTCAACGTACAGCCTGTCTTTTTCCTTCTTAGTTTCAGCCTTTTGGTATGCGCAGATTGCAGCTTGTGTATTTGCGTTGAAATATAGTCTGACAGCCTTTGCTTCTTTCTTCAATTCTGGTGAAACGATGACAGGTTCTTCTGGCATTGGCGTAACGCCGTCAGCTTCTTCGGGCTTCTTTATAGCCTTGACTTCTTTGGTCGCCTTAACAGCCTTGTTTTTCTTCTTGAACGCCATTCTATTCCTTGTTCTCGTCTTCTTGTGTTAGCACAATCTTGTGAGCGACCAACAATATTGCTTCTCTGGACATTTTCATGTCTGCAACAAGTTCACGAATGATGGGATCGTCAGACATCAATTCGAGGTTTGCCTTCGCAGCAACACGTTGATAACATGTGTCCAGGATGTCAAGTGATTCTCCTGTTTGTGTTTGCATCTCTTCGAACGCCTCAGAGAGATATAGATTCCTCTTGATGCTGTAATACAAAAGCATTCCAAAAACACAGCACACAAGAAACAAAAATATCGCGAGTATTGTAAGCGCTAGCACAATATGCTTCCAATCACATCATCGTATGCCTTTGAAATTTTCTCAAAGGAATAGAGCTCAATGAGCTTTTTCTTGAGGTCTTGTGCCCACTCTCTCGGCACATCACTGCTAGTTCGAAACTTTGCAATTCTCTTTTTTGCATCTTCTTCAGATGGATTTGCCCATCGAGAGCCTTGAACAAAGATCTTTCCATCAATGCGAGAAGGATGAACATCGATGAGTTGGTACGATATGTTCACGTACTTTCCCTTGTTCAAGAAGTCAGTGTGACCTGACCAACCTGTCGCAATGACCGGGAGACCTGATGCAGCCGCTTCTAGGATCGGGAGTCCGTAACCTTCACCACGTGTCAATGCAACGAGTGCCTTGATCTGCGGATGTCGATAAAGTGAGGCAACTTCGTCGTTTGACATGTCACCATGAAGCAAATGTACGCGAGGATACATGCCTTTTCTTGATTCACTCAAGACGTTTTCGACAACATTTCTGATCACACGTCGATCGATCTTCGTATTTCTACCTGCATTTGTCTTCAAAACGATTCCAACGTCTTTGTCGTCCTTGAACAGATCACACAACCATTTGATCGTATAGAAGAGATTCTTCCTATCGTTGTTCGGATTGTTTCCCGTTAGTTGACCAAAAACGAGGAAATTGAATGATGTTGAAAATGTCGGAAGGTTGCTCGTCAATTTTTCAGAAACGATTGAATCGTTATATGCCTCAGGCACAATGATAATGGGCTTAAGCACAAGTCCTGACGCCGTCAGTGATGACTTTGTATGTTGGGAGGGCACAATCACCATGTCCATGTTGTTACATGCACTCACCCATTCAGGATTGCACTTGTCAGTCTCAACACCAGCTGTCACACCAATGTTGAACTTCGCAAGCTTCGGATCCCATTCATTGGGCAATTGCAATTGTATAGAAACGTCAGCAATCATCTTTCCAACGTTTGTAGATCTTTTCATGACTTCACCGATCAGGCCATTTTCAGAAGTCTGATCGACTATCCATGGCGTATCGCCCCACGGCAATGGAACGAACTTGACATCAATGTCTTTTCTGTTCAATAACCAGCGTGCAATTTGTCGCGCATGATGACCATACCCAGATTGTGTAAGTACTGGGCCACGTAAAATTACTGTCTTCATATCTAGACCTTACAACTCGATGTGTTGCCAGGCAGAATGATTTTCGCGCCAAGTGCTTGTGAGTTTCGTCAATGTCCTGTCCCACTCACTGATCATGTTGTTCAAGTTGTAATCCTTGAATGCATGTGCCATGGCTTTCTTCCCGAGTTCAGCCCTTTTTTCAGGGCCCATTTCATACATCTTTATGAATGCATCACGAAGAGTTTCATACGAAACAAAATCCTCATAGATGTATGGGACCATCTGATTTCCAACTATGCATTTGACGTCAGGTTCTAGTGCAATGCCGAACTGCTCGCCAGTTTCGTGATCTTCGACCTGTCGAGTCAATCCGCCCGTTTTGAGTGCAATGATTGGCTTTGCACACATCATTCCCTCAAGGGTACCCAAGCCGAATCCTTCATTACACGATCTGTTGACGACAACGTCAGAGATATTATAGAGCGTATTCATCTCTGCAAATCCTACGCGATCTTTCGAAAAGATTACGTGATCTTTCATCTTCAACATGTCAATGACGTGATGCAAGTTCGTTCCCTCTGGATCTAGCGGATCTGCGTGCAACACTAGTGTTGCCTTTGTGTGTCCATGCTTTTTTTGCATGTCTTCAATGAACATTTTCCATGACATCAAGATATCACTTGGCATCTTGCGTCGGGCATTCCTGCTCACGAACAACATGACAAAGTGATCTTCTCGTGCTTGACCCAACAGTTGTCGCTTGAATCGTTTCACTTCTGCCTCAGGAAGAGGATGAAAGACTTCTTTGGGAACTGCATGAGGAATGTAATTTGTCTTCTCTGGAAATCGTTCTTTGACCATTTCGTACGTCGGATAGTTTATGCAATTCACCAAGTCGGTCGATTCATAAAGTACCCTGTTAAACTCGGGCCATGGGGGATTATCCCAAAGGTGGTTATATGCAATCGGACAGATCTGATGGATCTCATCTTCCATTTCCCAGACCCATATGAAGAAACGCGGATCATTGAACAACAACAAGACGTCTGGACGTACTTGAGCGAGTGTCTTTCTTAGCAAGTCTTTGTCACCAAAGCCATTTGTCGGTTTGATGATGAAATCGGGTGTGACTATTATATTTTCGTAGCTGTCGTGTTTGACAGCGCCGCCAAAACACCGAAAGCTATACTTCCCAGTCTTCAACAGTCCGTCAATCAAGTATCTGCTCTGGGTCCCAACTCCTGACGTAGCGAGTGGGTGGTCCGAAAGCATCAAAATCCTTTTCTTTTCAACCACTTGTGATGATCGATTGATAGATTTTTGATTCGAAAGAATGTTCGATTGAATATCAGCCATACACCTATAGTAACACTGGCAGTGACAGATGTAATATCTACTGCCCGATTACGTACAGTGCTCGGTATTTTTATATTCACAATAGAGGCACGATGACCTATTTTTGATGGCAACGCCTCTGCGGACGCTCGACAACATATTTCCTATCACCTTGAGCGAACGGCCCGATGTCACTTCACCGACTGATACTTTCACAAGTTCACAGTGATTTCCGGGTTTCGCTGCACGCTTGAGCAATGCGAATGCACACCTGATGCGTTTTGGATCTGTCCCAGTCTTAGTCGACCAGAAATTCTTATAGAGGACGAGCTGAGCAGTCACATGTGGATCAGATTTCTTGTACGATTGCCAGCCCCAACTGCAGGTTTTCCAATCAATCAACCATATAAGATCATTGCCTTTTTTATCTTTTATCTTGATGACGCCGTCGATGAATCCTTTGAATGCATGTTGCGTATTTGGGATCGATTCATAGAGTTGATGCTCTGCGTCAACGAACTCCCAACCTGGGAATTGGTCGTCAACAAACTTCGGGACCTCAGCAAGAATTCCGTCTGCTTCAATGAAGAATTGAGCGAGTGATTTGTCATCAAACCCTTCAATTCCTTTATATTTTTCCCATGTTTTGACGAGTGAGTTATGGGCGATAGTGTTATCCATTACCTTCGTCCTCAAGTAATTTTCACAAGCAGAGTGAACTGCTGTTCCGAAGTCCATCAATGGACCGGGCTTTCCCAAGTCAATATGTTTTACATGCTTGAGTTGGTGCCGGAAGGAACAATCCTGCCAGTCCCTCATTTCGCTGAAGCTAACGTGGGGTTTGCCAGTGGGAAGATTCACAAAAGTGGGAGGATCGCTCATTGAACAATCATACAACCCACAAACCAATTAGTTCAATAGCGTTGTTCGCAGCGACAGCGATGCACGAGTGTTTGCTTCGGTTCGTGCTTGAGCTTGCCGCCACTCCAATGAATGAAGTACTCTTGCTCAGTTTCTTCGTGAAGTGGGCCACAAAAGATGATCGTCGAACCGCCATATTTCCTGTACGAATGCGTCTTGTGACACAGCTGTGATTCCGGGAGAGGATCACCATTTTTGATCGTCATCTCCTTCAAAAGCTCAATCAATTTTGGCTGATCGTGAGCTTCTGGAAACGTCACTAGTTCAGCCTCTGATTCTTTGATGCGCTCGTCGCATTTGTTGCAAATGTAGAATTTCATGTTACAATTTAAATCCTTTCAAGAAGTGTTGACGGACTAGAACGCCAATTTCTAACGCAATCACGACATTGTATTCTTCCGTCGCCATGATCGATTCCAAAAAGAATCAATGAACCCACATCATATTCTCTCTTGCAGAACGAACATTGTCCAATACGAACGTCTCGCGTTATGTCTTCAAGATCATTGATCATTTGCGCCCCCGGCGGGATTTGAACCCGCGACCAACGGTGTTAGAATCCGTGACTCTTCCCCTGAGTTACGGGAGCATGGCGCCGTTAGTTTATTTCGTTTCCATCAAGGTCGCATGTTTTTCAGTCGTCATGATGATTTGATCTCGCATCAGATGTGCTTGTTTTTTGTGTTCGGGCGGTATGATATCGATCATCCTATCAAAGAGCTGATAGTACTTTCCACGCGTTTCGGCGATCTGTTTACGTTGAAAATCAACCGGCGCAGCATTGAGTGACCTCAAGTTATCGAGCCTGTCACAGGCCTTGATCATGTACGAGCGCCAGTCAGATGACATCAAAAAGCGCTCAATGTATCCCTCATTTGGGACCTTACTGAGTGTCTTGACAATCGAGACAACGTCTGTCCCAAAGCAATGTTCAATCATTGCAGGCGTCAGGTCTTTGGTATCCTCAATTCCATCGTGGAGCAAGGCTGCAATGACCATCTCTGACTTTACGATTTTCGCCTCATCAATCAAGACGATTGCTACGCGTCGCACGTGTTCAAAGTAACGAATTGGATCACCTTGCGCATCCAGTTCTTTTCTGACCTGAGCCCTGTGGCCGTACTTTGCCAACGTGTATGCAAGGTTCACGTCGAGCAAAATGCTCGGCGGGAAGAATGGTTCGATCCTGTTGAAAAAGCTCTCTCTATTTTCCTCTATCATGATCATATTCTAAGCGCTAGAGGCAGAGATTTGCACAGTTCGGTCGCTTTGGGATGCGATTCGATCGCGATCGCGGTGATTGCGCCGCCTACGTCGGGTTCACGGAACATAGAATATCGCAAACCCGCATCGAACGCATTGATGACGAGGCGCATCAACTCGAGCTCATTCTTGACAGAAAGAAGCGCGAGATAGTTCGACTTTGTGAACCATTCATTGTCTGCGTCGGGGTGGTCTGCAGTAAATTGCCTGATGGCATGGCATGACTGGACTGCCTGATAACCAGCGGGCATGTCTGCTCGCGTGATGATGTACAGTTTATCGCCCATATTGACCGTGTGGTTTCTATGGTTCATTTTCTTGTCCATTTTTCTGTGGGCTTTAGAAGGGCCCTCAAGGAGGCGACGAACGGCTCGCATTTTTCTTTTGGCAGTTGGCTTTGGCCCAACAGGACTTTCACCTTGTCGACCGTGAGTTCGCGTTTCACCTGCCAATTTGCGTGCATTGACATTACGTCGAACACCGACTGAACGTACGGTTGATTTACTTTTGCGCATTTTTCAATCTTTTCATACGGGATGTCTCGCAACAGACCATACGCAATGAGGTGAATTCGATTCCAGTCACCCAATGCACGTTTTTGTTGCCAAAGGAAATTACGCTTCAACCCCGATGATTTGACGATCTTCCTGTGGATCGAGATGCCAGCAGCCTGAAAACCTCTAACTTTGGCGCGGAGCGCCTGCAAACACATTTCCATGATATCCTCCTGATTTTCGTGATTCAACAAACAACGTTCGGAACCACAATCAAGGAGGACCACGAGGAAGCTAGTGACCCAATAATCCGATGAGCTTCATGGTTAATAAGTAATTCACTTTCGCTTCTTTGTACAGGCCTTGTCAAGAATGAGAACGCCTATGTCATAGATCGGCCTTTTATCGTTCATGAAACAAGTGTGCCAACGTAAGTTCTGTGTGTACTTTAATCGCATCAATGGTTGCAACTTCTTCCATGAAATGAATTGAATGACGGGACCTGGACGTGAGCTGTCGAGCATGAGAAATCCTCGACGTGAATGATACAGGACTGCGACCCAATGCGACCATTTGTCGATGCACAGAATGACAGGGCGTTTTTTCTTCAAAGATGCCATGAGCAATTTCTTTGCGCCTGAGGCAGTGCGCCTTCGAGAGAAGCTGAGATGAAGGCCAAGCTTGAGCTTTTTGATGGCTTTTACGAGGGCTGAATCACTAGTCCCTGATCGTGTGGTGCCAGCAAGTTTTGCCAACCTTCGATCATCCACGTCGAATCCGTAACCAAACAAGCAGTGACGTAGGGCCATAGGACCACAAGACCATTTGTTTCGTTGAGGATATACGATCGTTTGTTCGGTGATGACGGCAGGGTCACCCTTGCGCCCATTTCCAGCATTGCGATAGATTGCCTTTGTAAGTGAACGATTGGACACTTTGCCCATGACTAATGGTACAAACTGTTATCGAGATGTTCAGGTCGCGCGGGCTCTGACTTCGTCGAGCGTCGTTTCATTGAGCGATTCTCCGTTTTCAAAGACAGTGTGCATGATCGAATTCGTAGAACTGACGTGTCCAGAACCAAGCCTGATCACAGTCCAAATATGCTCATGCTCATCATATTCGAGATCAAGGCGTCCAGGCTTTGATCGCTTTCCATGATCAGTGATGGGATCCTTGAAGACATCTCGTTCTTCACCATTCACCGTCACAGAACTGCACTTCATTGCGAACTTTTGGGTGTCGCGATTATGGTGTTGTAGCAAGCCACCACCCATGCCGAATGCAATATTCGATGCACTGAATCCACTCGCTTGGGCAACTAACAAGATATTGTTGATCGATTCAGCATTGATGCCATCGCCTTGAATGACGCGGACATTCTTCAATACTTTGTATCCCTTTGTGTTCGTTGTCACGCCGAATTTGCTCTCGAGGGCTAGAAGCGTGTCTCTGACGATCGTTGTAGGATCACCAGAGTCTGGACGAATGATGAGTGTGGCGCCCGAATCAATAACGTCCTGTCGGAGCTCTTCGCCCCAGAGCTTGTTCACGGCATTGAAGAGATCATACGAATCAGAGACACATGCGACGAGCGAATTGGGCTTTGCATACTGCCGAAGCATGTTCTTGTATGCATCGACTTCATGTTCCTTCCCCCATGCGGTGATCGTCGAATGTTCTGCGGCCGGGATCGAAAATGCTGACATCGGCGAATTATAGTAACGATTCGCCGCCATGACTCCTACGACGGTGTCGCTTCCCATGAAATTTACGAGGTGGGCAGCACCGCCGATCGCTGCAGACTCGCGGCTCGAGACGCCTCGAGAACCGAAATCATGCAACTTGAAATTGATCTCAGCTGCAGGATCATCAGCCGTGTTCTTGAGAAAGGACATGATGTTCTTTTTGATGTGATAGCTCGTCGTTGCAACGTTGATCGGATGCCAGACGCGGACGAGCATTGTCTCGAGCCATGACGCCAGCCAGAAGACCTTCGGATCGGTCGATTCGATCGTCACTAGCGGTAGGTGCGTCGGAACAACGGTTCCTTCTGGGACTGCTCGAATGCGAACAGGCAGGCGACCACCATGGGCGTTGACGATGTGCATCCAACCGTCGTAGTTGAACGGTTCTCCGTGCACTGCATAGAATGCTTTTGCCTCTTCGACCATTCCTTTTGTGATGCGTTCTGTCAGGTACTTCTTGACGTAGTATTGAAGCCCGAAGAAGACCGTCTTGTCATAGAGGCCTCCTCGACTTTCAATGTACGAGAACATGCTCGTAGTGCCGGGCGGGTACTGAAGCCAGTGACTCGCTTTGTATGAATCGACATCGAAAATAACATTAAAGTCGTCCATTTTCACTCTCCGTGATGTCCCCGCGGGCCTCTCTGGCTCGATCGGAACGTCTATTAGAATCTCGTGACGAAAAAATTGATGATGTGGAAGTGATCTTCGAAGAACTCATTTTCACGAGAAAAGACGTCACGAAGCGGGACCCACCACGCCTTATCGGCGTCATCCATTCCCTTGACTTCTGGAAGATTTCCATCTTTTAGTTTGATGCAGAATGCGTGGGTGATCGTCCGACCGCGCAAGGAGCGGTGTGGGTGATCAAACACACGTTCGCCGACAATGTGTGATTTTAGGTCAGTTACAGGAATTTTGATTCCCGTCTCTTCCTTGAGTTCACGAATGCATCCGTCGACAATTTTTTCTTCTTGTTGGAGGAATCCACCCGGGAGTGCAATGAGGCCGCGGCCAGGAGCGCCCTTACGGCGGACGACTAGGATGTGACCGCTGCAGATCACGACTGCATCAGTCGTCACAAACATGGGAGGAAATGGTGCATCTTCCCATTCGGCTTTGTATTGAACGATGTGGTCGTGCTCTTCCTTCAGACGCTTGAACTCAGGACCGTCCATGAAAGAGATGACGTAGTTGTACACGTAGAACGGAACGCGATCCTTGATCGTGATCTTGTCCTGTTTGAACATCATGTCGCGAATCTTTGTCGCATCACAGTGCACATCGAAGAACTCAGTCTCAATGAACTTCCACTGTGGGAAAAGCTTCAGATAGAAACTCGTTTCGTCTTTCTTGTGACCGATCAGAACGACATCCTTCGATCCCTGCGTCACAGTCCCGATCGCCTGCTGCACAGCGGCAATCCAGAGATTTTCGTTGTAGAGATAGTCTTTTGCAGTGATGAAGATGATCTGATCGAGCACGTCTGCGGGAAGTTTTGTTCCCGTTGGTTCGATGTAATCTTTGTAAACCTTGGACTGTGACATGACTACAGCATGTGCATCGACGGAGATCGCGGACTTCATCATCGCGATCCTCTCTTCAGAGGTCCAGGGGTTCTTTGTCGTTCGGGCTTGGTTGTCGCTTCCGATTACGATGATGAGCTTTTTCGCCTGCTTAAGTGCAAAACGCACCGTTTCCAGGTGCGCGTTATGAAATGGTTGAAACCGTCCGATGTAAATTCCAAACTCGTGCATGTCACTCTCCGTGAAAGTTCTAGCAAACCCTCTCTGGGCTTATCGCTAGGATGGCGGTCTGCCATCTGTGTATAGATTATCATCTTACACAGGCATTGTACACTGTCATTATTCGCTTTTGATCTTTTTCGATATTGCTCTTCCAACGAGCTTTTCCCAATCACGTTGTGGCCTGACTTCGAGATTTTTCTTCCAAGCACCGAGCATGACGCTAGGTTCAATTCCTAGGTCTTTTGCAACAGCAACTAATGCGTTGAGATCTTTGATGAAACAACTCCCGCCGAATCCGAAGGCAGGTTCTCCTGAATCATCCGCGGGCATCGGTCCAGGAACCTTCCAATGTGATTTACCTAGACGCTCATCTAAGAGTGCGTATTCGACGACTTTATCGTAGTCGATGTTTTTACCTTGCTTGTCGAGCGCTTCGCAGATCTGATAAAACTCGTTCGCTAGTGAAACCTTCACAGCAAGGTGAATATTTGTCACATACTTTACCATTTCAGCTGTCGAACTTGACGTCTTTACAATGGGAACGTTCGGAAACGCAGCCTCAAAGATTTGCTTTACTTTATTGATCCAGGGTCGTGGACCGCCTAAGATGATGCGATTCTGATTTCGCATATCATCAAGTGCAGATGCCTCACGTAAGAATTCAGGGCTAAAGACGACATACAAACCCTTCCCTTCGAACATTCTGTTCCATGCCTCGGTCGACCCGGGTGGAACAGTCGATTTGATGACTACAATTCGATCTGGGCCAGCCCATGCAGCTAGCTCACGTAATGTGCCTTCAACGATTGATAAATCTGCAGAGCCGTCTTCGAACATTGGTGTTGGTAGACAGATGAAAAATACACCACTAAAATTCTTCTTATTGAAACAATGGTAAAGAAATTCTGACATAGTATTAGCCGGTTGTAGCGTGCCCCGGGATGGGACAAGGTGTTTTCCTCCCGTAGCTTGCTTTCCCGCCTTGTCGTAAGTGTAAACGTCAAGTCCACGTTCGGCGAACACTGTTGTGAGTGATCCACCCACGAAACCCTGACCTATCACGCCGATTGACTTTTTCATATGCTTCTCAGTTCACAATGTTGATGTCTAGAATTTTGACTTCAGCAGTCTTTCCATTTGATGTCAACAGCACAGTATCCCGTGAGATGTTCTTGTCAATGAAAACATCAAATCGATCAGAAATCGTACCGAGAAGTCCAGATTTATTGAATGAGGGTTTATACAAAACGCTACACTCTAGTATGCATGCTATGTTGCGATTGACAAACACACGAGCTTGTTTCTCACCCATTTGATTAGTCGCATCAATCATCGTTTCGATGAGCGTTTCATACCATTCTCCAACAGTTCCTGTGAATTTTGGACCGCGGTAGACGACTTCACCGTTAACAGTAACCTCAATACCAGCGCCAGTATTTTTGTTGACGAATTTCCCGGGCACACGCGACCAAAATAGCTTTATCATCATTTCCTCACATCAATCGTACAACTAACGTATGAACTGTTCACACTACGAGCCAATCCTTGACTTCTTCCCAAGAACGAAGTCGCATCCAAGCTTGTCGATTTTCCTCAAGATCCTTGTACGTAAGGTCATCCATGCTTTTTTCAACGATGATGGGATCCATGTTTGGGACGACCTTTACGATCCCGACACCATAATCATAGTTGCCGACGATGCAATTGAGCCCTTGATCTGCTCGAAGGTGTGCCATCGCTCGCCAAGCTGTTCCGCAAGCATCTTGAAGTTCGTATCGTTCATTGTGGGGATTGCAATCGTGCATCACGATCAGTCCACCTTCATTGAGGATCTTCAATGAATTTCTCACGTCAGACATGACTTGCGTATGATGGTGATACGCATCAATGAAGACGATGTCGAACGTCTCTTTGTTCTGTGCAAAGAATTCGTCAGTCGTCATCCTGAGTGTTCCACCTTCAACAGAATCGACGCCGACCTTGTAGAGACAGTCGATCGCATTGAAATTGCTGTTGTGCCAACACCCGAGCTCGAGGTATGAATTGTATGAGTGAGCCTGGATTGCGTGTCTGATTGTCTGTGTTCTGTTCATGTCATCTCCAAGAGTGTCATTGCCGTGTTCACCCATGTGTTAGAGTCTCGAATGTACTGCACTGATGAATCGATGATCGCTTGACGTTCATCACTGTCCATCGCCTTGATGCCCTTCACGATGTCATGCAATTCTGCAACTGAACCATACGTTTTAACGGTCGGAATATTGCCAACATATAACTGCATGTCATTATCACTGAATTTTTCTCGAAGGCTCCAGCAGCCTTGCGCTGCCACTTCAATGTCTCTGATCCAGATACCGTGTCCTACGTTTGTCTCTGTACCATCGAGGAGCTTGATTGGATTGTTTTCACTGCGAACGAAGATCTTGATGTCACGAAGCGTGTTCAAGTATGCATCATAATTGCGATTGTTTCCATGCATGATGTACGTTTGCATCCCCAATTTTTGCATGTCATTGAAGAGCGCTCGTCTATGTGGATGAACAGTGCCGACAAATCCAAGTTCATGCAAACGATGATCATAGTGATTATCACTATTGCAATACTTTGAAAGCACACCCATCTTCACAAATATGCTTGGAACTCCTTTTGAATTGAGGTAATCTGACCACCATTTCGTTGTGACAGCAACGGTCCCTAGGTTCGTATTTTCAACCAACCAATCATAGAGTCCCGGATATGGCGTAGAGGCATCATATGCGCCCCATGGATCTTGATCATACATGACATATGAAGTATGACTTAGGTAACTTCTGAGGTTCATTCGGTAGGCTGAAATGCTTCGTTGTTTGAGACAACACACAACTTTGTCGTACCCTTGAGGCATTGATGTGCTGCCCAATTCAGCTAATGTCACTAGTCTGACTTCAGCAACTTCTTCAAGCGCTGATAAAAGTTGATGCTGGTAACAGTTCGTCGTGACATATTCCAGACTGTCAACAAGCTGTAATACGCGCTGTTTGGGTGTCATATGTTTCCTTTGCTTCGTTGAACAACTTTATGAACAGAGGATCTGTGTAGTTGAATTGATTATTAAACTTATTTGACATTGCAGCGCCGATAATTGCAAATCCACGAATCCTATCATAGTGATGCCTCACCCATGCATGGTGAACCTTTGATATTGTTTCTCCGTGATTCTTCAGTGCTCGATGCGCACCGTAGTGGAACGCTTGTAATTCAGATGCATGAGCACAGTGAAATCCAGCCGGGATCAACAATTGTGGCAGTTCTGCCTGGTGAAGGACGATGTCGTGTCCTGAATCGACCCCTCTATCACAATAGAGGTCGCTCTTTGAATCATTGAATGTTACAACTGGACTGAAACAATTTAAGCCATTGATCAGATCGTCTGTCATGTAGTCCCACAATGGTGCCTGAATCGCTGTAACACGAGGGTTTGCCTCGAATTGTTTCCAAATATCTTCGAGTGTTGACGGATTCCTAAGAACTGTGTCAGCGTCGACCTTTACGAACAAATCATGATTCACACGAGCAGCACGCCAGGCCGCCCAGAGTGAATTGTGTGCATCTTTTTCAGGAAGACCTGCGACGAGGTAGTGCGTCACATCAACATTCAATTGTACGTGAATCATCCTCAAACAATCTTGAAAGTCTCCTTCACCTGAAGACATCGTTCCGACAAATATTCTGGGTCTCATTTCATATCCTCAAGTGAAAGTGTGATCTTCTTATTTCCAACGACAATATACGGCTTGGGCTTGTTTGGAAACGTCAATGCACGGACTTCATTGTACAATTGTTTTGGTGAATCTAACAATGATGAATTTATTTCTAGTGAAAGATCTTTGGCACGATACGTGTAAAATGGGTCGGCCGCGGGGATGAATTTCTTTATTTGTCCTTCACAAATGTCATCGATGTTTGTTTCCAACATCCACAATCCTATGTTATTCACTTTTTCGAATAATGAACCAGCCGTGTCGTCTAGACTGATGTTACAGGGTCTTGAATCAATGATCGGTCCATCATCAAGCGATTCATTCATGTAATGGAGTGTGCTACCGTGCAAAGTCTCACCATTTCTTATTGCCCAAGTTGCACAATGTCGACCTCTATATTGTAACCTCAGTGAATGGTGAAGATTAATGATCCCAAGAGGAACACGCTCTATGTCGTGCTTTGTGATGATCTTCCAATAACCTAGCGAGATGATGAGATCAGAATTTTCAATGACTTCTTCTAATGAAGAAAATTTTCTTTGAGCAGAGTATGCTGTGCACCGAGCATCAAATAATGAGTGATCATCAACGAGGAAACCGCTCAAATCAAAGTGTTTTTGTTGGTCGGGATGATACTGAAATGTTGAATCTTTAAGACGCTCGAGCGCATGACCTGCATCGAGGGTCCAATTGACGTATGGAACGAAATAATCACGTGAACTGATTAGAAAGCCGACGCGGACCATATCATTCCTCGACCTTCACCATCTCTTCACAAAGTGCTCGTGTTGTAGCAATCATATGAATCAAGTCCTCGGTGTCAAGCCACCAACCACAAGGTAATGAAAATTGTCTCGATGAAAAGTCATCAACGCTTGGGAGGTCTTTATAGAAATCTTCGAAGCAGGTATAGTGATGATTTGGAACGTGTACGAGGCCCGCTTTTATGCCAGCATCGTTCAATGAAGCGACAAGTTTGTCACGATTGACCCTCTTGTCTTTGATGAGTACAGTGTAGACCCAATGCGCAGACTTTGCGCCAGCGTAAGATAGTAGCGGCTGGATGAATTCATCATTTGCGAATGCAACGTTCAGGACTTCTGCACTTCTTCTGTGTCCTGAAAGAATCTTGTTCATGTGCGGGAGTTGAGCTAAGCCGATTGCAGCTGATACGTTGTTCATGTTGAATTTGTATCCTGCTTCAATGATGTCAAAGTCCCAATGTTGACCCTTCCAGTTTCCTTGAGCGTCCTTTGCGTGTTCTCTATTGATTCCGAACCACTTGAGTTGTTTTGCACGTTCAAAATCTTCTTTGTCTTTGCACACCAAGATTCCGCCGTCTCCCGTAGTGACATGTTTGATCGCTTGCAGGCTGTAACACGTGTAGTCTGCAAATTCTGAGACCTGCTTATCATCAAACGTTGCACCCATTGCATGGGCTGCATCTTGAATTAGCTTAACACCAGCTTTTTCACATATGCTTTTCAATCGTGGAAGGTCACAAGGATTTCCTGCCCAATCAACTGCCATCACTGCTTTGTACTTGTGATGTTTTGGATGTGCAGACAAAAGCTCTTCAACTTTATCAGGATCAATGCAGCCTGTTCTAGAATCAATGTCAGCCCAGTGTGGGTATGCGCCTGCTGTCATGATCGGCGTATTGGTCGCAACGCATGTCATAGCCGTGCTAATGACCCAGTCACCTGGTTTGACACCTGACAATTTGAGTGCAAGGGTGAGTGCAGATGTGCAACTGTTTGTCAAACACGTGTTCTCTCCGAACAGCTTCTGAAACTCAGCTGTCAACTGTGTGACCTGTTCACCTTCATTGATGAATCCACTCTCAAAGACTTTTCGCATCTCTGCTAGGGCTTCTTCGACTGGAATGTGAACTTTGAAAAGTGGTTGTGTCTTCATCAGTCTTTCCTGTTTGTTGCAATCTCTTCGACAGATGCACCCATAAATTGTTCGAGAGGCTTGTCAAGGATGCCTAATTCACTGAGATATCGTTCCAGTGCAACACGATCCATGACAATATCTGAACTTGAATACGTGAAACGTGCACCTGAACCCGCATTGAATGCAGGGCCAATTACGTAATTGAAACCAATGGGAGGGGTGAGCTGATGTGTTCGAACTGATTCTGATTCGTTGATTAGATCTTCATGTTTCTTCTCACCAGGTCTCAATCCAATTATTTTAATGGGCTTGTTATATCTCTTTGAAAAGATGTCTGCAAGGTCACCAATCTTCATTGCTGGCAAACATGGGATCCATGTTTCTCCTGAACTTCCGTGTTCAAGTGCTTTTTGGATTAACGTAACGCTGTCATCTAGCGTCATGATATATCGTGTCATCTCTGGATCTGTGATAGTCAGAAATTCGTTTTTCTCTCCTTGGTGTTTGAGAAGTGGAATTATGCTGCCGCGCGATTCGAGCACATTTCCATAACGCACACATAGATAACGTATCGTTGTTACATTTCTGGATTGACTCGTGATGATTCGTTCAGAGATCGCTTTGCACATGCCATAGACGTTTACGGGAGCACATGCCTTGTCTGTCGACACAAACAATATGCTCTTGAGTGTGCATTCGTGTTGAGTATCATATACGTCATTTATTGCATCAAGAACGTTTTGCGTTCCAGACAAATTTGTTGATATGCTCTCTGATGGACTAAGTTCACATGTATCGACTTGTTTGAGTGCAGCTGCAACAAGGATGATCGTGGGTCCCAGTTGCCTCATTGCATTCTTCAGCCTCTCTGTGTCTCTGATATCTCCAACAAAGAAATTCAATTGATGAAATTGTGGGTGATTTGCGAGTTCATTCTTGATTGTGAAATGTTTTGCCTCATCACGCGAATAGACAATGACTTCATCTGTTGGAAGCAGGCGCTCAATAAGCTTCTTGCCAAGCGAACCGGTACCTCCAATGATCAGGTATCGTTCTCGTTTTTTCATAGTGCTTTCAACATTTCATGAAATGGAGGAATCTTCAATTTTGCATTGAAATCGTGTACAGTTGATAATGTTCTGTCGACCATGACTGGTGCATTGAAAATTTCAACATCAAGATTCAAGTCAAATTTTGTATTGAATGCGTTTAGCATCATGAATTTGCTAAGAGGAGTGGGATTGAAAATGTGCCATGTGCCAATCTCGTAAAGGTCATTTGAAATGATCCTATCGCATGCCTCTGCAAATGCCTTTGTCGTAAGACCGTTCCAAAAATGATTCGCATAACCGGAGACTTTTTGATTTTTATGACGTTTTGCCCACTCAAGTAAGCTGTAACCACCGTGCAATTCATCACCAATGAATGATGTTCTCAAAGTCAAACAATCATCAGGTTCACCTAACAACTTAGTGTAACCATAATCATCTGCTGGATCTGGCGTGTCGAGCTCTGAATAATTTCCCTTTTTGCCGCTGTAAACACAGTCAGTTGTCACGTGAATCAATCGCATTCCATGTGTATTGCAGTACTCTGCGAGCTTCAATGGGAACAGTGAATTGATCTTGATCAATTGTTCGCGAGACCAAGTCCTCTGTTTGATTGCTCCGACGCAATTGATGACGTAATCGAACCCGGTTTCAAGGTGACTTTGATCTTCTAGAAACTGTTCAGCATTGAACTTGAAGTGACAGTATTGCGAATAGTTGTGTCTGTCATCACGTAGTGACAGGCTTGGTTCAAATCTGTCGGCATTTTTAACGAGGTGTTGACCGACTGCATATCCTAACATGCCGGTGCTTCCTAAAACGGCGACTCTATATGCTTTCAACTGTCATCCTTTCAGGCGCAACGATTGTTGAGATTCGTGTTTCTTGGTAACCAAGTGATTCAACTTGTGGAGTTGCGATGTAACTTCCTGCTACGGACCCATTGAACCAGCTCAATTTTGCGTGAAACAGCCCGCCATCAAGCACACCGAACACTGGGTACTTTTCATAGTATCTCAATTGATAATCGAGTTCACTGAACCTCGTTCCATTTACAGAAAGCTTTTGAAGGTCAGCAAACACATCATAAAATGCAGTCATGCGATTCACACTATGCAATTGTGAAAGGAATTGTGTGCGATAAAAATCAGGCACGTCAGTTGGTTCGAGTGTGATTCGTTGTTTTGTCACAGGATTCATCTGATGGACCCATGCGTACATTTTTGATCCATCGACTGGTCGACCCTTATCATACAAGTGTGCCTGTGAAACGATGAACTCTTGACCACGAACACCGCCGACGTCTTGGTGATGATCCAAAAAATCTGAAATATCTTGAAGCTTTTCAAGAGCAAAGTGTGTGTGATCAGATTCAATCACATAGACGTACTGATAGTTTCGAATCCAATCTGCACTGTTTAGGACCCAATTGATTGCTGACCAAAAACCTTCATTTTTCTGACTGCGAAAAATGATTGCTGACCAAAAACCTTCATTTTTCTGACTGAGAGGTTCTTTTCTCATGATGCGTGGCTTTTGAAAGTTCGATTTCAAAAGCTCAATCGTACCAGGAAACGTTGAACCATTGTCAAATACGATCAGGTCATCTTCAATTGAGAAGTGTTTGCTCGCCTGTTCATCTTTGATGTTTGCGATAACGGTCTTCAAGATGTCATAACGTGTCTTCTCGACACAGCACGTGACGAGCAAATATAGCGTTCTGTGTGTCATCTTACAACGACTGTATCAAATCACGGTACCCTTTGTATCCGTCGGGCAATTTCCATGTTTCAACATTAGGAATTGCGGGTGTTGCATCAATGATGAGATCATCTGCAATTGCTGTAAATGGCAAAACTTGTTCAGCAATTCCGACAGGACGAGAAATCACGGGCACATTTAGCAATCCACATTCAATAAGTGATTGAGGACCGCCTTCTTGACGGGCTGTCACTGGAATGAGATCAAGTGTTTGATAAAGTTCATTGATGACTTCTTGTGATGGACGTTCAAAGTATGTGTGCGGAATGTTCATTTGTTCAAGACGACTTAACACATATTGTCGACGCCATCCTGCTAAAACAACATGTAAATCATCTCTTATCTCATAGAGTTGTTCGACAAAATTACAAAATAAATCGGGACCTTTTTCAAGTTTGGGTAAGAAAATTCCATGTGGAATTCCGGCCCCTTCTGTGTCACGTTGAAACGAACCAATCAAAAATGTATTGGGAGGTAATCCATGTTTTTTGCGCAATTCTTGTTTGGTTCCCGTAGGATGCCAAATTTTTTGATTCGCCCAATAGTGGATGAGGTGAATTGGTTTAGTTGTGATCTTCTTGACGAAATCATACGTTCGTTCATTATACACGTGATAGACGGTCGTGATCGTGTCTCTTACATCAAATTCAAATCGTTCTTGAGCACCGAACTTTTCTGGAACAATGTGATGAACTGATGTGATGACTGGAACCTTCTTCAAGAGGTTCTGTGAAACATGTTGCCAACGCCAGTCAGACAACAACCAAATGACATTTGCTTCCTGGGGCGTTGACACAGTGATGTCAGCATTGTCTTCCGACCATTCCTTAACGAAGCGATCACAAATCCACTGTTCGTCAGCTGGTAATACATAGACCTTGTTCATTTATACCCGTATTGTTCTCGTAACTCTTTGTGTACGACGCTGTCAAACAATTCGATGTATGAACGCACGACATTTTCAATGTCGATGTCAGCACATGGTGTCAAAGAAGCCTTGTTTGGTAAGGCGACTAATTGTGTGACATCAATGTCGGGTGGATTGTCGTAATCAGCGAGCTCATAATTGTACGTTGCATTTTCTTTCAGTGTGATGCCAAAACCTTCGACGAGTTCTTTTGTCCCACCCGAGTCGCTACATATGATGGGCGTTTCCTGACTAAGCGCTTCGATCACGACGTTTGGACAGTGATCCAACCATGCAAGGTGAATCATCCAATCTGCCATGGCATACACTTGTAGGTACACTTCTTCTGGTACTGCACCTGTGTAGAATATTCTTGAGTCAGCGACTCGAACGTCTGGGTTGGCACCCATCACTATCAAACAACTGTTTGGATATGTGAATTGAAGGTGTTTAAACATCAAAATGTTGTCTTTTAGGCGTTTTTGAGGGTGCCAATTTGAAGAACAAACAAAGATTTTGTCGAACTTCTTTCTCATCTCCATGAGTTCTGGGCTCGAGAATTGTGTGACCTTCTTCGTAAGGTCAAATCCATTGTGGATGACGCGACCTGAATGTGGCACATCCCACCAATTCACTGTCATATTGCGATCGAATTCAGACTGCCAGACAACGGCATCAGCTGTCTTGTACAGTTCGTGGATTCCACGATTCTTCGTGGCATACTCTTCAGGGTGAAACCATATGCCATCTAGGCGCTGGATTACTTTTTCTGCAAGGGGTTGTCCCGTTTTTTCGATAAAGACGAGTGAGACATCAGCTCCGGGGGCTGACAGTTCGATTTCGTGGCCGGCTTGGTATAGACCTCTTGCTAGTCGATTTGCAAAAGCATTTGGGCCAGAATGGCTATTCCATACGATACCATCGAAATGTACTTTCACGCTCGCCTCTTGATCTCCAGAAGAAGTGGCATTGCAAAATCAGTGCCACTTAGTAGTACGGCTAATAGCGCGATCTCTTTTGTTTCAATTCCATCGAGCTTTGCACGTTGGGTGAAAATGTTTGGATCGAGCTCCTGTGTGTTATTTATCAGGACGCCGTCATAATATTGCTGGGCGAGGTAATTCATTGACTCATTTGTGAGTTCAACGTTTGATTGTTCGAAGAGGTCAACGAGGCTGTCAAAGATCTCTTGATAGATCTTGACACATGTGTATACGTTGATTGATTCGGCTTGGTATTTTTGAAGGCGAGCGCCCAAAAGTCTACTCACTGCATCGTGAAATGTCTTAGCGGGCTCGGCGCTCATGACATGTTCTTTCGACGATTTAGTTCTTCGAGTAGTTTGTCGCCGATGTCAGTGTTTCGAAACAGCGTAGAAAGTATCCGAACATCAATGAATGGTAAATCAGCTGGCTCAACATCATTTGAGACGATCTGATCACCCATGAGTGCTTGACCTGCTTGACCTGCATCAATGAATGCTGATTTGAAGTATGTTGTTGTCAACCATTCAATAGAGATTGAATCGAGATGTGTCGTGCTCTTTGCAAATGTGTTTGTGAGAAGCGTCTTGATCTCATGTTTGATGTCATGGTACGTTTGATTGCTGACAGGCTGACCAACAAACTTTTGCTTCAAAATGTCATTGAGGGTGCGGGTGAGCATGTCAGCGAACATGCCCGGGTGATTACTCATTTAGTGTTCTCCATGAAGTCAACATATTCCTTGACACAAGGTAACCAATCTCGGGTCGGTTGACAACTTAAAGATGTTTCCACGAATGTCTTAAACGAATTTTTCAATTGTTCGTTTGCTTACGTTGAACTCAAATGTTGCCTCAATCACAAGAATGAAACTACTTTCACCATACAAACGAATTGCATCATGTAGATGATATCGATGTTCTTGTTTCGCTTGACGCTTATGTGCCATCCATCGTGATTTAGCGTTGCCTTTTCCAACATACGACTTTCCGGTGATTGTACAAGTTAGACGATAGACTTCCCACACACGCTTTCGATGTATGTTATGTAGTTTTGTATTGTTTGATTCCATGTTAAAAATTTCGTTAAATTCGAACTAAATTTTTTCTTTAAAAGAAGATGTTCAAGCTCATCAAATGTTGAAAATACGTGATCATCCCCCGCAAATTCAACTGCGCCACCGCCATCTTTATGAACATAAGTTGGTAATCCACACGTGATTGGTTCAATCACACTATTTGGACCAGGATCAAATCGACTAGCATTTATGCATACATCGTATTTACCAATTTCGTTTGCCAACAATCGTCCGCTAAGAGGTCTTACATATGAACTATTTTTAAATTGTGCCTTCGTACGACCAATGAATGTGAATGTGAATTCATTAGTATATTTCCCAATGAATTCATCAAGCCACTCAGCATAATCTTGTCCTTTCATATAATTGTCTGACCAGTGTGACATTAGCAAATTTATTTTGCCATTGTTCAATTTGGGTTGTTGTTTGAAGAGTTCATGGTCGACGCCGTTCACAATGACAGTGTTGTTTTCACACTTCCAACCCTTTTCGAGGAAATAATCGCGTTGCCAATTTGAAACAAAGATCGCTCCGTCCATGTATCCAGATAGTGTGATCAACATTGGATCAACTGTCGATGTGCCCTTTCGTGCGTCGTTTTCATTGACGCGGAGGAACAATTTGACGACTCGTTTTCCCTCCATCATGTTTTTGTACATGATTGCCTGTTCGGCAGAAATTCCATAGCCATCATTGTCGATGCCCGCAAGCAACATGACGTCGGGCGCGACCATTGCGTTATCGGCGGCGATCAGTTCGTGTGGAGACATCTCGGGCACATGCTTATACATGGCTTTTACGAACATGTTCCCGCCTCCCCACGCTGCATTGACAGGTTTGCGATTGATGTAGATCTTCATGTTGTAATTCTACACTTTCTTGTATCGATGGTCAATTTCAGGCTCGGAGGTAAACATGTATACACATGAGGCTTACAATAAGTGCAAATGAGATATTACGTTACGGGTGGATTAGGCGTTATCGGTTCGTGTTTTGCAAAATCAATGTTGATCGCAGGACACAGTGTCACAATTGTTGACTCCGCCGAAGAACAGCGAAACTTGTGGACAGCAAATCAACTTCGTAAACAGTTTGGGAACAAGGTCACAATTCAGATCAAGCGCATGGAGCGTGCTGACCTTTCAGATGCACGTGACCATGATTTCATCCTCCACGCAGCTGCGCATACTGGGATTCCACATTCTGCACAGGATCCAACTGATGATTGGTCATCTAATGTTGATGCAACACGACAGTTGCTTGAAGCACTTCGTAAATGTAAGACTCAAGTTCCTCCTATGATCGCTCTTTCAAGTGTGAAACCATATCAAGTAAAAGACATACCGTACATCATGGATGGAAAGCGACTAATTTGGCACGTTCCGATCGTTGGAATTAATGAACAATGGCCTCTTGAACCAGATGAACCGTATGCTGCGTCAAAAATGGCACAATCTGCATTGTGCATGGCGTACGCAAGAACGTACAATCTCCCAGTGACAGTATTGAGATGTTCGAACTTGTATGGTCCGGCGCCGTGTCATGGACCACGTCATGGTTGGTTGACGTGGTTTTGTATATCAGCAGTGTTAAATCGAGAAATTGAAATTCAAGGTACTGGTCTTCAGGTTCGTGACATGTTGTATTCAGATGATGTGACGTCGGCGGTCCTCGCCGCGGGAAAACACATCGTTCATACAATGGGAAATGTGTACAATGTGGGTGGCGGTCATAAAAATAGCGTCAGTGTTCTTGAGGCAATCGATATGATTTCTGAAACAGTTGGCGTAAAGACAATGCATGGACAAGGACGTTTGAATGAAGATATGATTTTCATAACAGATCATACGAGATTTTCAAGTGTCACAGGGTGGAGTCCTACGATTGACGTAAAAACGGGCATTCGTAGCATCATTCAATATGCAGATGACAAAAGAGATGATCTTAGGGCCATGTACGATGGGGTTTAAGCTAAATCTTGCTAGTGGAACAGACGTTCGTCCGGGTTGGGTGAATCTAGATATCGTTCCGTTATGGCCTGGGATGGCATACGGATGTGATTTAATCTGGGATGCTAGGACTGATCGAATTCCAATTGATGATAATTCAGCAGACATGGTGTATGCAGGGTATCTTTTGATGCATCTTGCGCCAATGTATCATACGCGAGTTTTAGCTGAAATAAAGCGTGTGCTTGGGCCTGAGAAGGTTTTTTGTGTGGGTGAGGTAGACATGAATATCGTCATGGATAGATTTCTGAAGGACCCGACAAACGAAAGATTGTGTGAACTCATCTGGGGTGAACAAGGAACGATATATGACGGCAAATTTGCAGAATTTGACAAACATTGTCATGGATTCACTGAGGACAGTCTGAAGAAATTGTTAGAATCGAATGGATTCACAGGGTTCCAACGAACGTCAATTCATGACCCTAATGTGTTTTATGAATTGACGATGCTCTGCAAGAAAGTTATCTAATGCCCTATGTTTCAGTCGTTGTTCCAACGATGCGAGTCGGAGGATTGGACGTTTTGTTTGACGGTTTGAAACAACAAACGTTCAAAGATTTTGAACTCGTACTTTCTGATGGCTTATATGAACACAGAAAAGACATCGTTCTCGAAAAAGCAAAAGAATATGGTCTTCGAGTCAAACACGCCGAACCGTATAAAAATCCTTTCCCAAAGAATGCATTTTGCAGGTATGCGAACACAGGTCTGACTTATGCTGATTGTGAGATGGTGCTGTTCATGACAGACTATACGCTTGCACCGCCAGAATGCATTGAAGTACATCAAGAATTTCATCGGCGGGCACCGAGGGATGGTCTAATGTGTCCACACATTTACAAGGCTTTGCCTTCTGTCAACAAGGAATTTCCAAATTACAAAAAAATGCAAGTTGAAGCATATGCTCAAGATGTCATGAGCGGAAAATTGAACAATGTGATGTGGAGCATCTTTGAAAAATCAGTCGGAACGATCATGTTGGATGATGATCCAAGCCTTCCGAACGCAGATCTAAAATTACAATGCGCCGCGGCGCCGCATTCATCAAGATTCTTTCACGGCAAAAATGAAAGTTGTAGCCTGAAGTACGCACTCGATGTCAATGGATGGAATGAAGCTCTCGATGGAACACATGGATGGCAGGATTCTGAATTTGCCGGGCGCTTACAATCAACAAGTGAACTAAGTGCATGGGTCATTCAACCAACCAACGTTGTGTTTATCGTGAATCCCAGATGGATTTTTCCTTTTGCAAAGAGGACACGAAATATCAAAACAAATGAAGTGCTGTGGAAACAGTTAGAAAAAGAAGGATATCCTAGACCAAACGCCTGGTCACTCAAGAACCCTAATTCGCTCCTTCTTAACGATCAACTAACGTAACCACGTTCACGAAGGAACACGGCTTCGTCGCGTTGGAACACTGCATCTGTCGTTTGGTACGTTGCGGGAACATCGTCAATCGTATAGTGATACATGCAGCGTGGAAAGAAGACACTGTGTTTTGAATTGTGAAGTACTGGCAAATAGATGGCCTGGTCGCCGGCTCGGCGGATGTAGTTCCCATCCTCACCACGAAAGTTCGCATCGTTCACATCATTCAACAAGTGCTTTCGAAACGTCTTCAAGTGACTTGAAACCCACGGAAATTTGTACGGATCTGCACCCCGGGGCATCGGACCACTGATATTCTTGTCGCTGTATCCCCATCGGTGAGCGGTCCAGAGCGCATCACAACCTGTCTTTTCATAGACAGATCCGATCATCATTAGTGCATCGAGGTCTGTCAACCAATCATCGGCATCGATCCTGCAGACAATGTCATCGTCATCACACATTGAAATCCCATGCAAGACATTGGCGACTTCCCATTTCTTTTCAGTGTTCCAGACAACGTTGATTTTGTTCATGTATGCACCACCCAAGATAGATTTGAAGTGTGTGCAGATGTTCTCAGACTCACGTGCGTGTTCCTCTGATGAGACGTCATCGATCAGGATCAATCGCCAATTCTCATACGATTGTCCTGCTATGCTATGCAGCAATCGAGGCAATGTTTTTGAAGCATTGAACATCGGTGCGACAAAACAGAATCTTTCACCATTCATCGATTGAAATCCCAGGTTTTGTAATAAGGACTTGACCGTAATCAATTTTGTCATCAGTGAAACGTCTGTCATCAGGGAACATGCGTCTATCCATCACGATTAATTCTTTTGTAGGATCGTCGATCTGGTCAATCAACATACTGCATTGAATTCCGGGATCATTCTTTGTTGCCATATGATAGTCGTCAAACAGGATGAACTTTTCCCACTTGTCTTTTGTCATCTCCCAATCAGACTTAGTCGCTTCATATGAATGGTCGCCATCGATGTAAATGAGGTCAAACTTTTCATTCAGCGTTGGAATGACAGCCTGTGAAGTACCCTTCATGAACTTGACGTATGAGAACCAATCCTTCGGAAGTGCCTGTTGCAACATCTTGATGTAATTCTCGTCAAGAGCAGGATCTATTGTCGTCACCTTTCCCATGACACCACCATCGTGAAATGCTCGAGCCGCACAAAATGTTGAATATCCTCGGCCAAAGCCAATCTCAAGCATGCTGGTCAGGTTGAAGCGCCTAATGAGGTGATAGATCAGGATGCCGCGTTCGTAATTCGACCTATAGAAAGCTCCGAATTTTTTGTAGTTGGGATCCGATGATTCACGTTCACGTTCTGCAGTGAACTTGCCAATCTTGTCAAAATCTCCCATGATGACTGATTCAGGTGAGACGCCGATCTCTGTAAGCTTATCTTTGATGTTGATGATCTTCATTTCCACTCGCCTCCCAAGGTCCTATATTCAATCGGATGATTGATCGACTTTGCATGTTCAATCCCGTATTTCATGCCGCGGGAACGTCCTAAGTCACAGTACACGACTGTCTTGTCTGCAACTGAACGCCACAAGAATCCCGCTTGGATTCCTAACTCTCGTTCATGAATGTCTTCGTCTATGAGGACGCCTGGTTGTGTATAAAGGCCGTGTGATGCAAACGGCGATTCATCATGGTTGACGATGCAGTCGTGCATACAAGCCCGGAGATAACGTGTGTTCTTTGGGATGTCACCTGCATAGGGCGACTCAATGATGACGCGTTTCATTTCATTACTTTCGGTTGAGTTCGATTGCATGTGATCCAGGGTGTGATCGTCTTTCCATCCCACTTTTTGTGCCATATCCATCCACCCAATTTTGACAATTCTTTCGCTCGAACTTCGATCATTTCATCTATCACGTCAGACCATGGAACGTCAAACATCATGTTATTCTCTGCGGTATCTTCTTGACTCTTTCCAAAGAGGCTTTCCCAATGACGCGTCCAATAACCTTTGTATAATTTGATCTTTCTGGGAAGGTCATACCAACTGTAGTGAAATACACAAGGAAGTGCTTCAACTGCTTGGTTGAACCAACCTTCGTACTGTTGGCGTGCCTCTTCGCTTCCTAACATTGCAACTTGGCGCAGTTTGTCTGCTTCAGGTGTGAAGAAGCTGATGTGCGGAATTCGTTCGCCTGTTTCTTTGTCGATCATGTCACAACCGTCAGTTCCACCTGACGCATGAACATTGCCATCAGAATCTGTGACACGAAGTTCAACAGGAATTCCGTGTGTGATGTTGGGTTTGTTACGGCTCAAACGCCACTTCCAAGGTTGAACGTCAACGCGAACTTTGTCGGGACCTCCCCAGTATTCGATGACCGGGAGTGACAGGATGTCAATGTCCTTCGGAATGTGGCGACACATCTCCGAGATCTTGGGAGCGTCATCCTCATGGACAATTTCGTCTGAGTCCATCTGCCAGCAAAATTCCTTTGTACACATGGCTCGAGCTTCAGCCTTTTGCATGCCATCAAAGACTGCAAAGCGTGGATGTGACCAATCACGAATTACTTGTTCAATTTTTAGAGGTTGAATTGCCTCACCAGTGATCGGATCTGGACGCATGACAGCGAGGGCTAATTGTTGGAGGTGACTCCACGTCCCGTCAGTTGATCCTCCGTCAACAACACAAACTTCATCACAGAATTCAAGCATTGATTTGATACACTCTTCGAACGGATATCCTTGCGACATTGCATTGTATGTCGTTGTATAGCCACTGATCTTCGGTTGGTAATCCATCATCCTCTTGATTCCATTCCAAAAGATGGCCCTTGATGCATAAAGGTACCCTTCAATCGATTCAATGTCGTCGGTTGCGAACCATTCTTCGTCTTTGTGCTGGGCATTTTCGTTCAAATGAAGTTCGCAGCCGAGTAACTTAGCCTCAATGACCATGCGAGGACATGTGTCTCCACCGGGCGGCAAATAGACAAAGCCTTCACTCACTGACAATTTTGCCAAGACGTCTTCATATGGAATGTTCCATACGATTTCGTATTCCTTTTTGTTTGCTTCACACCACTTCTTTGCATCATCACAACCCTTGATCCAAGAATTCGAACCTAAAACGATCCATCCCTTACGATCATGTTTGGGAGTCCTCATTAACTTGATTGTGCCAAGAGTCTTATCGTCGAAGACGCTGGATAGGACAATGTTGTCTTTTTCAGCGAGAAATGGGAACAATGTCAGGTATTTGTCCTTCTGCTTCTCAGACATCCACCACATTCCCATTGAACCAAAATAGAATGCACTGATCATCTTTCCGTAGAGTTGATTGTGGCAATCACAAGGGGTTCCCAATTGTGACATGTGCTTTTCAGGAGAACGGAATGAACAATACTTGTAGTCGTATTCGAGTACACTATACTTGAGATTTCCAACGACAGCTGGGATCAGCTGGGGATTTAGTTGAGAAAAGTTCCCAAAGATCCAAAATTTGTCAATTCCTTGTTGAAGAACATTGATGTCAACGTCCTTTGAGTGAAGCTTAAATACTTCATAAGGCGATGAATCTATCAATGCTTGTGATGTTAATTCTGCTCCTCCCACATAGTCTTCAACGAACATGTCTGAAACAAACACGATCTTTACGGATCCTGGAATATTGATTGTTTTGTCGAAAACGCTGTCGCTGAAATCAAATCCCATTGATACCTCGGTGAGATAGTATGTCGCTGTGTGTAGGTGTTCACTGAAATATTTCCTAGCGTTAGCGTGTATGCCTGCGATCTAGGATCCACTAGCTGCACACTCGCTCTCCGCACTCCGCACTCTTAAATTTCTGATCTCTCTGATCTACTTAAGATC